>WNGF01012240.1_pt1 | contig 12547 bp, 10 predicted proteins | sample 5400641 | NCBI WGS metagenome assembly WNGF01 (sample SAMN13153371, study PRJNA577476) | soil metagenome | isolation source: 80 cm soil or saprolite under grassland replicate 2 | place: USA:California | collected 2016-06-15
GATCCGGTTCGCCGGCGACTCCGGCGACGGGATGCAGCTGGTCGGGGACCGGTTCACCGACATCAGTGCCGTGTTCGGCAACGACCTGGCGACGATGCCGAACTTCCCGGCCGAGATCCGTGCGCCGGCCGGGACCATCGCGGGCGTCTCGTCGTTCCAGGTCCACATCTCGGACCACGACATCCTCACACCCGGCGACATGCCCAACGTGCTCGTCGCGATGAACCCCGCGGCGCTGCGGGCCAACATCGCCGAGCTCGCACCGGGCGGCACGCTGCTCGTCAACTCGGACGCCTTCGAGTCCCGCAACCTCGGCAAGGCCGGATACCAGGCCGATCCGCTCGAGGACGGTTCGCTCGCGGCGTTTCGCGTGGTCCAGGTGCCCATGACGTCGATCACGCTCGAGTCGACGAAGAACCTCGGCGTGAAGCCCCGCGACGCGGAACGCTCGAAGAACTTCTTTGCCCTCGGGCTCGTCTCGTGGATGTACACGCGGCCCATCGACCCGGTGATCGAGTGGATCGACGAGAAGTTCGCGAACCGCGAGCTGGTGCGCGCCGCGAACCTCGCCGCGTTCAAGGCCGGCTACAACTTCGGCGAGACCGCAGAGCTGTTCGACTACCCCTACGAGGTCGCGCCCGCCCGCCTCGCCCCCGGCCGGTACCGCAACATCACCGGGAACCTCGCCCTGGCGTACGGCCTGATCGCGGCGGCGCAGCAGAGCCACCTCCCGATGGTCTACGCGTCCTATCCGATCACGCCGGCGTCCGACATCTTGCACGAGCTCTCACGGCACAAGAACTTCGGTGTGCGGACGCTCCAGGCCGAAGACGAGATCGCCGCGGTCGGTGTCGCGACCGGCGCGGCGTTCACCGGGCACTTGGGCGTCACGGCAACCAGCGGTCCCGGTGTCGACTTGAAGGCGGAGGGTGTCGGGTTGGCGGTGAGCCTCGAGCTGCCGCTCGTCGTCGTGGACGTCCAGCGCGGTGGCCCCTCCACCGGCTTGCCGACGAAGACCGAGCAGTCGGATCTGTTGCTCGCGATGTACGGGCGACACGGCGAGGCACCACTGGCGGTTGTCGCCGCGCGCTCGCCCAGCCACTGCTTCGACGCGGCGATCGAAGCCGTCCGCATCGCGCTGAAGTACCGGACGCCGGTGATGCTGCTGACGGACGGGTACCTCGCGAACGGCGCGGAGCCATGGCTGTTGCCGGATATCGACGCGCTGCCCGACCTGTCGGTCCCGTTTGCGGACGCACCCAACCACACGACCGCGGACGGACACGGAGAGTTCTGGCCGTACCTTCGTGATCCCGAGACGCTGGCGCGCCCATGGGCGATCCCGGGGACACCGGGCCTCATGCACCGCATCGGCGGACTCGAGAAGGAGGACGGGACCGGCAACGTCAACTACGAGCCGGACAACCACGACTACATGGTGCGGCTCCGCGCCGAGAAGATCGCACGCATCGCTCGCGACATTCCCGCCGTCGAGGTCGACGACCCCGACGGCGCCGCGGCCGGCGAGCTGCTCGTGCTGGGGTGGGGGAGCACGTGGGGCGTCGTCCAGCAGGCCGTTCGTCAAGCTCGCGATGCCGGAGTGCGGGTCGCGCACGCGCATCTCGTGCACCTCAATCCGTTCCCGGCGAACCTCGGTGAGGTGCTTGCCCGGTATTCGCGCGTGCTCGTGCCCGAGATGAACCTGGGCCAGCTGTCGCGCCTCGTACGCGCCGAGTACCTCGTCGACGCCCGCAGCGTGAACCAGGTGAAGGGCGTGCCGTTCCGGGCGGCGGAGATCGAAGCCGCGATCACGGACCCGAGCCTGTGGGAGGACCGCCAGTGACCTCGACGAACGGCGGGGAGAGCGCGACCGCGACGCTGTCGCGCAAGGACTTCCAGTCCGACCAGGAAGTCCGCTGGTGCCCGGGGTGCGGCGACTACTCGATCCTGTCGGCCATGCAGCTGTTCCTGCCCGAGATCGGTGTGCGTCCGGAGAACATCGTCTTCGTCTCGGGCATCGGGTGCGCGGCCCGCTTCCCGTATTACATGAACACGTACGGCGTGCACGGCATCCACGGTCGCGCCCCAGCACCCGCGACCGGCATCGCGCTCGCCCGTCCCGATCTCGAGGTATGGGTGATCAGCGGCGACGGCGACTCCCTCTCGATCGGCGGCAACCACCTGATCCACGCGCTGCGCCGCAACATCAACATGAACCTCGTGATGTTCAACAACCAGATCTACGGGCTCACGAAGGGTCAGTACTCACCGACCAGCGAGATCGGCAAGGTCACGAAGTCGTCGCCGTTCGGCTCGCTCGACTACCCGTTCAACCCGGTCTCGGTCGCGCTCGGTGCAGAAGCGACGTTCGTCGCGCGGACGCACGACATGGATCGCAAGCACATGATCGAGATGTTCCGCCGCGCGCATGCTCACCACGGCGCGTCGTTCATCGAGGTGTACCAGAACTGCAACGTCTTCAATGACGGCGCGTTCGAGGCGGTCACCGGCAAGGAACAGCGATCCGAGATGCTGATCGAGCTCCGGCACGGCGAACCGGTCCGCTTCGGTGCCGAGGCGCAGCACGGTGTCGTGCTCAACGAGTTCGGCGAGTGCGAGATCCGCGACGTCGCCGATGTCGGAGAGGGTGCACTGCTCGTGCACGACGAGCATCGGTCCGATCCCACGCTCGCGTTCGCGTTGTCGAGGCTCGCCGACCGGCCGACCACGCCGACGCCGATCGGCGTGTTCCGCGACGTCGACCGGCCGACGTACGAGGGCGAGGTGCAGCGCCAGCTGATGAACGCGTCGGAGCGCCAGGGCCCTGGCGACCTGAGTACCCTGCTCGACTCGGGCGCGGTCTGGGACGCCGAGTAGCCGCCGGCCCTCGCCAGCTGGCGAGGCTCAGTTGACCCGGCGCTCGCGGTCTTCCCAGTAGGGCTGGCGAAGCTTGAACTTCTGCAGCTTCCCCGTCGCGGTGCGGGCCAACGCGTCGCGGAACTCGACCGAGGTCGGGCACTTGTAGTGCGCCATGCGCTCGCGGCAGAACTCGATGAGCTCGCGCTCGTCGATCGCCGCGCCGTCGCGGCAAACGACGAGCGCCTTGATCGTCTCGCCCCACTTCTCGTCGGGCACGCCGATCACGGCGACCTCGGCGACGGCCGAGTGCTGGTACAGCGTGTCCTCGACCTCGATCGACGACACGTTCTCACCGCCCGAGATGATGATGTCCTTCTTGCGGTCCGAGAGCACGACATACGGACCGTCGAGATTCCCGCCGTCCCCGGTATGGAACCAGCCGTCGACGACAGCCTTCGAGGTCTCTTCCGGCTGCTGCCAGTAGCCGGCGAAGACGTGGTTCGAGCGGGCGAGGACCTCGCCGTCCCCGTCGACGTCCATGCGCACCCCCACGGCGGGGACGCCCGCGCGGGAGAGAAGACGGGCGCGTGTCGCGGCGTCGTACTGATCCCACTCGGCGGGCGCCCGGTTGACCGTCAACAACGGTGAGGTCTCGGTGAGGCCGTAGATCTGGATGAACTCCCAGCCGAGATCGGTCTCGAAGCGTTCGATCGCGGCCGACGGAGGTGGTGCTCCCGCGACGACCATGCGCACCCGACCACGGCCGGGTGTCTCCTGCCCGTTGGCACGCCGCTTCTCGGCTGCGTCGAGGATCGCGGCGACGACCGCCGGCGCGCCCGCGAGCATCGTGACGCCCTCGCGGTCGATCCGCCGGAGGATCTCCTCGCCGTCGACCTTGCGCAGGATCACGTGGCCTGCACCCATGCCCGTGAGCGCGTACGGCAGCCCCCAGCCGTTGCAATGGAAGGTCGGGAGCGTATGGAGGTACACGTCACGGTCAGTGATCGTCGCGTGCCACCCGAAGGTCACGGCGTTGAGCCACAGGTTGCGGTGCGTCATCTGCACGCCCTTGGGCCGCGCAGTGGTGCCCGACGTGTAGTTGATCGACGCGGTGGCACCCTCGTCGTCCGACTGGTACGCGGGCGTGCCGGTGCCACCGAACAGCTCGCCGTCGGTCGCGTGGCCGAGCACGAAGCGGTGCTTCACGTCGATGTCGCGGAGTGCCTCGTCGAGCTCGGGGTCGAGGAGCAAGGCCGTCGCACCCGAGTGCTCCACGATGTAACCGATCTCGTTGCGATTCAGCCGGAAGTTGATCGGCACGAGGATCCGGCCGAACGCGCTCACGCCGAACAATGAGACGAGGAACCGCGCCGCGTTCGGCGACACGAGCGCGACGCGAGCACCGGCCTCGATGCCGAGGCCGTCGAGCGCGAGTGCCAGTCCCCGCGCCTTGGCGGCGAGCTCGCCGTACGTGAACGTCCCGAGCCCGCCGCCGGGGGGGTCGGGCTCGTCGACCACCGCGGGGCGCTCGGCGAACACCGTCTCCGCGCGGTGGAGGAAGTCGGTGATCGTCAGCGCGACCTGCATGCCATCCCCCCATCGGGCCGGACCGACGGGGTTCGCCCAACCCTCAGTCGTCGAGGCTCCGGAACACTATCCCCGTGCGGGGCTTCGGGTAGAAGAAGGTCGTCTTCTGCGGCATGCGGACCCCGGCGAACGCCGCGGCGCGGATCTGCGGGACGGTGACCGGCCGCAGCAGGACGGCAGCGTCGGCCGCGCCCTTGCCGACGAGCGTCGCAACCGTGGCCGCATCGTCGCGGTACGCCACGTCGACTTCTCCAAGTGCAGGAAGGATGCCCGCGTCGAAGCGTGTCGCATCGAGGTCGCGCAGCGGTGCAGGGAGGTCGCGCACGATGGCGTCGAGCGCGTCTTCTCGTGGGGTCGCGAGCGCGAACCTGTCGCGTTCGACGATTCCCAGAGCCGCTTCGTCGTGCATCCGACGGACGAGCTGGTCGAGCCCCTCGAGCGCGTTCGGCCCCGCGTCAACCACGTCGAAGGCATGGCCGAGCTGCTCGTGGAGCGAGCCCGCGCGCACGCCGGTCAGCACGCGGTGGATCGGGTGGACGCAGAGCTCGTCGTCGGTGAGCTCGACGACCAGCGCCATGATCGCGTCGACGCCAGGGGCACGCGAGTGCTGCTCTCGGTAGGCACGTGCCGTCTCGTAGCGGTGGTGTCCGTCTGCCAGCACGACCGGAGCGCTCCGCACCGCATCCGTGATCGCGGCGATCGCGCCGGGCTCGTCGATGGGAATCAGCTCGTGGCGTGTCCCGGCCACGTCCATCGCCGTCGCGACGACCGGCTCGTCGGGGATCAAGCGACTCAAGCTGCCGGCCAGCGACAGGCCCCAGATCGGGTCGAAGTTCGCACGGGTTGCCTCCAGGAGCGCGAGGCGATCGGAGCGCGCCTTGTGCATGGTTCGCTCGTGGGGCAGCACACCGTGCTCAGCGTCGCCGAGACCCAGCGCTCCGATCACCCCCACGGTGTGCCGGGCAACGCCGCCGTCCGTGTAGCGCATGCGGTAGCCGTAGTAACGGGCGGTCGGGTCGACGGCGAGCACTCCCTTCTCGCGCCACGCCTCGAACGTCGAGGCTGCTGCCGCGTACGCGTCGTGGCGCCCGGTCTCGCGGGGGAGGATGAGCCGCACGGCGTTGTGCGGGTGGGCTTCCTCGAGCGCAGCCCGCTCCTCTTCGTCGATCACGTCGTACGGCGGTGCGGTCAGCGCGCTGAGATCGGGCGAGCCTCGGTAACGGGTCCCGCGAAAGGGAAGGAAGTCGGGCACCAGCGCGTTCGCTTTCTCGAGGGGGTCCGATTGTCGCATACGGTCATGGGCGCTCCTCGGGACACCCGAGTGAACGACCGACCACTTCCGATTCGACGAGCAGATGGACGAGTACCAGACCAGACCCGACGCCGACGCCGACGCGTACGTCGCCTTCCAGGAAGGCAGTCGGCTGCTGGCGGGCGCCAACCCGCATGCCGCCGCGGTCGCCCTCGAGCGGGCCCGCGATCTCGAGCCGGAGCAGGGCTCGATTCGCGAGGCGCTCGGGCGCGCCTATTTCCGGTGCGGGAGGTTCCCCGCCGCGCAGTCCGAGTTCGAGCGAGCGGTCGAGATCGATCCGGTGAACGACTACGCGCACTTCGGGCTCGGGCTCGCGCTTCTCCGCGTCGGTGACCTCGATGGTGCGCGCCGCCACCTGAAGCTGGCCGTCGCGATGCGCCCGCTCGAGGAGTACCGCCACGCGCTGGCGCAGGTCGGCGAGCCAGCCGGCTGAGGTGTCGGCATCGGGGCGGCCTCCGGTCGTCTGCTGCGACCTCGACGGTGTCGTGTGGCGAGGCAACCAATCGGTCCCGGGTGCAGCCGACGCGGTCGCGACCTTGCGCTCGGCCGGGCTCGGCGTCGTGTTCCTGTCGAACAACTCGAGCCAGACCGTGGGGGAGGTTGTTACCAAGCTGACCGGCGCCGGGATCGCGGCTGATCCGGCGGCGGTGTTGACGAGCGCGCTCGCGGCTGCCGAGCTGCTGAGCGCTTCGCTCGCGCGTGGCGCACGGGTGCTGGCGTGTGCCGGCCCTGGTGTCGTCGAGGCACTCGATACGGCCGGTTTCCGCGTGGTGCGTGACCCGCCCGCGGACGCAGTCGTCGTCGGCTTCCACCGTGACTTCGACTTCGACGGTCTCGATCGCGCGTCCCGGGCCGTGCGAGAGGGCGCGCGTTTCGTGGCGACCAACATGGATGCGACCTATCCCGTGGCGAACGGTCTCGTGCCCGGGGCCGGCGCGATCGTGGCGGCCGTGGCCGCGGCGAGTGGACGCAACCCCGAGGTCGCGGGCAAGCCGCATGCAGCCGCCGTCGCGATGGTGCGATCGCACGCCGGTGACCACGGGGTCGTCGTCGGTGACCGGCCCTCGACCGACGGCGCGCTCGCCGAAGCGTTGGGCTGGCCGTTCGGGCTCGTGCTGTCCGGCGTGACCGGCGCAGTCGCATCGCCTGGTGGCGAGGCGATCCCCGATCCCAGGCCGCCGTACGTCGCCGATGACCTGGCGGCGCTCGCTCCCCGGTTGGTGGAGGCGTTCGCGCACTCCACGTGAGCGGGCGTGTCCTTGCTCCATGGAGACCCCGCGTATCCTGCGCACAACCCGTGGAGACCTCGTCCGTGCCTCGCCCCGTTCCCGTCGCGCCGTTCCCGCACGCGAGGCGTGCGTAGACCGTGCGGCGGCGGCTGGACGTCGAGCTCGTGCGTCGAGGCCTTGCCGGCAGCCGCACGCGTGCCGCGACGATGATCACGGCGGGTCGCGTCCTGGTCGCGGGCATACCGGCGCGCAGCCCGGCGCACCAGGTCGAGCCCACGGACGCGATCACGCTCAGTGGGCCCGGCCCGCGCTTCGTGTCGCGCGGCGGCGAGAAGCTCGACGCCGCGCTGCGCGCCTTCGCCGTCGACGTCGCCGGCCGGCGGATCCTCGACGCCGGCGCATCGACGGGAGGCTTCACCGACTGCCTGCTGCGCCACGGCGCGGGACACGTGTACGCGGTCGACGTCGGCCGAGGTCAGCTCGCCTGGAGCATCCGTACCGACCCGCGCGTCACGGTGCTCGAGCGGACCAACATCCGGCAGCTCGAGCGGGCTGCGCTGGGTGGGCCGGTCCCGCTCGCAGTCGCCGACCTGTCGTTCATCTCGCTGGTGACCGTGGCGCCCGCGCTCGCGCGTTGCACGTCGGCGGACGCCGACTTGGTCTTGCTCGTCAAGCCCCAGTTCGAGGCCGGCCGGGAACGCGTGGGCAAAGGGGGAGTCGTGCGCGATCCGTCGGTGCACGCAGCCGTGCTCGTGGAGGTCGCGGCCGGCCTGGACTCCGCGGGACTGCCGGTCGTCGACGCGACGCCCTCTCCCGTGCTCGGCGCCGACGGCAACCGTGAGTTCTTCGTCCGCTGCACGAAGCGCGCCGAGCCAACGACCACGGCCCGCCTCGAGCAGGCTGCCCAGGTCCGGCCCGCGAACCGCGCGCGCGGCATCGTGGTGTCGTGAGCAACGCGATCTCCGTCGTCGGTCTCGTCCCACACCCCGACCGACCGCTCGCGCACGAGCTCGCCGAGCAGATCGCCACCTGGCTCCGCGAGCGCGGCATCGAGGTGCGCGTCTGCGATCCGTTCGGCGGGATGGGCCCGCTCACCACCGGGGATACCGACGAGTTCACGCGCGGTCTCGATGTCGCGATCTCCCTGGGCGGGGACGGCACGATGCTACGGACCGTCGACCTCGTGTACGAGAGCGGCGCGGCAGTGCTCGGCGTCAACGTCGGCCAACTGGGCTATCTCACCGATGTCGAACCCGAAGACCTCGGCACCGCGCTCGAGCGCCTGCTCGCAGGCGACTTCGAGATCGACGAGCGGATGGTCCTCGACGTGACGGTCGGATCCGGTGGCGCGGCAGCGGGCCGGTGGTGGGCGCTCAACGAAGCCGTCCTCGAGAAGGTACGGACCGGCCGGCTCGTGCGTCTCGACGTGGCGATCAACGGCGCCCCGTTCACGTCCTACGCCGCCGACGGGGTCATCGTCGCGACCCCGACAGGCTCGACGGCGTACTCGTTCTCGGCGCGCGGTCCGATCGTGTCGCCGCGGCACCGATGCCTGCTGCTCACGCCGGTGTCACCCCACATGCTGTTCGACCGGCCGCTCGTCCTCGACGCCGAGGAGGAGCTCCGCTTCACCGTCGCGGCCGAGCGCAGCGTGGTCCTCACGCTCGACGGGCGCGAGCTGGGTCCGCTCGACGTCGGCGACACGGTCACGTGCACCGGCGGGCCGAAGCCGGCGCGCATCGTGACCTTCGGCCGCCGCGACTTCCACCAGATCCTCAAGGCCAAGTTCGGCCTCCCGGACCGGTAGCGCGCGTGCTCAAGGAGCTGCACGTGGCGAACGTCGGGATCGTCGACGACTTAGCGGTCGTGTTCGGTCCCGGCCTGACGGCGATCACGGGTGAGACGGGCGCCGGCAAGACACTGCTGGTCGAAGCGCTTGATCTCCTGCTCGGTGGTAGAGCTGATGCGTCGCTCGTGCGGAGCGACGCGCCAGAAGCACGCGTCGAAGGCCGCTTCGACGACGGCGACGGCGAGACCGTCCTCGCTCGTGTCGTTCCGGTCGACGGGCGGTCACGTGCCTACGTCGACGGACGACTCGCGACGGCGGCCGAGCTCTCGTCAGCCGGCGACGGCCTCGTCGACCTGCACGGCCAGCATGCACACCAGTCGCTCTTGGCACCGGCGGTGCAACGGGCCGCCCTCGACCGGTTCGCCGGAGATACGGCACTCGAGGCACTGCGTTCGCTGCGTGAGGCGCGGGTCGACGCCCGCGCCGCGGGCGAGGAGCTCGCGAGCCTGGGAGGCGACGAGCGAGCACGCGCGCGTGAGCTCGACCTGCTGCGCTTCCAGATCGAGGAGATCGAGGGCGCCGGCATCGAGGATGCGGGTGAGGACGTCGCGCTGGAGGCGGAGGAGGCGTTGCTCGCCATCGGCGAGCGTGCGCCGTTTGCTGCGTTGAGCGGCCGCCTACGCGGCATCCAGGCGGAGCTTGCCGATCTCGAGCGCGAGCTGCGACTCGCCGGCGAATCGATCCTCGACAACCCGGACCGCCTCGACGAAGTACGCGCACGCCGGCAGCTGCTACGAGAGCTGCGGCGCAAGTACGGCGAGACGCTCGACGAGGTCTTGCGCTACGCGCACGAGGCGCACGCCCGACTCGCGGAGCTCGACGGCTACGAGGCTCGAGCGGCCGCGCTGGAGAGCGCGCGTGCGGATGCGCTGGCGCGGGCGGCGACCACTGCGGCGAGGCTGTCGGAGGCGCGCCGCGCGGCTGCCAATCCACTTGCGGAAGCGGTCACTGCGCATCTGCGTGAGCTCGCGATGCCGGCAGCGCATCTCGAGGTGCTCGTGGCGCCGGGAGCGGACCAGACCGAGGACGGATCCGACGATGTCACGTTCGTGCTCGCACCGAACCCGGGTGAGCCCGCCAAGCCGCTCGCCCGTGCCGCGTCGGGTGGTGAGCTCTCTCGCGCGATGCTGGCGTTGCGTCTCGTGCTCTCTGATGCGCCGCCGACGCTGGTGTTCGACGAAGTCGACGCCGGCATCGGAGGCGAGGCGGGGACGGCGGTCGGCAGGCTTCTCGCCGACCTCGCGTCCCGCCAGCAGGTGCTGTGCGTGACGCACCTTGCACAAGTGGCTGCCTTCGCCGACTCGCAGGTGGTCGTGGAGAAGCGAGAAGAGGGGGGACGAACCGTGGCGACCGCGACGCCCGTCGACGGCGACGCCCGGGTCGTCGAGCTGTCGCGCATGCTCGCAGGTGTCGTCGAGTCGTCACACGCACGCAGCCACGCGGCGGAGTTGCTCCACGCCGCGCGCGACCACCGCGCCGCGCTGCGCGAGGTCAGCGGCTGATGCTTGGCTTTCGCAACCGTCAGCGCTCGGTGGCACCGCCGGCGATCACCGGGCTCGCTCGCGTCGACCGCCGCACGAAGGATCTGGTCAAGCGCCTTCAACCCGGCGAGATCGCCGTCATCGACCATCAGGACCTCGACCGCGTCGCGGCAGACGCGCTCGTCGAGGCAGGCGCGGCAGCGGTCGTCAATGCAGGCAGCTCGATCTCCGGTCGCTACCCGAACGGTGGCCCGATCCGCATCGTCGGCGCCGGAGTGCCGTTGATCGACCGCGCCGGCCCACCCGGGCTGCTGGGTCGCGTGCGCGAGGGTGACGTGCTCCGGATCGCCGACGGCGAGGTGTGGCGAGGCGAGCAGCGCCTTGCCGAGGGGACCTTGCTGACGGCGCCCGAGATCGAGCAGACGATGGACGATGCTCGCTCGTCGATCGGGAGTGAGCTGGAGCGCTTCGCGGTCAACACGCTCGAGTACGTACAACGCGAAGCGCGCCTGACGTTCGAGCCGCTCACGCTCCCGCCGCTTCGGACCCACTTCAAGGGTCGGCACGCGCTCGTTGTCGTCCGGGGGCACGACTACAAGCACGATCTCGCCACGTTGCGGCCCTACATTCGTGAGTACCACCCAGTTCTGATCGGCGTCGACGGCGGGGCTGACGCGCTGCTGGAAGTCGGGCTCAAACCCGATGTGATCATCGGCGACTTCGACTCGGTCTCGCGGCGCGCGCTCACGACTGCGGCGGATCTTGTCCATCACGTGCATCCCGACGGGCGAGCTCCCGGCCGCGAGAACCTGCTGGAGTGGGGTGTCGAGTACCACGAGTTCGTTGCCGAAGGCACCAGCGAGGACGTCGCGATGCTGCTGGCCTACGAGTCGGGCGCGCAGCTCATCGTGGCCGTCGGCACCCATGCGACGATGGTCGAGTTCCTCGACAAAGGTCGCCGGGGGATGGCGTCGACCTTCCTCACGCGGCTGCGGCTCGGCCCGGTGCTCGTCGACGCCAAGGGCGTGAGCCGTCTCTACGAAGGCAGGGTGCGCCGTCTCGACTGGTTCCTGCTCGTAGGCTCGGCCCTCGTGGTGATTGGCGTCGTGATCGCGATCTCGGAACCGATCCATACCTTGCTCGACGGCTTCTGGCTGACGCTGCGCGACCTCTGGTACTCGATCACCGGGTAGACCGGACGCCGTGATCAACTTCCGGTACCACGTGGTCTCGCTCGTCGCGGTCTTCCTGGCTCTGGCGGTGGGCGTCGTGATGGGGTACGGCGTCCTCGGGCAACCCACGGTGCGCACGTTGCGGAACCGCATCAACACGGTGAACAACCGGATCCAAGAGACCCGGAACGAGAACCAACAGCTGCGCGACGAACTCGACCGGGCGAACTCGACGCTCGAGAGCATGGCGCCGTTCGCCGGCACCGACCGTCTCCCGAGCGTATCGATCGTCGTGCTCGCGGTCCGCGACGTTGGCACCGAGGTTGCGGAGAACACGGTCACGCTCGCCCGACGTGCCGGTGCCGATGCGCCGGGGATCGTCTGGCTCGAGTCGAAGTGGGCACTCCGGGAAGACGGTGACCCCGCAGCGCTCGCGAAGGCGCTCGGCCTGCCGATCACGCGCAAGGCGGCGTTGCGCGACCAGGGCTATCGAGCACTCGTTCGCCGTCTCGTCGAGGGACCGCCCGCGACAGGCGACGACGTCCTGACGGGGCTCGTGACACAAGGCTTCCTGTCGATCGACGCCGTGGGCAACGACAACAGCGTCGGCGTCGCGGAGCTGGGCGGGTTCGGTACGCGCGCGCTGCTCGTCGATGGCACGAGCACGTCGCAGCTGCCTCGGAACGTCGCCGGCCCGCTCGCGCGGGCGGCAGTCGATGCCGGCCTGCCGCTCGTCGTCGGTGAGGATCACGACGACGAAGCCGGGCGGGACCGTGGTGTGCTACTGAATCCGGTGCTCGACACCGACGCGCTGGCTCGCCAAGTGTCGACCGTCGACGATCTCGAACGGCCCGAGGGACAGACCGCGGCCGTACTCGCGCTCGCGGATCTCGGTCGGAGCGTCATCGGTCACTATGGCTACGGCGACGGAGCCGACAGCAGCCTGCCGGAGTGGTCGCAACCGTGACCGACACCCCGTCGGTCGCGCGCGCCGCGGCCGGCATGGGTGTCGCGACCGCCGCGTCGCGCGCGGTGGGATTCGTTCGCATTCTGGTTGT
>WNGF01016675.1_pt1 | contig 12545 bp, 12 predicted proteins | sample 5400641 | NCBI WGS metagenome assembly WNGF01 (sample SAMN13153371, study PRJNA577476) | soil metagenome | isolation source: 80 cm soil or saprolite under grassland replicate 2 | place: USA:California | collected 2016-06-15
TCGTGACAGGCGTACCGGCAACCGACAGGCGGGCGGTGGGCCAGACAGTCCGATCGGGTTTCCCAAGGCCCCACCCGCCCCACCCGCCCGGTGGATCGGCGGCGATTGGGTCGCCATAGTTTCGAACTGAGACACTACGCGGGAGTCGGCGTTGTTGACAACGACTGCGCCCCATCACACCATGCGTTCTTTGGGAAGCGTCTTCCGTTGAGCGCCGAGACACCGGGTCCTCTTTCTGGGCGCGGACTCGTGTGACCCGACCTGGTCACACGGTGGGCCGCGGCGCGACGTCGCCCCCACCATCACCGGCCTGCTCGGAGTTCCGCACGAAGGATTCGACGGAACTCCTGTCCCCGAGCTCCTGGTGTAGCCACCGCGCTCGGACCATGTGATCGGCATCGGGAGGTCGAGATGAGCACATTCGACGAGTACGCGAACAAGTACAAGACGGCGCGGATGGAGCGACGAAACGGAGTGCTCCAGGTCACCCTGCACACCGATGGACAGTCGCTGCGCTGGGGATTCCTGCCCCACGGCGAGCTGCCCGAGGCGTTCCACGACATCGGCACCGACCGCGAGAACCGCGTGGTCATCCTGACGGGGACGGGGGCCGAGTTCTCGGGCCCGCGGGCCACTCCGGGCACCTCCTCGTTCCCGGGCCGCCCGTCGATCGACCGGATCGATCGCATTCACTGGGAGGGCCGGCATCTCCTGATGAACCTGCTGAACATCGAGGTGCCGGTGATCAGCGCGATCAACGGGCCGGCGTGGCGGCATTCCGAGATTCCTCTGCTCTGCGACATCGTCCTGGCCGCCGAGACCGCGCAGTTCCAGGACTCCGCGCATTTCGCGTCGGAGGTCGTGCCGGGCGACGGCATGCACATCGTCTACCCGCTCCTCCTGGGCATGAACCGTGGGCGATATTTCCTGCTCACGGGGCAGACGCTCGACGCCGCAGAGGCGTTGCGCCTCGGGCTCGTCGCCGAGGTGCTGCCGGCCGACCGGCTGCTGGCGCGTGCCTGGGAGCTCGCCGAGGATCTGGTCCGAAAGCCGACCCTGCTCCTGCGTTACACGCGCCTGCTCTTCACCGAGTACCTGCGCCGGCAGATGCACGATCTCCTCGGCTACGGGCTCGCCATGGAAAGCCTGGCCCTCTTCGAAAAACCGGAGGCGCCGTGACCCGGAGGACGAGGCGATCTCGCTCATGTCGGTGGCGGTGGACTACGGCATCACCCAGGTGGTGGACGGCAACTGAGGTGTGCACGCCATCATCAAGAAGAGCCTCTTCGCCGGCGAGGCGTGATCGGCGCGAGCGTCGTCAGGGCAGGCGCGCCCGCCCGTACACGGCGGCGAAGGCCATGACGCCGGCCGTCACGACGAACACGCCCTCCAGCCCGAGCCATCCGCTCAGCCAGCCCGCGATCCACGGGCCCGCGGTCATTCCCACTGCGTAGGTCGCCTGGAAGAGCCCCATCGCCGTCGCGCGCTCGCTCGGGTCGACGGCCCGGATGGCGTCGCTCATCAGGAACGGGAAGACGAGCCCGCGGCCGACGCCGCCGATCGCCTGGGACAGCATGAGCAGGGGGATCGAGTCGATCAACGGGATGGCGAGCGTCGTCGCGGCGACGAGGAGATACCCGCCGAACACGAGCTGTCGCCCGCGCACGCCCGCGACGGCGAGGGCGTCGCCGGCGATCGGCGCCGCCGTGAACGGCACGAGCGAGACCATGGCGAGGACGCCGAGCACTTCGGGCGAGGCGCCGAGCCGCACCGCGTAGATCGGCGTGAACGCGTTGACGGTGACGTAGAAGCCGAACTGCCCGAGCGCCGCGACGATGGATGCGTTGCGGACGGTGGGATGATGCGCGAGGCGGAGCACGGTCGCCAGCGTGACCGTCCGCGGCGCCGCCCCGCGTGTCTCGTCGGGCACCGCCGCCATGCACGCAAAGCCCAGGACGGCGAGCGCGGCGCCCGCGTAGAACGTCGCCGTCCATCCCCACTGGCCCGCGATCCAGCCGCCGAGGAGCGCGGCGACGATCTGCGCGACGCCGGACGTGACCTGCAGGATCGTCATCGCGTGCTGCGGGTTCGCCCGTGTGTAGTAGGCTGCGAAGAGCACGGTGAGCGGCGTCCACATCGCGGCCCCCACGCCCGAGAGACCGCGGAAGGCGAAGAGCAGCATGGGCGCGCGCACGCGCGCCATGCCGATCCCGCTGACGATCGTGAGGACGAAGCCCGAGAGCACGAACGGCTTGCGCGCCCGCACGCGATCGGACCACATCCCGAGCGGCAGGCGGAGCACGATCTGCGTCAGCCCGTACGCACCCACGACCCAGGCCGCGATGGCGATCGAGCCGCTGAGGCGCTCGACGTAGGCGGGAAGGATCGGCACGTACGTGTAGAGCGAGGCCCAGAAGAAGAACGTCCCGAGGACGAAGAGGGGGGCGAACGGCCGCGCCCGCACGGAGATGCCGCGCGTGAGCCAGTGATCGACGCCGCTCGCCGGCGAGAGCAGTTATGCGCGTCCTTCGGCCGGTTTCGAGGGCATCGTCGCTGGCCGCGCGGGACCCCAGATGCGCCCGTAGTACGTCTCCGCCAGCTGGAGCGCGCCGACCGGATTGTGGGCGAGCACCCGGTCCTTGGCCACGAGCGTGGTGGCCAGGCCCTCCGACCGGCGGAAGAACAGGCTGTCGTGGCCGACGCAGAGACCGAGCACGATGTTCAGCTCGCAGCCGGCCCGGTTCAGGAGCTCGGCCTGAGCGATCGGGTTGCACATGGCCTCGAAGGTGTCCGGCCGGATCTTCTCCTCCTCACGCACGCCGAGAAATTCCTTGGGCACACCGCCGTTCTTGCACGCCACGGACGCCACCTCGAAGCCGTGGCTCTCCAGCACGGCGGAGAGCGTCCGGGCGATGTCGACGAAGCTGATGCAGGTGGCGATGCCGAGCCTGCGGAAGCCGAGCTTCTTCGCCAGCGCCACGATCTCCTCGACGCGAGTCCAGCGGCAATAGCCCTCACTCATCGATACCCTGGTCGTCGACCTTCGACGGACAGAACCCCGGACCGCGGGTGTCCGATTCACCGTGGCGGCACGCGCGGATGGTCGGAGGACAGTAGGCGCAGGAAGGCGTCTCGTAGCTCATCGTCACAGCCGATGGCCGAGCGCCGCGGCCGACTGCATGGCCTCGAACGCGGTTCGCGGAGCCACGCAGTCGCCGACGTCGAACACGGCCGGTCCGTCGGCCAGCGCGTTGAGCGCGTCGGCCAGCTCGCACACGGGGACCATCGGCCGGGTCGGCACCACCAGATCGAGCTGGTCCAGCTTCAGCTCGTCGCCGGAGCGCCGCACGAGGGCGCCATCGCCATGGAGCTCCTCGACGGTGGCGCCGAGGAGGATCGTCACGTTGCGCCGCGCTCGGAGGTCGGCGACGTGCTGCCACCGGGACCGCACACCGAGCTCGCCGGCGAGCTCGCGGCCCGGCTCGACCACGATGACCTCGGTCCCGCGCTCGGCGAGGACGTGGGCCACGCCGACCCCGAGCACTCCGCCGCCCAGCACGAGGGCGCGCCTCGCGTGCGCGCCGGACCTCCCGAGGACCATGAACGGATCGACGGCCGGGCTGCCGTCGATGCCGGGAATCTCCGGAATACCGGGCCGCGCGCCGGTCGCCACGACCACGATGTCCGGGCCGTGCGCCAGGACCGTCTCCACCGTGGCCTCGACACCGAGATGCATCTCGGCGCCCGCGCGCGCGGCGGCCCCGGCGAGATAGGTCGCCAGGCCGGCCAGGTCCGCGCGCCCGGGCACCACTCGGCTGAGCAACAGCTGCCCGCCGGGCTCGCCCGCGCGCTCGAGCACGGTCACCGCGTGCCCCCGCAGGCCCAGCACGCGCGCGCACTCGAGCCCGGCCGGCCCGGCGCCGACGACCACCACGCGCTGCCGGCGCGCCGCCCCGCGGATCGCGTACTGACGCTCGCGGCCGGTGCGCGTGTTGGCCAGGCAGAGCACGGGCTCGTTCTGCCCGAGCAGATCGCTGCACTCGAGACAGCCGACGCATGTGCAGATCTCGTCCTCGCGGCCCTCGAGGGACTTTCGCGGCATCTCCGGGTCGGCGTGAAGTGCTCGGCCGAGCGTGACGAAGTCGGCGTCGCCGGCGGCGAGGACGTGCTCGGCCACGCTCGGATCGCCGAGCCGCCCGGCCACGCTGACGGGGATCCCGACGTGGCGCCGGATCTCCCGCGCGAGCGGGGCGAGGACGCCCGGCGCCATCTCCATGGGCTGGACGATCCACGGCGCCGACTCGTAGATGCCGGCGGAGACGTCGATGAGGTCGATGCCCGCCGCCTCGAGGCGGGGCGTGATCCGGCAGGCGTCCGCGAGCGTGAGACCGCCGTCGACGTGCTCGTCGGCGCTCAGCCGGTAGAGCAGCGGCACCGCGCCGCCCACCGCGTCGCGCACGGCGGCGATCGTCTCGAGCGGAAAGCGGAGGCGGCGCTCGAAATCGCCGCCGTACTCGTCGTCGCGGCGGTTGGCGAAGGGCGACAGGAACTGCCCCACGAGGTAGCCGTGGGCGCCGTGGATCTCGACCGCGTCGAAGCCCGCGGCGACGGCGCGCCGGGCCGCCTCCGCGAACGCGACGACCAGCATCCGGATCTCGTGGAGCTCGAGCGGCCGGGGCACATCGCCTCCGGTCAGCGCCGTGCACGGCACCGCCGACGGCGCGACCGGCTGAGTTCCCGTGATCGCCGAGGACGTCTCGCGTCCGGCGAACTGCAGCTCGGCACCCACGAGCGCGCCATGGCGGTGACACGCGTCGACGAGCCGCCGGTATCCCGGCAGCAGATCGTCGGCGTGGATGCCGAGCTGATACCGGTGGTTCTTTCCCGCCGGATGGACGTACATCGACTCCAGCAGGATGAGCGCGGCCCCGCCGGCCGCGCGCGCCTCGCAGTAGTCGACATAGCGCTGGCTCGGAGCACCCGTCGGCAGGGCGAGGTTCTTCTCCATGGGCGCCATGAGGATGCGGTTGCGCAGCTCGACGCGGCCGATGCGCCCGGCCGCGAAGAGGTGCGGGTAGCGGCTCATGCGTCGAAGCCGAGGCGGCGCTTGCCGAACGCCGGCTCGCCGTAGGGAACGGGCGGCAGCTCCCACGTCCCGACGGACGGCGGCCGGATGTCGCGGTCCACGTGGACGTCCAGGACGAACGGCGTCCCGGCCGTGATCGCGTGCTCGAGCGCGCCGGTCAGATCGCCCGGGCGCTCGACACGGAGGCCGTCGACCCCGCACGCGCGGGCCAGCGCGACGAAGTCGGGATTGATCAGGCGGCCGTCCTTCTCGCGCACGAAGCTGGTCGCGATCTCGCGCTTGGCGAACATCCCCATCTGGATGTCGCGGATCGCCCCGTAGCCGAAGTTGTTCCAGATCACCCAGACGGCCGGGATGTCGTACTCGACGGCCGTGCATAGCACGTCGGGGCGCATCATGAAGCCGCCGTCGCCGCACACGGCGACACACGGCCGGTGCGGCGCGGCGAGCTTGGCGCCGAGCACGCCGCACACGCCGAACCCCATGGCGCCGAAGCCCCACGTGTTGATCAGCGTCTGCGGCCGCCGCGCCCGCCAGAACTGGACGACCCAGTTGTGATGCACGCCGACGTCGGGGACGATGATCCCGTCGTCGGGCAGCACCTTCCGGAGCGCCTCGACCACCCGCTGAGGATGGATGGGCTCGGCGTCGCTCGTCCGGTGCGGCCCGACGAACTCCTCCCACTGCCGCCGCCACTTGCCGATATCTGCCAGCCACGCCTCGCGCGCGGCGTCGCCCGGCTGCGCCGCGTCGGAGGCCGCGAGCAGCTGGCGCAGCACCGTCCGGGCGTCGCCCACGATGCCCAGATGCACGGGGTAGTTGCGCCCGATCTCGTCGACGTCGATGTCGACGTGGATCAGCCGCGTGGGCGGGATGTTGAACGAATAGCCGGGGATCCACGAGCTGCTCGAGCGGTCGTCGAAGCGGACGCCCACCGCCAGCAGCACGTCGCAGGTCCGCGCCGCCTCGTTGGCGGGAAAGACGCCGTTGCGCCCGACGAACCCGACGGCGAGCGGGTCGGCCATGTCGAGCGTGCCGAGCCCGTTCGGCGAGAAGATGACCGGGATCCGCATGCGATGCGCGAACGCGGTGAGCTCGGCGCCCGCCTCGGACAGCGCGACGCCGTGACCGACGTAGAGCAGCGGGCGGCGGGCGGCGCGCAGCAGCGCGACGGCGCGAGCGATGGCGCCGGGCTCGCCACCGCTGCGCGCGCTGATCCCCGCTCGCCACGCGCCGGGCTCCGGCACGTCGACGTCCGCCGGCTCCTTGAACACGTTGAACGGCACGTCGAGGTTCACGGGCCCCGGCCGGCCACCCAGCATCGTGGCGAACGCCTGGCGCAGCGCCGTCGGCAGCATGTCGGTGCGGGTGGGCTGCCAGCTCCGCTTCACGTAGGGACGGATGACCGAGGGAAAGTCGGCCTGGAAGTGCCGGTACGTCTCCTGGAACGCCGCCCGGTTGAACTGGGAGGTGGGCACGTTGGCGGTGATGGCGAAGAGCGCGGAGGAGTCCATGAACGCGCAAGCGAGCGCGATCGGCAGGTTCGCCGAGCCCGGGCCGCAGGAGGTGAGCGTGGCCACGGGGCGATGGGCCACGCGGAAGTAGGCGTCGGCCATGTGGCCGGCCGTCTGCTCGTGGCGCGTGGAGATCGTCTTGATCGCGTCCGTGCGGTCGTAGAGCGCGTCGAGCAAGCCGACGTTGCCGTGGCCGCACAGGCCGAAGACGTAGGGCACTTTCTCCCGCGCCAGGTACTCGACGATGATCTCGCCGCCGGTGGCCATGCCGTGTCTCCTTGGTCCGTGCCGCTGAGGGCAGACCCGTCCCCCATCGCCTCGTGCAACGCGTCTGCCACGGCTGCCGCCGGACGCCGCGTCGGCTAACTTGCCATCAGCGCAGCGGAATGCGGAGAAGACTTCGCCGAGTGACGTGGTGCTCGCTGGGGCGAGCGCGGGACAGAGCGGGCGTCGCTACCCCAGTGACCTGCGCAGATCCCACATCATCTGCAGATTCATCCAGATCTCCGGGGAGGTCCCCAGAGCCTTCGCGAGATCGAGTGCCGTGTCGGCGGTCACCCCGCGCTTGCCCTTCACCAGCTCGTTCAGCTTGGCGGTGGTCCAGCCGAGCTTCGCGGCGAACTGGCGCTGACTCACTCCCATGGGACGCAGGAACTCCTCGAGGAGCATCTGTGGTAGTTGGTCACTTCGACGGCGTCGACGCCATCACGCTGCGAGCGGAAGACAATGCGCCACGTTGACCCACGGCCCGCGGATGCAAGACGTCGATCGCCCAACCCACGTCGAGGTGCTCCCACAACGCCGTCGGGCACAGCGTCCGCCCGTCCAGCCGCAGCCCCGCCGCCTCGTTGCGCTCCTTGAGAGCTTCGATCGGATCGTTCGGGATCGCTGGTGACGGCGAGACGTCGGGCAACAGCCACCCATTCGGCCTTCGGAATCGAAGCGTCCCGTCGGACAGTCGTTCGACCTGGTAGCCTTCCTCGTGCACGGGGCGGCCGCCGTCGAGGACGGACTGGCCGCGCGCGTCGGCATCCCCCAGCACGGGTGCGTCGACGTGGACGACGACCTGGTATCGCTCACCCGCGGAGCCGGGATCGATGCCGTGGTGGAGCGCGGTCTCGGCAAGCAGGGCGAGCGCATCCGCCTGCTGCTGCGCCATCGAGGACGTTTCCTCGGGAACGTTCGCTGCGACGCTGGTCCGCTGATACAGCGTTTCGCGAGCGGCCTCGAGCGCCTGCATGAGCACGGCGCCCTGCTCTGGCGTCAGTCGTCCCCGGATCATGACCATACCGTCCGCGTCTTGATACACCTGTAGAGCGCGGCCATTGTGGCGCCGGCTCTCCTCACGCGCCTCGGCCATCTGGTCCACCCGGCGCCAGCCGCGAACGATCCGCTCGACCTGGTCGGCGCTGCCGGCCCGGCCGACCGCGAGCAGCCGCTCCTCCGTCTCGGGCGTCGCTACGCGCGTCAGCGCCCGAACCTTGGCGTACGAGAGCTCGCCGCGGGCGAACGCATCGGCGATCCGCGGTAGCGAGGGGAGGGCGCGGGCCACGCGAACACGCTCGCGCGCGGCGCCGAGGTTCATCGAAGCTCGCCAGGCCAGCCAGTGCGCGCACGAGCGGAAGCCGTGATTCCAGCCCTCCCGCACGTCGAACTCGCGGATGAGGTCGAGCAGGCGCGCCGTCGCGGCTTCGAGGTGAAATCCCCCTTGCTGATGAGGACTCTACACCCCGGATTTCGGGCCTCTCTGGGCCACTCCTGCGACGGCGACGGCGCCCGATCCATGGTTTTCGTGATGACGCGCGTTAGACCCGCCTCGGCGCGCCTCCACGCATCTCTGAGAGCCCGATTTTCGGCTGGCGGCGAACCCGCCACGAGTACCGACGTGCGAGGCTGTCAATGTCCAAAGATGGATACACGCACGTCGGATTCCTCGTCGTCGTCAGTGCCTTGTCGCTGTCCAGCGGCCGATGGCGCTACTCGCGCCCGTCGTAAGCCCTCTTCAGCGCCGCGATGTCGATCTTGATCGTCTTCAGCATCGCGGCCATGACCCGCTTCGCCTTCTCGGGGTCCTTGTCCTGGAGCATCTCGGGCAGCACGGTGGGAACGATTTGCCACGACACCCCGAACCGGTTCTTGAGCCAGCCGCATTGCACCTGCTGGCCACTCGCGGAGAGCCTGTCCCAGAACCGGTCGACTTCCTCCTGCGTCTCGCAGTTGACGACGAAGGAGATCGCCTCGTTGACCGTCATGACCGACCCTCGGGGGCGCCTCGCCTAGTAGGTCGAACGGCAGGCCGCCGAATCGACAACGGCGACCGTGAGGGGGTAGACTTCGCCCGACCGACGCACACGGAGGTGCGTGATGCCACGAATGTCAGGGGTCTCCCGCCGACACTTCCTCGCCGGAGCCGGCGCCGCCGCCGTCGCCCTCGGCCGCGCGCCCGCCGCGATCGGCCAGCAGACGCGCGAGCTGCACGTCTGGCACACCGAGGTCGAGCCGCAGACCGTCAAGACCATCAACGACACGAGCATCGCGGAGTTCGAGAAGAAGTTCCCTAACTTCAAGGTGCGCCAGCAGGCGCTCGGCTGGGGTGATCTGAACACCAAGCTCCTGGCCTCGCTCGCCGCCGGCAACCCGCCCGATCTCACGCATCTGAACCCGTTCATGACCGCGTCGCTCTACACCAAGCAGCTCCTGCGCCCGATGGACGAGCTGATCCGCGCGCTCGGCGAGTCCGACATCCACGAGGCGACGCTCAAGCTCCAGTACTTCGACGGCAAGTACTACGGCGTGACCCACGCGATGGGCGCGACCTACTTCGCCGAGCGCCGCGATCTGAGAGAGAAGAAGGGCATCAAGCCCCCCGAGACCTACGACGACATGCTCAAGCTCTGCGCCGCGCTCACCGAGGGCGGCCGCTACGCCTTCCAGATGCCCGGCGAGAAGCTCTACATGGGCTTCGTCCATCCCGCGGAGTGGCTTGCCGGCAACGGCGGCTCGTGGGTCGATCCCAAGACGTGGCGCCCTCAGCTCAACAGCAAGCCGATGCTGGAAGCGCTCGACTACGCGCAGAAGTTGAACAAGTTCCAGCCGCAGGGTTGGGCAGGGCAGAAGTATCTCGACACGCTCGCCGCGCTGGCGAACGGCAAGATCGCAATGGCGCATTTGTCAGGCGCACGCACGATCGGCTACATCGAGCGCTACGCCCCCGAGGGCACGCGCGACCCCGAGCACTTCATGCCGCTGCTTCGCCCCCACGGCCCCGGTGGCAAGATCGGCATCTCCGCCCTCGACGGTGAGAACTGGGCCGTCTTCACCCAGTCGAAGTACCCGAACGAGGCCTTCGAGTTCCTCCGGCTCTTCTACAAGAAAGAGCACTACATGGCGTACTGCCACACCGTCCCGATCCATCTCACGCCGATCTTCAAGTCGATGCTCAACGACCCCGCGTACCTCGCCAACGAGCGGATCAAGAAGTGGCGCCCGTGGCACGACGTGATGGTGAACGGCCTCAAGCAGAACCGCTTCCTGCCCATCGGCTTCTCGCGCCCCGAGGACAACGTGCTCCCGTTCCTCGCCGAGCTCGACGGCTCCGGCATCGTCGCCGACATGGTGGTCGAGGTGATGGTGGGCGGCAAGAACCCCAAGGTGGAAGCCGACCGCGCGCAGAAGCGCGCCGAGGAGCTGCTCACGCAGCTGGGCGTCAAGCGCTGGTCGTAAGAGTTCTCGGGTGAGGAGGAGCGCGCTCACCGGCTGGCTCCTCCTCGCCCCGTCGCTGATCCTGCTCGGCGGCCTCGTCGTCTTCCCGATCCTCTACAACGTCTGGCTCAGCCTCTTCAACAAGCACGCCTTCCTCCCCGTCCAGCAGTTCGTCGGCCTCGGCCATTACCGCTACTTCTCGACCGACCCGGAGTTCTGGGCGAGCTTCCGCCACGGCGTCGTCTACGCCGGCGCGACCATGGTCCTGCAGATCGGCGTCGGCGTCCCCGCCGCGCTGCTCTTGAACGAGGCGTTCCGCGGGCGGAATCTGTTGCGCGGCATCGTGCTCTTCCCGTACATGATCCCCACGATCGTCGCCGTGATCCTCTGGAAGTGGCTGCTGAACGACTCCTACGGCCTCGTGAACCATCTCCTGATGAGCGCGCGGTTGTCGGGTGAGCCGATCCCCTGGCTCGGCCCCGACTACATCATGACGTCCCTCATCGTCACCAGCGTCTGGCAGTTCTTCCCCTTCGTGGTCGTGACCTACCTCGCGCGCCTGCAGACCATTCCCCCCGAGCTCTACGAGGCCGCCACGGTCGACGGCGCCTCCGCCTGGCGCCGCTTCGTCCACGTGACGCTCCCCCAGACCGCCAGCGTGCTGTTCGTGATCGTCCTCCTGCGCAGCATCTGGATGTTCACCAAGTTCGACACCGTCTGGCTCCTCGCCGGCGAAGGCGGCGTGAGCAAGTACGTCCGCACCCTCCCCGTCTACGCCTACGCCCGCAGCTTTACTTACCTGCAAGCCGGCATGGGCGCCGCGCTCGCCGTGATCATGTTCGTGATGCTGCTGGCCGCGACCGCGGTCTACTTCCAGATGTTCCGCAGCGAGGAGACCTTCGCGTGAAGCGCTCTCTTCGGCTCTACGGTCTGGGGGCGGTGCTACTCCTGCTCGGCGCGTTCCCGCTCTTCTGGATGCTGTCGACCTCGCTCAAGCCCTCGGGCGAGATCTTCGCGACCCCGCCGCGGCTGGTGCCGCTTCACCCGACCCTCGACAACTTCTGGCGCCTCTTCGCCGAGACGCCGTTCGTGCGGTTCTTCGAGAACAGCCTGGCGGTGGCGGGAGCGACGGTGCTACTGACCCTCTCGGTGTCGGCGCTCGGCGCCTACAGCCTGACCCGCTACACGTTCCGTGGCCGGGACACCGTCGCCGGCTTGATCCTGCTCACCTACATGTTCGCCCCCATCATGATCATCATCCCCTTCTACATCCTCGTGAAACAGTTCGGCCTCGTGAACACGCGGCTAGCCCTGGTGCTCTCGTACACGACGTTCTGCCTGCCGTTCTGCCTGTGGCTCCTGCGCGCGTTCTTTCAGTCAATTCCTTTGGAGCTCGAGGAAGCGGCGCTCGTGGACGGCGCGCATCGCGGGAAGGCGGTGTGGTATGTCGTGTTGCCGTTGGCGCTGCCCGGGCTGATCGCGGCGGCGATCTTCACCTTCATCCTGGCGTGGAACGACTTCCTCTTCGCGCTGGTGCTAATCAGCTCCGAGGAGCTCAAGACGCTGCCCATCGGCGTCAACGATCTCTTCAACGCGACGATCGTCGACTGGGGGTTGATCATGGCGGCGGGGGTGATGATCACGCTGCCGACCGTGGTGTTTTTTGCGGCGGTGCAGAGGTATCTCGTGCAGGGGTGGACGGCAGGCGGGGTCAAGGGGTAAAGACGTAGCTGGGCGCACACAGTAGCACCTATGGCAGGATTCAACTGCCATGCGTGTCTTGAGGATCGGCGGCCGTTACCTACAGGGACGCGAGCAACGGTTCTGGGCCTGCCTTGCGGCCATCACGCTTACTCCGGTCGTCTTAGCTGCCACCGTAAGGATCGAGATAGCCCTTGCGGCTGGGTTCATTGCCCTGCTTCTTGTCCCAACGCTCGCGCGCCGCTTGCGGAACACACGTCACGGACGCCTTGGCGAGAGGATTGTTACGATTGCTCTCCGTCAACTTTCGGACGACGACATTCTCATCAATGACGTCATGCTGGGCAGGCACCGAGGGAACGTGGACCACGTGTTGATCGGCCCTTGCGGCGTCGTGGCGATGGAGACAAAACGTCTCGCTGGTGATATTCGCTGCTACGGCGATACGTGGTCAGTCAACGGCAACACACGTGGCAGCATCAGCAAACAAGTCAACTCCGGCGCCACCGCCGTTCGATCCTTTCTGGTCGAGCGTCACCCTG
>WNGF01025214.1_pt1 | contig 12545 bp, 9 predicted proteins | sample 5400641 | NCBI WGS metagenome assembly WNGF01 (sample SAMN13153371, study PRJNA577476) | soil metagenome | isolation source: 80 cm soil or saprolite under grassland replicate 2 | place: USA:California | collected 2016-06-15
AGCTCATGCCCGAGTACGTTCGCGACCTGGCCGCCGACGACGCCATCCGGGTCGTGATCTTGAGAGGCGCGGGCGACCAGGCGTTCGTGGCCGGCGCCGACATCTCCCAGTTCAAGGAGCGACGGCGCAACATGGCCGACCAGGAAGAGTACAGCCGGATCTCGGCGGCCGGTCAGGACGCTCTCGGGACGCTGACGAAGCCGCTCCTCGCAATGATCCACGGATTCTGTATCGGTGGCGGCGTCGGCATCGCCGTCGGGTGCGACCTGCGCATCGCGTCCGACGACGCCCGCTTCGGCATTCCCGCGGCGCGGCTGGGTCTCGGTTATCACTATAAGGGCATGGAAAAGCTGATGAAGCTCGTCGGGCCGGCCTATACGAAGGAAATCTTCTTCACCGCCCGTACCGACTTCACCGCCCAGGACGCGCTCCGCATGGGGCTCGTGAACCAGGTCGTGCCGAAGGCGCAGCTTGAAGATTTCACCCGCAACTACGCGCTGACGATGGCCCGCAATGCTCCGCTCACCTTGCGCTCGGCCAAGGCCACCGTCGACCAGCTCGTGCGTCCCGACGTCGAGCGCGATCTCGCGATGCTGGACAAGTTGATCACCGACTGCTTCAACAGCCAGGACTATCAGGAGGGTGTGAAGGCCTTCTCGGAGAAGCGTCGCCCGCAGTTCCAGGGGCGGTGACCGCGGCGCCGGACCCTAGCCCATGACGACCCAGAGCCTCAAGATCGACAACGCCCGGTACGTCCTTACCGTGGATCGCGAGCGGAGGATCATCCGGGACGGCTCGATCCTCATCGAGGGGGGTCGCGTGAGCCGGGTGGGCAAGGCGGGGACGCTGGCCGGTGCGCGGGCCGACCGCGTGATCGACGCCCGCCACCTGGTGGTGACGCCCGGGTTCGTGAACGGCCACATGCACATCAGCTACGCCCACGCCGTGCGGGGCATTTTCCCGGACAACCTCGGAAGCCCGCTCGCTCACGTGTTCAAGCTCCAGATGGCCATGACCGAGGAGGAGGAGTACCACACGACGCTGCTCGGCCTCGTGGAGCTCTTGAAGAACGGTACGGTGTGTTTCCTGGATCCGGGCAGCACCAAGTTCCCGGACGCGTGCCTGCAGGCGTACCAGGACGCCGGCATCCGCGTGATCCTCGGCGAGTGCGTGACCGATCGCGAGGCGCCCTTCCCCCTGCCCCGGTTCGCCACCGAGGAGGCCGTCAAGCGCACGGCCTCGTTCCTCGACAAGTGGCACGGGCGCCTCGATGGACGGCTCAAGACGTGGGCCATGCCGTTTTCGCCGGAGACGTGCACGGCCGAGCTGATGCGCGCTCTGAAGAGCCTCGCCGACGAACGCCGGACGGGCCTCACGCTGCACCACGGAAGCGGCCCCCAGGCCCGCAAGGACTATCAGAGCCGCCACGGCCGGACTCCGACCGAATATCTCGAGTCGATCGGCGTCCTCGGGCCGAACGTGGTCCTGGCGCACGCGCTCGGCCTGAACGATGCCGAGATCGAGTGTCTGGCGCGGACGAAGACGGCTGTCGCGATGTGTCCCGTCACCGCCGCGAAGGGCGCGCGCGGGGTGCCGGAGCACGGGCGGATGCCCGAGCTCCTGGCGAAGGGCGTGAAGGTCGCGCTCGGCTGCGACTCGCCCAACAATTCAAACCACCTCGACATCGTGCGCGCGATGAACATGGCGGCGATCCAGTACAAGGACGCCCGCCAGGACATGCGGCTGATCCCGGCCGAGGCGGCGCTCGAGATGGCGACGCTGGTCGGCGCTCAGGCCCTCGGCGTCGGCGACGAGCTCGGCTCGATCGAGCCCGGGAAGAAGGCCGACCTGGTCCTCTTCGACACGCAGCGGCCGGAGTGGCAGGCGCTTTTCAATCCGGTCAACAACCTCGTCTACAACGCCGACGGCCGCAGCGTGCACACGGTGATCGTGGACGGCCGCGTGGTCGTGGACGCCTATCGTCAGTCATTCGTCGACGAGCCGCGCCTCTTCGCCAAGGTGCAGGAGATCGGCGAAAAGCTCCAGGCCCGGACGGGCACCACCTTCCCGCGCTCTCGCTGGCAGATTGTCTAACATGGGGGGCCCGGGAAGACGCGATGCTTTCGACCACCATGCTCGATGGTAAGCAAGGTCACCTCTGCCTCGATGTCCGGCGGCCTCGGCGGTCTTGTGTGGGTCAACTGGCTCATCGCGTTCTCGTGGGGTCTAACGCTGCAGCGTCACCCACGCCGCGCGGTTTGCGGCGGTCGGGTGCACACTGTGGTTAGGCGACCCCCTCAAGTCCACGGGAGCAGCTTCTTCGTGAGGAACGACAAAAGCAAGCCATATGCGGCCACAATGCTCGCGAGCTAAAGCCAAAAGGCTGTGTTCTGTGGCCAGTTCAGCCATCGTGGCGGCTTAACCGTGTCGCTAGCCTTCCTACCTGAGTTGGCTTGGATGCGTGCGTAGACGCCCCAAGAGGCTGTACCCGAGATGTACTGCAATAAGTCGAGTGCGAGGCCTATGACGATGAGAATGCCGGGGACGAGCAGACCGCGTGGGATGGCCGGGTTAGATGGTTGGCCGGGCGCGAATACCCAGATAAGAGCAATCCCGGAAAATGCTAGCTTCCGGGCGACCTCGCTAGCTGTACGGCTGAGGTCTTGGTAGGCGGCGCTGCACTCTTCGAGCTTCAAGTCTCGTCGTCCCGTGAGTTCGTGTTCTCCTGGGCTGGTCTCTCCATCCGGGTCCCTGTGGTACTTGCGTAATTCGCCGGGCCCTTCTTGGCAGAACCCGTACCACCCTTTTGCCCTGAAGATTGCTTCGTCTTACCTCCGGTCGTGTCCTGCCCTTTTCCCTTCGCCATAAGTGTCTCCCGTGCATGCATGGTCTGAAGTCGCCGAAATGCCGCCGCTCAGCGGCCGGCGCAGCCGGTCCGCTGGAGCGCGCCAGTTAGGCGATTCTTCCGCGCACAAGCCAAAAGACCGAATACCCGGAGTACAAGAGTGCGATTCCAAAGGCCGCACCAGTGACGGTCCCCCGACAATGATAGAGTGGCTTCGACTCCCAGACATTCAGCGCAACCTCCGCGACGACGGCCACAACACAGAGAAGATTCAGTGAGTGGGAGATGCGATGAGCAGAAACGGGAAGACTGTCGGGCCAGCGCCCAGAGCGATTGCCAGGATCCGAGGTCCCTGATGAGAATCCACTGTGGCAATTGGCATCACCTCCTATTGAACGCCGTCGCCTAACGTGCCGGTAAGCTGCGGACGCCGAAGGCGTCCCGCAGCTACCGGCGGGTTAGGGTTCGCCATAGCTTCCCGAGTCCTGACTCTGAAGGCCGATCACGAAACGCCTGAAGCGCACGAGGTGCTAGCCAAGCGAACAGCAGGCATCCCGCCGGAAGCAAGACAAAGAGCAAGAGCGATAACTCGTAGAATGACTGCTGTGGATTCCCCGGCCAGGAAATCCATGGTTCGTCCCGAACATATGTCACGGGAATGAGGTCGCCAACCGTGATCCTCGCGAACTCGGCGATTCCGCCCTTTCCTGTGGGGCCACTTCCTGCGTGTTGGCTGCCTCCGACGTCGAACACGTAACGTATGCCCTGGTGATTCATTGGCTCCTTGGCGGTGACACGGCCGGTAGTCACCACCCCATGCCACACCAACCTCTGGAGCGCTCTCCAGTGCGGATAAGGGGCTTGACTCAGGAATATGTAGGCCACCATGAACGCCGCGGCCCTGATGAGCCAACCGCCCCCTACGACCGTCCAAAGTTGCCATCCACCCTGAAACCCTAACTAAACTAAACTAGAGTCCTTGAAGACCGGGACTCGTCGTGAATGAGTCAAGTTTCATGCGGCGAGTTTGGCCTCCGCGCACCATTGCTCCATCGCGCGCTCGACTTGTTCGAACGCGTGACGCAGGCGCCCATCGTCACGAGCCGCCTCGGGCAGGACCAGCGCCAGGCCCGGCCGGAAGAGGCGCGCGTGGGCGCGGGTGCAGAACAGCGCGAAGCGCAGCCCGTGCTCGGTGACCCGGTAGCGATGCGTTCCCGGCAGCCGCGCGATCAGGCCGTGCAGCCGCAAGCGGCGCAGCTGGTAGGTCAGGCGCCCCGGTGTCAAGGCGCTCGCCGGGATGCCGAGCAGGTTCGCCAGCGGGTCGGCGAGGTCGCGGTGCCGCCACCCGTCAGCGAGCAAGCGAAACAGGATGATCACGTTGAGCAGCGCCTGGACGACCGGATCGGCGAATCGCAACGCCGGCGCGCGTTGTCCCGCGGTGCGGACGGGCTGCGAGAGACGGACGAACGCTGCTTCCCCGATCGCGCAGTCGTGGCTGATCCGTTGGACGTCCAGCAGACGTCGATTGGCTTGAAAGCCGACCTTCCGCAGCGCGGAGAGGTGAGACAGCCCTTTGCGCAGCCCGAAGTCGCCCGCGTCGTTGATCGTCGTCTCGGTCCGCAGCGCCCGCCCGGCCTTGTGGTACTGCTTGATGCGCGTGTGTTTGTAGTCGATGTGCAGCGAGGGAATGACGCCCTCGGTGATGACCCGCGTCCGAAAGCGTCCGGGGGTGCGCTTGGTCACGCGCCGGCCGAAGATGAGTTGGACTTGATCCGGGCGACCGAGGTCGAGGTTTTCTCGGATGACTTCTTCGAAAAACATCCGCCCGGTCACGGGGCGGTCCAGCACCTGCGTCAGACTGAACTCGGCTTGCAAGACGGACAGCCGATACCGGTATCCTGCGCGCCGATCGCGCCCGGCGAAGGGGTGGGGCAGGCGCGCGAGCCATTTCCGCAGCAGCGCCTCAATCTTGGCCGCCGTGAGCCCGTCGCACAGCGCCTGGAGCGTGGCAGGATCGGCACACGACAGCACGCCGTTGTCGAGGGCCGCGTAGGCAATCCCGCGGCGGGCCAACTGCCGCTTGACGTACTCATGGCCGTTGAGACACAGCTTGGCGTTGTACGGGAAGTAGCTACAGAACTTCAGGAAGAACGGCCCGAAGTCGGCGTCGACCGCGTAGAAGTAGAAGTGGTTCACCATCGCCGTCGACCGCACGAGCCACGGGTACGGCTGGCCCGTCTGGGCGTTGCGGCGGCGCTCGGTCCGGACCGCCGCGGCTTTTTCTTGCGCCTTGCCGACGAACAGCACCCCCTCCGCGGCGGTAAAGCGGCCGAGATGCTCGGCCATCACGTCGTCCTTCCGCTGCCCCTTCTCGAAGGCGACCAGGGGCAGCCGGTGCTCCGTGACGAACGCCTCGATGGCCGCGATGAAGTTCCGCGTGATCGGCTCCAGGAGGACCGAGGACGCCCACGCGTGCCCCCGGTGCTTGCGCAGGAAGTGCACCACGCCGCCCACATGCTGGAGCTGCGGCACATACACGTTGAGGTACATCCGGTCGATGCTCTCGACCTCGAGCGTGGTGTGCTGGGTCAGGATCTCGCCTACGGTGCGTGGTAGAGTCATGGCTGGCTCCGGTCGATGGCGGTCCCTCGTGGACCTACTACCCGCTAGACGGGCTATTGGGAGCGAGTCTATCGCATCCCGTGTTTTCCACTCGGCCGGAGCCCTTCTTTTCCTGTCGCCGATGCTCGACAGAGAAAATCGGTCCTGCTTCTTCAGCCAACCGATCACCAGCCCGAAGATCAATGTGGTCCCCGGTCGCCGACCGGATGATCAACCGTGTCCCTCCGCCTCGCCCGTCGACATGCCTCGTCGGTCTGAGGCGAAGCCTCGTTAGAAGTCATTTCAAAGACTTGGGAATCCAGGGGTGAGGCCAATAGCGTGGCGGCATGGCCTGGCACAACTCACCGATGCGCAGTGGGAGCGGATTCGACCGCATCCGCCTCGTGAGAGGCGCCGACTGAGAGGAGGCCGACCAGATGACGGCGCGTTGACCGGAACCCCGCGGCGAGCTACTCTCGCGGCACTCGAAGGTTTGTCCCTCGGCCGCGGCGCGGCGATGAATCAAGGAGACGGCGCGACGAGCGTGGCGAAGACTCCAGTGTCCGAAATCTTCTCGATCAGACCGTGCTGGCCGTGGTGTGGGAAGCATAGAGCCGGTCTTGAGGGGAGTGAACACCTAACAACGCAGATAGACAGGGAGGCTTCCATGAGACAGGTTCGAGGCCTCTTCGTTTCGTTGCTCGTCATCACGCTCGTGACCCTTGGTCCGTCGCCGGGCGCCGCCGCGCCCGAAGGTGAGATGATCTGGGGGGTGCACATCTCGCTCGCCCCCACCTGGTTCGATCCTGCCGAGACCTCCGGGATCATCACGCCCTTCATGGCGCTCTCCGCCTTGCACGACGCCGTGCTGAAGGCGATGCCGGGCAATCCCATGGCGCCAAGTCTCGCCGAGTCGTGGAGCATGTCCCCGGATGGCCTCGTGTACGACTTCGTGCTCCGCAAAGGGGTGAAGTTCCACAACGGCGATACGGTCACCGCCGAGGACGTCAAGTTCTCACTCGAGCGCTACCGAGGCGCGTCCGCTAAGCCCCTCAAGGCAAGCGTCGCGGCGGTGGAGACCCCGGACCCCGGGCGCGTCCGGATCCGTCTCAAGCGGCCGTGGCCGGACTTCATGACCTTCTATCTCGGGGCCACCGGCGCCGCCTGGATCGTGCCCAAGAAGTACGTCGAGAAGGTCGGCGACGAAGGCTTCAAGAAGGCGCCGGTTGGAGCTGGCCCGTACAGATTCGTCTCCTTCACCCCGGGTGTGGAGCTGGTCCTGGAGGCCTTCGATCAGTACTGGCGCAAAGCGCCGAACGTGAAGCGGCTCATCTTGAGATCGATCCCCGACGAAACCACCCGCTTGGCTGCGCTGAAGCGCGGTGAGGTGGACGTCGCCTACAATCTTCGCGGCGAGCTGGCTCAGGAGATCCGGCGGACCCCGGGGCTCACGCTCAAGTCCAACGTCGGCCAGGCCACGCACTGGGTCTACTTCGCGGATCAGTGGGATTCGAAATCTCCGTGGTACGACCGGCGCGTGCGCCTAGCGGCGAACTACGCCGCCGCCCGGCTATTCGTACGATCGCGCCCGCGCCAAGCAACTCCTCGCCGAGGCCGGGTACCCCAACGGCTTCGACGCCGGAGACTACTTCTGCGACGCCGCGATCACGAACATCGGCGAGCCCGTGGTCAACTATCTCAACGCCGCGGGCATCCGGGTGAAGCTCCGTCCGATCGAGCGCGCCGCCTACTTCAAGGGATGGTCCGAAAAGAAATACAAGGGGCTCATCCACGGCGCCAGCGGCGCCTTCGGCAATGCCGCCACGAGAATCGAGGCCTTCGTCGCGGGGGGCGGCACGTACGCCTACGGCAGCTATGCCGATATCGATGGTCTTTTCAGCGAGCAGGCGGGCGAGCTCGACCCGAAGCGGCGCGAGACGACCCTGCACCGCATCCAGCAGCTCGTCCACGACAAGACGATCGTCGCGCCGATCTGGCTGAACGCGGGCTTGTCCGGTCTGGGGCCACGGGTGGAGGAGTCGGGCATCGGGCTCATCGCCGGTTACGCGTGGTCCGGGCCGTACGAGGACGTGAAACTCAAGGGCAAGTAGAGGGGACTCACGACGCCCTCGTGAAGCCGATGCCCGGAAAGAGCATGGCGCCGAGCCTTGCCGAATCGTGGAGCATGTCGCCCGACGGGCTCGTCTACAAGTGCGGGCGCGAGCGCCTTGTATCGGCTGCGCGGCGGCGCGGCCGAAACATCGGAGACGCGGGCCTGGTCAGTCGAGAGGCGCATCCGACGCGACGAGCCCGCGGGGTCTCATGGGGAGGAGCCTCAATGACACGAATGCTCGGCGCCATTGTGCTGCTGTTGTTGCTCGCGACGCCGACGATCGCCGGCGAGCCCGTCTCGCAGACGTTCGCGGCGTCGCCCGAGAAGGTCTGGAGCGTCACTGCATCCGTGCTGAAGCAGCTCGGCTGGGACATCGAGAAGTCCGACCAGTCCAACGGCTGGATCAACACCGAGTCCCGCTCAGTCAACGGCGAGGACTACGGGGTGTACGCGAAGGAGGCGCGCCATCGGCTGGCGATCCGTTTCAAGGCAGCGGGGCCGAACCGTACGACGGTCACCGTGGAGCGCAACTTGTTCAACCGCGAGCGGATTCTGTGGATCGACAAGGACGAGCTCCTGACCACCACGGATCAATCCGTGGAGAAGAACGTGCTCGCCGCGATCGGGAAGGCGCTCTGATGCTGAAGAGTGTGTATTCTTGAATGAAGCAGGCTAGGCGATGGAGCGGCGCTTGTTGCGGACGTAGTCGACGAGGATGTACTCGCCGAGGCGCTCGGGGCGGGCGAAGAACGCGCGCCCCTTGTTGATCCGGGTCAGCTGCTCGATGAAGGCCGTCAGCATCCGGCTCTGCTCGAGCATGAACGTGTTGATGGTGATGCCCTCGCGCGTGCAGCGCTGGACTTCTTTCAACGTCTCCTCGAACGTGCGCCGCGTCGGCGGATAGGAGAAGTCCGCCTCGAGGCCTTCCATGTGGGCGGTCGGCTCGCCGTCGGTGATCATGATGATCTGCTTGTTCCCGCCCTTCTGCCGCCCCAGGAGCTGCCGCGAGAGCTGGAAGCCGTGGTGCATGTTGGTCCCGATGTTCCACTCGGTCCACGCCAGGCGCGGGAGCTCCTCGGCGGTGAACTGACGAGCATAGAGCGAGAACCCGAGGATCCAGAGACTGTCGCGCGGGAACTGGCCGCGGATGAGCGCGGTGAGCGCCAGCGCGACCTTCTTCGCCGGCAGGAAGTAGCCGTTGTTGATCATCGAGCGGCTCATGTCGAGCATCACGACCGTCGACGCCTGGGTCGAAAGCTCGGTGCGGAACACCTCGAAGTCGTCCGGTGACAGCCGGAGGGGAGTCCCCGCGCCGTTGCGCTCGACCGCGTTCATCAGCGTTTCCTTGAGATCGAGCAGGAACGGATCGCCGAACTCGTAACGCTTGGCCTCGTCGGTGGGGTCGCCGCCGGCGCCCCGGCGCTCCACGACGTGCCGCCCGAAGCGGTCGCGCTTGAGGTGCGCGAAGATGTCGCGGAGCGCCTTGTCGCCGAGCTTGCGGATCGCGCGCGCGGTGAGCTCGAGCCGGTCGCCCTTGCGCTCGAGGTAGCCCGCCTCCTCCAGCTTCTTCGCGAGCTCCTTCAGCCGCTCGAGGTCGCGCGCGGCTTCCTCGCCGACGAGCTTCTCGACGTCGACGGGGTCGATCCTCTCCAGATCGTCCGGCGACTGGACGCGGCGCAGCTGGCGCTCGAGCTCCTCCATCTGCTGGAGCTCGTCCATCAGCTTCATCGCCTCGCGCATCGACAGCTCGTCGTCGCCGCGAAAGTCGTAGCGCCGTCGCATATCCTCGGTGAGCCCGAGCTGGTCGAGGTGCATGGCGAGCTGGGCCATTTCGGCCTCCAGCCGCTCGTCCTTCATGAACAGGCTCGACATCATCTCCTGGAGCTGGCGGCGCTGCCCGGGCGACATGCTGTCGAGGAGCGACTGCATCTGAGCGGCCCGCCGCCCGAGCTGCTCGAGCAGCTCGTCGAGGCTCTCGACCCCGGGGAAGTTCTGGCCCCACTTCGCCTTGAACGCGTCGAAGTCGGGCTCGTCGCCCTCCGCGCGCTGGCGGAGCATATTGTTGAGGTCCCGCATCATCTCGCGCATGCGCTTGAGGTCCTCGGGGCTCATGCCCTCGAGCGACTGCTTCATGCCCTGCATGAAGGGCTGGAGCATCTGCTGCTGGAGCGATTTCATGAGCTCCTGGAAGAGCCGCTCCGCTTCGGGGTCGGTGAAGTTGTACTCCTGAAGCTGCTTGATCCGCCCCGCCGGATCCGGTGGGAGCTGATCGAGGGTCTCGAGCTTCTTCGCGCGCTCACCCTGGTCCTTGACCTCGCGGTCGACGCCGGCGCGCTCGGTCCGGATGACCTCGTCCAGCTTCTTCTTGATGTCTTCCAGCGCGGAGCCCAGGTCGTAGCGGTCGAGCTGCTGCTGGCGCCGCTTCCGGAGCCGGTCGAGCATGTCCTGGATACCCGGCACCGGCGACCCTTGCGGGTTCTGGACGCCCCGCTGGAACATGCGCCGGAGCGCGTTCCAGAGGTCTCCGTCCGACATGAGATCGTCGGACATCGCCGCCAGCAGGTCGTCGGCGTCGAGGTCGGCGAGCTGCTGGGTACCGTCCCAGCGCGAGTACCGGAAAAGCATCGGTGGGGTGATTATAGGCTTGGCGGTTGTCGTATGCTAACCGTCATGACGACCTCCAACCCGACCGCCCGCTTCGAGGAGCTCCTGTCGATCCGCGCCCGCATCGGATGGGGCGGATCGGTCAGGACGTCGCGACCCGTCTCGAGCCCGCTCTACGAGTTCGGCGGCGGCTACCCGGACCCGGCTTCGTTTCCATACGACGGCCTGGTCGAGGCCACGGCGAAGATGATGAAGGTCGAGGGCGCGGATGCCCTCACCTACGGCGACGCGCAGGGCTACCGCGGCCTACGTGAGCTGGTCTGCCACAAGTACCGGCTCTTCGAGAATCTCGAGGTGACCCCCGAGAACATCTTCGTCGCGAATGGCTCGGGCGCCGCCCTCTCGCTCGCGTTCAGCGCCTTCGTGGACCCGGGCGATCCGATCATCATCGAGGCGCCGACGTTCTCGGGCTCGCTCAACAACATTCGCCGGCACGGCCCCGAGATCTTCGGCGCGCCGGTGGACGAAGACGGCATGGTCACGAGCGCCGTCCGCGAGAGCCTCGAGAAAATCCGCCGCCAGGGCCGCCGGTGCAAGCTGATCTACGCCATCGTCAACTTCCAAAACCCGGCCGGGCCTGATCTGTCGATCGGGCGCCGCCAGGAGCTGGTCGAGCTCGCCGAGGAGTACGACACCCTCATTCTGGAGGACGACGCCTACAACGAGCTCCGGTTCGAGGGCGACTCCAAGCCGCCTGTTTACGCGCTGGATCGCACGGGTCGCGTCATCCGCGCGGGCACGCTCTCCAAGATCCTCGGCGCGGGCGTGCGGCTCGGCTGGCTCTGCGCCCCGCGCGCGATGCTCCCGGCGTTCCAGGGGTTCAACTTCGGCGGCGGCGTCAATCCGTTCATGTCCCGCGTGGCGACCTACTTCCTGCGCGAGCACATGGAAGCGCACGTGAAGGTGCTGGTCAACGTCTACCGCGCCAAGCGCGACGGCATGCTGCGGGGCCTGTGGGAAGTGCTCAAGGACACCGACGTCGAGATCAGCCGGCCACAGGGCGGGTTCTTCATCTGGATCAAGCTTCCGTCCGCGACCGACGTCGCACGGCTCGAAGACCTGGCGCTCCAGGCGCGCGTGCAGTACACACCTGGACCCGCGTTCTTTTCGGGCCGCGGCGGCGAGCGCCACATCCGCCTGGCCTTCAGCTACGAGCCGCCGGACAAGTGCTACGAAGGGAGCCGGATCCTGGCGAAGGCGATCCTCGAGGCGCGGCGGTAGTCCGCGATAGCAGCGACATCATCCCCAAAAGATTCCAGTCGGATCGGCGTCGACCTCGTCCAGCAGCTCGGTGAAGCTGGAGGCCGCTGGCAGCGCTTGGTAGCTGTGCCAGCGCAGGTCGCGGTGCTGACAGTAGAGTCGCCATTCTCGCTGCGTCCCCACGTACGTGAATTTCGCTACGACCATTTCCTGCCAGTCGTGCGGAGGTCGAAAGGCCGGTCTCTCCTCGTATAGAATCACCGCGTTGCCCTCGATTCGGTAACCAACCCGCACCTTCGCCAGGACGGCCGCTGGAACCCGCTTCGCGCAGTATCCCGCCAACTGTTTGTGTACTTGTGCCTTCTGCGCCTCGGTCAGTGCCAAGCATGTTCTCCGATTGAGACGGCCGCGGTCTGGAGAACGCCCCGCGTAACCCGAGGGCCGGCCTGGCCGGCCCGGCAGGTTAACGCGAATGTTAGCCAGCGCTACGACCACTTCTTGCCGAGCGCATCAAGCCCCGCCCGTTTCAGATCCTCGGGACTCATCACGGGTTGGAACTCGACGTCAGCGTTGAACGTGAGGAACCACGGCTCGGCGAACGTCGGGATTCTGGACGCATCTGCCAACTCGACGATCATGACGGCCCCACGCTGACCGTTGCGCTCCGTGAAGTAAACGGCCTCTGGTTTCATTTCTTCGAGAATGCGGTTCAACTTGGCACCTGCCGTGCCGTCGCGCACGGCTGCATTGAATTGTTCGTGCGGGATCCTCACCTGCAACAGCATCCGCATCTTGCGCTCCTTTCTAGGATAGCGATGCTCCGTACTTTTGTCTGGCTAACGCGTGACGGCTGAGCGGCCGGCGCAGGGCGCCACGACGTTCGCACCAGCACTCACGCCAGGCCGGTCGAGCCGCTCAGAAGCCGGTGGCCCTTCAATAGCCTCGGTCAAGCTGTATCCGGCGCTATCGGCGCCCAATAAGTCAAAGCGTTGTAAGCATGCCGGGGTGGCTCGGCTCCGGCCCATTGTGCCTCCTCACGATCTCGAGACCAGTGCAGATGCGATGAGCGGCACGAGGCGAGGGTTCGCGGCGTTGAGGTCGGCAACCGCCAAGCCCATGAAC
>WNGF01013520.1_pt1 | contig 12544 bp, 10 predicted proteins | sample 5400641 | NCBI WGS metagenome assembly WNGF01 (sample SAMN13153371, study PRJNA577476) | soil metagenome | isolation source: 80 cm soil or saprolite under grassland replicate 2 | place: USA:California | collected 2016-06-15
CCAGGTCGGGACGCCGAACGCGGCCGCAGTCATTACGCTGTCAGGATAGGCCCGCCGCGAGGGACGGAACGCCAACGCATACGCGACGCCGGCGGCGGCGCCAAGAATCCCTCCCAGTAAGCTATGTTTCAATGTGGCCACTAGCGCGACGCTGCTGGCTAACCCGGCCAACAGGCCGATCAAGCTCCGTCGCAGATTTTTGTTCATGCTCTTTCCTTTCTATCCGGACCATGAAATCCATCCGCGGGACGGCTTTATTCCAAAAGCTTCGGTGAAGCCGGGTCGGGGCTTCAGCTCAACTTTGTCGCCGATGCCCATAAAGCGAATCAGTTAATTGAATCGGGGAGGGAATAACTGGCGGTAGAATTGGCATTATATGCTATATGTTGAGAAGCTGCGCCTTATTATGTTGGAAGACCAGGATGGCAGGCCGCTTTCGCTATCCAAATATGCCTGAAAAAGGAGTTGGCTTTGGACAAAGACAGAATTGTTTACCTGAGCGGGGCGATGCTCGGATGCACTGATGCGGAATGTAAAGACTGGCGTGAGTACGCCAAGCGGCGGTTGAAGTGTGACTCGCGTGATCCAGTTGTACTGCGGGACTTTCGCGGCCGCGAGCAAGAGGGCGTGGTCGAAATAGTTGAAAAAGATAAGGCCGACATTGACGACTGTGACATCGTCTTGGTCAACTTCATCAGGCCTAGCGTCGGTACGAGCATGGAGATTCTTTACGCCTGGGAGCGCGGCAAGACCGTCGTGTTGGTCGCGCCGCACGGCGCCGTTATCAGCCCTTGGTTGCTTTACCACAGCCACAAAGTCTTTCTTGCGCTCGACGACGCCATCGCCAGTATCAATGAGACGGTTTGCGGCGAGCCCGGCATAGAGCCTCCCCGTTAATTCCAAATTCGGGGCTACGCGCTCGAAAACAAAAAATCTGCAACCCACAAACAAATCGGCGCCGCCGAGGCATCTTATCTATTGAGTGGGAAGTTTCGTGGGCAAGTTTCATTAACAGAGATGGACCAGACCTGATCAAGTCGTTCAGCAACAGTTCTTCGTTGCTCTGCTTGAAATACGTTATCAATCCGATAAACAAGCGCTCCTCAATAAAGACTCGCTAGCGAGCTGTGCAGGGAGAACCTACAGCCGCTGATGGAGGAGTCTGCCTACCGAAACCTTCACAACCCCAGTCCACCTAACCTTCATAACCCAAGTCCAAGGAGGCATGTATGCATTTCCGTACAACGGTTTTGTCGATACTATTCGCCCTCACGTCGCTCATCGCCCTGGCCACTACGGCAGCGACGTCAACTGTGTCAGGAACCGGCGCCGACCAGAACGGCGCCGTAGTACAGAAAGCGCCAGTCACTTTGAATAATCCCGCAACCAAAACCCTGAACATCAGTACCTGGGTCGGCGCCCGTCCGGCTCGCAAACCCCAAGAAATTCCCGTCTCCAACGCCAGCCAGTTCACGTCCGCCCTGGCCAATGTGCAACCAGGCGACACGATTCTGCTCTCGGGCACGATTGTGGGCGGCAGATTTACGACGACGCGATCCGGCGAGCCCGGCAATTACATCACCATCCGTGGCGATGGCACGGCGCGCCTGTCGGGTTCGCCCTACGCGCTGGAGATCCTGCACGACTATTACAAGCTGGAGAATTTCATCCTCGAAAACTCCGGCAAAGGCCTGGTGATCGACAACGCCGAGCACGGAACGGTCGATCACGTGCACGCGATGGACATTCAGCAGGAGGCGTTCAAGCTGCGGAACCAGTCCCGCTATTGGGAGTTCACGTTCTGCTCGGCGCGCCGCACCGGCCTGTCGGGCGACTTCGGCGAGGGCTTCTACGTCGGCCAGGCCTCGAGCAACTGGATCAACAACACCCCCGATCAGTGCGCGTTCGTCACCTTCTTCAACTGCTACACGCTCGACACCGTGAACGACGGCTGGGACATCAAGGAAGGCTCGCACGACGTCAAGGTCGTGAACTGCACGGCCGATTTTTCCGGCGGCGTCGAGCCGGCGAGCGATGCGGCGCACGGCAGCGCCGGCTACTATTGCCGCGCCGACAACGTGCAGTTCATCAAGTCCAGCGTCATCGGCCTGAACAACGGCGACTGGGGCTATCGCTATAGCAACACGACCGTCGGCGGCGTGGACTATGGCAGCGCCGGCAATCAGATCAAGCAGTCGGCCGTCTTTGGCGGGAACGTCGGCTTCATCTTTGCCGAAGCCGGGACCAACGGAGTCATCTTCGACGACTTCACCAACACGAGTTCGGGCGGATTCTACGCCACTGGTTCGGCGACGGTGACCATCGCCGCAGCCTCGGGTTTTTCCGAGCGCACGTGGTCGGGCGAGGGCGGCGGCGTCTGGGGCGATCTCGATCCAACCGTAGGCGCCAGCGGCGATCCGCTCGGCGCCTCGCCGCCGGTCCAGGTCGCGGCGCCGAGCTTCAACCCGGGCGGCGGCTCCTACTCGAGCGCCCAGTCTGTCGCGATCACGACGTCCACCAGCGGCGCTTCGATTCGCTACACGACCAACGGCAGCACGCCGACTTCGACCAGCGGCACGCTCTATTCAGGTCCGGTCTCGATCAGCGTCACGACGACGCTCAAGGCGATCGCCTACAAGAGCGGCATAACGGATTCGTCCGTTACCACCGCGACCTACACAATCAACACTGGCGGCGGCTCGCCGACGAAGTTTGCGATTCCCGGTCCCGCGGTGACCGCCAGCGCCAATGACGGCAATGTTCCCGCAAACACAGTTGACGGTAACTTGAGCACGCGTTGGTCCGCGCAGGGCGATCCTCAGTGGATCCAATACGACCTCGGCGCCGCGAACACCGTCAGTTTCGTGAAGATCGCGTGGTACCAGGGCGACGCGCGCGTCGCCACTTTCGACATTCAGCTTTCAACCACGGGCGCGTCGTGGACGAACGTTCTGACCGGAGCGAGGAGCAGCGGCGCGACCACGGCCTGAAGTGTGGGGCTTCGCCGGCGGCGGCGGCGCGGTGGCGGCGCCCAGCTTCAGTCCGGGCGGCGGCGCATACGCCAGCCCGCAATCGGTGACGATCACTTCCGCCACCAGCGGCGCCACGATCCGCTATACGACCGATGGCAGCGCGCCGACCTCGACTGGCGGCACGGTGTATTCCAGCCCGGTCTCGATCAGCGTCACGACGACGCTCAGGGCGATCGCATATAAGAGCGGCATGACCGATTCGTCCGTTACCACCGCGACCTACACAATCAACACTGGCGGCAGTGGAAGCACGCGGGACATCTCGGTCGCCTCCGGCGCCGACGACGCCAAGCAGCGCGAATCCGGCAGCGTGGTCACGAATTCCTGGCGGCATCCGCTCGGCTTCGATGGCGTCGAGCAACTGGAGATCGGGTTGCGTTTCACGGGCCTCATCATTCCGCGCAACGCCACGGTCACCGCGGCCTACATCCAGTTCGAGGCGGACAAGAGCGACAGCGGCGCGTCCAGCCTCACGCTCAGGGCCGAGCTGAGCGCCAACGCCGCGGCATTCGCGACGTCGGCCAACAACATCACGAACCGTCCTTTGACCGGCGCGAGCGTGGCATGGTCGCCGCCGGCATGGACTCAAGGCGATCGCGGCGCGGCGCAGAAGACGCCCGATTTGAAGGCGCTCGTGCAGGCGGTCGTGAACCAGTCGACCTGGAACGCTGGTAACGCGATCGTCTTTGTCATCACCGGCGCCGGGACGCGTACGGCTGAAGCTTTCGAGTCCGGGGCGGCCAAGGCTCCGCTGTTGCACGTCGAGTGGCAGTGAAGTAGCTCTATCACAGCCAAATTTTTTCTTCCTGTAAATATTTCGGGGCGAAAGAGCATGGAGTTCAGCTTTCAGGCTGCGCTAAATCAGGCCACGCAACATTGGGAAACCGGTACAGTACCGCGCGCCGCTTGCTTACGCGCGCGGTACTGTACCAATCTTGCGTGGTTCGATTTAGTTGAGGAAGCCGCAGCCAGTAGACTGAACTCCATGCTCTTCACCGATCCGGCGCCGCAGCCCCGAAATATTTTCAGGAAGAATTTTTTTCAGCCGGGAATATCTCACTCGCCATTCGGGATATATCAACCGAAAGCTAAAACCCAAATGATCACAAGCAAGCTCCGTCGGAATGGCGCTGGTTTGTTTTTAGCGTTCCGCCATGAGCGGATAAGGTAACTGACATGAAGACATATTGGATAATAATCATTTGCCTCTTCGCGCTGGTCGCCGCCGTCTTCAGCGCGGCGGGCGCCATCAAACCCTTGACGATGGCCAAGCTCGCCGGGGCGGAGAAGGAGCCTGAGGCGCTCAATCTTCCCGCGCCGGAATTGGTTGGCGGCCCCTGGATCAACACTGCCGGCAGTCAAGCAATCAACCTGGCTGGCCGGCGCGGCAAAGTGACCATCGTTGAGTTCTGGACATTCGCCTGCGGCAACTGTCTCGCCAATCTGCCCGCTTATGCAAATTGGCAGAAACAGTTTGCCGATAAAGATGTCGTCGTTATCGGCGTGCATACGCCTGAAACCGAGAGCGAGCGCGTCACGGCCAACGTGGCGCGGCGCGTAAAACAACTCGGCGTCACTTACCCGATCCTGGTAGATCGAGAACACGAGAACTGGGACCGCTGGCAAGTGGAGGCGTGGCCGACTGTCTACCTGGTGGACAAACAGGGCCGCATTCGTTACCGCTGGGTGGGCGAGCTGAATTACCGCAACGCGGGCGGCGAAACGAAGTTAGGGCAGCGGGTAGAGCGACTGTTGAAAGAGGATCCAGCGCAAGCTGGAAAGTAAAAGGCCTGCGAAGACGAGTTACATATTCCGATTCCACCATTCGACGAGATTCCCGAATGAAACGACTGGAGAAAAAACATCCGCTGGCGATCCGCTGGTTCCATTGGATCAACTTTCCCACGCTGACGGTGATGATCTGGAGCGGAATACTGATCTACTGGGCGAATGACGTTTATCGCGTCGGATTCGGCGGCGTGACGCTCTTCAAGTTCTTCCCTGAATGGTTCTACCGCGCGCTCAACATAAATCAGCGTCTTGCGGAAGGCATGGCGTGGCACTTCTTTTTTATGTGGCTCTTCGCCATCAACGGATTGGTCTATGTCTTGTACACGGCCTTTTCCGGCGAGTGGCGTTACCTGCTCCCGAATCGCCGTTCGCTGCGCGAGGCCATTCAAGTCACGCTCTACGATCTGCGTTTGAGCAAAGTCCATCCGCCGCCGCGCAAATTCAATGGCGCGCAGCAGATCGCTTACACCAGCGTCATTCTGATGGGCGCCGGCTCGCTGCTGACGGGCCTGGCGATCTACAAGCCGGTGCAATTCGCCTGGCTGACTTCGCTGCTGGGCGGATACGAGTGGGCGCGGTTCATTCATTTCTGGCTGACAGTGGGCTACGTCATGTTTTTCGTTGTACACCTCGTACAGGTCGTCAAGGCAGGTTGGAACAACTTCCGCGCAATGGTTACAGGGTACGAGGTTGTTTCCGTTGAAGAAGCGGCGCCACAGGAGGCGACTCAATGAGTGAATATCCTGTTCTCATAAAGGAGATAGAAAATGGTTAACTTAGCGTTGTTCGTTCGATTGGATGCGAAACCAGGAAAAGAGACGGAAGTCGAGAGCTTCCTCCGCGGCGGCCTGTCTATTGTCCAGGAGGAGCCGGCAACGACCGTTTGGTTCGCGATCCGTCTGGGGCCCTCGACCTTCGGCATCTTCGACGCCTTTCCAGACGAAGATGGACGGCAAGCGCATCTCACGGGCCGCGTTGCTGCGGCGCTCATGGCGAAAGCGCCGGAGCTTTTTGCGCAGCCGCCCGCCATTGAGAAAGCCGACGTCCTCGCGGCCAAGCTTACTCAGTAATTGTGGGGCGCTGGGGTAGGCTGAGGACAAGACGACCTTTTCAGGAACGAATAACCTCGTCATCTCCGGCGGTTCACAAATGGCCAGGATGCTCGCAATCAAGCGCCGGTAGCGCGTGCGGACGACGCAGGCCGGCGCTTTTGGGGTGAGGTGCGCCCGGCGCGCCTGCCCCTGATCATTAACCACAAACCAGGAGACGTTCTTATGACCAGAATCAAAACTTTCACTCTCACGCTGATGTTGGCGGCTGGACTCATCTTCGCAGGCGCGAGCGCGCTGTTCACAACGCGGACGAGCGGATCAGGCATGGCCGCTTGCTGCACAGGCGCCAGTTGCTGCGAGACCGGCGAGGCGTGCTGCGCGGCGCACGCCTCTCAACAATAGACTCCGGCGCGGGAGGCCAAGACATGAGTGAAGAGAGAGAACAGCCGCAGCGATTGACGCTGGTGGCGGGCGCTCACGACGCGGAAGACCGTTCGCTGGTTGGCGCCGACGCGGAGCAGGCCGAGGCCGGCCTTGATCCGGGCGCGGATGGGGAAGTCGAGCGTGAGATGCGCCGTCTCTCACGCCGCAGCTTTTTATGGGGCGCGGCGGCGGCGACGGCCGGCGTTGGCGGATGGCGCTGGCTGGCGACGCGGCGCGAAGACGACGGGATTGCATGGCCGCTGCGCCGCGCTCACGAAATCAACGAACAGTTGGCGCGCGATTATTTCCGCGGAACACGGCTATCTCCCTCCTTCGCGCGTGAACTGGCGAGGGAACCGCGCGCCAACGGCGTCATCGGTCTGGAGGACGATCTGGACGCGGCAAACTGGCGGTTGAATGTTTCAGGTCTGGCGGATGAGCAGGATACCGAATTGCAACTCACGCTCGATCAGATCAAAGCCCTGCCGCGTGTCGAGATGGTGACGGAATTGAGATGCATTGAAGGCTGGAGCGCGGTTGTGCAATGGGCTGGGGCGCGCTTCGCTGACTTCATCAACGCTTACCGGCCTGCGACTCGCAGCGGCAGACCGCCCGACCCACAGCGGGAACCGGAAGATCTGGTTGGTTACGTCAGTCTAGAAACAGATGACGGCAGTTATTACGTCGGATTGGATATGGAGAGCGCGATGCATCCGCAGACGCTGCTCTGTTACGAGATGAATGGCGAACCCTTGACGGAGCCGCACGGCGCGCCGTTGCGACTGGCCATTCCGGTCAAGTACGGCATCAAGAACATCAAACGCATTGGAACGATCCGCTTCACTGACCGTCGCCCGCCTGACTACTGGGCCGAGCGCGGTTACGACTGGTATGCAGGCCATTGACAATGGCCGCTCGCATTCCCTGCGGCGAGGGTTTCGCCGCGCAACCACTAACCACAATCTGAGGAGAACTAAAAACATGCTGAAACGAATAAGCGCCCTGTTCATCGCCACCGCACTGCTCGCCGGCACGGCGGTCTTGCCAACCTTCGCTCAGGACAAAATGAAAGATAAGGACAAGATGGAAGGCCAAGACAAAATGAAAGACAAGGACAAGATGGAAGGCCAAGACAAAATGAAAAACAAGGACAAGATGGAAGGCCAGGATAAGATGGAAGACAAGGATAAAATGGCCGATCAGGACAAGATGGCTGATAAAGACAAGATGGCCGGGAAGGGCAAGAAGAGTAAAAAGACCAAAAAGGGCGACAAGATGGAAGACGACAAGATGAAAGACGACAAGATGAAGGAGAAGAAGCCCTAACTCCAGTTATCGCTCGGCGCCGCGTTCGACGCGAATGATTGCCTGGAGCATGGCGCCGAGCCGTTTCCCCCGCCCCGCCGATTATTCGTGCGCGGGAAAGTTTGACGGCGCTTGAAAGTTTCATCGCGCTGACTATCGAATGCCAGAGGCGCGGACTGAACGGTTCGTCTGCTCAAATTTGGCGCGCTCGCCGCGCGTGTTGCAAAAGTACAGTTATTATGTACGCCGAGCGACCTTCTTCCCGTCATAGTTTTGCTATTATTCCGCTCTCTCTAAACTCCCATAATTTCCCCGCATCAATAACTCTCCATAGCGACAGGTAAAACTCTCCATATCGCTCTGGCCGCGACTGGATGACTGGCTTGCTGCGTAAGCCTCAACTGGTAAACTGGGATGAGTGGCAAAGAATGGTTCAATCGACTTGGCGCGGGCTTGCTGGCGGGATTAGCCGCAGGTCTGCTAATGACTCTGGTGATTTTGCTGCTGCGTTTCCTCTTTGGAGTCGCCACACCCTCAGAGTTGGTGGGTGACCGCATCGCGCCGCTACTCGGAGTCAACAAATTCCTTGAGTTACTGGGTCGCTTTGGTGGCTATAATCATCTCAAGCAACTCGGCGTCAGTTCCGTCATCGCCGGGCAGATTATCGTCGGGATGATCGGCGGGTTGTCGCTCGCTTTGTTGTCTGCGCGGACCGCCACCACGCCGAATGATTCCGCTAACAGCCGGCGCGGCGTGGTTTTCGTCATGTGCCTGGTCGGCGCGCTGTGGCTTCTCTCGATTATTCTCCTCTGGCCGACGCTCGGCACACACTACAAAGGGCTGCCACTCGGTCCAGCCGCCTTCACGACAGTCATTGCTTTGCTCTTCTCTTATACCGTCTACGGTGTGACGTTGTTGTACTTTTTTGGTCTGCTGACAAAGTCCCCGCCCTGCGGCCGGGCCCGCGCGCCAAAGGCAAGGCGCGCGCTGCTGGTCAGCGGAGTTGGCGCAATGGCTGCGCTCGGTTGTGGCTGGCTGCTGCGTCGGCTTTATAACCTTGCCACGTTCAGCTACGACGGTTTGCGGTACAGCGGGGCGGATGTGCAGGCCATCACGCCGAACGACCGTTTTTATGTCGTCACCAAAAACACCATTGACCCGGACGTTGCGCCTGCGCTCTGGCGGCTCGAAATTACCGGCCTTGTGAGTCAGCCGCAAACTTATAACTTTGAAGATTTGCTGAAGCTGCCCGCGACGACGCAGCAAACTACGCTGCGCTGCATCAGCAACGGGGTCGGTGACGGACTGATGAGCAACGCTATTTGGAAAGGAGTGCCGTTGCGAACCCTGCTTGAGGCCGCCAACCCACGAGCGGGTGTGGTCGAAGCGCGGCTGCACGGAGTGGACGGTTATACAGACACCTTCGCGTTCGCCAAAGCGATGGAACCGTCCACGCTGGTGGTTTACGCGATGAATGGAGAGCCGCTCCCGGCGCGTCATGGTTATCCGGTGCGCGTCATCGTGCCCGGCTTGTTCGGTGAAAAGAGCGTCAAGTGGGTGACGCGGATCGAACTCGTTGACCACGACGTAAAAGGTTTTTACGAGCAGCAGGGCTGGGGGCCGAACTTTGTCGTGCCAACGACGGCGCGCTTCGATCAGCCGGCTGATCGACAGCGGCTCAATCAGGCGCAGGCGGCCGCGGGCATCAGGCTCAGAGGCGTCGCGCATGCGGGCGATCGCGGCGTTAAGCAGGTCGAAGTCAGTCTGGACGGCGGCGGTAGTTGGCAAGTGGCGAAGATTGACTTCGCGTCTTCGCCGCTGGCGTGGGTGTTGTGGAGCTATGACTGGAAGCCGGCGCGGCCGGGCGACTACCGGCTCGTCGTGCGCGCCACCGATGGCCAGGGCGAAGTGCAGACCGCCGAGGAGCGCGGCATCGTGCCCGAAGGCGCGACTGGTTATCATCGAATCAGTGTTGGCGTTGAGGCTCCAGCGGTTGCGAGGGCGCCACGTAGTAATGAATAAATTCGTTACTACGTGGGTTTTCTGAGGAACCTTCATGTTGCGTTGGGACGCGTTGAAAAGAATGAAAATCAACCACGAAGAAATAACAGATAATACCTTCGTGGTCTTCGTTTCTTCGTGGTTGATTTTCGGAGGAGTCCGGAGATGAGTTGGAGGCCGAACAACGGAAAGCGCGCCCTCGTGACGGGAGGGGCCGGGCTGATCGGTTCGCACATCGTTGACTTGCTACTACGTGAAGGCTGGTCGGTGCGGATTTTGGATAACCTCGAACCGCAAACGCACCGGCATGGCCCGCCTGCCTGGCTGTCGCCCGCCGCCGAGTTCATCAACGCCGACATCCGCGACCGCGCCGCCACTCGCGCCGCTTTGCAAGACATTGACGTCGTCTTTCACGAAGCGGCTTACGGCGGCTACATGCCTGAGATTGCGAAATACGTGAGCGTCAACAGCTTCGGCACGGCGCAAATGCTGGAGCTTATTCGTGAAGAGAACTTGCCGGTCAAAAAAATCATCGTCGCGTCATCGCAAGCGGTTTACAGCGAGGGCGCGGCGCGCTGCCCGCACCATGGCCTGGTCTTCCCGTCTGCCCGCCCCGTCGAGCAACTGCGCGCAGGAGACTTTGCGGCGCATTGCCCGCAGTGTGGCGACAGCGCGACGCCGGCGCCGACGCCGGAGCGCGCGCCGATCGGCGGCGAGACCGTCTATGCCATCACCAAAGTGGATCAGGAAAAGCTCGTCCTGACCTGGGGCAAGCAGACCGGCGTTCCGACGGTGGCGCTGCGTTACTCCTGCACCTACGGCCCGCGCCAATCGATCTTCAACCCTTACACCGGCGTCATCGCCATTTTCTGCACGCGCCTGCTCAATCAGCAGGCGCCGATTCTCTACGAAGACGGCGCCAAGACGCGAGATTTCAGCTTTGTCGAAGACATCGCCCGCGCCAACCTGCTGGCGGCGCAGACGGACAAGCTCGATGGCCTGCCGGTCAACGTTGGTGGTGGCCAGGCAATCGCGATCCGCGACCTCGCGAGCCTGATTTCCGACGCGCTCGGAATTCGCATCACACCGCTAGCGCAGGGTGAGTTCCGTCCCGGCGAGATGCGCCATCTGATTTCGGACACGACACTCATTAATGCCGCCGGGTACACGCCGCAGGTCGGGTTAACGGAAGGCATTGGGCGCTATCTGGATTGGATTCGGGAGCAGTCGGATGTGCGCGATTATTTCGCCGAGGCCGAAACCATTCTGCGCGCGAAAGGCATTGTGCATCGGGTGCATACCACGTAGTAACGAATTTATTCGTTACGTCAAGTAACGAATAAATTCGTTACTACGTGGGTTTTCAGAGGAGTCGTTCATGTCGCAATGTGCGACGCCCCGAAACAATGAAGAAGTGGCGCGGACTTTAGTCTGCGCCGGCTCACGCGCAGACTAAAGTCCGCGCCACTTCTTCGGAGGAGGAAAAGTAACGCATGCCAAGTCGATATCCGGTCCTCAGCCCTCAAGCGTCACAAGCTCCGTCAAATGGCTTGTGCGCCCTCGCCGTTATGAGCAAAGCCCCATGCGCGGGCATGGTCAAGACGCGACTCGTACCACCGCTCACACCGGAAGAGGCCGCCGCGCTCAACGTCTGCTTCCTGCGCGACATGGCGGCAAACATCGCCGGCGTCGCGCGCTCGGGCGAGGCGGACGGGGTGGCCGTCTACACGCCCGTTGGCGCGGAGTCGGCCTATGATGGCCTGCTGCCGGAGGGTTTCAGCCTGCTTGCCCAGCGCGGCGCAAGCCTTGGTGACCGGCTTTTTCACGCGGCGGAGGACTTGTTGGCCGTCGGTTACGGCTCGCTCTGCCTGATTGATTCCGACAGCCCGACCTTGCCCGGCCCGTTGCTCCGCGCCGCTGTCGCTGCGCTCAAGCGCCCCGGTGATCGCGTGGCGCTGGGACCGGCGGATGACGGGGGGTATTACCTGATCGGACTCAAACACGCGCATCGCCGCCTGTTTGAAGATATTGACTGGAGCACGGCGCGCGTCCTGCGGCAGACCATCGAGCGCGCCGCTGAGATCAACCTGGCGGTCGAGTTGCTGCCCGCGTGGTATGACGTGGACGAGGCGTCGTCGCTGCGCCGCCTTTGCGAAGAGTTGTTTGCCAAGCCGGCCGAGCCGGCCAAGCAGGATGGACGCGACTACGGCGTCGGGTATGCCGCCACGCATACGCGTGGTTACCTGGCGCGACTGATTGGGGCCGAAGGACGCAGCCGCATCTGGCCCGAAGCGCAGGCTCAACGGGAGCAAAAAGCATGACGGATTGGCGCGCCGGAATGCGGCAGTGGTTGCGCATTGATCTTCCGCTCGCCGCGCTGGGCTGCGTATCGGTCGCGGTTTACCGCGCTGGGCTTCAACACACCGACACGATCAATCATTTTCTAAGCCTGGCGCCGCTGCAAGTGGCGCTCTATCTGATCGCCGCCTGGATTATCTTGCGCGCGCGCGACGCTCGGTCGACGTTGCTCATTGTCCTCATCTTCGCGACGGTCTTCCGGTTGAGCATTCTATTTGCGCCGCCTCACCTCTCGACTGACATCTACCGCTATATTTGGGACGGGCGTGTGCAGGCCGCGGGCATCAATCCTTACCGCTACGTGCCCGCTGATAAAGCGCTGGCGCCTTTGCGGGATGAGGCGATCTACCCGGAGATCAACCGTCGCGAATACGCGCATACGATCTACCCGCCGCTGGCGCAATTCATTTACCTGGTGGTGACGCGGGTGAGCGAGACGGCGCCCTGGATGAAAGCGGCGCTGGTGGGCTTCGAGGCCGTTACGCTGTGGGCGCTCGCGGCGCTGCTCGCCTCGTTCGGTCTGCCGCGCCAGCGCGTCCTGCTCTATGCCTGGCATCCGCTGATTGTCTGGGAAATCGCGGG
>WNGF01021692.1_pt1 | contig 12544 bp, 8 predicted proteins | sample 5400641 | NCBI WGS metagenome assembly WNGF01 (sample SAMN13153371, study PRJNA577476) | soil metagenome | isolation source: 80 cm soil or saprolite under grassland replicate 2 | place: USA:California | collected 2016-06-15
GTAACGGAAGCCGCGCGCGCTGACGACTACGCTGACTACCTCGGGCGCACCGGGTTGCGGGACTGCCGAGCGACCGCCGGGAATCGCGGCGTATTCGTATTGCGTCGCCCCCTGGGCGACCGCGTCGCATTCACTTTCATCTCGTTGTGGGAGTCTCTGGACGCCATTCGCCGCTTCGCGGGCGACGACTACGAGAAGGCCCGCTACTACGACGAAGACCGGGATTTCCTGGTCGAGCTCGAGCCGTTCGTCGATCACTACGACGTGGTCGCCGCCGCTCCGGCGTGAGTAAAGAGCCCGAGATCTCACTCGACCCCGCCGACGACCGCGGGTGGGAACAGTTGCGCCTCCTCGGCCACCGCATGGTGGACGAGATGCTCGAGTATCTGCGGACCGTGCGCGAGCGGCCGGTGTGGCGACCGGTGCCGGCCGACGTGCGCGAGCGCCTGTCGGGTCCGGTCCCGCGCGGGCCGACGCCGGCCGGCGACGTCTACGAAGAGTTCAAGCGCGACGTGCTTCCCTACCCCACCGGCAACATCCATCCACGATTCTGGGGGTGGGTGATCGGGACCGGCACGCCCGTCGCGATGCTCGCCGACATGCTGGCGTCGGGGATGAACCCGCAGGTCGCTGAATTCGACGATGCCTCCGCGGTCGTCGAGAATCAGGTGATCGGCTGGCTCGTCGAGCTGCTCGGACTGCCCGCAGAAACGCACGGCCTGCTCGTCTCGGGCGGTTCCATGGCGAACTTCGTGGGACTCGCGGTCGCGCGGAACGCGCACGCGGGGTTCGACGTCCGCGAACTCGGCCTGAATGCCGCACAGAAACTCACGGTATACGCGTCGAGCGAAACGCATTCCTCGGTTCGCAAAGCCGTCGAGCTGCTTGGCCTCGGTCATGATGCGTTGCGCGCCATTCCCGTCACGGCCGACTACACCATCGATCTGCAGCTCCTGAAGGTCGCCCTGGCGAACGACAAGATCGCCGGCTATCGGCCCATCTGCATCGTTGGCAACGCGGGTACGGTCAACACCGGCGCGACCGACGATCTGCGCGCCCTGGCCGACCTGTGCCGCGAGGCAGGGCTGTGGTTCCACGTCGACGGGGCGTTCGGCGCACTCGCGGCGCTCGTCCCCGAGCTCCGGCCGCTGGTCGCCAGCCTCGAGCACGCCGATTCGCTCGCGTTCGATCTGCACAAGTGGATGTACATGCCCTACGAGGTGGGATGCACGCTGGTGCGCGACCAGCGGGCGCATCGTGCCACGTTCAACGTGACGCCCGCCTATCTCGCGTCATTCGACCGCGGCATCGCCGCGGGCGGCTTTCCCTTTGCCGAACGTGGCGTGCAGCTGTCGCGCGGGTTCCGCGCGCTGAAGGTGTGGATGTCGTTCAAGACCCACGGGCTGGATGCGTTCGCGCAGCTGATTCACCAGAACGTGCGCCAGGCGCATTATCTCGCGGGGCTCGTGACGCAGCATCCGCGCCTCGAGCTGCTCGCTCCGGCGCCACTCAACGTCGTGTGCTTCCGGTTTGTCGTTCCCGGAGCGGACGACGCGGCATTGAATGCGCTGAACCAGGAGATCCTGCTGCGAATCCAGGAGAGCGGTGTGGCGATTCCGTCCCAGACCGTGCTCAACGGCAAGTTCGCGATTCGCGTCGCCATCACCAACCACCGCAGCCGGCGCGAGGACTTCGACCTGCTGGTACGGGCCGTCGTCGAAACCGGGGCGGCGCTGCGCTAGGTGTCGGGCGTGCCGATGATCTTCCCTTCGATCGGGTTGCTGAACGACCGCACGGTGTGGTAGGCGAGATCGATATCCTTCGCTTTTGCAAATTCGGTGAGAATGTCGTCCCAAATGGCTGAGACCGTGCCGCGGCGGCGGCGGGGCTCGATCAGATAGCGTATGGTCAGGAGAATGCCGGACGGCGCCGTGCTCGTATACACGATGGGCGTCAGCTTCCTGTAGTTGATCAAGTACTGCTGCGAGGCGGCGAGCAGGTCGCGCTCCGCTTCCGCCGTGAGGTGCTCGGCATGCTTGAACGCGATCGCGGTGAGAATCTCCTTCGCTTTCCTCCAGTTGCTCTCGTAGGTCACCAGCACCGGCACTTCGTTCCAGATGTACTTGAACCCCTTGTCGTAGTTGGCGACCGGCTCGGTAAAGACGAGTTGATTGGGGATATGGATGATGCGGCCGGTGCTTTGATCCGCGTCGACCCACACGCCGATTTCGTTCAACGTGAACTGGAACAGATGCACGTCGATGACATCGCCACGGTGCTTGGCGACTTCGATGCGATCGCCGACCTCGAACGGCCGCCGCCACACGATGAATGCCCATGCCGCGAGATTGGTCAGCGGATCCTTGAGCGCGATCGCAAAGCCCGCCGAGGCGAGGCCGAGGAATGTGGCGAGCGACGTGAACCCTTTGAGCCACTCGCGGCCGATCACCAGGACGGCGATCGCGAGGGTGATGTAGGTAATCGTCTTGCGCCAGCGGTAACGCTTCCACGGATCGGTGACGCGCCGATACACGACCGCGAGGACGACGCGCTCGATCACCCACAGCGCCACGATCGCGATGATCGTGACGAGCAGATGCATCTGCACCGCGGGACTCAGCCCGAGACGAGTTTGCAGCCAGTCGCGCACGGTGGCCAAAGCTACGAGTCCTCCTAGCTTTAGGCCACCGTGGAACAGCTCCACATCCTGCGCGACCTCGCGGTCATCTTCGCCGGCTCCCTGCTGGTCATTCTCGTTTTCTACCGGCTCAAGCTGCCGGCGCTGCCGGGATTCATCGTCGCCGGCATACTGCTCGGCCCTAACGCGCTGGGGCTCGTCTCCGATCCACGGGACGTCGAGGGACTCGCCGAGGTCGGCGTCATCCTGCTGCTGTTCACGATCGGCATCGAGTTCTCGCTCAGCCGCCTCAGGGAAATGGGACGCCAGATTCTCGTGGGCGGCCTCTCACAGATGGGGTTGACCGTCCTCGCCACGCTGGCCGCCGGGCTCGCCTTGCTCGGCGGGTGGCGCGTGTCGTTGTTCCTCGGGTTTCTCATCGCGCTGTCGAGCACGGCCATCGTGCTCAAGGTGCTGACCGACAGCGGCGAGATCGACGCCCCGCATGGCCGTTTGGCGACGGGCGTCCTGATTTTCCAGGATCTCTGCGTCGTGCCGATCATGCTCGTGCTGCCGTTCCTGGCAGGCAAATCGGAAGGCGGCGGTCTCGGTCTGCTGCTGGCGCTCGGGAAGGCGGCGCTCGTGGTGGTCGGCGTCGTCCTCGCGGCGCGCACGATCGTCCCGCGCGCGCTCGCCGAGATCCTCAAGACCCGCAGCCGCGAGCTGTTCCTGATCGCGGTGATTCTCATCGGCACCCTGACGGCCCTCGGCACCGCCGCGGCCGGCGCGTCGCTCGCACTCGGCGCGTTCCTCGCCGGCTTGATCATCTCGGAATCCGATTACGGCCATCAGGCGCTCGCGGAGCTGATGCCGTTCCGCGACATCTTCATCTCGCTGTTCTTCGTCGCCGTCGGCATGCTGGTACGGCTGGATATCATCCGCGAGCACATCGTGCTCAGTCTGATCGCGGTGGCGGTGATCATGGGCGGCAAGACGTTGTCGGCGGCGGTCGGACCGGCCCTCCTGGGCTACTCAGGTCGAGTCGCGTTGCTCGCCGGCGTGGCCGTGTCGCAGATCGGCGAATTCTCGTTCGTCCTGGCGAAGGAGGGGCGCGTCGCCGGGCTCCTGCCCGATCTGCTGTACCAGCAGTTCCTGGGCGTCGCGGTGATCACGATGCTGGTGACGCCGTTCCTGCTGCAGGGCGGCCCCGCGCTGCTCGATACGCTCGAGAAGGTGTTGCCGCTCGACCGCGTGTTGCCGGGATTCCGGCCGCGGGCGTTCGCGCCGGTGCAGGATCCCGTCAAGGAGCACGTCGTGATCGCGGGCTATGGGCTCAACGGCCGCAACCTCGCCGCGGCGCTGCGGTCGATCCACGCGCCGTATCTGATCGTCGAGCTGAACGCGCAGACGGTGCGCAAGGCGCGCACCGAGGGGGAGCCGGCGTTCTACGGCGATGCCACGCGCGAGGAGATTCTGCGCGCCCTGGGGATCGATCGCGCGCGGATGTTCGTGATCGCGATCTCCGATCCAGCCGCGACGCGGCGGATGGTGCGCGTGGCGCGGGAGATCAACCCGAAGCTCCACATCATCGCGCGCACCCGGTACGTGATCGAGATCCCGGAGCTCACGCGCCTCGGCGCCGACGTCGTCATCCCGGAAGAGTTCGAGACATCGATCGAGATCTTCGCCCGCGTGCTGGCACACTACACCGTGCCGCGGGACGAGATCGAGCGTCTGGTGGGCGAAATCCGCGCGTCACACTACCAGGCATTGCGCCCGGAGGGGGCGGGCGGGGCGGGGGGGGCGGGGGGGGGCGCCCGCCCGCGCCTCACGCTGAGCGGCACCCTCGGCGCGATGCCACAGATGCACATCGAACGCATTGTGCTCGGGGAAACGGCAGCTGCGGTCGGTCAAACGCTCGCGGAGACCGGACTCCGTTCAAAAACGGGAGCGCTGGTGCTGGCGGTGCGGCGGGGGGAGAGCGATCTCGCGACTCCCAGCGCGGACTTCCGGCTGGAGGCAGGCGATGTGCTCGTCGTGGTGGGGCAGCCGCAACAGATCAAAAGTGCGTATCGGCTGCTCACTGGGGGCGACCCGAGCTAAGACGACGCGTGAGCACCGTCACGGGTTAACGCTCGATCGCACAGTATCGTCTGCATATCATGGGCGCATGCTGCCGACTCTTGCTCTTCGGTCTCGCAGTCGCCATCGGCGGTTGCGGCAACAAGGGGCCGGGGACCGGTCCCGCCAACGCGGGACGCGTTCCGTTGCCCGAGCTCGGCATCGGGACCTACAAAGGGTTCGTGGGCGGGCTGTATCCCGCAGGAGCGAACGTCGAACCCACCGCACACGCAGCTGCCGGGCAGTCGCGCGCGCAGGCCGTCGTCCCACTCGACACGTCAGGCACGCCGAGCGCGGGCGGGAAAGTCGTGTTGTTGTCGCTCGGGATGTCGAACACGACACAGGAATTCTGCGCCGCAGGCTCCACAACCACGAGCTGCAGCAGCTGGAGCTTCATGGGGCAAGCCGCCGCCGACCCGAGTGTCAACCACACGACGCTTGCGATCGTCAATGGCGCGCGTGGCGGCCAGGACGCGCAAGCGTGGGATGCCGCCACGGACGCCAATTACGATACCGTCCGGCTCAACCGCTTGGGTCCGCTGGGTCTCACGGAGCGGCAGGTCCAGATCGTCTGGGTTAAACAGGCCGACGCGGGACCGCGCGACTCCTTGGCTTCCGCACAGTCGGATGCATACCAACTCGAGTCGCGGCTCGGCAACATCGCGCGGGCGCTCAGCACACATTATCCGAACTTGAAGATCGTTTTTTTCTCGAGTCGGATCTACGCGGGCTATGCGACGACCACGCTCAATCCTGAGCCGTTCGCGTACGAGTCGGGCTTCGCCGTGAAGTGGCTGATTCAGGCCCAAATCGAGCAGATGTCGAACGGCGGTACGGTGACGGATCCGCGTGGCGGCGATCTGAATTACAACACGGGTGCAGCGTGGCTCGCGTGGGGTCCGTACCTGTGGGCCGACGGCATGACTCCGCGCCAGGGCGACGGTCTTGTGTGGCAAAGCACTGACTTCGTGCAAGACGGAACGCACCCGTCCCAGAGCGGCCAGCAGAAGGTCGGGACGATGCTGCTCACCTTTTTCAAGACGTCGCCATTTACCAAGTGTTGGTTCCTGAACGGCGGGACCTGTCCGTAGTGGAAGGACACTAGGCCACGCCACGCCTGTCCAAGCTCCGATACTGAATCGCTTCACTCACATGCTTCGGCTCGAGCGAAGTCGCTTCATCGAGGTCGGCCACGGTCCGCGCGATCTTGAGAATCCGATGATACGCCCGCGCAGAAAGCCCGAGCCGCGTGATCGCCGTCTTGAGCAGCGCGTCCGCGCCATCCGATACCTTGCAGTGCGCGCGAATGTCGCGCGGCGCCATGTGCGCATTCGCATAGATCCCCGGCCGGTTGACGAAGCGCTCGCGCTGCACCACGCGCGCCCGGTCCACCCGCTCGCGCATCGCCTCACTCGGCTCGCCGCCGCTTTCGCCGGTGAGCGCCTTGTACTTCACCGCCGGCACCTCGAGATGGATGTCGATCCGGTCGAGCAACGGCCCGGACACCCGCGCGAGATAGCGCTGTACGGCCAGCGACCCGCAGGCACAGGTGTGGTGCGGATCGCCGAACCAGCCGCAGGGGCACGGGTTCATCGCGGCGGCGAGCATGAAGCGCGCCGGATACGAGAGGCTCATCGCCGCGAGCACGTTCTTGCGGAACTCAGGCAGCTCGTCGAGGAACAGCACGCCGCCATGCGCCAGGCTGACCTCGCCCGGCCGCGGATACGATCCGCCGCCGATCAGTCCCGCATCTGAAATGGTGTGGTGCGGCGCACGAAACGGCCGCCGCGCGACCAGCGACTCACCGAGCGGCAGTGTTCCAGCCACGGAGTGGATCTTCGTCGTCTCGAGCGCCTCGTCGAGGCTCATCTTGGGCAGGATTGTGGGAAGCCGCCGCGCCAGCATCGTCTTGCCTGACCCTGGCGGACCCACCATCAGGATGTTGTGCCCGCCCGCGGCCGCCACCTCGAGCGCGCGCTTGGCGTGCGGCTGCCCCTTCACCTCCGCAAAGTCTTGCGCCACATCGATCGACGCGGCAGTGAGATCCCCCTTGCCGTCGAGGAAGTCAGCGATTTCCGCCAGGCAGCCCGCGCCGAGCACGCGCAGCCCGTCCACCACGCCCGCTTCAGCAAGGTTCTCCCGCGGCAGGATCAACGCGTCGACGCCGGCGGCGCGCGCGGCCAGAGCGACGGGCAATGCTCCCCGCACGGGCCGGATCGCCCCTTCCAGTCCCAGCTCTCCCAGCACCGCGATCTTGCTGAGCCGGTCACCCGTGACCTGTTCCGTCGCGGCGAGAATGCCCAGCGCGATGGGCAGGTCGAAGGCGGAGCCCTCCTTTCTTATATCGGCCGGCGCCAGGTTGACCGTGATTCGCCGCAGCGGGAACGTGTAGCCGGTGTTGGCGAGCGCCGCGGACACGCGATCCCGTCCCTCCTTCACGGCTCCCTGCGGCAACCCGACCGTCACGAATGTGGGAAGCCCGTTAGCGATGTCGGTCTCGACCTCCACCAGATACGCATCAATGCCGAGAACGGCGGCGGAGCGGACGCGCGCAAGCATGGTCGAGGCTACGTTTAAGAGCACCCCGCGGGGTAGCCAAAAAGCCGCCGTCAGGGTCTAAATGACGCCATGGGGAGGATATGCGTATAGAAGTCGTGCCTTTCCGAACCTCTATTCTCGCGATTTTCGCCCTCGCGGCGGCGACCGCGTGCGGCTCACGTCAGGGCGCGACCCCTCCCAAGGTCCCCGTCAGCGTGGCCCGCGTCGAGCGCCGCGCCGTCCCGTATGAGCTCAACGCCACCGGCACGGTCGAGCCGATCCGCTCGGTGGACGTGCTGTTCGCCGAAGGCGATGAAGTCGCCGCCGGCCAGGTGCTGTTCGAGATCGATCCCCGTCCCTACCGTGCCGCATTACAACAAGCCGAAGGCGCCCTGCTCCGGGATCTGACGCAGGCGCAGAGCGCGGCGCGCGAAGCCGCGCGCTATCGCATCCTCGCCCAGACCAACACCGTGACGCAGGAGGACTACGAACAGAAGCAATCGACGGCCGACGCGGCCGCCGCCGCGGTCCGCTCCGACTCGGCGACTGCGGCGATCGCCCGGCTCAACCTCGAGTACGCGACGGTGCGCGCGCCGATTGGCGGCCGCACCGGCCGGTTGCTGCTGCACGAAGGCAATCTCGTGCGCGCCGGCAGCGACCAACTCGTGTCGATTGTGCAGCTGCGTCCCATCCTCGTGCGGTTTCCCGTGCCGGCGACGAATCTTCCCGCGCTCCGCCAGCGCGCGCGGCAGGAGCTCGCCGCGGTCGCCCTGCCCGCCCGCGATTCGGCGTCGGCCGTGGAGGGCGTGCTGTCGTTCGTCGACAATCAGGTCGATACGACGACCGGCAGCGTACTGCTCAAGGCACGGTTCCCCAATCGCGACGGCGCGCTGTGGCCGGGTGAGTATGTCACGATCACCCTGGTGCTCGGCGTCCAGAACGATGCGGTGGTCGTGCCGAGTCAGGCGGTCATGCAAGGCCAGCAAGGCACGTACGTCTTCGTCGTGAACAACGACGGCACGGCCGCGACGCAGCCAATCACGGTGGAACGCACGCTCGACAGCATGAGCGTCGTCGCCGGTGTCCCGGCCGGTGCGCTCGTCGTGACTGACGGGCAGTTGAAACTGACGCCGAACGCCAAGGTAGACATCCGGGGCGGGCCGACGACCGAGAGCGCCGGCGGAGGCGTGGGCGGAGCGCCGGTACCGTGAGCATCTCGGGCCTGTTCATTCGCCGCCCCGTCGCGACGACGCTGGTGATGTTTGGAATTCTGATGTTCGGGCTGATGGCCTACCGGCTGCTGCCCGTGAGCGACCTCCCCAACGTCGACTTCCCCACCATCACCGTCTCAGCGGGTTTGCCGGGCGCGAGCCCACAAACGATGGCCGCGGCGGTCGCGACGCCGCTCGAGAAACAGTTCTCGACGATCGCCGGGATCGACGCGATGACGTCGACGAGCACCATGGGCAGCAGCAACATCACGCTCCAGTTTTCGCTGTCGCGGGAGATCGATGGGGCCGCGCAGGACGTGCAGGCCGCGATCTCCAAAACGTTGCGACAGCTCCCGCCCGGCATTCAGCCGCCCTCGTACAACAAATCGAATCCGGCTGCCTCGCCGATTCTCTTTCTCGCGCTCACGTCGGGTACGCTGCCGATGCCCGCGCTCGACGAGTACGCCGAGACTTTCCTCGCGCAGCGGCTGTCGACGGTGAGCGGCGTCGCGCAGGTCCAGGTGTTTGGGTCGAGCAAATACGCGGTGCGCATTCAGGTCGACCCGAAGGCGCTCGTCGCGCGCGGCATCGGGTTGGACGAGGTCACCGCCGCCGTATCGGCCGGGAATCCCAACCTGCCGACCGGCACCCTGTGGGGCCCGCAGCGCGCGTACACCGTAATGGCCGACGGCTCGATTTCCAGCGCGCCGGAATTCCGCCAGCTGGCGGTCGCCTATCAGAACGGCGCCCCGGTTCGCCTACAGGACGTCGCCCGCGTGCTCGACGACGTCCAGGACTCCCGCACTGCGGGCTGGTATGACGGCAAGCGCGCCATCGTTCTCGCGATTCAGCGGCAGCCGGGCACGAACACCGTCGAGGTCGCCGACGCCGTGAAGGCGATGGTCGCGTCGCTCTCGTCGCAGCTGCCGGCGTCGGTCGAAGTGAATACGCTCTACGACCGCTCGGTCTCGATCCGGCAATCGGTGAACGACGTGCAGGTGACGCTGCTCATCACGCTGTGCCTCGTCGTGATGGTGATCTTCCTGTTTCTGAAGAACCTCTCGGCGACGGTCATCCCGAGCCTTGCGTTGCCGTTCTCGCTCATCGGCACGTTCACGGTGATGTACCTGATGGGCTACAGTCTCGACAATCTGTCGCTGATGGCGCTCACGCTGTCGGTCGGATTCGTCGTGGACGACGCCATCGTGATGCTCGAGAACATCGTCCGGCACTTGGAGCAGGGGAAACGGCCGATGCAGGCGGCGCTCGACGGCGCGCGAGAGATCGGCTTCACGATCCTGTCGATGACGTTGTCGCTCACGGCGGTTTTCATCCCCGTGCTGCTCATGGGCGGCATCATCGGCCGGTTGTTCCACGAATTCGCGGTGACGATCGGCGTCGCGATTCTCGTCTCGGGGTTCGTGTCGCTGACGCTCACGCCGATGCTGTGCAGCCGGTTTCTGCGGCCGCCGAAGGAAGAGCGCCACGGCCGCTGGTACGAGGCGACCGAACGGGTCTATCGGCGCGGCCTCGCCTGGTACGAGCGCTCGCTGGGCTGGGTGATGGACCGGCGCGGCCTGGCGATGCTGTTCTCCCTCGGGATTCTCGCGGCGACCGGCGTGCTGTACCGCTTCGTGCCCAAAGGGTTCATCCCCACGGAAGACACCGACCAGATCCAGGGCACCACGGAGACGCTGGAAGGCAGCTCGTTCGAAAACATGCGCGACCATCAACTGGCGGTCGCCGACATCCTGCGCCGCGATCCGAACGTGGCGCACTTCATGTCTTTCATCGGCGGCGGCACGATGAATCAGGGACGGCTGAACATCCGGCTGAAGCCGCGCGGCGAGCGGCTCCCCGCCGATCAGGTGGTACGCGAGCTCAAGCCGAAGCTCGACGGCGTGCCCGGTATTCAGACCTATCTGCAGCTGCCGGCTTCGCTCCGCATCGGGGGCCGGCCCACGAAGACCCAATACCAGTTCACGATGCAGAGCGCGGACATCGACGCGCTCTACGACAACGCCGCCAAACTGGAGCGCGCCTTACGCGGCCTGCCGAGCCTGCAGGACGTCACGAGTGACCTGCAGATCAAGAATCCGCAGGTGAGCCTGCGCATCGACCGCGACCGCGCCACCAGCCTGGGCGTCAGCGTGCAGCAGATCGAGCAGGCGCTCTACGACGCCTACGGGTCGCGGCAGGTCTCGACGATCTACACGCCGAACAATCAGTACTGGGTGATTCTCGAGCTGTTGCCGGAGTACCAGCGCGATCCGTCAGCCCTCAAGCTGCTGTATTTACGCTCCCAAAGCGGGACTCTGGTCCCGCTCACGTCGGTGGCGTCGGCGTCCAACGACGTCGGGCCGTTGAGCGTGAATCACAGCGGCCAGTTGCCGTCGGTGACGCTCTCGTTCAACCTGCCGCCGGGCGTGTCGCTCGGCGAGGCGGTCGCCGATGTGCAGAAGGCCGCGCGGCAGACGCTGCCCTCGACCATCAGCACTGGATTCTCGGGCACGGCGCAGGCGTTCCAGTCCAGCCAGCAGGGCCTCTTCTTCCTGCTGCTGCTCGCCATCGTGGTGATCTACATCGTGTTGGGAATTCTGTACGAGAGCTTCATCCACCCGCTGACGATCTTGTCCGGCTTGCCGTTCGCGGGATTCGGCGCGTTGCTGACGCTCTTCATCTTCCGCACCGAGCTGAGCCTCTACGCGTACGTGGGCATCATCATGCTGGTTGGTCTCGTCAAGAAAAACGCGATCATGATGATCGATTTCGCGCTCGCGGCGGAGCGCGGTGAGGGCAAATCGCCGCGCGAGGCGATCGTCGAGGCGTGCAGCGTGCGCTTCCGGCCCATCATGATGACGACGATGGCCGCACTGATGGGCACGCTGCCGATCGCGATCGGCTGGGGCGCGGGCGGCGAGTCGCGGCGCCCGCTCGGTCTCGCCGTCGTCGGTGGCCTGGCCTTCTCGCAGCTGATCACGCTGTACGTGACGCCCGTCGTCTACACCTACCTCGACGCGCTGCAGCATCGCTTTGGGCGGCGCGCGCGCACATCCGTCACCGAGCCACCGCCCGTCGCAGCCGACTGAGCCCTGAAAGAGGAACCCCCTCTCCACAAAGTGGCGAGGGGGCCCAGGGGTGAGGTCGGAAAACGGCCAGGAGAGGTTAGCGAATCCCGATCGACACCCCGATTTGAAAGACCCGCAGCTCGACCGGCGTCTCGACGCGCTGCGCCGAGAAGGTGCCGTCGGAGGTATCCGATAGGCCGCCTGCCGGAACGTACTTCACGCGGTCGTGCCGGACGCCGCGGACACCCAGATCGATGGCGATCGGCGTGCGCCGCCGCGCCACGGTGATGAGAATCCCCGTGCCCGCTGAGGTCGTCGTTGTGAAATCGCCGTCCAGATAGAAATCGGAGTTGTCGTAGCAGCCGCAGCTGCCGCCGTAGCTGGCATTGCTCCAGAAGAGCGAGCCACCCGCGGTGACGAAGCCGTACAGGCGCAGCGGCCCCTGGCCGAACGTCACCTGCGGGCCGATCGCCAGCGTGCCGATCTGAGAAGTCGTGGAAAGGCCGTAGCCGTCGTAATCCGAATCGTAGACCATCCAGGAGCCGTCGATCCGCAGGCCCAGCATCGGCCCCCCCACGACCGCGAACCCGGCTACTCCGGGCGCAACGGCGCCGGTGCGGCGGAAGTCCCCAAGCGGTTGTGCGACGACAAAGGTGACGCCGAAGCTGCCGCGGTCGCGGACTTCTCGCAGGGCGGACCGCTGGCCGGCGAGAGGAGTCGTCCCAAGCGCGAGGCCGAGCACTGCCATGCCGATCCGCCGCATATCGCCGTCCTGTGAGAGTGGAAGAGCTACGCCGTAGCGGGAAGGCAATGGGCATGCCAAGCTTCCCGCGCACGGGCGGCGGCGATGTCTGACCTCAAAAGGGGACATTCAGGGTAGGCTATGGACCAGATCAGCTACGAGGACTTTGCCCGAATCGACATTCGCGTGGGGCGAATCGTAGAGGCAGAGGAGTTTCCGCAGGCGCGCAAACCCGCCTACAAGCTGC
>WNGF01008027.1_pt1 | contig 12541 bp, 7 predicted proteins | sample 5400641 | NCBI WGS metagenome assembly WNGF01 (sample SAMN13153371, study PRJNA577476) | soil metagenome | isolation source: 80 cm soil or saprolite under grassland replicate 2 | place: USA:California | collected 2016-06-15
CATGCAGCTCCGCATGAACGTCGACGGCCAGACCCGGGCCAATGAGCGACGGCAGCTCCTCGCCAGCCAGCTGGCCGAGGCGGAGACGGTGGGCGTGACCGGGCCCGGGGGCACCATGGCCGAGCCCGAGAGCCCTTCGGGGCGGCTGGCCCGGCTCAAGCGGGAGCTGCCGACGCTGCTCACCCGCTTCAGCGAGAAATACCCCGACGTGATCCAGACGAAGGCCGAGATCGCCGCCCTCGAGAAGCAGCTCGCCGAGACCAAGAGCGACGAGAAGGGAGAGCCCAAGCCGGTCGTTCCCTCGTCGCCCTATGTGATGCGCCTCCGGGAGGCGAAGTCCGAGGCCGATTCCGACGCCAAAGTCCTCAAGAGCGAGGAGAAGCGGCTTCGCGATGGCATCGCCGTCTACCAGTCGCGGCTGGACAACGTGCCGCGCCGGGAGCAGGAGTTCAGGGAGTTCTCACGCGACTACGAGAGCACGAGGAATCTGTACCAGACCCTGCTCAAGCGCTACGAAGAGGCGCAGCTTGCCGAGAGCATGGAGCAGCGCCAGAAGGGCGAGCAGTTCCGCATCCTGGATCCCGCCGTGCCGGCGCGGGAGCCTCTGGCCCGGCGGACCCGCCTCATCCTCACCTCGCTGATGATCTCCCTGGGGCTGGCCGCCGTGAGCGTGATCCTGGCCGAGCAGGCGGACACCTCCTTCCACAGCATGGACGATCTGCGCCGATTCAGCATCGTGCCGGTGCTGGCCAGCATCCCGCGAATCCTCTGTGAATCCGATGTGACGCGCCAGAAGCGCCGGTTCCGGATCGCCGCCGCCGCGACGGCGCTGGGGCTGCTGATGCTGGTCGTGATCACCTATTTCGTTGCAACCGGCAACGAGCAGCTCGGCTCGCTTCTCAGCCAGGGCCGGATGTGAGGGCCTGAGCGCCATGTACCTGGAGTTCTACGGGCTGAAGGAGAAGCCGTTCAATGCGACGCCCGATCCCAAGTTCCTCTTCCTCTCGCCGGGGCATCGCGAGGCCTTGGCCCAGCTCCAATACGGCGTTCGGGAAGGCAAGGGCTTCATGGTCCTGACCGGCGACATCGGGACCGGCAAGACGACCCTGCTCCACACGCTGTCCCAGCGGCTCGACGGTGGCTCGGCCGTCTCCTACGTGTTCAACTCGACACTGCCCTTCGACGAGATCCTCGAGTACATCGTCGAGGATTTCGGGATCGCCAAGCCGGGACGGTCGCGCGCTCAACGGCTCGCGGCCCTCTACAATTTTCTCATCGAGCGCCGGCGCGCCGGCCAGACCAGCGTCCTGATCCTCGACGAGGCCCAGAACCTGGAACCGGCCACGCTGGAGCAGATCCGGCTTCTCTCCAACTTCGAGACGCCCACGGAAAAGCTGCTCCAGATCCTGCTGGCCGGGCAGCTCGAGCTTCGGACCAAGCTCCAGCTGCCCGAGCTGCGGCAGCTCAAGCAGCGGGTGGGTCTGTCGTGCACCATTCCCCCGCTGACGCCCGAGCAGACCCGTGACTATATTCGCGCCCGGCTGCGCGTGGCCGGCGCGCGCGACTTCGGCCTGTTCACCGAGCGCGCGGTGGCACGCATCGCGGAGTTCTCGGAAGGAGTGCCGCGGGTGATGAACATCCTCTGCGACCATTGCCTGCTCTTCGCCTACGCCGACCGCAAGCGGCGCATCGACCGCGACACCGTGGAGGAGGCCATCGTGTACATGGAGGACGGGCTGCGGAAGCCCGCGCCCACGCGCGGCCTCAAGGCCTGGCCGATCATGTCCTGGCTGCGCTGGGCGGTGGCGGTAGTCGTGGGCGTCGTGCTCTCGGGCGGCGCCTTCCTCGCCCTTCGCGCCCATCTCGGCTCTCTCCTTGACGTCGCCCGCGCCGCGGGGCGCAGCCTCCTCGACCGATGAGCAAATTCTTCAAGGCACTGCAGCAGGCGGAGCGCGAGCGCGTCCTCCGGGGAGGGGAGGAGCAGCCCCCGACCCTGCCGGGCGACCTGCAGCCGGAGGCGGTCGAGCCCGCGACGCCCTCCACCGAGGTGATCCCGGATCGGCCGCCGGATTTCATCGGGGAGCCGGCCGGTGAGGTCGAGCCGCACCTGGTGAGCCTGCTCACCCCGGCGTCCTTCGCCGCCGAGCAGTACCGCTCGCTCCGCTATTTGATCGAGCAGGCCCGGCGGTCCGCCGGGCTCCAGGTGATGGCCGTGACGAGCCCCACGGTGGGCGACGGGAAAACCACTACGGTCATCAACCTGGCCGGCGCTCTCGCCCAGTCTCCTGAGACGCGCGTCCTGATCCTGGACGCCGACCTCCGCCGATCTTCTGTCGCCAGGCATCTGGGGCTGGAGGACCCCGACCATCTCGGGCTCGTTGATGCCATTCTCAATCCCGGCATCGAGTTCGATCAGCTCGTGCGCCCATGCCCGCCGTTCAATGTCTCGGTCCTGCCGGCTGGACGGGTTCCGGACGCGCCCTACGAGCTGCTCAAGTCACCCCGCTTCCTGGAGATCGTCGAAGAGGCGCGTCGCCGCTATGACTATGTCGTGCTCGACACGCCGCCCGCCGTCCCGGTGCCGGACTGCCGCGTGATCACCAAATGGGTGGACGGCTATATCCTGGTCGTGAAGGCTCATAAGACCCCGCGCAAGCTTCTCGAGGAGACGCTCAACCTGATGGACGCCGAGAAGATCGTGGGCCTCCTGTTCAATAGCGACGATCGCCCGTTCTCCGGCCACTACCGCTACGGCGCCTATGGATACGGACACCCCTATGGGGCCGAGGCCGACGGCAAGCGGAAGCGCTGGCTGCGTCGCGCGATGAATCGGTTCGGCAACGGCCACGGGCCGCGCCAGGGTGGGAGGTGACGGAAGATCGTGAGCCTCCCACGCAAGACGGCTGAGCCCGGCCGCGACGCTGGAGCCTCACAGCAGTCCGTCGTCTCTCAGCCGGCCGCCGCGCGCTCCCGATCAATAGCTCGCTGGCCCCCGCGCGTGGTGGCCATAGGCGGGGGAACAGGACTGCCGATCCTGCTCCGCGGCCTCAAGGCGTCGCTCTTTCCGCGAGGCCATACCTGGATGCCCGCCCGCGACCGCGAGTGCCTCAAGGCCATCGTCACGGTGGCCGATGACGGGGGCAGCTCCGGCCGGCTTCGGGAGAGTTACCGGCTGCCGTCGCCGGGAGACATCCGGAACTGCCTGCTGGCGCTGGCCGAGGACGACTCCGCGCTGGCGGCGATCTTCGGCTTCCGCTTCAACGGCAAGAGCGACGTCGGCGGCCACAGCCTCGGCAACCTCATCCTCACCGCGCTGCACCAGCTCGAGCGGGACTTCTCCGCGGCCGTGGAGCGGGGCGGAGAGATGCTGGGAATCAGGGGATACGTCCTGCCATCGACTGACGAAAGCGTCACCCTCAGGGCCGAGTATGAAGACGGCAGCCGCATGGAAGGCGAAACGCGCATCGCCTCCGTGCGCCGCCCCATTCGCCGGCTGAGCATCGAGCCCGAGCGGGCCCGCGCCCTGCCCCAGGCCCGCGAGGCCGTCGGCGCCGCTGATCTCATCGTGATCGGCCCGGGCAGCCTATACACGAGCCTCATTGCCCCGCTGCTTCTCCGGGACCTTGGCGATGACATCGCGCAGTCGGCCGCCCGCGTGGTTTTCGTCATGAATCTCATGACACAGCCCGGCGAAACCGACGGCTATACGGCGGCCGACCATCTGGTGGCCCTGCGCCGGCACGTGCCCGGTATTCCCATTCACTCGGTGATCCTCAATACCGCGCCGGTGCCGCCGGAAGCAGCCGCGTATTACGGCGCCCAGGGCTCCACCGCCGTCGCCACGGATGCCGAGCTGCTCCGCACCATGGGCTGCCAGACGGTGGAGGAAGACCTGCTCGGGGAAGGGATTCAGGTCCGCCACGATCCCGGCAAGCTGGCCGACGCCGTCCTGGCCCTCGCCGTGGAGAACCGCTGATGGCCCTCGGGCTGGCGCTGCTCGAGGGCAGTTGCCTCTTCGTCGCCGTCTGCGCGATGACCTTCCTCTGGCTTCATCCGCTGCTGCTCGACTGGCTGGACGTCGCTGTGGCGCTGGGACAGGCCTCGATACTGTCGCTGGCCTGCATCGTCGCCTTTTATTACAACGACCTCTACGACCTGCGTGTCGTCCGGAGCTTCGGCGCCTTCGCCTCGCGCCTGCTTCAGGCCTTCGGCGTCGCCTTCATTCTGCTCGGCGTCTTCTACGCGCTCTTCCCTGAGACCCGCGTGGCCGAAGGTCCCCTGGTCTCCAGCCTCCTGATCATCGCGGGCCTGCTCCTGCCGCTTCGCGCGCTGATCTACACCCTGATGCGCCGAAGCCCCTTCGTCGACCGGGTGCTGGTGCTGGGAACGGGATCGCTGGCCCGGCGCCTCATCGAGTTGATGGAGTCCCAGCCCCAATTCCGCTACGCCGTCGTGGGGGTCGCGGACGACGCCCAGCCGGGCGAGGCGTTGTCGCTGACTTGCCCGCTCCTGGGGCCGCTCGAACGGCTGGGCAAGATCGTCGAGGAGGCGGCGCCTCACCGGATCCTGGTGGCGCTCACCGAGCGGCGCGGGAACATGCCCATGCGCGACCTGCTCGAGGCGCGCGTCCAGGGCATCCACGTCGAGGACGGCGTGGACGTCTACGAGCGCCTCACGGGGAAGCTGCCGCTCGAATCCCTCGTGCCGAGCCACCTGATCTTCTCCGAAGCCTTCAGGAAGTCGCCGCTGGACCTGGCATTCGGCCGGGTCCTGAGTCTCGCGGCATCGGGGGTCGGCCTGCTCCTGTCCGCGCCCCTCTTCGCGCTCATCGCGCTCGCGATCAAGCTCGATTCCCGGGGCCCCGTGTTCTTTCGCCAGATCCGGGTGGGAATGCGCGGCCGGCCCTTCATCTGCATCAAGTTCCGGACCATGCACCCGGTCCAGAACGAGACGACGCAGTGGGTGAAGGACAATAGCGATCGGATCACGCGGGTGGGGCGCTGGCTGCGGCTGTTCCGGCTCGACGAGCTGCCCCAGTTCGCGAACATCCTGCGCGGGGACATGAACCTGGTGGGCCCACGCCCCCAGCCCATCTCGAATCACGAGCTCCTCACCGAGCGCGCTCCCTACTATGCGCTGCGGCTCATCGTCCGTCCCGGCGTCACCGGGTGGGCCCAGGTGCGATACGGCTATACCAATACGCTCGAGGAAGAGGTCGAGAAGGTCAGATACGACCTCTTCTACATCAAGCACATGTCCGCGTGGCTCGATCTGCGGATCATCTTCGACACCGTGAAGATCGTGCTGTTCGGTCGCGGGGCGGCAGTCCCCAACGCGCGTCCCTTCGATGCGGGGGAGCCGGCTCGGCATCCGACGGAGACCGGAGTCCGGCCTTGAAATCGCGGGCGCTCGACTTTCTGGTCTGCCCCCGCTGCCAAGAGGCGCTGGAGCTGAAGTCCCGCTCGACCCAGGCCGCCGGGGTCAAGATCCGCGGCGTGAAGACCTCCTGACCGATGAGCGCCGCGCTCGTCTTCTGGGGAGCCCTCTTGCTCGTTGCCTATGCGTATGTCGGCTACCCGCTCCTGGTCTGGATGCTCGGCCGGCTCTTTCCCCGTCCGGTGCGTAAGGGCGCGCTCACGCCGACGATGACCGTGGTGATCGCCGCCCGAAATGAGGAAGGCCGCATCGGCGACAGGATCGAGAACTGCGTCGGCCTGGACTACCCGCCCGAGCGCTTGAACGTGGTGGTAGTCTCCGACGGCTCCACCGACAAGACGGCGGCCATCGTGGCCGGATACGCGGAGCGCTACCCGGGCCGCGTGGCGCTGGTGGCGCTGCCGGAGCGGGCAGGCAAGGCCACCGGCCTCAATGCCGGCGTCGCCCGCGCCACCGGGGAGATCCTGCTTCTGGGCGATGCCCGCCAGCGATTCGATCCAGGCGTCGCCCGCGCCCTCGCCCGGAATTTCGATGACCCGGCCGTGGGCGCGGTGAGCGGCGAGCTGATCCTGCTGGGCCCAGGCGGTGACGAGGGAGCGACGGGGCTCGGCGCCTACTGGCGCTACGAGAAGTTCGTGCGCCAGGCCGAGAGTCGCTGGAGATCCAGCATGGGCTATACGGGCGCCGTCTGCGCCGTGGGGCGGGGACTCTATACCCCGCTGCCTCCCGACACCCTGGTGGACGATCTCGTGGTCGCGCTGCGGGTGATCGCCCGCGGCTACCGCGTGGTGTTCGAGCCGGAGGCCAAGGCTTACGACGCGATTTCCCCCAGCTCGGGTCGCGAGTTCTCCCGCAAGGTGCGCACGCTGGCGGGCACGCTGCAGACCGGCATCGAGGCGCGGCGGCTGGTCGGCCGGCTGCCCGCCGGCGCATGGTGGCAGCTCCTGTCCCATAAGCTGCTGAGACTGGTCGTGCCCTATCTGCTCGTCATGGCCTGGGTATCGAGCGCGCTTGTGGATGAGCCCCTCTACCGGGCCGCCTGGATCGTCCAGAGCGTCTTGTACGGGATCGGGATGCTGGGCCTCTTCCTGCCCGCGGTGGCGGAGAAAAGCAGGCTTGCCGCGTTGCCATCTACTTTTCTCATGCTCAATGCGGCGGCGGTAGTCGGCGTCTTCTCCTATCTGTCCGGGCGGCGGCTCGATCTCTGGCAGCCCGCGTCCGACCGCCCGGTGGCCTCCTGACATGTGCGGAATCTTCGGGATGTTCGGCGCAGAGAGTGAGCAGCCTGCGTCGGCCGGCGTGCTCGAAGCGATGGCCCGCGCGGTAGTCCACCGGGGCCCCGACGGTGGCGGCGCTTATCGCGACGGTGCGCTCGGCATGGGGATGCGGCGGCTCAGCATCATCGACCTCGAAACCGGCAGCCAGCCGCTCGCCAATGAGGACGGCACCGTATGGGTGGTTTTCAATGGCGAGATCTACAACTACCGCGAGCTGCGCGCCGAGCTCCTCGCGCGGGGACATCGGTTCAGCACGGCCTCCGATACCGAGGTGATCGTGCATCTCTACGAAGAGATGGGCAAACGCTGCGTGAGGCGGCTGCGCGGCATGTTCGCCTTCGCGGTGTGGGACGCCCCCCGGCGGACCTTGCTCCTGGCCCGCGACCGCCTCGGCATCAAGCCGCTCTACTATGCGACCACGCCCAAGGGCCTGCTCTTCGGCTCCGAGCTCAAGGCCCTGCTCCAAAGCCCCTGGCTGAGCCGGGAGGTCGATCACGACGGTCTCGCGGCCTATCTGCGCTACGGCTATGTTCCAGATCCCCTCACCATCCTCAAAGGCGTGGCCAAGCTGCCGCCCGGCCACACGCTGACCGTGCGCGACGGCCGCCCCGCCGAGCGCCGGCGGTACTGGGAGCCCACGGCCTTCTTCCGTGACGGCGCGGCCGAGGTGGATGAGGGTGAGGCAGGGGAGGCCCTCTGGCAGCGGCTCACTGAAGCCGTGCGCTCTCACCTTGTCAGCGATGTACCCCTCGGCGCGTTCCTGAGCGGCGGGGTGGACTCGACAACGGTGGTGGCGATCATGGCCAGGGAGCTGGGGACGCCCGTCAAGACTTTTTCCATCGGCTTCCGGGAGCCTGGCTTCGATGAGCAGGACTATGCCCGCGAGGTGGCCCGGGCGTTCGGGACCGAGCATCACGAGCTCCTCGTGGAGCCGGAAGACCTGAAGGTGCTCGACGATGTGCTGGCCGCTTTCGACGAGCCATTCTCCGACTCCTCCGCCATCCCGACCTATATCGTGTCGCGCTTGGCGCGGCAGCACGTCACAGTGGCGCTGTCCGGAGACGGTGGCGACGAGCTCTTCGCCGGCTATGACCGCTATCTCGTCGATCAGCGGCGCCACTTCGTCGGCCTGGCCGGCGACATCGGGCTCGGCTCACCGCTTCGGGGACTGAGCCGGCTCCTTCCGGAGGGCATGCCGGGCAAAAGATACCTCCACAACCTTTCGCTGCCCCGGATGGAGCGATACCTCGACGCGATCGCGCTCTTCCCTCCGGATCGGGTGGCGAGCCTGCTCGAGCCCAATATTGGGACGAACGGGGAGACCCCATTCGAGCCTTTGGTCAGGGCCGGGGCGGGGCTCGATCCGCTCTCCCGGCTGCAGAACCTGGATCTTCAAACCTATCTGCCGGGAGACATCCTCACCAAGCTGGACCGGATGAGCATGGCCCATTCGCTCGAGGCGCGGGTGCCGCTCCTCGATCATCCGCTGGTCGAGTTTGCCTGCGGTCTGCCCGACCGGCTCCGGCTGCGCGCGGGGGAAACCAAGTACCTCCTCAGGCGGGTGCTCAAGGGTCGCGTGCCGGATATCGTGCTGACCCGACCGAAGCGAGGATTTGGCGTGCCGCTCGAGATCTGGTTCTCCGAGCGTTTGCCCAATTTCTTCCGGGAGCGTCTCGGCGCCGGTACCCGGCTCGAAGAGGCGGGGCTGAGCGCCGCGGGAGTTCGAGTCCTCCTCGACCGCTACGACGCGCGCCACCGCGTGGATCATTGCGGTCAGCTCTGGGGTCTCCTCGTGCTCGACAGCGCGCTGCGCCGGCTCTGTGAGCCCGCGCAGTCATTGGGAGGCGCGCGGTGAGGATACGCCGGCTCTTTCAAATGAGGGTTCCCGAGCTGCTCTGCCGCAGCCGTCAAGCGGCCAGCAAACGGCTCGAGCGCTTCGGCCTGGTCGGTCATCACGAGCACGAGGGTCAGGAGCAGGCCTCGTCGAGCACCTCGATGGAGCGGCGCTTCTTCGAGGGAGCCTGGCATCGAGAGACACCTCGGCTTCTCGACGGCTGGGTGCCGGAGGCGCGAAAGGCGCTGCTGGCCTCGGCTGATGCGGCGCTCGATGGGCGGCTCGACTTCCTGGGCTACCAGGATCTGCGCTTCGGTGATCCCGTGGACTGGCGCCTGGATGCCACGACGGGGCGCCGCGCGCCGTTCGCGCACTGGAGCCGGCTCGATCCGCTCGACCCGGATGCCGTTGGCGACAGCAAGGTGGTCTGGGAGCTCAACCGGCATCAGTGGCTGGTGCGCCTCGCCCAGGCCTGGACGCTGACGGGAGACGAGCGCTACGCACGCGCGGTCGCGCGCCATCTCATTCACTGGACGGTGGAGAACCCGCGGGGGATGGGGATCAACTGGGCGTCGAGCCTGGAAGTAGCCTTGCGGATCATCTCCTGGTGCTGGGTGGAGGCGCTGCTCGAGGGCTCTGAGGCTCTCGGATCGGATCTCCGGCGCGTGATCCACGGCGGCATCGGAATTCATGCCGCCCACGCGGAGCGCTATCTCTCCACCTACTTCTCCCCCAACACTCATCTCACCGGCGAAGCGCTCGGCCTCGTCTATGCCGGAGCGCTGTGCCCGGAGATGAGCCAGGCGAGCCGGTGGCGCGAGCTGGGCGCGCGGATCCTGCTCGAAGAGCTCACGCGCCAGGTCCTCGCCGACGGCGTCTACTTCGAGCAGGCGACGTGCTATCAGCGCTACACCGTGGACATCTACCTCCACTTCCTGCTCCTTGGCGAGCGGAACGGCCTTGCCATACCCGGGATCGTCCGCGAGCGCATCGAGCGGATGCTCGACTTTCTCCTGGCGATCCGCCATCCGGACGGGTCGATGCCCCAGATCGGCGATGCCGATGGCGGCCGGCTCCTTCCGCTGGCGCCGCGGGCTCCCGACGATTTCCGGGATCTCTTCTCCACCGGCGCGGCGATTTTCCGGCGACCGGATTATGCCTGGGCCGCCGGCGGGCTCGCGCCCGAGACCCTGTGGCTGCTCGGCCCGGACGCGGCGGAGGCATTCTCGACGCTCGTTCCCGCGCCTCCGTCGGAGCCGCCCTCACGCCACTTCGGGGACGGCGGCTATGCGGTGATGCGGAGCAGCTGGCGGGCCGATGCCCATCAGCTCGTCCTCGACGTCGGCCCCCTCGGCTGCTCCGGGAGCGCGGCCCATGGTCATTCCGACCTCCTCGGGATCCAATGCGCGGTATTCGGCCGGCCTTATGTGGTGGATCCGGGGACGTATGGCTATGCAAAGCAGGCCTGGCGCGACTATTTCCGCGGGACGGCGGCCCATAGCACGGTGATGGTGGACGGAGAAGGGCAGGCCCTTCCGGCCGCGCCGTTCAAGTGGGCGGAGCGTCCCGCGGCCCGGCTCCATCGCTGGCGGTCCGACGGAGGCTCCGATTTCGCCGACGCCTCCCACGATGCCTATGATCGGCTCAAGGACCCGGTGACGCATCGGCGCCGGGTCCTGTTCGTCAAGCCGCGATACTGGATCGTGGTGGACGACCTCCACGGCGCCGTCGAGCACAGCGTGGCCGTGCGCTTCCAGCTCGGCCCGTTGCCGGTCACGGTGGACTCGGCTCAATGGGTCCGGGTCGGCCGCGGCCGGGGGCTCCTCATCCGGTCGTTTTCCGTTGCGCCGCTCAAGTGCGAGCTCCGCGAAGGCGAGCTGGCTCCGATCCAGGGCTGGATCTCTCCCGACTACGGCCTCCGCCGGCCGGCGCCACTGCTCGAGTACTCCGCGGTGACGCGGCTTCCCGTGCGCCTGATCTCGCTTCTCATGCCCGTGGAGGACGTGGCGGCGCGGGCGCCGGAGGTGGCGCCGCTCACCGCCGAAGGTGGAGCGCTCGTGGGTCTGGTCTTCGGCGGCGGGGAGGAAGCGGTGCGCTTCGACGAGCGGGGCTTCTCGGTGGAGCGCAGGTAGCCGGCCGTGTGCGGGATCGTCGGCATCGCCAATCTCAACCCGCGCGAGGCGGTGGACGAGGCGCTGCTCAAGCGCATGCGCGATGTCATCCGCCACCGCGGACCCGACGGCGAGGGATTATGGGCCGAGGGGCCGGTAGGGCTCGGCCATCGCCGGCTGTCCATCGTGGACGTGGCCACGGGCCAGCAGCCCATGGCCAATGAGGACGGCTCCTGCTGGCTCACCTACAACGGCGAGATCTACAATCACGCGGGCCTGCGGCCGGGGCTCGTGGCGCGCGGCCATCGCTACCGCACCCAGAGCGATACGGAGACGATCCTCCATCTCTACGAGGAGGAAGGCGAGCGCTGCGTGGAGCGGCTGCAGGGGATGTTCGCCTTCGCGCTCTGGGACCGCAAGCGCGAGCGGCTGCTCCTGGCGCGGGACCGTCTCGGGATCAAGCCGCTCTACTATGCCGTCACGGACCGGGAGCTGCTCTTCGCGTCTGAGATCAAGGCCATCCTGGTTGCCGGGCGCCTCCGCCCACAGTTCAACGAGGCAGTGCTGCCCGAGTTCCTCGCCGCCCGCTTCGTCTCGGGCCCCGAGACCTTCTTCCGCGGGGTGCGAAAGCTCGAGCCGGGCCGCACCCTCACCTGGTCGCCGGGCAAGGGGCTCGAGGAGCGGCGCTACTGGCGGCTGCCATTCGGGGCCGACGGGAGCGACGGAGACGGCGCCGGGCTCGAGGCGCGGAGTCAGGAGCTGCGCCAGCGGCTCGAGGCCACGGTGCGCAGCCATCTCATGAGCGATGTGCCGCTCGGCCTGTTCCTATCGGGGGGCATCGACTCGAGCGCGCTGGCGGCCTTCATGGCGCCCATGGTCCGGGAGCCGATCCGCACCTTCTCCGTGGGCTTTCACGAGCCCGAGGCCAATGAGCTCAGCTACGCGCGCCTCATGGCCCGGGCGGTGGGAGCCGAGCATCGGGAAGTGGTGGTCTCGCCCGGGGAGTTCTTCGATGCGCTGCCGCGCCTGGTATGGCACGAGGACGAGCCCATTGCCTTCACCTCCAGTGTCCCGCTCTACTTCGTCTCGCGCCTCGCCCAGCAGCACGTCAAGGTGGTGCTCACCGGCGAGGGGGCCGACGAGCTATTCCTCGGTTATAACCGCTACCGGGTGACGGCGCTGAACCAGCGGCTGGGCGCCCTCTACGCCAGAACGGTGCCGCCGCCGCTCCGGCGCTGGACCGCCAACCTCATCGCCGCGGCTCCGCGGCCGCTCCGCCGCTACGCCGAGCGGAGCTTCCTGGCGCTCCCGCCTGGTCCACGCGGGCTCTTCTGCGAGAACTTCGCCGTCTTCCCGACCTGGCGCCAGCAGGATCTCTGGGCCGAGCCCGCGCGCTTCGCCGCTACCGATCCGTATGCCGAGGCGCTGCGCTGCTACGAGGAAGGCCCGGGCGGCGCGCTGGAGCGAATGGGTCGCGCCGACATGCAGACCTATCTGGTCGAGCTGCTCATGAAGCAGGACCAGATGAGCATGGCCGCATCGGTGGAAAGCCGCGTGCCCTTCCTCGATCACGTGCTGGTCGAGCACGTGGCGGCCATGCCCGCCCGCTTCAAGGTGCGCGGCTGGCAGACCAAGGTGGCGCTGCGTGAGGCCGTACGCGACTGCGTGCCTCGCCCGATCCTGACCCGGCACAAGATGGGCTTCCCCGTTCCCGTGGGGCGCTGGCTGCGCGGGCATTTCTGGCCCCTGGTCGAAGAATTCGTGCTGGGGCCGCGGGCCCTCCGGCGCGGCTTCTTCCACCCCGCGGCCCTGGAGCGGCTCGCGCTCGAGCACCGCCGCGGCCTGGGCGAGCACGGGGATCGACTCTGGCTGCTCGTGAACCT
>WNGF01014464.1_pt1 | contig 12538 bp, 9 predicted proteins | sample 5400641 | NCBI WGS metagenome assembly WNGF01 (sample SAMN13153371, study PRJNA577476) | soil metagenome | isolation source: 80 cm soil or saprolite under grassland replicate 2 | place: USA:California | collected 2016-06-15
TCGTGGTGACCGTCGTGCTGTATGGAAATCCGCTGATTCTCTTCAACATCGCTCCGGGAAATGCGCAGCGGCCGTGGCATTCCTTCGAGCAATTCTGGCCGTGGCAGCCGATTTTTTCCTGGTACCACGGCCTCGGCACCTGGACCCCGTTGATGCTGCTCGCGATTGTCGGTCTCCCTCTGCTGGTTCGCGCCCATCGCGGCATTGGCGCGGCGGCGATTCGACAACTGCACGATCTTTTTTCTGCTGGGCCTCGCCGCGATCTTTCAATTCATACCGAAATGGCTGAGCGTTTTGATCACCGCGGCCGGTTCGATCTGGACCATGGCGCTGTTCTTCGCCGCGCAGACGATCGATCTGAATCGCTACTACGCGCCGGAAGAGTTGCTCGCTGCAGCGCTCAAATTACCGAAGCGAATCGATCTCCTGGAAGCGGTGCCGAACGAATTCAAACTCAGGGTGCTGATCACCTTTGTCGCGGTGGCAATCGTGTATGGAATTGTCGCCGCTGCGATGCGCCGGCGGGCCGCATTCATCGCCGCTGTTTTTTGTGTGCTGATGGCCGGTTGGTTTGCCATCTGCGGCGCGAATGATGCGTCGCGCATGAACGAATGGAGCAATGTGATCGCGAGGAATCGCGCCTTCGAGCCGAACAGCGGCGCCGTGCGGGATCGTCTTGCGCTGCTGCGCGACGAGGAGGACTACTTGCGGCGCACCGGAAACGCGAACGCCGCGGAGGCGACCCGCCGCGACATCACAGCGCTCGAGAAATCGATTCCTTCGCCAAAGCGGGGACCCGCACCGGTTCCCTGAAAATGCGATGCGAGTAGATGTGCTTCTTGTGCAGCTTGTAAAAGATCATCGTCTTCAGGATTTCCAGGCCGTAGCGCACCGAACGCCAGAAGCCGATCTGCGAGGCCTCGTTGAAGTAGCGCGTGCTGATCGGCACCTCGCGAATGCGCATGCCCGTGGCCACGCCCTGGGCGATGATCTCGGTATCGAACACGAAGTCATCGGAGTTCGCTTCGAAGTTCACGCTGTCGAGATAGCGCCGCGAATAGGCACGAAAACCTGAATGATATTCTGATAGGAAAATATAGAACGTTGCGTTCTCGACCATCGTCAGGAACAGATTCGCGAAGTACTTCCACTTCGGCATCCCCCCTTCGATCGGCCGGCCGCCGAGCATGCGCGATCCGAACACCGCGTCGCATTCGCCGCGCAACAGCGGCTTCACCAGCTCGGGGATGATCTTTGGGTCGTATTGATGGTCGGGATGAACCATGACCACGATCTCGGCGCCCATTTCATCGAACGCCGTGCGGTAGCAGGTCTTCTGATTTCCGCCGTAGCCGCGATTGTTCGAATGCATGACCACGCGCATCGGGAGCTGTCGCGCCAATTCGACCGTGCGATCTTTGGAGCAATCGTCGACGAGCAGAATCTCATCGACCCACTCCTGCGGGATGTCGTCGTAAGTCGCCTGCAGCGTGCGTTCCGCGTTGTACGCGGGCAAAACGGCGACAACTTTCTTTTCATGCAGCGGCATGGCGGGTGCGGCCGAGAATAACATGGCTCATTACGGGTACAATCCCGGCCGCGTGAACGATGCGCTCGCTGACCCTCTCGACGCGTCGCTACCACAGCCGGTGATCTCGTCCGTCGTCGTCGCGAGCCGGCGCGCGGACGCGCTTGCCGTCGCCTCTCTCACCCTGATCGTCACCCTCGGTTTCGCCGACGTGCTGATCGGCATCAACAATTTCTACATGCGCGATCTCACGCGCTACTACTACCCGACCAAGCAGATCCTCCGCGAGATCGTCTATGGCGGCGAGTTCCCGTATTGGAACCGTTATTTCTCTGCCGGGCAGCCGATCGCCGCGAATCCGGAGCACGAAGTCTTCTACCCGTTCACCTGGCTCATTCTGCTGCCCAGCTACGACCTCGGATACCGGCTGCACATCCTCATTCACATCTATATCGGCGTCCTCGGCATGTACGCGCTGCTGCGATCGATGGAGCTCCGGCCGTTCGCGGCGTGGTTCGGCGCGATGTCGTGGGGGATGGGCGGGCTGTATTTGTCCGAGGTGAATCTGCTGCCGATTTTGTTTTGTGCGGCGTGGCTGCCGTTGACATGTCTCTTCGTGCGGCGCTTTCTTCTCCGGCCCAATCTTCGTGATTTCGCGGTTGCCGCGCTCTTTCTCGGCCTGCAGTTTCTCGTCGGGGAGCCCACGACGGTGATGCAGAGCGGGCTGCTGATCGGTTTTTATGCGCTCTACCGCGGCTGGTACTCGCAGCCCCGGGTCAGGAGCTCGATCACGCGCGTGCTGTGGGTCGCGCTGATCTCGTTGTGCGGATTCGCCGTCGGTGCGGCGCAGATCATTCCGGCGATCGATCACGTCCACGACTCCGCGCGGTCGCATCCCTTCGATTTCGACCTCGTCAGCGCGTGGAGCATGCCGTGGGCAAAATTCGCCGAGGTGATTTACCCGAACATCCTCGGCCACATCTCTGTGAATCGCGTGATGTGGTACTGGGGCGGCGGCCTCTATCCCGGAATGGGCTCGCCGTTCCTTTTCAGCATCTATGTCGGTCTTCTCACGGTGGCACTCTGCGTTGGTGGCGCGTTTGTGAAGCCGCGCGGCGGCCGGCTGGTCCTGCTGATCTGCGTCATCTCAGCCGTGTTCGCGCTTGGCGGTCACACTCCGCTGCTGAAGTTTCTCTACAAAGAAGGCATCGCCGCGACCATTCGCTACCCGGAAAAGTTCGCGATGATGGGCGTCTTCGCGGCGATCGTGTTCGCGTCGCAGATGTTCGATCGCATGCTCGCCGGCGACGACACCGTTCGCGACGGAGCCCTCGGCTTCGTCGCCGCCACGACCGCAGTGGCCGTGACGCTGGCGATCGTCGGATTCACTCCGCTTTACGCGCGCACGTTCATGCACATCTGGGGCATGACCAAGAACTCCGGATCGGTGCTGATGGTCTCGCTGTCGCGCAAGGACTGGATCATCGCCGCCATTCGCGGCGGCTTCGCGATCGCGATTCTCGCGACGGCGCGTTTGCGCTGGGGCCGCACCTGGATGATCGCCACAGGCGTTCTCGTGGCGGCAGATCTGGCGTACGTTACCGCCGAGCTGAATCCTAGGATGCCGAGGAGATTCTTCAATCCCCCGCCTGTGGCAGCCACATTTCCGAAGAACCGCGCGGACTTTCGCGTTTTTCATGAAGCCGACTGGTACGGCACGGAAGAAATCGCGCGGAAGTTTTTCTCGACCGGCGATGCGGTCTACTGGGTGGTACGCAACGGGCTTTTTCCGATGACCCCCGCCGGCTCGAAAGTGCGCACGGTCATCGAACGCGACTACGACAAGACGGCGCTGCTGCCCACCATTGCGCTGACCGATTCCGTGTGGGATGTGAAACGCTCCGGCCGCGGCGACTGGTGGGAGCCGTTCATGGCCATGTCCAACGCCTGGTATCGGGCGACGTATCGCGATTTCGACGTCGAAAAGAAGCGGAGCAAGAACAATTTCAAAGAATCGCTGCCGATCCAGTTTCTCGAAACGACGCACTGGCCGCGTTACTACTTCGCCGATCAGATCGTCACCATTCGTAGTCGGCAGGATTTCGTGAATCTGCTGAGTAACCAGAGCCTCAGCCGGAAAGTGGCTTTCGTGAAGTTGCCAAACTTCGTCCCGGCGAACGGTGTGGTGCGCAAGGTCGTCGAAACCGCCAATCGCGCCACTCTCGATGTGGAGAGCTTCGGCCGCGGATTTCTGGTCATGAGCGTGACTCCGCACAAGTACTGGCGGATCACGATGGACGGCCGCAGCGTGCCTGCCGTGATCACGAACATCGGATATCAAGGAATTGTGGTCACGCCAGGGCGTCACCGCGTGACCATGGACTACCGCAATGATCTCGTCGTGCTTGGACTGTGGATCTCCGTAGCGACGATGATCCTCCTCCTGGCGGTGGTGACGTTTTATCGGCCTCGAGTATGCGACGCGTCGTAATCGCGGTCGTTTGCGCCGGCATCGCAGTCGTCGCTGCCCTCGTTGTCTACAACCGGCGCATCGAATCCGAACTCCGATCGCAGCTCTACATCCCGAAAAAAGAGCGCATCACACCCGAGATTCGTCTGCTGCAGGATTACGTCCGCATCGACACGGTCACCGGCCACGAGACGCCGGGGGCGCGTTTCTTAGCGGCCCTCCTCGAGAAAAACGGCGTGAAGGCGGAGGTGATCGAATCCGCGCCGGGACGCGGGAACGTTTACGCGCGTTTGAAGGGACGCCGGAGCGGCGAGGGACTTCTGCTCCTCAATCACATCGACGTCATGCCAGCGCCGCCGGAAGGATGGCGAAAACCGCCGTTCCGCGCGGACATCGTCTTCAACCAGATGTGGGGACGAGGCACGCTGGACATGAAGTCGATCGCCCTCTGTGAGCTCGAGGGCTTCCTCGCCGTCGCGCGCAGCGGCCGTCCTCCCGAACGCGACATCATTTTTCTTGGCGTCGCCGACGAAGAACGTGGCGGCACATGGGGCACCGCCTGGCTCCTCGAACATCGGCCGGATATTTTCGAAGGCGTGCGTTACGCGCTGAACGAAGGTGGCATCACCGAGACGAAGCAGGAAACGCTCACGTATTTCGGCATTGAGACCGGATCAAAAATGAGCGTGCAGCTACGGCTTCGTGCGCCGACACGCGAGCAGATGGAACGCGTCCGGATCGCGCTCGAGCCCTACCTCAGCCCGCGCGATCCCGATCGCATCCTTCCGGAGGTGCGCGAGTTTCTGCACGCTATCGCGCCCCAACGTCTCGAACAGCGGCCGCTGCTCGAGGATGTCGCACGCACGGTCGCCGAGGGGAAATTCTGGCTGCTGTCGCGCGGGTACAAGGAACTGATGCAGAACGTCGTTTTTCTCCAGGGCGTCCACACCGACGATCGCGGAGCGACGATGGACGTGAATCTCTACAACCTTCCCGACGAGGATCCCGATCCACGGATCGCATGGTTGCAATCGCAGATCTCGCCGTTCGGCGCGAGAATCGACGAGGTCCTGGCGAAGAGCGGCCCCGCTCCGATCAGCTCGCTCCGCACGCCGCTCTTCGCTCTAATCCTTCGCGAAGTGCGTCGGCAGTACGGGCCGGTGCCGGTCGGGCCCGAGATTCTCGCGGCCTCGAGCAACGACTCGCGGTATCTGCGGAAACACGGGATCACCGCTTACGGCATCTGGCCCTTTGAAGTTGACTTCTTCCAGACGCAGGGCATCCACGGAATTAACGAGCGGATTCGCATCGATTGGTATATGCAAGGGGTCGCTTTGATGCGGCGGCTCGTCGTTGCCTATGCGTTCGAACCCCTCCAGTGACGAATATTGTCAGTGAAGCCCTACGAAAAGCGTCAGTTTACGCCACTAGCTAGGATGGCGCCGTTGCGCAAAGCGTCTATTGCGAGTCACTTAGCGAACTGGAGCGTGATGGTATGTCCGTTGCGCAAGGAAGGGATCATCCAAGGAGGATATTCATGAGGAAGCAACGTGGTTTTACCCTGATTGAGCTGCTGATCGTCGTGGCGATCATCGGCATTTTGGCGGCTATTGCCATTCCGAACCTGCTGACGGCAATGCAGCGCTCGAAGCAGAAGAGGACGATGGCTGATATGCGCACGATTGCGACGGCGTGGGAAGCACGCGCGACGGACGTCAACCACTATAACGCGGCCGGCGTTACGTTCCCGACGACCAACGTCACAATCGACAACCTCAATTCGTTCCTCGCACCGACGTACGTGAAAACGTTCCCGATGAAGGACGGCTGGGGCACCAACTGGGGTCTCGGCGTCGATCAGACGTGGGGAAACGCAGCCGCACCCGCGCAGGTTTACGCGATCATTTCGTACGGCAAGGACGCCGTTAACCAGAGCACTGCAGTCGGTGGCGCGACGACGAACTTCGATTGCGACATCGTCTACTCCAACGGTACGTTCCTGCAGTATCCCGAAGGCGTGCAGCAGCAGTAAATCAGGTCCGATCCACGAAATCGGTCAAAGGCGCCCTCATCGAGGGCGCCTTTCTTTTACATTGGTGCTTGAGGTGAGATCCGATGTCGGCGCTTTTGCAGTTCTTGAATGAGCCATGGTTCTGGATCGCTGTTCTTGCCGGTGCGCTCGCGGTGCGGGCAGTTCGGCAGGAATCGTTACGCCGCGGCGCGTTTCGTTCTCATGAGGAAATCGATTTCGCTACTGCGGTCATGGCGCTGTAGAGGCGGTCGTGAAATCCCGTCGCTTCGCGATAGATCTGTTGAAAGGCGCCAAGGTCTTTTTGAGCGACGATGAGGTTGACGCCATACAGGAATGCGGCGTTTCCGTCGAGCGTGCGCAGATTTTCCGACACCAGAATGAAAAAAGACTTGCGGCGATCTGCCGGCGTGAGGGTAATGATCGGCTGCATGGACTCCAGCGGCGGCGCAGTGATCTGCGCCGGATTCAAGACCACCACCGGCGGGAATTCCTGCAGGTAGTAATCGCGTGCCTGCTGCGCCGTCGCGATGTGCATGGGCATCAAGCCGACCAGCTTGACCGCCTGACGCAAAGCTGGATTGTCATTGCCGACGATCAGCGCCTTGGCGCCAAACCCATCATCTTCTTCGGGCGCCGGCGCGTCGGGCGCCTCGGCGCCGCCGGCCGACGGAGCAGCCGCAGCAGCTTCGAGCTTGCGGCGATCGACCACCAGCTTCGTCTTGCAGACGGGGCACGGGAACGTCACTTCCTTCATCGGAAGCTTCGTTTCATCGAGCGACAGCGACTTTTGGCAGGACGTGCAGACGATCTTGATCATGGTCTACTCGAGCATCGAGAGCATCGACTCGCCCTCGCTCTCCTTCTGCGGCGCGTTGGCCGGCTCATCGGTCAGGCGCAGGGCGAGGTTCGTCGGATTGGTCGCGTACGCGAGGGCGATCTCCTTCGTGATGACGCCGTCATTCCACAGCCTCTCCAGCTCGTCGTCGAAGTTCTGCATTCCGTCGACCTGACCGTCATGCATCGCATCCGTCAGCGATCGCCCCTCCGTTTCGCCTTTGAGGATGTAGTCGCGCGTGCGCATCGTTGATTTGAGAATCTCCAGCACTGCGACGCGGCCGCCGCCGGTCTTCGGCAACAGTCGCTGCGAGATGACGTAGCGGAACGACTGAGCCAGGCGAGTGCGGACCTGCGGCTCCTGATCTTTCGGGAAAACGCCGACGATGCGGTCGACGGTCTTTGCAGCGTCGATGGTGTGCAGGGTGGACAGCACGAGGTGGCCGGTTTCCGCGGCCTCCATCGCGATCTCGATCGTTTCCACGTCTCGCATCTCGCCGATCAGAATGACTTTTGGCGCCTGGCGCAGAGCCGCGCGCAACGCGAGCGCGAACGTCTTCGTGTCCGAGCCCACCTCGCGCTGATTGACCGTCGACTTGATGTGCCGGTGCATGTACTCCACCGGATCCTCGATGGTGATGATGTGGTACGCGTAGTCCTGGTTGAGCTGGTTGATGATCGCCGCCAGCGTGGTCGATTTTCCGGAACCGGTCGGTCCGGTCACGAGAACGATTCCGTTCTTCAGCTTCGGTACGTTGAATAGCTCCTTCGGCATCTTCAGGCCTTCGAGCGACGGGATGCTGTCGGGAATGACGCGCAGGACGATCGCGTAAGTGCCGCGCTGGGTAAAGACATTGACGCGGAAGCGGGTCTTCTGCGGGATCGAATACGACAGGTCGATCGAGCCGCTCGAGACCAGCGTCCGTGTCAGCTCGCGGTCGCTGCGGAGCATGTGCATGGCGATCATCTCAGTCTGAAACGGCGTCAGCCGCGGAAGGCCGGGAAAATTGACCGGGACGAGCTGGCCGTCGACTTCGACCTGCGGCGGCCGGCCGACCGAGAAGTTGAGGTCCGAGACTCGATCCGAGATCTTCAGCATCGCCTCGAGGATGGCGTCGAGATTGAAGTTTTTCATTGAGGGTTGCCCCCGAAGTCCCGTCATTGTACACGGCGGGTGGCGGGTGGCGGGCGGGCCCACACGCTACCCGCTACAAGCCACCCGCTTACAATCATGGCGTGTCGATCATCGGCATCGACTACGGCACGCGCCGGATCGGTGTGGCGGTGAGCGACTCCGGCGTCCTCGCGTCGCCCCACTCGATCGTGCCGAATGAGGGGGATGTCATCGAGAAGCTCGCGAGGCTCGCGTCGGAGCTCGATGCCGCCACGATCGTCGTCGGAATTCCGCAACGGCAGTTTCACGATCCCCGCGGGCAGACTTTTCGCGATTTCGCCGAACGCCTGCGGCAGAAAACCTGCAAAGAGGTCGTCCTCTGGAACGAGGAGCTGACCACCGTCGCGGAGGCAGTCATAGCTCGTCGTCGCAGCGGCTGCCGGAAGTACACTCAGTCGCTGTTCACGATCACTGTCTTTCTGTTCATCTTCGCGATCGGAGGGGGTTACTTCTTCTGGCGCGCGCTGACCTCGCCGTACAGAGGCTATCCCCAGCCGGTCAAACACGTCGAGGTGCGAAAAGGACAGCGCACCGCGACGATCGTTCGGCATCTCCAGGAGCAGGGAATCGTCCGCGATGAGTACGTGCCGCTCGCGTACCTGGAAATCGTGCGGCACGGCGAATCGATCAAAGCGGGCATTTACGAATTCTCACGCCCGATCTCGGCAGCAGACGTGGTGGAGAAATTGATCCGCGGCGACGTGATCCTCAAAACCATCACCGTTCGCGAGGGACTGGATCGCTTTGCCATTGGCCGCATTTTCGCCGCAGATGGTTTCGGACGCGTTGCCGAGTGGGACAAGCTCACGGCGAATCCGGAGCTGATCCACGATCTCGCCGCCGAAGCCAAAACGCTCGAAGGCTACCTCTTTCCCGATACGTACAAGCTGACGCCGGGAACGCCGGCCTCGAAAATTGTGCAATTAATGGTAAGCAATTTCCGTAAACATTTCGGCCCCCAGATGCCGTTCATCACCACCGGTCTCGGCTTGCATCAGACGGTCACGCTCGCGTCGATCGTGGAGAGCGAGGCGAAGCTGCCACAGGAGCGGCCGCTGGTGGCATCGGTCTACCTCAACCGCCTGCAGCGCCACATGCTCCTCGGCGCCGATCCCACGGTCATCTATTCGCTGAAGCTCGCGAATCGGTGGTATGGCAATATCCATAAGGTCGATCTGCAGGTCGACTCACCGTACAACACCTACCGTTTCCCCGGCCTGCCGCCCGGCCCGATCGCCAATCCCGGAATGGCGTCGCTGATCGCAGCCGCGGCGCCGGCGAAGACGAATTTCCTCTACTTCGTCGCGCGCCACGACGGCTCCCACGCGTTTGCCACCACGATCGAGGAGCACAACCGCAACGTGCAGAGGTATCAGGTGCAGTGGTATCGCGATCAGCGGGCGGCGGGGGCGGCGGACTCGACTGCAACGAAATAAGTGCACGCCTCTGGTGGTATTCTATGTCCATCCAAACGTAACTCCGGAGCCAATCCATGCCTGGCAAGACGCGCCCGTACGAGCAATTCGGCCCATTCATTCTTTTCAAGAAACTCGAGAGCGATCCTCTCGGTGACCTCTGGCGTGCCGGCCGGATCGACGATCGTCATCTGGGGCCGCTGGTTGTGCTGCGCCGGCTCACCGGCGGCAATCGCGAAGCGCTGGCGCAGAGCGCCGAGGCTGCCCACTCGATCGCGCCGTTGCTCGCGGGGACGTCCTTCGTGAAGGATCAAGTGATCGATGTCGCGAACGGCATCCCGTACGTCGCCCATGAATACGGCGGCGGGCGGTCGCTGCGGCATGTCATCGACCGCGCTCGCGGCGGCGCGGGCGTGATTCCGAATCCGATTCCGATCGATCAGGCAATCCTGATCGCGGAGAAAGTGGCGCTGTCGCTCGCGACGACCGCCGATCTGCGTCACGCCGGCGTGCGCCTCGCGCACGGCGGGCTGATTCCGCAATTCATCTGGATCAGCGACGAGGGTGACATTCGCGTCGCCGGCCAGTGTCTCGGCAGGGGATTGATCGCCTCACTGAAGGAGGGCAAGACGGCATCGACCTTCGGCCGCTACTTCTCTCCGGAAGTTCGGGTATCGGGCGAGCCGACGCAGGCGTCGGAAATCTATGCCATGGGCGCGATCCTGTTCCTGCTGCTCACCGGCAACGAGCCGCCCGACGCGCTGCACGTCAGCGCGTTCGCACAGTCGGTCCGCGCCGCGAAGACGATGTCCGGCGATCCGCTTCCGGACGATGTCCGCGCGATTGTCGACAAGTCGCTGAGCATCGATCCGTCACGCCGCTTCGGATCGATCGGAGACATGAAGCAGGCGCTCTCCGCTCTCGCACACAGCGGAAAGTATTCAGCGACGACATTCAATCTGGCGTTCTATCTCAGCAGCCTGCTGAAAAAGGAAGTCGAGGGAGAAACGATCGAGCGCGAAAAGGAATCGAAGGTGAACATCGCGCCGTACCTCGAGCCCTACGTCGAGCTCGCGCCGCCGCCGCTTCCGTTCGCAGGCGCAAAAGCGCCGAAGAGCAAAACGGCGCTGTACGCTTCCGCGGCGGTTCTGGCGATTGCCGTGGCGGGCACCGGATACTGGATGATCAAACCGACAACACAGGCCGTGGCAGCAACACCAAAGCGCGTCGCCACACCGGTCGGGAAACCTGTGGCCGCCGCAGCGATGATTCTGCCTCCAACGACCGCAACCTCGACATCTGTCGATCCTGCCGCGCAGAAAAAAGCGTTCGAAGCGGCCGTCAGCCAAAAAATGCAGGAGGAGATGACAAAGCTGCAGGCGGAGTTCAACAAGCAACAGAAGAAAGCATCGCCTCGCGTGCAGGACGCACCGCCGCCAGTGCTGACGGCTTCGGCGTCACCTCAAAAAGCGCCGCAGGTGGTCGATGACCGCGCGCCCTCTGCGGCCGCGCTCGACGAACGCCGCATGGCGTCGCGACAAGAGACCACAACGCAGCCGATCCAGAATCCCGCCTCCATGCAATCGAGTTCGGCCGAGATTCAACCTCAGCCCCAGCCCGCAGCGCCGGTCGTGGTCGCACCGCCGGCGATCAAAGAAGGAGATGTCGTCAACTTCGACGAGCTCGACGAGCGGCCGCAGGTCATCAGTCGTCCGCAACTGCGGTATCCGCCCCTGGCAATGAGACAAAAAGTGGAGACGTCGCTGATCCTGACGGTTCTGATCTCCGAGACGGGCAACGTGCTCGATGTGAAGCTCCTTAAGGGCGATCCACGCTTCGGCTTCAACGACGAGGCCACCCGGCTGCTGCGCAGCACCAGGTTCCGCCCGGCGATGAAAGACGGCAAACGCGTGAAGACGTGGATTCCCCAGCCGGTGGACTTCAAGCTGCAGTAATTGACTTTCTCGTTCACCATGTAGCGCCGCCGCCCTCGGCGGCGTTGGCCGGCGAGGGCGCCGGCCCTACACGCACTCCTAACGCGCCGGCATCCAGCCGATCGAATTCAGCCGCAACCCTAATGCTCGCGCGTCGGGGCCGAGGTGCTTCGCCGCCGGGACGACAACGCGGTCGGTGTCGATGGTCAGCTTGTTTGCGGCGTCGGCGCGCGCGCGCACAGTTACCGCACGATTGACAAAGCTTCGTTGTGCCCGAAACGTATCCACTGGCGTTTCGTTTACACGAATGACCACGTGCGGCGGCGTACCGAGCGCATCAAGAGGCACGTAAAACGACAGCGTCAGCCGCGCATCACCGGCGATGGGAGGCAGACTTGCCTCGGAGTGCGCACTCATCCACCGCCAAGGCTGCGTCTCCGATTCCTCCTCATACCACCCAGTGCCGAAAACGATAATCTCTTCCACAGGCCGGACAGAGACGTCGAAATAGCGCTGCCGCACGAGCTGCCACAAGCGCCCGTGCTCGCGGGTGAAATTCTGGGCATGTGGCGACCAGATCGCCTCCTCTCGCAGGTAATACCCGGGTGCACGTCGCGACCACGTCGGGGAAGGCGGCATTTCGCCGACGAAGTGCAGCTTGTACTCCGGCAGATACCACTCCGCGAACGGAACCATCCCCGTGTCGACATAGATTGTCGCGGTTCGCGCGTCGACGTGATTGCGAATCCAGTCGACCGCGGCCACCGGCGGCGCGATGCTGTGGCGTACCGCTGCGAGCGCCGGCCAGGTCCACGCGATCAGGCCCGCGACGATCGCCGCGCAGGCGACCGCCTCGATGGCGGCGCGTCGAACGATCCACTGCAACCCATCGGCCGCGAGCAGGGCGATCAACGGCGCGTACCCGATCGAGAAGCGGCTGGCGCTGAACCGATCGAGTACCAGCCAACTGACGATGCACAGCGGACCGAAGGCCGCGAGTGCCGCGAGGACGGGCGGGCGGCGGCGGATGATCGCGATCAGCGCGAGCACGCCGATGATCGTGTTGATCACCGGCGCGTGGTATGGCATTACGAAGAAATCGTCGAAGACGCGCCAGAGCGGCGGTCGCTCGGGGGAAAGGAACGAATCGA
>WNGF01016569.1_pt1 | contig 12537 bp, 13 predicted proteins | sample 5400641 | NCBI WGS metagenome assembly WNGF01 (sample SAMN13153371, study PRJNA577476) | soil metagenome | isolation source: 80 cm soil or saprolite under grassland replicate 2 | place: USA:California | collected 2016-06-15
AGACGCTCGCCGCGCAGCTCTGCAACGAGTTCCGCGAGTTCTTCCCGGACAACGCGGTCGAGTACTTCGTCTCCTACTACGACTACTACCAGCCCGAGGCGTACGTCCCGCAGGCCGACCTCTACATCGAGAAGGACTCCTCACAGAACGACGACATCGCGCGGCTACGGCTCGCGGCGACCTCGTCGCTCTTCACGCGTCGCGACGTGATCGTCGTCGCGTCCGTCTCGTGCATCTACGGCCTCGGTTCGCCGGAGGAGTGGCGCGACCGGATGATCTGGCTCGAGGTGAACGAGGAGCACGACCGCGATCTCTTCCTGCGCAAGCTGATCGACTCGCAGTACGTGCGCAACGACACCGTGCTCGGGCGTGGCCGCTTCCGCGTCAAGGGCGACGTCGTCGAGATCCAGCCGGCGAACCAGGAGACGGCGTACCGGGTCTCGTTTTTCGGCGACGACGTCGAGCAGATCACGCACTTCGATCCGCTCAGCGGCGAGATTTACGCGAAGCTCGACAACCTCGCGATCTGGCCGGCGACGGAGTACGTGACGTCGCAGCCGACAATCGAGCGTGCGGTCGACGAGATCCGGCACGAGCTCGAGCAGCGGGTCAAGGAGCTGGAGTCGGAGAACAAGATGCTCGAGGCGCACCGGCTCCGGCAGCGCACCGAGTACGACCTCGAGATGATGAAGGAGCTCGGCTTCTGCAACGGTATCGAGAACTACTCGCGCATCCTCGAGGGGCGCGCGCCGGGGACGCACCCGTTCACGCTGCTCGACTACTTCGCGAACGACTTCCTCGTCTTCGTGGACGAGTCGCACCAGACGGTGCCGCAGATCGGCGGCATGCACGAGGGCGACCGCTCGCGCAAGCAGACGCTCGTCGAGTACGGCTTCCGGCTCCCGTCGGCGCTCGACAACCGGCCGTTGCGCTTCGACGAGTTCCTGAGGAAGGTGCCGCAGCTCGTGTTCGTGTCGGCGACGCCGGGCCCGTTCGAGCTGCGCCACTCGACCGTCGTTTCCGAGCAGCTGATCCGTCCGACGTTCCTCGTCGATCCCGAAGTGGAGCTGCGCGAGACGCGAAATCAGATCGACGACCTGCTGAACGAGATCCGCCGCCGCGAGGAAGTCGGCGAGCGCGTGCTCGTCACGACGCTGACGAAGAAGATGTCCGAGGACCTGACGGACTACCTGCTCGAGTCAGGTGTGAAAGCCCGTTACCTCCACTCAGAGATCGACACGCTGGAGCGCATCCAGATCATCCGCGAGCTGCGCCTCGGCGACTACGACGTGCTCGTCGGCGTGAACCTGCTGCGCGAGGGTCTCGACCTGCCTGAGGTCTCGCTCGTCGCGATCCTCGATGCCGACAAGGAGGGATTCCTGCGCGGCAAGACGGCGTTGATCCAGACGATCGGCCGCGCGGCGCGCAACGTCAACGGCAAGGTGATCATGTACGCGGACAAGCTGACCGAGGCGATCAAGGGCGCGCTCGACGAGACGAACCGCCGCCGCGTGAAGCAGCTCGCGTACAACGAGGAGCACGGGATCACGCCGGAGTCGATCGTCAAGGGCGTCTCCGACATCGCCGAGTTCCTGTCGCTCGAGCAGCCGCACGTCCCGTCGAAGCGCCGGCGCGGCGGCGTGAAGGTCGAGGGCATGTCACGCGAGGAGCTCGAGCGGCTCGTGATCGAGCTCGAGGAGGAGATGTTCGCGGCGGCGGAGGAGCTGCGGTTCGAGTACGCCGCCAAGCTCCGCGACGAGATCAAGGAGCTCAGGCGCGAGCTCGTGGCGCTCGCGACGGTCTAAGCGCTCTTCCGGGCGGCTTCGGCCCGGTCTATCGCCTCGCGCTCGGCGATGCGCGCCCAGATTTCTTGCGGCCGCTTGTCGAACGCCGCCTGCTCCTCAGGCGTGATCCTGGGGACCTTCTTCCTCTTCTTCGCCATTCTCTGCCTCCGGTAATCGACGGATCGCACGAATGTCGTCACGCACGTCTGCGAGCAAGCTCATGATAGTTGTGACGTCGCTGTGGGCGATCGGCGGCTCCACGGACCGAATCGTCGCGGTCCTCCCGCGGCTCCGCAAGATGTCCGCGCGAGACGGTTACGGCGTTTGCGCAGTGCGCACGCGTGGGAAGTACCGCGCATGCACTGGGTATGGCTAATCATCGTAGGCGCCATCGTCGGCGCGCTCGGGCGGCTCTTTCACCCGGGCACCGATCCGATGGGCTGGATCGTGACCATTCTGATCGGGATCGCCTCGCTGGTGATCGCGGGGATCATCTTCTCGAGTGGCTGGCTGCAGTTCATCGTCGGAATCATCGTCGCCGTCATCCTCGTCGCGCTCGTCGGGCGCTTCTTCGGGGAGCGGCGAACGGTCGCGACGTAGGCGCGAGAAACGGGATCGCGGCCGGGCGGGGAAGCCCGACCGGCCGCGACTCCCTCTTCGCTTAGGCTGTCGCAGCGTGCTGCTCTTCATCATCCTCACGATCGTGTGGGGCTTCATCGTCGGAGGCCTCGCGCGCTGGGCGCTTCCCGGTCCCGATCCGATGCCCTGGTATGCGACCATCGGGCTCGGTCTCGGCGGCTCGTTGGTCGGCGGGATCGTTGCGCGGTTGCTGATCGGCACCGCGGGCGGCGTCTTCTTCGCATTTCTCGGCGCCGTCCTGCTGCTCTACCTCTACCGCCGCTTCGCGCAGGGACGCGGCCTCAGCGGGGCTGCGCGCTGATGTTCTGGGTCTGGCTGATCCTCGTCGGCGCAGCGGTGGGGGTGCTCGGCCGGCTGCTCCATCCCGGTCGCGAGCTGATGGGCTTCTTCTTCACGATCCTCGTCGGGATCATCTCCCTGCTGGTTGCAGGTGTGATCTTCGGCCGCGGCTTCTGGAGCTTCATCGTCGGCGTGGGCGTCGCCGCCGTGCTCGTCACGATCATCGCGCGCATGACGACGCGCCCGGCCGTCTAAGCAAGACGGAGCGGATCGCGGCCGCGCGCGAACGTGCGCTCCGCAGTCAGCGCCCACCCGCCGTCGCGCCAGGTGTACGTGTGGATCCGCAGGCGCGTCTCGTCGAACTCGTAGACGTGCAGGCCGCGCGCCTCTCCGCGGCGATGCGGTCGCGGCTGGCCGAGGCCGGGCGCGATCGAGACGGTCACGCCGCGTTCGCCGCCCGTCGCGATCTCGAACTCGCGCCGTTCCGCAACGGCGCTTTGATGGATGTGGCCCGCGACGATCAGCTCGGCGCCCGCGTCGACGAGCGACGCGAGCACGTAGTTCCGTTTCGCCACCGGTTTCTTGCGCGAGCGCCACGGTGCGCCGAGCAAGTGGTGGTGCAAGACGGCGACGCGGAGCTGAGGCCCCTCCGAGGTACGCAGCACCTGTGCCGCGCGGCGCAGCTGCGACTCGCGGATGCCTCCGGTCTGATTGCGCCACGGCCGCACCGAGTTCAGGCCGACGGCGAGGATGCGCTCGCTGCGGAAGATCGGCTCCGTCGTCTCCCAATGGCGCTCGAACTGCTCGTACGTGCGGGTGAAGCGCGCGGGGAGCGTGTACGGGATGTCGTGATTCCCGGGGACGACGAGGAGGGGCGGGCCGAGCGCGCGCAGCAGCTGCGCGGCGGTGTCGTGCTGCGCGGCGGTGCCACGGTGCGCGAGGTCGCCGCTCGCGATCACGAGCTCGGGCTCGAAACGGTCGACGATCGGTGCGAGTGCCCATTCGGGCTTCGGCGCGTTGGCCGCGCCGACGTGAAGATCGGAGACGTGGAGGATTCGTGCGAGCATTTCGCGGGGACGCTACAACCGACGACCCTGACAGAGCGGAGGATTTCACCCGACACCCGCGAAGCGGGCTGTACACTCGAAGAGAATGACTGACGAATCCACCGAAATCTTCGACGACCTGTACCTCGGCCTGCGCGCCGGGGGTGCCGTCCGCAAGCGACGTCGCGGCGAGCCGCTGACGACGGAGGAACAGGACGCGCTCGGACGCTGGCAACGCTTGTCGACGTGGCGCAAGGCAGTTGCGATCGGCGGGTTCGCAGTCGGTACGTTCGGACTCGGTGTCGCGCTCGGCGGCCTCGTGTTCGGCCGCTGGCGCAAAGCCTGAGCGCGCGCTAACCTCTCCCCGATGCTAGGAAAGGGCGCGGTTGTGGTCGGGGGGTGTTGTCTCGTTGTTCTCGGCTCCGTCGTCGGCCGAGCGACCGCGCTTCCTGATGTCGTTCTCGCGAAGAAGTCTTCAACGGGCCCTCATGCCCAGGCCGTTCCGTCGGCGGAGACTGGGCGCTATCTGAAGGTTTACGTGTTTGTCACCGCCCGTCCGAATCAGCGGGTTTCGGGTTCCTGGACGCGCTCGTGCCACTTCGCCGGTTCCGGATCGTCGAGGGACGCCGAGACTTTCAAGGGCCGAACGCCCCTTGGTGTTCGGGTTCGCATGCATGAGTTGTACTCGGGGGAGACCTGCCTAGTGGTTGGAGCGGCGACGCTCGCCCGAAGAGGTCGCATCACGGTCTCGCTGGTCGCACACTGACAGTCGGTTGCGGTAGCTGCGGTCTGCTGTTCGGCCGCCGGCGCAAGGCCTGAGCGCAAACTATCCTGTCTGATTCATGGCTCGTGAGCGAATCGTCGCGCTTGGTGCGTGCGGCGTCTCCGCACTCTGTGCTGTAGCGGCGAGCACGGCCGGCGGGACGAAAGATGTCGTCATCGAGCTGATCGCGCACTGACGCGGAGCAAAACAATTGCCGTCGTCTTCGGCGGCTGGTAGAAAAAGCTCACGGCGTCCGAGGAGAGCCACCGGTTTGGTCTCTGGGCGCGTCTGCGTAACGCGCACGGCCGGCGCGAAGACGAGGAAACGGACGCGTCTATGCCGCCGCGCGGCTATTGGGAGCTCGTCTGGCGGCGCTTCAAGACGGATCGCGTCGCAGTCGCTAGCGGCATCTTCCTCGCTGTCGTGCTGCTCGCGTGCTTCGGCGGCGAACCCCTGGCCGAGCGCCTGCTCGGGCACGGGCCGAATGACATCTTCCCGATGGCGGCCGACATCGACCAAAACCTCCTGCCGGCGGGCCCGTGGTCCCACGTTCCGAACACCCACGGCGTGATCACGGTGACGCCGGAAACGCCGCGAACACTGTTCATCCTCGGCGCCGACGGAACGCTTGGTCACGACGTCTTTCTGCGTCTGCTCGCCGGGGGCCGGACGACGCTCGAGCTCGCCCTCGGAGCAAGCATCCTCGCGATCACGCTGGGCCTTCTGATCGGTCTCCTCTCCGGCTACTTCGGCGGCTGGATCGACGCCGTTTTCCAACGGCTGACCGAGCTGATCATGGGTTTCCCGATCCTGCTCTTCCTGATCGCGCTCGGGTGGACACTCAGCCAGCGGCTGAACGCGATCACGTTCGGCGGCACGCTCGCACCGGGTGTGCTCTCGCTCATCCTCGTGATCGGCGTCTTCTCCTGTTTCTATCCCGGCCGGCTCGTGCGGTCGCAGGTGCTCTCGCTGCGCGAGCAGGAGTTCGTCGAGGCCGCGCGGATGATCGGTGGGAGCGACTTCCGGATCATGCGCAAGCACTTGTTGCCGTATGTCTCCGGCACGCTCATCGTCTACGCGACGCAGTTGATGGCGGTCACAGTCTTTCTCGAGGCTGGGCTGTCGATTCTCGGCGTCGGCATCGAGCTGCCCGATGCGAGCTGGGGGAACATGATCTCGACGAACTACGGCACGCTGCTCAATCCCGGCGGTCCGCATGCGAGTGCCGATTCGCAGTTCCTGCAGTTGACGTACCTGATCACGCTGTGGCCGTCGCTTCTGCTGTTCCTGACCGTCGTGAGCGTGACGCTGTTCGGAGAGGGCATAAGGAACGCGGTCGATCCGCGAGCGAGGCGGACCTAATGCCTCGTTATGCAGCCCGTCGTCTGCTCTCCGGCGTCCTGCTGCTGTTCGCGATGACGATCACGTCGTTCGCGCTGTTCCGGCTGATTCCGCTCCCGACTGGTTGCATCCTCGTCGGCTGCGGGCCGGGCACGACGACCACCGACGAGGAGCTTGCCGCCGCGGATCACGAGCTCGGCACAGACCGGTCTGTGCCCGTTCAATACGCCAAGTTCGTCTGGGGGATCGTCCGCCACGGGAGCTTCGGAGCCTCCTGGGTTCACGGCTCGATCGATGCGCAGATCAGGCAGGCCGCGCCGGTGACGATCTCCGTCCTGCTCGGCGGCGCCGTCCTGCTCTTCCTGCTTGCCGTCCCGTTAGGCGTGCTCTCGGCGGTGCGCGCGCAGGAGCGGATCGACCGGATCATTCTCTCCATCAGCGTCGTCGGCATTGCGCTGCACCCGTTTCTTATCGGCTTCTTCCTGAGGAAATTCTCGGGCTACACGCACGTGACGCCGGAGACGGGTTACTGCCACCCATTCTCGGCGCCACCGGGACAGCCAGTTCCACCGGGCGCGGACCCGGCGTTCTTCCCGCAGCCGTGCTCCGGGCTACGTCCGTGGGCGCACCACATGATCCTGCCCTGGCTGACGTTCGCGCTCTTCTTCCTGCCGCTCTATACGCGGATGATCCGAGCGCGTGTGCTCGACACGCTCGAGACGCAGCACGTCACCGCCGCGCGTGCGAAGGGCGCGTCGGAGTTCCGCGTCCTGCGCTCGCACGTGCTGCGCCCGGCGCTCCTGCCGCTCGCGACGATGATCGGGATGGATCTCGGCGGCGCGCTGATGGCCGCGATCTACATCGAGACGATCTACGGGCTCGGAGGCTTCGGCTCGCTCATGTTGCGCGTCGTCTCCGGGAACGGCGTCAGCCTCGGCTACGACCTGCCCCTGATCGCCGCGCTGTTCTTCGTGATCGGCGCGTTCGCGATCCTCCTCAACCTCGTCGTCGACCTGCTCTACGGCTGGTTCGACCCGCGCGTGCGGCTCGCGTGATGCGCGTCGCGGACGCGCGCACGCGCCTCTTGCTGATTACGCTGATCCGGATCGCCCTCGGCGTGGCAATGCTCTTCGCGACGTTCGCCGGTGACGCGCGGCCGCGGTCACTCGGCTTGGCGTTCCTCGTCGGAGCGATCTTCGTTGCCTTCGCGGCGCTCGCCGACCGGCGCGCCGTGCTCCTGCGTCGCGACTCCGAGCCGGAGCCGCTGCCGAACGGTTTCGTGCGCGACCCGAACTGGCGCGTCGCGCTCATGGCGACGTTTCCGAGCACGATCGGTCTCGCGGTGCTTTCAGCGATTGCTCTTGCTACCGGCAACGAGGTGCTCGGCGCGATGCTTGCCGGCGGAATCGCGGGCCTTGGGATCGCGAGCCTGATCGGACTCGGCACGGTGCTGGCATGGGAGCGGGAACGAGACGCGCGCCTGTACATCGGGCCGCACGGAAGTCGCTTCGTTGCGCGAGATTAGCTCGGCCGCCAGTCGCGCGACCACGTCGGGACCTCGTACGGCTTGCCCGGCAATCCGCCGACGAGGAAGAGCAGCGTCGGCGTCTCCATGGCAATTGCCTCGCGGTGCACCTCAGGGCGGCAGAACAGGAGGTCACCCTCTCCGAGCTCGAGCTCCTCGCCGTCGCACACGAAGCGCGCCCGTCCGCGGAGCACCAGATAGAGCTCCTCCTGCCCGTACTGCGTCTCCTTGTGCGGGACGATCAGCGGGTCACGGTCGCGTTCGCGCAGCGCGGCACGCTCCTCCTCCGGTGTCGCCGTCGAGCCCGGGACGGGAATCTCCGGGTTCGTCGGGATCTCCTCGATTCGCGCAACGCTCCAGCCGTCGCCGCCCACTCGATTGATTATCGCATCATGCAGAACGCGTCAGCTGCGCTCGGCTTCCTTCGTGGCCGGGAACAGCACTGTGGGCGTCTCCTCGTCGGCCGGGTTCTTGTTCCTGACGATGACGTCCACGAGCGTCACGAGCACCGCCGCGATCGGGACCGCGAGCAGGACTGCGAAGCCGCCGAAAAGAAAGACGACCGCCGAAGCGGAGAAGAGCACGACGAGCGGTGACATGCCGACTGCCGAGCCCATCACCCGCGGGTTCACGAGATAGTCCTGCGTCAAGCGGACGGCCACGACGACGATGAGCGCGAGGAACGCAAGATGTAGCGACTCCGTTAGCCCGACGCCGACGGCGAGGCCCGCCGCGGCCAGGGGGCCGATAACCGGCACGATCTCCACGAAGCCCGCGAAGCAGCCGATCAGAAGCCAGTACGGCAGCCCGATCGCCCAGAAGAGCAGCGAGAGCGTCGTCGCGACGATGAGGACGATCAGCGCGACGCCGCGGACGTACGCGCCGAGCTTGAGGTCGATCAGTACCCAGGTGTCGCGAACGACTTTTCGCTTCGATCTGGGTGAGAGCTCGGCGACGAGGTTCATCGCCTTCTCGCGCTCGAAGATCCAGTAACCGGCGACGGCGAACACGAAGAAGATCCCGATGCCGACTTCGAACGCGGTCATGCCGATCTCCTTCAACGTCGTGAAGAGCGTGCGACCGCTCGGGACTTCCTTCAGCCGCCGCTGCAGGCTCTGCAGGACCTCCTGCTTGATGCCGGACGACTGCTTTGCCTCCTCGCCGATCGCGTTGCGTGTCTCGGGCAGGTTCGTGATCGCGCTGGTGACCTGGTTCAGCGCGCGCGGCACGGCGAACCACAGGGTGAGGGTGATCAGTCCGGCGAAGACGAGGTAGTGCACGGCGAGGCCCGCAGGGCGCGGAACGCGACGCCGCTGCAGCGCGTCGATGCCCGGTCGTATTGCAGCCGCGACGACGAAGCCTGCGAACAGGAGCGCGACGACGAGGCGAAGCTTCCAGAGCGCCAGCGCGAACACGACTACGCCGACGATGACCAGTGCCGTGACGAACGCCTTGCGGCCGGTTTCCGCCATTACCAGCGTCTTTGTGGCCGCTGCCACGTGCAGGCAAACCGAGCCGGCGGGCCGGGGCCTACACGAGGCGGCGCGCGCCGTTGAAGCGGCCGCCGTACCTGAGCCGTTCGACGCGGACGCGCGAGCCGGTGTGCGGCGCGTGGATGAAGCGTCCGCGGCCGATGTAGAGGCCGACGTGGTTCAACCCGTCGAAGAAGACGAGGTCGCCGGGCGCGAGCGCGCGCCGACGGACATGGCGTCCGCGTTCGAACTGCGCGAACGTGTAATGCGGCAGCGCGACGCCGAAGTGCCGGTAGACGTACGCGACGAAACCGGAGCAGTCGAAGCCGCTGCGCGGTGACGCGCCGCCGTAGACGTACGGGACGCCCAGAAACTTGCGCGCGTACTCGGCGGCGCGTGCGCCCAGGTCATCCTGCGGTGGCATCCGCGTTACGGCCGGGCTCGACTTCGCCGAGACACCCGCGAGCACGAGCAAGCAAACGATGAGTGTGAGTCGGAGTCGCAGCATGTGAGCGCTTGGCCGGCGTGCGCGGGCGGCTCACCAAGCCGCCGCGTGTCGTCGGTCTGAAATGACCATCGGGGCGTGGGGCGGCGGCTTCACTCCCCCGAAGGGGGGAAAACGGGGCTTTACGAACACACGTTCGCTAGGTAAACTGGCTTGGTTATGCCTGCCGAAGAGCTGGTCGTCCACGGTGCGCGGGAGCACAACCTCAAGGACGTCACGGTTGCACTGCCGCGGAACAAGCTGATCTGCATCACCGGGCTCTCGGGCTCCGGCAAGTCGAGCCTTGCCTTCGACACGATCTACGCGGAGGGGCAGCGGCGCTACGTCGAGTCCCTCTCGGCCTACGCGCGCCAGTTCCTCCAGATGATGGAGAAGCCGGACGTCGACTCGATCGACGGCCTTTCGCCCGCGATCTCGATCGACCAGAAGACGACCTCACGCAATCCTCGCTCGACCGTGGGCACGGTCACGGAGATCTACGACTACCTGCGCCTCCTCTACGCGCGGGTCGGACGCCCGCACTGCCCGGTGTGCGGCCGGCCGATTGAGGGGCAGAGCCTCGAATCGATCGTCGACCAGATCCTCGCGCTGCCCGAGGGCACTCGGTTCACCGTGAACGCGCCCGTCGTTCGCGACCGTAAGGGTGAGTACAAGGACGTGCTCGAGGAGTTGCGGCGGGAGGGATTCACGCGCGTGAAGGTGGACGGCGAGCAGCGCCTGCTCGAGGACGACATCCCGCTCGACAAGAAGTTCAAGCACACGATCGAGGTGGTCGTCGACCGGCTCGTGCTGAAGCCGGATCTGCGCACGCGGTTGTGGCAGTCCGTCGAGACGGCGACGCAGCTCGCGGAGGGGCTCGTTTCCGTCGATCTGGTCGATGAGGGCAAGGAGCTGCTGTTCTCCGAGAACTTCGCCTGTCCCGACCACGGTGTCTCGCTGCCCGAGCTGCAGCCGCGCATCTTCTCGTTCAACTCGCCGCACGGTGCATGCCCGCGCTGCACCGGGCTCGGCTCGCAGCAGGAGATCGATCCCGACCTGCTCGTGCCCGACGGCTCCGTCTCGATCTCCGACGGCGCGCTCGTTCCGTGGTCGGTCGGCAACTCGAGCTTCTACGAGTCGGTGGTCAACGCGATCTGCGAGCGCTACGAGATCGATCCCGACGCGCCCTGGGACGAGTTGACAGAGGACCAACAAAACCTCTTCCTCTACGGGACGCAGGGCGAGCGCGTCTACGTCCAGTACCGCAACCGCATGGGGAGGCGACGCTCGTACATGCTCGCGTTCGAGGGGATCGTCCCCAGCCTGCAACGGCGCTACAAGGACACGGACTCCTCGCAGCAGCGCGAGCGGATCGAGGAGTACATGTCGTTCCGCCCGTGTCCCGTCTGCAAAGGCGCGCGCCTGAAGCCGGAGGTGCTTGCGGTGACCATCGGCGAAAGGTCGATCAACGAGTTCACGCAGCTGTCCGTGACGCGCGCTCTCGAGTTTCTCGACGGGCTCGACCTGACACAGACCGAGCAGCTGATCGGACATCGCATCATCAAAGAGATTCGCGAGCGGCTGACGTTCCTCGACAACGTCGGCGTCGGCTACCTGCAGCTCGACCGGGCGTCGGCGACGCTCTCCGGCGGCGAGGCGCAGCGGCTGCGCCTTGCGACGCAGATCGGCTCGCAGCTCGTCGGCGTGCTCTACATCCTCGACGAGCCGTCGATCGGCCTGCATCAACGCGACAACGGGAGGCTGATCGAGACGCTCAGGCGGCTGCGCGATCTCGGGAACACGGTGCTCGTCGTCGAGCACGACGAGCAGATGATGCGCAGCGCCGACTGGCTCGTCGACATGGGCCCGGGTGCCGGCGAGCACGGCGGTCACGTGGTCGCGGAAGGGCAGGCGGCGAAGGTCGAGCGCGCAAAGGGGTCGATTACCGGCGAGTTCCTTTCGGGGAAGCGCTCCATCGCGGTGCCGGAGCGGCGCGGCCAGGACCGCGGCTTCTTCAAGGTGTTCGGCGCGACACAGCACAACCTCAAGGGGATCGACGTCGACTTTCCGGTCGGGAACTTCACCTGCGTGACGGGTGTATCCGGCTCGGGGAAGTCGACGCTCGTGAACGAAATCGTCTACAAGGCGCTTGCGAATCGTCTGAACCGGCTGCGCGTGAAGCCGGGCGAGCACGACCGCGTTGCGGGGATCGACGTGTTCGACAAGGTGATCGAGATCGACCAGAAGCCGATCGGCCGCACCCCGCGCTCGAACCCGGCGACGTATACGGATCTCTTCACGCACATCCGCGAGCTGTATTCGCTGACGCCGGAGTCGAAGGTGCGCGGCTACAAGCCCGGGCGCTTCTCGTTCAACGTGCGCGGCGGCCGCTGCGAGACGTGCAAGGGCGACGGGCAGATCAAGATCGAGATGCACTTTCTCCCGGACGTGTACGTCCCCTGCGAGACGTGCAAGGGCGCGCGCTACAACCGGGAGACGCTCGAGGTCAGGTTCAAAGGCAAGTCGATCGCGGACGTGCTGGACATGAGCGTCGAGGAGGCACTGCGCTTCTTCGCGAAGATCCCGAAGCTACGCCGGCGGTTGCAGACGCTGCACGACGTCGGGCTCGACTACATGAAGCTCGGCCAGCCTGCGACGACCTTGTCCGGCGGCGAAGCGCAGCGCGTGAAGTTGGCGTCGGAGCTGGGCAAGGTCGCGACGGGCACGACGCTGTACATCCTCGACGAGCCGACGACCGGCCTCCACTTCGCCGACATCGAGAAGCTGCTCGAAGTGCTGCAGCGGCTTGTCGACGCCGGGAACACGGTGCTCGTGATCGAGCACAACCTCGACGTGATCAAGCAGGCGGATTGGCTCGTCGACCTTGGTCCGGAAGGCGGCGAGGCCGGGGGCGAGCTGATCGCCGACGGTTCGCCGGAGGACGTGGCGGACGTCGAGGAGTCGTTCACCGGGCAGTACCTGCGCAGCATCCTGCCGGCGCGCGAGGTTGCGGCCGCGTAGCAGTGCGCGCGCTCGCCGCTTGTCTCGGCGTTGCGCTCGTCCTGGCCTTGGGCGCGAACGCCTCCTCGCGGCGGTCGTCGGCCGTGTTCAGCGTCGACCGGAACCAGGCGGCGCAGGTCGGGGTGATCGTCGAGTTCGTGCGGGCCTGTGACACGCGGCATTTGGGCAAGGCGCTTGCGCTGC
>WNGF01008032.1_pt1 | contig 12536 bp, 11 predicted proteins | sample 5400641 | NCBI WGS metagenome assembly WNGF01 (sample SAMN13153371, study PRJNA577476) | soil metagenome | isolation source: 80 cm soil or saprolite under grassland replicate 2 | place: USA:California | collected 2016-06-15
CTTCGAGAACCTGCGCTACGTCGTCCTGGACGAGCTGCACACGTACCGCGGTGTCTTCGGCAGCCATGTCGCGAACGTCCTGCGCCGGCTGCGCCGCATCTGCGAGTTCTACGGGTCGCACCCGGTGTTCATCTGCACGTCCGCGACGATCGCCAACCCGGAGGAGCTCGCGCGCCATCACATCGAGGACGACGTCGTCGTCATCGATGAGTCCGGCGCGCCTCGCGGCGAGAAAGTCCTAGTGTTCGTCAACCCGCCCGTCGTCAACCGCAACCTCGGCGTCCGCAGGAGCGCGCTCCTCACCGGCCGCGACATCGCGGCGACACTCCTTGCGTCTGGCGTTCAGACCATCGCGTTCGCACGCTCGCGCGTGCAGACCGAGCTCCTGCTCACCTATCTCCGTGCGCGCTTCCCGCAGCCGCAGTGGCCATCGAATCTCATCCGCGGCTATCGCGGCGGCTATCTACCGTCCGAGCGGCGCGCGATCGAGCGCGGACTGCGCGACGGCTCCGTTCGCGGCGTCGTGTCTACGAATGCGCTCGAGCTCGGTATCGACATCGGCGCGCTGCAGGCGGCGGTCCTCCTCGGGTATCCAGGGACCGTCGCGTCGACGTGGCAGCAGATGGGACGTGCGGGACGACGCGAGGATCTGTCGGTCGCGTTCCTCGTCGCCACTTCGTCCCCGATCGATCAATACGTCGTCCAGCATCCCGAGTACGTGCTCGAGCGGTCGCCAGAGGCAGGTCTGGTGAATCCCGACAACCTGCACGTGCTGGTGCACCACCTGAAGTGCGCCGCGTTCGAGATCCCGTTCGAGACAAAAGAGCGATTCGGGACGGAGGACACCCCCGGCGTGCTCGCGTACCTCGACGAGCAGGGCGTGCTGCACGAGTCGGGTGGCAAGTACTACTGGTCCGATCAGGCTTTTCCCGCCGAAACGACCTCGCTGCGCACGGCGACGAACGACAACGTGGTCATCGTCGACACTACCGGGCCTGCCCCGCGCACGGTCGGATCCGAATACCACGACGGCAAGGCACGAGTCATCGGCGAGATCGACCGGTTCGCCGCGCAGGTGCTGCTGCACGAGCAAGCGATCTATCTCCACGAGTCGAAGCAGCTCCAGGTGGAGCGGCTCGACTGGGAAAACGCCAAGGCATACGTCCGCGAGGTGAAGGTCGACTACTACACGCAGGCGGAGCTCGCGGTGCGCATCCGCGTCATCGACGAGTTCGACCGGCACGCGGCTGCGCGCGGCTTCGACCTCGCGCACGGCGAGGTCCTCGTGAGCACGCTCACCTCGATCTACAAGAAGCTGACGATGTACACCCACGAGAACGTCGGCTGGGGCAAGATCCACCTTCCCGAGCAGGAGCTGCAGACCACATCGTTCTGGTGCTCCTTGCCCGAGCGCGTCGTCGCCGGATGGCCGAGGGAGCGAGTCGAGATCGCGCTGGCGGGCCTCGGGAATCTCCTCCACGGCCTCGCGCCGCTCTTCCTCATGTGCGACCCCCACGATCTCGGCCTCGCCGTCGAGGTGCGCTCACCGCACACCGAGCGACCGACGATCTACCTCTTCGACATGACGCCGGGGGGCATCGGCTTCTCCGAGCGACTCTTCCGCTCGTACGAGCCGCTGATCCAGCGCGCGAAAGAGCATCTCGAATCATGCGGCTGCGGCTCGGGCTGCCCATCCTGCGTCGGCCCTGCCTACGCGCTGGGCGCCGACGTCCGCGAGTCCGTCGCGCATCTGCTGTCCCTGGCATGAACGACCTTCGAGCGCGAGTCGCGGCGATCGTCGAGCGCGATCGCCGTCGCCACGGGGAGGCGGGCGGTGAGTCCCGCGGCGGTGTCGGCACCGAAACCCTCTCAACGCGCGAAACCCCGTCCCTTCGGGACGGGGCCCCCTCGCGCGCGGGGGCCCTCGGTGCCGCCACCGCCGCTGCCTCGCCTTTCGAAGTCTTTGAGCAGCGGATCGCGATCGACGATCTCGGACTCGAGATCGTCGGAAGGGGAGCTCCCGATCCGCTGCTGATCGCGCATCTCGGGCTCAAAGGCGAAGCGCCGGACCGCTGGCAGGACGTGCTTTGGCTGGATACGGAGACGACTGGTCTTGCCGGTGGAACGGGAACCTACGTGTTCTTGCTTGGTATCGCCTACTTCGCGGAAGGCGAGTTCGTGCTCCGTCAGCACCTGCTTCATGACATCGGATACGAGCGCGCGTTCGTCGAGACGATCCAGGCCGAGATCGAATCCTTCCGCGCCTGCGCCTCTTACAACGGCAAGAGCTTCGACCTCCCGCTGCTGCGCACGCGCTGGGTGATGACGCTGCGCAGCGAGATCACGGTCGACGAGTCGCACCTCGACCTGCTCCATCCCGCGCGCCGCCTCTGGCGCGACCGCTTTGGATCGACCGGCTTGAAGCAGCTCGAGGAGTCGCTGTTCAACGAAGGCCGCATCAACGACATCCCTGGTTCGCTCATCCCGGACGCCTACTTCCACTACCTGCGGAGGCGCGATCCCGCGATCATCGCGCCCGTCCTCGAGCACAACGCGCGTGACATCGTCTCGCTCGTGCGGATCGCCGACCGCGTCGCGCTGGCCGTCCTCGCCGCGCGCTCGGGACGCGCGCCCGACCATGCGCCCGCCGCATACGCACTCGCGCGATCTTTCGAGCGCACGGGGGAGCTCGACGCCGCGTTCGCCTGTTACGAGAGCGCGTACTACGACGGCGATAACGAGCTGCGCGTGAAGCTCGCGATGGCGTTCGCGCGCCAGCTGGAGCGGCGCGCGGACGTGGAACGTGCGCTGCGGATGGTGGAGACGCTGCTGGAGCTGGGCCTCGGCTCCGAGCGTTGGCGCGAGCAGGCTGAGAGCCGAGTGCGCAGACTGACAAAGAAGAAATGGCGACAACTCGCAACAGCGAGCTGACGATCCGCCCGCTGACGGCCGCCCGCGTAGACGACGTGAAGACCGTGACGCGCGGCACGTGGGGCTCGACGTGCTGGGATCTGTTCCCGCGCTACAGCGGCGCGCAGCAGCGCGCGCTCGGCATCACGGGCGGTGGTCCCGGGACGGCGGAGAAGAAGCGCCGCGAGGCTCTCGCCAAGCTCGCGCGGCGTCGAAAGAATTCGGCCGGTCTCGTGGCGTACCAGGACGGCGAGCCGATCGGCTGGATCTCACTCGGGCCGCGTTACGACTTCTCACCGCTCGCGAAGTCGCGCGCAACGCCGCCGGTCGATGACGTCGCGGTGTGGGTCATCCCGTGCATCACTGTGCGTCGCGGCTACCGCGGTCGGGGTGTCGCGATCGCAATGATCCGCGCCGCGGTGGAGTACGCCGGCAAGCGCGGCGCGCCCGCCGTGGAGGCCTATCCGCGTGCCGATGGCAAACGCGTGCATGACGACTTTGCGTTCTTCGGCACCGCGGCGATGTTCCGGAAAGCCGGATTCCGCAAAGTGCGGGGCGTCCTGCCCGGCCTACCCAAGGGTTGGGCGCCACGCCTCACTATGCGTGCAACATGCGGATCATCGCCGAAGACCTCATCGGCCTCGCCGAGGCGCTCAAAGCCGGCGCGCTGACCAGCGGCGCGCTCGTCGAGCGCGCGGTGCGCCGATACGCCGAGACCGAGCCGCAGATACACGCCTTCGCCTGGCTCGACACGGCCCGCGCTCAGCGACTCGCCGCGGCATCCGACGCGCGTCGGCGTTCCCGCGGCGCGGTGGGGCCGCTGGAAGGCATCCCGATCGGCGTGAAGGACATCTTCGACACCGCCGGCATCCCGACCGAGAACGGGAGCGCGCTGTTCGCCGGTCGCGTACCCGAGGAGACCTGTCCCGCGGTCCGCGCGGCGGAGGCCGCCGGAGCGATCGTGCTCGGGAAGACGATCACCGCCGAGCTCGCGTTCATGACGCCGGGCCAAACGCTCAATCCGTGGGATGCGTCACGCACGCCGGGCGGATCGTCGATGGGATCCGCCGCCGCGGTCGCCGCGGCCGTCGTTCCGGCGACGATCGGATCGCAGACGAACGGGTCGGTCATCCGACCCGCCGCGTTCTGCGGCGTTGTCGGCTTCAAGCCCACGGTCGGGCGCATCCCGACAGAAGGTGTGTTCGAGTTCTCGCGCACGCTCGATCACGTCGGTGTGTTCGCGCGGAACGTGCGGAGCGCCGGACTGTTCGCGGCGATCCTCGCCGGTGAGACGGAGCGCGCACCGCATGTCGACGACGACCACGTGCCGCGCTTCGCGGCGCTGCGCACGAGCGAGTGGGAGCACGCATCGGATGACATGCGCGAGCGTTTCCAGGCCGACGTCGATGCGCTCGCCCTGGTCGGCGGACCCGTCGAGTGGCCGAGGCCGCCCGCGGGCCTCGACGACGCACCACGCATCCTGCGCACGGTGATGCTCTACGAGGCCGGGCAGGCGGTGCTCCCGAAGGTCGCGCGCCGGCCCGAGACCGTGAGCGCGTATGCGCGCGAGCAGCTCGCCGAGGGGGCCCGCATCGACTATCGCGTGTACGCCGACGCGCTCGCGGTGCGCGATCGGCTCGTGGCCGCGTTCCTCGATTGGGCGTCGGACTACGACGCGATCCTCACGCCGCCCGCGATCGGCGAGGCGCCGACGCCGGAAACGACCGGCGATCCTCGCTTCTGCTCGCGCTGGTCGCTCGTCGGCGCGCCCGCGATCACGATCCCGACGGGTCTCGGGCCACATCGGCTGCCGCTCGGACTTCAGCTCGTCGGTGCACCCGGTGACGACGAGCGCCTGCTCGCGGCCGCGGCGTGGGCAGAGGCGATGCTTCCATCGATCGGGGCGCCGCCGATCTGATGCCTCCCGCCCGCGGAGCTGCCGCCGTCGCGGTGCTTGCCACGGCCCTCAGTGTTGCGGCTGGCTTCCTTGCGGCCGGGTCACTATCGGCACTGGGTCTCGTTGGCTCTTCGTGGCTGGAACCACGCAGCGCGCTGCGGCAGACCATCATCGGGGCCGCAACACTCGTGCCGCTGCTCATCGCGCTACGCCTGACGCGCTCGGGTCTGGACTCCGTGGGTGTGACGCGAACGAATCTCGCGCGCAGCGTCGCGATCGGCGTTGCGCTGGCTGCTGCATGGCTTTTCGCCTCTGGAGCACTCGGCGATCTGCTCAAGCCTCGACTTGAGCACGCCTTCGCTCTGATCGGCGCGCTGTCCGTGGGGTTCAGCGAAGAGATCGTCTGGCGCGGCTACCTGCAGTCGCGACTCATTGACTGGATCGGAGCGCGTCGTGGGATCGTCTTGGCAACGACGGTCTTCGCCCTGTTCCACATTCCCCAGCGGCTGCTCGCGGGCGCGCGTGGGACGGACCTCGTCCAAGAGATCGTCGTCGTGGCGCTCTTTGGTGGGGGATTCGGCGTCCTGCAGGCCAGCACGCGGAACGTGACCCTGCCGGCCATCGTGCATACCGCGATCGACTGGTCGGCTCGGTTCGTGGATGGTTAGGTCCACGACCTCGTAGCGGAAGGAGGGCGCATGTGACGCAGACGAACGCGATCGTCCTTCGGATCAAGGCCGACCGCGCCAAGGAGTTCGAGCGGCTCTTCAAGAGGCATCAGTACCCGAACTGGCGGAAGCATCACGCGAAAGGCGGAATGCTCGCGGCCTCGCTCACGCGTGTCGAGTACGGGGTCGAGGAAGAAGACGCGAAGCAGGGCGGCTACGTGAACTACCTCGTGTTCGCGAAGCTCACCGGTCAGCGCGCGCACGATGCGCACGACAACGATCCGGACTTCAAAGCCTGGGACGAGATGGCGGAGCAGTTCCAGACCGAGGGTCCATCGGTCTGGGGCGGCACCACGGTCGTTGAGATCGGAACGTGATCGTCCCGCGGACCATGAGCACGCAGCATCCCGACAACGTGACGACGCCGTTCTTCGCGACCGGCGCGCTGCTCACGCCTGACGACGAGGTGCGCGAGGCGTATTACGCCTTCTCGCACCTCGGCTGCGAGGAGCAGATGTGGGACTTCGAGGGCAAGGAGGTCGACGAGCACGTCGTCGAGAAGCTCCTCACCACATACGACGACTACTTCGCGACGCACCGCTTGGGCGAGGATGTATTCCTCACGCCGCGGATCCCGAACCCGGTCTTCGAGCCGGCTCAGGCGAAGATCGTGCTCGAGGTGCTGCACAGCCTCCCGCGTCACGCGGATCTCGCGCGGATCTTCTACAAGGGCGAGCGGCCGCCGATCCTCGAGCTCATCTATCCGATGACAACGTCGGCACGCGACCTCGATCGAGTGAATGCGTACTACGAGCGGTTCGTCGCGGGGATGGAGCAAGTCGTTCTGGAAATGGATGAGCAACCCCTCGGGAGCTGGTTCGGGCGATTCGCCCCGGCGACGATCCGGATGATCCCGCTCATCGAGGACCGCGAGCATCTGTTGGCCGCGGACGATCTGGTCCGCACGTATCTCGCAGGCAAGGATCTGGATCATGTGCGTGTCTTCATCGCGCGATCGGACCCGGCGCTCAACTACGGGTACGTCGCCGCCGTCCTTCTCGCGCTCGTCGCGCTCGATCGGCTCGATGCGCTCGAGCGGCAGCTGGACATTCCGATCTACCCGATCATCGGTGTCGGGAGCGTCCCGTTTCGGGGCGGCCTCAGCCCCGTCACCACGGATCGTTACCTACGCACCTACCCCAGCGTCCACACAGCCACCATCCAGTCGGCGTTCAAGTACGACCACCCGATGGGCGACGTCCGCGCGGCCATCGACAAGATCAATGCCCACCGCCGCGCACCACCGCTTCCAGTCGCCGCGGATCCGCGGACGTTCGCGGTGCTGGAGCGCGTGACCGCACGTTATCAGTCCGAGATCGCCGAACTGGCGGAGATCGTCAATCGACTGGCGCCCAGCGTTCCACGGCGACGCCTCCGCAAGCTGCACGTCGGGCTCTTCGGCTACAGCCGCGAGAGCGCGGGACTCACGTTGCCAAGAGCGATCCCCTTCTGCGCGAGTCTGTACTCGCTCGGGTTGCCGCCGGAGGTGCTCGGCCTCGCGGCGGTCGACGACTCGGATTGGACGTGGCTCTGCGCGGCGGTGCCGGAGCTCATCGACGAGTTGCGAGACGCAGTCCGTTTCCTCGACCCCAACGGGTGGGGCTGGTTGCCTCCGCTCGTGAGCGAGAGCGTCGATCGTGCGAGAACGTTGGTCGGCGCAGACCACGATCCAGCGCACGCCGAGATCGCGAGTCATGTTCGAAAGGCCGCCGCGAGCGGCTCGTCCCAGATTGGCGAACTCATGCTCCGCGCCGCGACCGTTCGAAGGTTTCTCGGCTAGCTCTCTGCCGCCGTCACGATCGACGCGATCGCGCGCCGGGCTCGACTGGACTCGTCCGCAGGCAGCCAGCAGCCGCGTGGATCATTTGCTCCAGCCTTGTTGCGACCCGATTGGAGCCATGCGTTGCAATCAGCTCCGGAACTCCCGCTCGACGGTCTTGCCGGTTTCCGCGCCGGGGGCAAGCGAGAGCGCGATGTCCACAGCTTCGGCCGGGGTCTTCGCGAAGCGGATCTCGTTGATCCCGGCCTCGTCGAGATGTTTTCCCTGGTACGCGATCTCGCGGATGCGATCGGACCAGCCGCCGGTGCCCTCGAGGACCACCGTGGGCTTGTCCTCGTACGCGACGGTCAGCTCGTTCAGCGTGCCGATGCCGCCGCTGATCATGATCACGGCGTCCGCGGCGCGCACGACGAGCGTGTTGCGCATCCAACCCATTCCCGTCGTGATCGCGACGTCGACATACGCGTTCGCGTCGCGCTTATCGAGGCCGGGCAGGATCCCGATGACGAGGCCACCGGCGTTCTTCGCACCGCGGCTCACCGCCTCCATCACGCCGGTGAGACCGCCGGTGACGACGACCGCTCCGCGCTCCGCCAGGAGCTTTCCCACCTCTTCCCCTGCGCGTAGTGCGCGCGCGGGCACGGGATCGGAGGGGTTGCGCGCGCTCTTGCCGATGACGGTGACGACCGGCCTTCGTGTCATGCGTTCAGCTCAGCCGCCAGAACTCCGGATCGAGAGCGAGCTCGTCGAAGATCGCCTCCGCCTCCTCGGGGGTGTAGCGGCGCCAGTCCGGATCGAGCTTGTTCTGGTACCACTCGTGGGCCAGCGCAGTCGCCTGTTCGATCGGAAGGATCGCCGACGCGGGCAGCTTCGTCTTGTCGCGCCAGCGTTCGGCGTGCTCCTCCGACCGGAAGAGATGGATCGTCGATCAGGTGAAGTAGATGTCCTTCCAGAAGTCGCGGGCGGGCACGCCGACCTGCATCACGGTCCAGGTCTGGAGCTCCGTGCCACCGTCAGCGTCGACCTCGACCACGAGCGACTCGTCGCAGTCTGGGCAGTGCGTCTCGACGACGCCCGCCTCGCCGAGCGCCGCCGGGATACCGAGCGCGTCCCAAGCGCAGATCCCGAACCAGACACGACCGGCGGCGGTGACGAAGAAGTCGGTCGGCTCCGCGCAGAACGGGTTGTACGTGAAGATCTCGTGCGAGTCCTTGCGCGCGATGAAGACGTGGCCCTCGATCATCCGCGCGAACGACGCGTCCACCGTCTCGATGTCTTTACCAAGCTCGGCGGCGACGGCCGCGATCGTCGGGACCGTGCCGCGGGTCTTGATCGATCGCGCGATGGCGATGCGGACCTCGCGGTCGAAGTCAGCGTCGGTCATTCGCGACGTATTTCACCAAGTCGAGCTCGTAGTAGCGCGCCGGACCGACGTAGCGCATGCCCGCCTTCTCCATCACCCGGCGCGACGCGACGTGGTCCGGGTAGCAGATCGCGATGATCTCGCGCAGGCCAAGCTCGCGGAAGCCGTAGTCGAGACACGCGCGCGCGGCTTCGGTGCCGAGGCCACGGCCCCACCATTCCTTCGCCAGGTGATACGCGACCTCGACCTCGGGACCCCTGCCCTCGACGTACACGAGCCCGCAGTCGCCGATGAACTCGCCGGTCGCGCGGAGCTCGGCCGCCCACAGGCCGAACCCGTGCTCGCGCTCGTGACGGATGAAGCGCTCGACTGCGCCGCGCGTACGCTCGACCGACGGCGACGCGCCGCGCGGTATGAACCGCATCGTCTCCTCGTCGCCGAACACACGCTCGTGCAGCAGCTCGGCGTCGCCGATCTCGAACGAGCGGATCGTCAGGCGCGGCGTTTCGATCGGGAACGCCAGCGCATGACGAACGCGATCGGACGTCGGCTCGACGGTCACGGTGCCTTGAGCATAGGGTCGAGAGCCAGAAGCGCGCGCAGTGCCGCGGGCCACGCGAAGTGATGGCGCGACGCGACGGCGCCGGTCGTTTCGTCGTACGCCTCAGGGAGCAGCCCGTCCCAGGTCTCGACGCGCTCCAGACGCTCCCATCGGCGGCGCTCGCGCTCCGTGTCGCCGAGGACGCGTGCCACAACGATCTCCTGCAGGTCTCCGAGCGGCCACGGATGGCGCGTGTGCAGCGAGCCCAGTCCGCCGAGCGGGCCCGCGAAGTAGCCGTTGTTTTCCCGAGACCACGCGAACTCGATCGTCGCGCGCCAGACCGGATCGTTCGCGTCGCAGAATCCCCAGGCGGGCGCGAACACCGTCGGAAGGTCGTTCGCGTCGTGGTAATGGCGTGCGCCCTCGCCACGCGCGCCGCGCACCGCATAGGCGAAGCGTCCCGACTCGATAAAGCCGCTCCGCGTCCCGTCACGCACCTCTGCCGCGGCGCGCGGATCCAAATCGCGCAGCACGCGCCACAGCAGGACGTGGCTCGAGAAGTGGAACGGCTGCTCGATGGGGTCGTCGGCGGGAGTCTCGTCGGTCGCGATGAGTCCGAACGGCGTGCGTCGCGCCACCAGCGCGCGCAGCATCTCGTCGCGCAGCGGCGCGTACCGATCCAGCAGCGCGGCGTCGCCGGTGAGTCGTGCGTGGTCTTCCAGCAGGAGCAACGGGAAGAGCTGCTGATCCAGTTGGAAGGCCGGATCCTTCGACATGCCGTTCGCCAGCGAAGCGCGTGGCCACCAGCCCGCGGGGCGCTCCGCCGCCTCGAACAGCCAGCGCAGGAATCCGTCGACCACGGCGCGAACGCGGTCATCGCGCGGCGCGAGCTCGAGCAGCATGCGGCAGACGTAATACGCGTCACGCGTCCAGACGAGCGGGAGGATCTCGTGATCGGCGAGGACCGCGACGGCGAAGTCGTCGATGCGTGACGCCGCGCAGTCGAGCGCGTAGGTGACGCCGCGACGCACGGCGTGGTCGCGCTCGCCGTCGCGCCCGAGACCCTGCCACCAGGAGCGGCGCGCCTGGACTTCCTCGCCGACCAGCAGCGTTCCCTCGCCCGCGAGCATCACGGCCTCGCGGACCGCGGCGTCGAGCGTGTCCGCGAGCGCGATCGCCACGACGAAGGGCAGGCTCATGCCAGCGGGTACCTGCTGGTGCGTTGGCAGCGCGATCGCGGCCGACGCTCCGAGCGTGCGGTCATCGAACCAGATGAGCTGCCCGTCCTCGCCCGTGGTCGTGTTCGAGCGCGCCGCGGGCAGCGGACCCCCGGGTGTGAGCTGCGTGTAGGCCGCACGCGCGAGTTGCATCCTGCCTTGCCATTCGATCGCGACGCCGACGGTCATTTCGCGCGCGGCGACGCGGACGATCTGCAGGGCGCCACGACGACCACGCGGCGCGAAGGTGAGCACCTCGATGCGCGCGTATCCGGCGTGGTCGAGGACCGAGAGTGGCAACGAATCTTCGACCAGGAACGCCTCGGCCTCGCCGGGCGCCAGCAGCTCCAGCCCGAAGCCTTTGCGTGACGGCGACGCGAGGCCGGCGCGGTACGCGCGCACCGCCGGCTGGTCGAGCCGCTGATCGTCCGGGAACGCGGCGGCGTCGCTCAGCACGATGCGCCCGTGCACCGGATGCGCGACGCCGAGTGACAGCCAACGTCCGTTCGGGGTGAGCGTGCCGGCGACGATGCCGTTGCCCACGTCGAGCGGCTTGTAGGGCCTGCGCGGATCGAGCCGCGTCGGGCGCACTCGCTATCCCGCCGCGAGCCAGTCGAGCGTGACGGCCGCGGTCCAGGACTGGTCGGGTGAGCCCAGTGGCTCGGCGGTGAACGGGTCGAAGTATTCGGCGAAGTGCGAGCCGGGGCGCGCGAGCAGCGCGAGGTTCGCCTCGCGCAGGCGCGTGGCTTCGCTCTCGAGGCCGTGCGCGCGCAGTCCGCACCAGAGCAGCCAGTTGATCACCGGCCACGCCGGCCCACGCCAGTACGCGCGCGACCGGAATTCGGATGATCGCGCTCCGGTGCTCAGGACGACCGGGAACGCCAGCCCATCGGCGCCGGCGAAGTCCGGGCCGAAGATCCGGTCGAGGAACCGACGCGCCTCCGTGCGCGTCAGGCTCGGGACGAGCAGGGGGCAGAGGCCGGCGCTCGTCACGCACCTGATGGGACGGTGCGCGCGCAGATCGAAGTCGAGCGCGAGCTCGAGGTCATGATCCCAGCACGCCCTCACGCCGTCGGCAGAGCGTTTCGACCATTCGGCGATCGCCGCCCGCTCGTCAGCCGGTGCGCCGGCGAGCTCGGCGATCTCTGCGAGCGCGTCGTTCGCAGCGACGAAGATCGCGCTGCACTGCACGTCCTTGATGAGAAAGGGGTGCATCCGCCGCACAAGCTCGTCGTCGTAGTTCGCCGCCCGGAGAAGGCCGACGAGCCACAGGTAACGGTCGTACTCGGCCTTCGTGGGACGCTCCGAAGCGTCGACCAGACTCACGTCCGTCCTGGGATACGGCGGCAGCTCACCTACGTCGATCATCGCGAGCGCAGCGTCCCAGCGCGGAGTGTTATCGGTGCCCTCCCATGGGTGGTAGACGGTGATGAGGCCAGAGCGTTCGGGATCCCGCCGTTCCACGAGGTAGCGGTGCCAGGCGAGGAGCTTCGGGTAGAGCGCGCAGGATCGCGCGAGGAGGTCGCGCAGCGCAGCTTCGGGAACACGCTCGGCACGCGCGATCGCGAGGATCCGCCACACCGCTATCGCGTGCATCGGTGGCTGGATGAGACCGCTCGTTGCCACTGCGGTCGGCGCCGCGCTGACCTCACGCGAGCCCCAGAGGTCGGGGCCCGGCCAGTACTCGGGCACGTTCGGGTCGAACACGATGTGCGGGACCCGGCCGTCGGTCCATTGCGCCTTGAAGAGATGCTCGAGCTCTCCCAGCGCCCGCGAGGGATCCAGATGCGCGAGTCCGATCGCGATGAACGCGCTGTCCCAGCTCCACTGGTGCGGATAGAGACGCGGGGCGGGCTTCGTCCAGCCGCCGACATCATTCGCGCGCAGCACGGCCGCCGCGCCGGTCCAGAGCTGCGCGTCGCGCGGCGAAAGCGAGGCGGGAGCGGCGGTCGCGATCAGTTCGGGGCGGTGACGGCTCTGCCGGTCGTCTCGTCCATCCAGCGGATCTTGTGCGGCTCGGGCGCAAGCTGGAGCATCTGGTCGGGCTTGAACACGTCGTCCGCCGCCGCGACCACCTTCAGCGAATCGTCGCCTACCTTC
>WNGF01008036.1_pt1 | contig 12534 bp, 12 predicted proteins | sample 5400641 | NCBI WGS metagenome assembly WNGF01 (sample SAMN13153371, study PRJNA577476) | soil metagenome | isolation source: 80 cm soil or saprolite under grassland replicate 2 | place: USA:California | collected 2016-06-15
CGCTCGGGATCTACCCGGCGGTCGACCCGCTCGACTCGACCAGCCGCATCCTCGACGCGCGGTACGTGGGGCAGGAGCACTACGACACGGCCCGCCGCGTGCAGGAGATCCTGCAGCGCTACAAGGACCTGCAAGACATCATCGCGATCCTCGGCGTGGACGAGCTGTCCGAGGAAGACAAGGTGATCGTGGCCCGGGCCAGGCGGATCCAGCTGTTCCTGTCGCAGCCGTTCTTCGTGGCCGAGCAGTTCACCGGGATCCCCGGCAAGTACACCCCGGTCGACGAGACGATCGCGTCGTTCAAGGGCCTGTGCGAGGGTGAGTACGACCACCTGCCCGAGCAAGCATTCCTGCTCGTCGGCGGGATCGAGGAGGCCGTCGAGGCCGCGAAGAAGATGGAGCAGGCCGCGTAGATGGCCCTCGACGTCCATCTCGTCACGCCCGAACGCGAGGTCTGGGCCGGTCCGGCGCAGATGGTGATCGCGCACGGGACCGACGGGATGGTCGGGATCCTGGCGGGGCACGCCCCGCTCTTGATCCGGCTCTCGATCGCGCGGATGCGGATCCAGCTCGAGGACGGTCGCTGGGTCGACGCGGTCGTCGACGGCGGGTTCCTCCACGTGACGAGCGCCGAGGACTCGACTCGGGTCGACGTGCTGGCCTCGTACGCCGAGATATCCGAGGAGATCGACCGCGAAGCGGCGCAAGCACGGGCCGAGCAGGCCCAGGCACGGCTCGCGCAGGGTGACGACGCGAGCGCGCGCGCCGAACTTGCGAAAGCGCTGGCCCGCACGGGCCTCGACGAGTAGCCTCGCGGGTTCCGGGGAACGACCTTCCCGGACCCGAACGGGACCCGAGGTGCAAGGTCCCGAGCACGCCCGGACCTAGGATGGAGCGCTGATGGATCGCCTGCTCGTCACCGGAGGGACGCCGCTCGACGGCACCGTCGAGATCGCCGGCGCGAAGAACTCGGCGTTGAAGCTGATGGCCGCCGTCGTGCTGTCCGACGGCCGCACCACGCTGCGCAAGGTCCCGCGCATCCAGGACTGTAGCACGATGGTCGAGGTGCTCGAGCACCTGGGCGTCGGCTGCGCCTGGAGGGGCGATTCGCTGGTTCTGGACACGAGCGACGTCCGTTCGATCGAGACGCCGTACGAGCTCGTCAGCCGGATGCGCGCCTCGATCCTGGTGCTCGGGCCGTTGCTCGCGCGGTTCGGGAACGCGAGGGTCGCGATGCCCGGCGGGTGCAACATCGGATCGCGCGCGATCGACCTCCACATCCGCGGGCTCGAGAAGATGGGCGCTCGGTTCAGCTCAGAGCACGGGTTCTTGGTCGGAGAGGCATCCGGTCTCCGCGGCGCGGTCGTGAACCTCGACTTCCCGAGCGTCGGCGCGACCGAGAACGTCCTGATGGCCGCCGTCGCGGCGCGCGGAACCACCGTGATCGAGAACGCCGCGCGCGAGCCCGAGCTCGTCGACCTCGCGGACTTCCTGAGGGGGATGGGCGCGTCGATCGACGGCGTCGGAACCCCGACGATCGAGATCCAGGGCGTCCAGGGGTTCGCGCCGGTCGACCACACCGTGATCCCCGACCGCGTGGAGGCGGGGACCTACGCGATCGCCGTGTGCTCGACGGGTGGACGGCTGGTGCTCTCGGGTGCCCGGGCCGATCACATGGACCTCGTGCTGTCCAAGCTCGCGGACGGCGGGGCGGACGTGCTCGCGACCGACGACGGGGTGGCGATCTCGATGGGTTCGCGCGCCCGGTGTGTCGATCTGGTGACGCTCCCGTACCCGGGGTTCCCGACCGACCTCCAGCCACAGATGATGGCGCTCCTCGCGACGGCGGAGGGGACGAGCATCGTGACCGAGAACGTGTTCGAGGGCCGGTTCATGTTCGTGGACGAGCTGAACCGGATGGGTGCGGACATCCGCACCGAGGGTCACCACGCCGTGATCCGCGGGGTCGAACGCCTCTCGTCCGCCCCCGTGCGGGCGCTCGACATCCGCGCCGGTGCCGCGATGGTGATCGCCGCCCTGACCGCCGACGGCGTAACCGGGATCGAGGACATGTACCACGTCGACCGCGGCTACCAGGATCTCGAGGCCAAGCTGACGGCGCTCGGCGCCGTCGTCCGTCGCGAGCGCGAACGCTCACCCGCCCTCCAGTGACCCGAGCGCGTCTCGGCGCGCTCGCCCTGCTGGCCGTCGTCTCCCTCGGGGTGGCCTCGAACGCGCACGCGCAGGATCCGCCGAAGCGTGAGGTCTTCGTTTTCCTCGTGCCTGGGGTCTCGTTCGAGGAGATGCTCGGCACGCCCGACGTCGTGTCGCTGTCTCGCGTGGGCGGCGCCGGGCTGATAACGCTCGGCGGCGGGCTGCCAACCGAGGGCGAGACCGGCGTGGTACCGGGCGAGCCGCCCACCGTCCACTTCCGCTGGCTCGACCCCATGGCCGAGGGCGGTCTCGAGGGGGTCGCGAATACGATCCGAACCACAATCGAGGCTTCGAACGCCGAACGGGCGCTCGTCGTCGTCGCCTCGACCGTCTCGTCGCCCGATATGCGCGCCGCCAAGGACGAGCTGCATCCGATCGTCGTGGCCGAGGGCGCGCCGACCGAGCTGTTCCCGGACTTGGGGGCGCAGGGCTCACTCACGTCGGACTCGACCCGGCGGGACGGCGTGGTGACCGACCTCGACGTCGTGCCGACGATCGCCTCGTTCCTCGGCGAGGCGGCTCCGGCCGACGAAAACGGTTCGCCGATCGAGATCATCGAGGGGCAGCCACCGTTCGACCTGCACGAGCGCTACCTGGCGCAGCGGCGGATGTACGTTCCGGTCGGGACCGCGGGCGGGATCTATCTTGCGGTGGCCGGCCTCGGCGGGATCGCGGTCCTGGGGCTCGGCCGCCGCGTGCCCCGTCGCGTCCGCCGGGTATTCGGATGGGCCTGTCTGTCGGTGGCGGTGCTCGCGACGTCGATGCTCGCCGCCGGGCACCTGCCCGACCTTTCGTACGCGACGGTCGTCCCCTTCGTGGCGCTCGTGACTGTGTTCGGGACGCTGGCGTTCGCGCCGCTCGAGCATCGAGACGTCCTGCTGATCCCCGCGGGGATCGGGATCGCCGTCCTCGCGTTCTTCGCGGTCGAGGCGATCCTGGCGTGGACCGCCGCGCTCACCCCGTTCGTCGGCGGCTCCGAGCTCGACGGGGGCCGGTTCTACGGCCTGCCGAACGTCTTCATCGGCCTCCTGATCGGCGCCTCCCTCTGGATCGCGCAGCGGCTCCGGACGCTCGCCGGCTTCGCGCTCCTGGTCGCGGTGGCGCTGTTCGCTGGCTTGCCGTACCTCGGCGCGAACCTGGGGGGCGGGGTCTCGCTGTTCGCGGCGGCCGGGCTGTGGCTCGCGATCCGCGAACGCGAGCGTTTCGGCGTCTGGAGGGGCATCTGGATGGCCGTAGGCGTCACGGTGCTCGGCACCGCCGTGATCCTCGCGGCGCACGCGATCTCGCCGTTCGAGACGCACGTCACGAGGTTCGAGGAGCAGGCGGGCGGGCTGGCCGGCGTGTTCGAGAGGATCGGGGACCGGCTCCAGGTCGGGTTCGACCTCATCGCCCGGAACCCGTTCGCGCTGATCCCGGTGGTCGGGCTGCCGATCGCGATCGCGGCCGTGCTCCACCCGCCCGACGCGCTGCGCCCGAGCCTGCAGCGGAGCCCCGCGTGGCGGGACGCGATCCTGGTCACGCTGCTGGCCGGCGTCGTCGCGTACCTCGTGAACGACTCCGGGCCGGCGGCGGCCGGGTTCGCGTTCGGGTTGGGCCTGGGCGGGCTCCTCGGCGTGTCGCTCCTGTCCGAAGCCGGGAAGATGGAGGAGACGTGAGCGACCAGCCGCAGATCCCACCTCGCCCCGACGGGCTCCATCCGGTGCCGGTGCTGCCGCCGCGGCCCGACACCCTCGAGGCGACCCACGACGTGCGGCCCAAGGTGTCCTGGAGCTGGTACGAGGCGCTCGGCGTCTACATCGTCGCGTTCCTGCTCGCCGGGCTCGCGACGCTTCCCGTCCTCCGGCTCATGGAACCGGAGGCGGATCTCACCAACATCGTCGTGACGATCATCGCCGCGCTCGTGATCCTCGGCGTCCTTCTCCTGTGGCTCTCGATGTACCACCGCGAGTGGCTCGAGGCGATGCGCCTGCCCGCTCCCGGAACCTGGCGTAAGGAGATCGGCTCCGGCGTCCTGTTCGGCCTCGGGCTGTACCCCGTGATGGTGATCGTCGTGGGCGGACTCCTCGTCTACCTGCTGCAGACGATCAGTGGGGAGCACGTCGAGGCCCCCGAGCAGGTGGGCGAACACCTCCCGGCGATCGGGACCGCGCTCACGATCGTCTACGCGATCGTGATCGCACCGGTCGGCGAGGAGCTGTTCTTCCGAGGCGTGCTGTTCCGGTCGCTGCGCGATCGCCACGGGTTCTGGGTGGGGGCGGTGGGCTCGGCGGTCGGGTTCGGGCTGATCCACTTCATCCCCGGTTCGGCGATCGACGCGGCCCTACTCATGATCGTGATGTTCCTCACCGGCATCGCGCTGTGTTTCCTCTACGAGCGGCGCGGGACGATCGTGGCTCCGCTCGCCACCCACATCACCTTCAACGTGATCGGCATCGTGCTGATCTTCGGCTTGCGGTAGGGGAGATCGATGGCGCTGTTTCCGAGCGACGAGTGGCTGACGCGGTACCGGGACCTGATCAACGGTTCCCAGGAGTATCGCGAGGCGGCCGAGGACTGGGAGGGCGACGTCGCGTTCTTCCTGGAAGCGGAGCCGGATCGCGGCGTGCCACAGGACCTCGTGGCCTGGCTCGACCTGTGGCACGGCGAGTGCCGCGGCGCGCGCATGATCACGGCCGCCGAGGGCGAGGGGTCGGCCTACGGGATCCGGGCGCCGTACTCGCGCTGGCGTGAGGTGGTCCTCGGCGATCTCGAGCCCGTCAAGGCGATGGTGCAGGGCAAGCTCAAGCTGCGGGGAGACCTGGCCAACATCGTCCGGCACGTGCGCGCAGCGAAGGAACTCGTGCACCTCACGACCCTCGTCCCGACCGAGTTCCTCGGCAACGCCTGATCGATGCGGGCGGTCGTCTACCGCGGCGTCGAACGCGTCGAGGTCGCCGACGTCCCCGATCCGGTCATCGAGGAGCCGGGCGACGCGATCGTGCGCGTCGGGCTGACGGCGATCTGCGGATCCGACCTGCACCTGTACCACGGCAAGGCGCCGCTCGAGCCAGGCGACACGATCGGCCACGAGGCGATCGGCGTGATCGAGCAGGTTGGCCCCGCGGTGACACGGTTCGCGCCCGGACAGCGGGTGGTCGTCTCGTTCGACATCGCGTGCGGCGCCTGCTGGTTCTGCCGGAAGGGACAGACGCAGCTGTGCGAGGACTTCGGTTTCCTCGGCTACGGGATGTTCGGCGGAAGCCTGGGGGGCGCGCAGGCGGAGCTGCTCCGCGTCCCCGTGGCCGACGTCAACCTGCTGGCCGTGCCCGAAGGTCTCGAGGACGACCGCGCGCTCTTCGTCGGTGATGCCCTGACGACCGGCGTCTACGCGGCCGGGTTGGCCGGCATCACCGAATTCGACACGGTCGCGGTCGTCGGGGCCGGACCGGTCGGCTTCTTCTGCGCGCAGGCGGCGCTCCCGAGCGCGTCCTCGGTGCTCGCCCTCGACCTCGATCCCGCCAGGCTCGCACTCGCCGGACGCGCGGGAGCGATCCCGATCGACGTCGCGATGCGCAACGCGCAGACCGCGGTGTTCGAGCACACGGACGGGCGCGGCGCGGACGTCGTGATCGAGGCCGTGGGGACGCCCGCGGCGTTCGAACGCTCGCTGGACATCGTGCGGCGGGGCGGCACCGTCGTGGTGATGGGCGTCTACACGAGCGAGCTCGTCCAGGCGCAGATCGGCGTGTGGTGGATCCGCGCGCTGCAGCTCCGGTTCGCCGGCACCACGCCGGTCCACGCCTGGTGGGAGCGCGCGATGGCCGAGGTGCAGGCCGGTCGGCTCGATCCCCGGCCGATCGTCTCGCACCGGCTGCCGCTCGAGGAGGCCCCGAAGGGTTACGAGCTGTTCGACACGAAGCAGGCGACGAAGGTCCTCCTGGAGCCGTGACCGCGCCGGGCTCGGTCGCTCCGTGACGGTGCGGTTCGCCGATGCCGAGCCGAACGGGCTCGCCGACCTCGTCGGCCGGCTGATCCAGACCAACCTCGAGGCCGAACCCGGTCGCCGCGATCTACTCCGAGACACGGTCGTGGTCCTGACGGCCTCCGACGCCGCGATCGAGGCGACGGTGACGCTGTCGAGCGCCGGGGTCGACGTTTCCAACGGGCCGGCCGGTCGCCGGCCGCACCTCGTCATCGCGGCCGAGGCGTACGACCTGATCGAGCTCGCGGGCGCCCCGTTGCGGTTCGGGTTCCCGGACGCCTTGCACCCCCAGGGACGCTCCGTGATCCGTCGGATCGCGACCCGGCACGTGCGAGTATCGGGCATGCTCCGGCATCCGATCCGACTCTCGCGGTTCACCCGGCTGCTGTCGGTGGTCCCGTGAGCGCCGGCATCGAACCGGTCCCGCTGCCGGCGCCGCCGATCCGGCAGCGTCGGTGGATCCCGGTGGTGACGCTCGCGGCCGTGCTGGCCGCGGTGACGTCCGGGGGCTACATCACCTCCGACGCCCTCGGCGAGATCCAAGGCGGGGCCGTCGCGGTCGGGACGTCGGTCCGGGTCACCCCGCTCCCCGGCTGGGAGCTCGCCGGCCGCTCGACCGATCCCGACCGGATCCGGCTGACCAGCGGCAGCACCAGCCTCGACGTCGCCGCCTTCCCGTTCGAAGGGAACGACGTCGACCTGCTGGGCCGGTACGTCGACGACGTCCTGCAGCCCGACGCCGAGCAGTTCCGGGTCTCCGAGGAGGTCGAACCCGTCCGGCTCGCCTCCCGGCTCACCGGGTCCCGGATCGCGTACGTGGGTCTGTTCGGCGACGTGCAGGCGCCGATCGAAGGCGAGGTGACCGCCGTGGTGTCGCCTTCCGGGGAAGGCGTGATCTTCGACGGGTGGGCGCCCGCCGGGCAGCTTCAGTTCGAGATCGACGAGATCGACGCGATGATCGAGCGCGCGGAGATCGCTTGATGGGCGAGCGGCGAGGGGGCCGGCTCACGATCGAGCCCCAGATCGTCCGGATGCCTCGCAACTGGGGTCGCCAGACGTCGTTGTTCCAGTGGCGGCAGCCCGCCTTCTGGTTGTTCGCGGTGATCGTGGTCGTCGCCGCCGTCTACACCGTCTCCGAGCAACAGCTGTTCCAGAAGTTGTCGCCCTCGGGGTGGGCGCTTTCGTGGGGCCTCCTCCTCCTGTATGGGCTCCCGCTGTTCCTCGCGATCTACCTGCTCGACCTGTACGAGCGCGAGCCGATGTCGCTCGTGCTCGGCGCCCTCGTGTGGGGCGGCGTGGCGGCCACGGTGCTCTCGGGCATCGCGAACGAGGGGTGGGGGCTGGTCGTCGCGCGCCTCGGGGGGCCGGTGTTCGCGGCCGAGTGGACGGCCGCCCTGACGGCGCCGTTCGTCGAGGAGACGATGAAGATGGCCGGCGTCGTGCTCATCTACCTGATCGCCCGGGACGAGATGGACGACATGATGGATGGCTTCGTCTACGGCGCGATGATCGGACTCGGCTTCACGCTCGTCGAGGACGTCTTCTATTTCATCGCGATCTTCGGCGGCTCACCGGGTGGGGTCCTCGCGGGCTTCTATGTGCGCGTGGTCTCGAGCGGCTTCTACGGGCACGTGCTCTATACGGGGCTGTCCGGCATGGGGGTCGCCTACTTCGTCTCGAGGCGTGGCGAGGTCGCGTTCGGGAGGCGGCTGGCGGTCGCGCTCGGGCTCTTCGGCTCGGCGGTGGCGGCGCACTTCCTGTGGAACTCGCCGTTCCTGAACCTCTTCCCGTCGAGAGTAGACGACGTCGGCGACTGGCTCCGGATCCCGTTCGCGGCGGCCGTCAAGGGCGCGCCGCTGCTGCTGTTCGTGGTCGTGATGGTCCGGCTGGCCCGCAGGCGCGAGCGCATGTGGCTCGACACGGCCCTGCGGTCGGAGGTCGACACGCCCTTGCTCTCCGAGGTCGAGCTCCGGGTACTCCTGGACCCGAGCGCGCGGCGCAGGTCGCGGCGCGAGATGGCTGCCCGCGCCGGCGACGCCGCCGACCGCCTGCTGAAGCGCCTGCAGAAAGAACAGATCAACCTCGCGATGGTGCGGACGCGCGCCGCTTCGGACGACGATCCGGAGCTGGTGCGACAACGGGCCCTGTGCGCGTCGCTCCGCGACGCGTTGCTGGCGATGCCGGGCGCCGCGCTGGCCGGGACCCGACGCGAGGGCTGATCCCGCCTTGCGCCACCGTCACAATCGGGAGCCCGGGTAGGCTTCGGCCGTGAGCCTGACCGAGGACGTCCTCGCGGGCGACCCCCGAGCGGTCGCCCGGGCGATCTCGATGGTCGAGGACGGCGCCACCGGTCTGGAGACGCTGTCGGCGGAGCTCTTCCCCCGGACCGGACGAGCCTTCACGGTCGGGCTCACGGGCTCGCCGGGGGTCGGGAAGTCCACGATCGTGGGCGAACTGGTCGGCGCGGCGAGGGCGCAGGGGCACTCGGTCGCGGTGCTGGCGATCGACCCCACGTCGCCCTTGTCGGGCGGCGCGTTGCTCGGTGATCGCCTGCGGATGCAGGCGCACGCGACGGACCCCGGTGTCTTCATCCGCTCGATGGCGACCCGAGGACACCTCGGTGGCATGGCGCTCGCCGCGCCCGAGGCGATCCGTGTCCTGGACGCGGCGGGGCACGACCTGGTGATCGTCGAGACCGTGGGGGTCGGGCAGGCCGAGGTCGACGTCGCGGCGGCGACGGACACCACGGTGGTCGTCGTCTCGCCCGGCTGGGGCGACGCGGTCCAGGTCGCGAAGGCCGGGATCTTGGAGATCGCGGACGTCTTCGTCGTGAACAAGGCCGATCGGGAGGGCTCGGAGGTCGCGGTTCGCGACCTCCAGCAGATGCTGCGGATGGGTCCCGAGCTGCCGTGGACGCCGCCGGTGGTGCCGACCACCGCGACCGGGGGCGCGGGCATCGACGATCTGTGGGCCGCGCTCGAGTTGCACCGGACCCATCTCGCGTCCTCCGGCGAGCTCGAACGGGGACGGCGCGAGCGGTTGCTGCATGAGGTCGAGAGCCTCTCGCTGGAGAAGCTCCGGGGCCGCGCGCGCGACCTCCTCCGGAACGACGGCTCGCTCGCCACCGATCTCACGGAGCGGCGAACGGACCCCTACCGGACCGCGGCTATCCTGGAAGAACGGATCACCCAAGGTCCCTGACCGGACCGGGCGGCCGGTCACGCCGGCGCAGCGAGCACACGGGGCACCGAGGAGGAGGATGGTCGAGCAGCGCGAACGACGATCAGGGGAGGGCACCCAGCCGTCCGAGGCTCGGACCCTCTCGGGCGAGACGCTCGAGCCCCTCTACGGCCCCGCCGACCTCGCGGGGTTCGACCCAGAGGCCAAGCTCGGACGCCCGGGCGCCTACCCGTTCACCCGGGGCGTCTACCCCTCGATGTACCGCGGCCGGATGTGGACGATGCGGCAGTTCGCCGGGTTCGGTTCGGCCGCCGAGACCAACGCGCGCTACCGCTTCCTGCTCGAACGCGGCCAGGGCGGTCTGTCGGTGGCGTTCGACATGCCGACGCTGATGGGTCGCGACTCGGACGACCCGCTCGCCGAGGGCGAGGTCGGACGGTGCGGCGTGGCGACCGACACGCTCGAGGACTTCGAGGCGCTGTTCGACTCGATCCCGCTTGGCGACATCTCCACGTCGATGACGATCAGCGGCCCCGCCGTGGTCGTGTTCGCGTTCTTCCTGGCCGCAGCCGAGCGTCGGGGCATCCCGTGGGAGCGCCTGGACGGCACCCTGCAGACCGACATCCTCAAGGAGTACATCGCCCAGAAGGAATGGATCTTCCCGCCGAGGCCCCACCTCCGGCTGATCGGCGACCTCATGGAGTTCTGCCTCGAACGCGTCCCGCGGTGGCACCCGATCAGCGTGTCCGGCTACCACATCCGCGAGGCGGGCGCCAACGCCTGGCAGGAGCTGGCGTACACGCTGGCCGACGGGTTCGCGTACGTCGAGCTCGGCCTTGACCGCGGGCTCGACGTCGACCGGTTCGTGCCGGGCCTGTCCTTCTTCTTCAACGCGCACGTCGACTTCTTCGAGGAGATCGCGAAGTACCGCGCGGCGCGCAGGATCTGGGCGCGGTGGCTGAGGGAGCGCTACGGCGCGAGCGACGAGTCATCGATGCGGCTGCGGTTCCACACGCAGACGGCCGGGGTCTCGCTCACCGCGCAGCAGCCGATGAACAACGTCGTCCGGACGGCGATCGAGGCCCTGGCCGCCGTCCTCGGTGGGACGCAATCGCTCCACACGAACGCGCTCGATGAGGTCTTGGCGCTGCCGACCGAGGAGGCCGCCAAGCTCGCGCTTCGCACCCAGCAGATCATCGCGCACGAGACCGGCGTGCCCGACGTGATCGACCCCCTCGGCGGCTCGTACTTCCTCGAGACCCTCACGGACCGGATGGAGGAGCTCGCGGAGGCCGAGTTCGCGCGCATCCTCGCGATGGGCGAGGGCTCGATGCTCGAGGGGGTCCTGACCGGCATCGAGCGAGGCGTGTTCCAGCAGGCGATCGCCGAGTCCGCGTTCAGCGAGCAGGAGCGGTTCGAGCGGGGCGACCTGGTCAAGGTCGGGGTGACCGACTTCGTCGAGGCGGGGGAGCAGCCGATCGAGATCCTCGAGATCTCCGGCGGCGTCGAGACCTCGCAGGTCGAACGGGTTCGCGAGGTCCGTGAGCGGCGCGACGGGGCGGCCGCCCGGGCCGCGCTCGACCGCCTGGGAGAGCTCGCCGCCACCGACGCCAACCTCGTCGAGCCGCTCGTCGACTGCGCTCGGACCCTGTGCACCGAGGGCGAGATCGTGGAGGCCCTGCGGGCGGTGTTCGGCTCGTACACCGAAACGCCTCGGTTCTGAGCTGGGCGTCGCGGAGCTAGTTGCAAGAGCACGCAGTTGCCAGAAGGTGCGTCAGCGTGCTTTCATGGGCTCTTCCGATCTCGGGGAAGGATCGCAGGGCATGCTCGCTGCCTCGGAGGCCCTCGGCGTCGGCGTCATCGTGTCGGCGTTCCTGTTCGGGTTCCGGCACGGCATCGACTGGGACCACATCGCGGCGATCACGGACATCACCAGCTCCCAGGAGGACCGGGGCCGGGCGCTGGAGTACGGCACGATCTACGCGCTCGGTCACGCGCTGGTCGTGTTCGTGATCGGGGTCGGGGCGATCGTCCTGGGGGCCAAGCTCCCCGACGGCGTGGACGCCGTCATGGAACGCGTCGTCGGCGTCACGCTCATCGTGCTCGGCGTGTACGTGTTCGCCGCGCTCGTGCGACACGGGCGGGAGTTCCGGATGCGGAGCCGATGGATGCTGATCTTCGGTGGCGTCCAGGGCGCGTTCCGGAAGGTCCGCGGGGGGCGCCGACGCGAGGCCCACGAACTCGAGCCGGTCCATCGACACGCGGCACAGGATGCATCCCTGTCGGTCGCCGTCGCCGAGGACATCCCGGTGTCGGAATGGCACCACGGGCACCACGGGCGGCCGGGCCACCATCATCACAAGCACCCCGAGCCGACCGACGACGCCTTCATGAACTACGGCCGGGGGACGGCGTTCGGCGTCGGGATGTTGCACGGGATCGGCGCCGAGACCCCGACCCAGGTGGTGATCTTCCTGACCGCGGCGGGTGCCGGCGGACCGATCGCCGGGATCGCGATCCTGGTCGTGTTCCTGATCGGGTTGCTCTCGTCGAACACCCTGATCACCTTCGGGTCCGCGTTCGGCTTCGTGACGGCATCGAAGAACTGGAGCCTCTACGTCACGGTCGCCGTCCTGACGGCGTCCGCGAGCCTCATCATCGGGACCCTGTTCCTGCTCGGGAAGGGCGCCGTGCTGCCCGCGTTGTTCGGCGGGTAGGGCTCAGCCCGCGGCGCCGCTCGCCTTCCTGCAGTCGGCGCACAGACCGCCGATGGCGAAGTGCGTGAGATCGGGCTCGAACCCGTGGTGCTGCTCGATCAGCCGGATCAGCGCTTCGGCCTCACCGATCGACAGGTCGTCCTCGTCCCCGCAGTTCGAGCAGGTGAGGTGCACGTGCCCGGCATCCTCGGCGCGGTGGTACTCGGCTCCGCTCTCCAGGTGAGCATGGGCGAGCACCCCCATCTCCTCGAGCATCGACAGGGTCCGGTAGATCGTGGACGCGTTGACGCCCGGCATGTCCGCCTGGACCTTCCTGGCGAGAGTCGTGGGGGAGATGTGGCCCTGGCTGCGCATGATCTCGGCCACGATGGCCCTCCGCTGGGGCGTCATGCGCAGTCCGCGTGCCCGCAGCGCGGCGACGACGTCGGTCTCGGAGGCCCGTTCCATCACGACGCGATTGTA
>WNGF01008037.1_pt1 | contig 12533 bp, 13 predicted proteins | sample 5400641 | NCBI WGS metagenome assembly WNGF01 (sample SAMN13153371, study PRJNA577476) | soil metagenome | isolation source: 80 cm soil or saprolite under grassland replicate 2 | place: USA:California | collected 2016-06-15
GGTTTCAAGGAACGCGACGGCTCCAACATCAGCTGGATCAAGGTCGATCCACTGCTCGATCCGTTGCATGGCGATCCGCGTTTCGAAGCGTTGGTCCAGAAAGTCGTTAGTCCAAAACGGTGAAAATCGACAACTTCTTTTCCGAGCTGAAGCGGCGCAACGTTCTGCGCGCCGCCGCATTCTATGCGGCGAGCGCGTGGCTGCTGGTGCAGGTAGCGACGCAGGTCTTTCCTTTTTTCCACATTTCCGAGTGGGTGGTGCGCTGGATTATCGCCGCGGCGGCGGTGGGATTCCCGTTTTGGATTCTGTTTGCCTGGTTTTACGAGTGGACACCGCAGGGCCTGCAACGCGAGAGCGAGGTGGCAGCGGCGCCCAGCCCGGCCGCGCGCCAGCAACGCAAGAACGTCGATCGCTGGATCATCGCAATCCTGGCGTTGGCCGTCGTGCTGCTGCTGGCGGACAAATTCGTGCTGCACAAGGATGCGGAGACCGCCGTCGCTGCAGCGATTCCCGAGAAATCCATCGCGGTAATGCCGTTTGAAAACCGGAGCCGCGATCCTGACAACGCCTACCTTGCTGATGGCATCCAGGATGAGATTCTAACGCGTTTGTCCAAGATCGCTGATCTAAAGATCATTTCCCGGACATCCACGCAGCATTATAAAAGCGCGCCTGAAAACCTGTCCGAGATCGCCAAACAACTTGGCGTCGCCCATATTCTGGAAGGAAGCGTACAAAAGAGCGGCGACGCCGTGCGCGTGAATGTGCAGCTAATCAAAGCGGCTAATGATTCACATCTTTGGGCGGATACGTTTGATCGCAAACTGACCGACATCTTTTTGGTCGAGAGTGAGGTGGCAAGAGCCATCGCCGACCAACTGCGAGCGAAACTCACCGGCGAGGAAGAGCAAGAGATCGCCGCCAAACCGACGGATAATCCCGAGGCTTACGATGCCTACCTGCGCGCCCTGGCTTTTAATGTGAAAACGACATACACGCCGGCCAACGCTCTTGCCGCACAGAAATATCTCAGAGAAGCCGTGAGGTTGGACCCGAAGTTCGCCCTCAGTTGGGCGCTGCTGTCAATCGCGGATGCGCGCGGCTACATCACACAGAGTCTTGAACCAACGGTCGCCCTGCGTGAAGAGGCACGGCAGGCAGCCGAAACCGCGCTCACTCTTCAACCCAATCTCGGCGAGGCGCTGCTTGCCACGGGAAATTACTACCACGCCTGTCTAAAGGATTACGACACCGCGGTGCGTTACTTTGAACAGGCACGTCAGTTCTTGCCGAACAGCAGCCAGATTCCTGCATTGCTGGCCTCTGTCGCGCGGCGGCGCGGCCAGTGGGACCGGAGCGAGTCGTATTTCAACCAAACCGAGCGGCTCGACCCGCGCAACGTTAACCTGCTCGGACAGCATGCACAATTGTATATCGAGCGTCGTCGTTTTCCCGAAGCGCTGCGAAAGTTTGACCAGGTTCTCGATATCATGCCGGGCGACGTCGCCACCCTCGCAGCAAAGGCGGCTATCGCACAAGCTGAGGGCGATCTGCCGCATGCCTCTGCGCTCCTCGCCTCGATCCACCCGCCGGCCGAAGACCCCCAGGCGTTGGAAACACAACTTTACCAGGCGATCTTGGAGCGTCGCCCTACACAAATCATCCCTCGGCTAAAGGAGATATTGGCCAAGGCTGATCCAGCGTTGGGTTCTATCACTGGCGAACTGCGCTTTTATTTAGGATGGGCACAGGACGTCGCCGGCGATCATACCGCCGCTCAGGAGAGTTGGCGTCAGGCGCGCAGCGAACTGGAACCTTTTCTGAAAGAACAGCCGGAAAATTTTAGCCTCATTGGGAATCTCGCACTGGTCAGTATGGGCCTTGGCGACAAAGCCGCCGCATTCAAACTGATCGAGCGCGCGATGGTCGTGATCCCCATCGAGAAAGATGCCGTGTGGGGTCCTATTCCGATCGAGATCCTGGCCCGGGTGTCGGCGCGCATGGGGGAGCCCGACCGCGCCATAGCCGCGTTAGAGAAACTGCTCTCGATACCGTACGATGGCGCGCTGGCTCAAAACGTGCCGCTCACTCCCGCGCTGCTCCGGCTCGATCCAATGTTCGATCCGCTTCGGAACGATCCGCGCTTCCAAAAACTCTGCGAAGAAAAACCGAAGTGAAGATCGAAAACTTCTTCGGGGAGCTGAAGCGGCGGAACGTTTACAAGGTTGCCGTCGCTTATGCCGTGGTCGGGTGGCTACTCATTCAAGCGGCGTCGATCTTGTTGCCGACGTTTGAAGCGCCGCCTTGGGGAATGAAGGTGCTTGTTCTCGTCATCGTCCTCGGTTTTCCCGCGGCGCTGATTTTTTCCTGGGCGTTTGAGATTACGCCTGAAGGAATCAAACTCGAATCAGAGATCGAGCCGAGCAAATCAATGACGCGACGGACCGGGCGAAAGATCGTTGCCGTAACGATCGCGCTGGCCGTCGTCGCGGCCGGTCTGTTTGTGTATCAACTCGTGCGCTCGAAATCGACATCCACGCCTCGACAAGATGCCAGTGCGGCTCGCACCGAGGCGGCTACAGTTCCGAACAAATCGATCGCGGTGTTGCCGTTCGATAATCTCAGTCGCGATCCGGACAACGCTTACTTTTGTGAAGGGGTGCAAGATGAAATCTTGACGCGGTTGGCCAAAGTCGCTGACCTCAAAGTGATTTCGCGCACATCGACGCAGCACTTCAAGAGTACGCCGGACAATCTTCCCCAGATCGCGAAGCAACTTGGCGTGGCCCACATCTTGGAGGGAAGCGTGCAGAAAGCGAGCGATCAGGTGCGGGTAAATGTGCAGCTAATTAATGCGCTCACCGACGCGCATCTTTGGGCGGACACTTACGATCGCAAGCTGACCGACATCTTCGCGGTCGAAAGCGAGATTGCGAAAACCATTGCCGACACATTGCAGGCCAGGCTGACCGGTTCGGAAAAAACCGAGATGTCGAAAAAGCCGACCGAGGATCCGGAAGCGTACGAGTTCTATCTCAAAGGCAGATTCTTTTGGAATAAGCGGACCGGCATAGACCTGCGCAAAGCGATTGAGTATTTCAATCAAGCTGTAGCGAGAGATCCCAACTACGCACTCGCCTATGTCGGACTGTCCGATTCGTATCTGCTCCTTCCGAATTACGGCAGCACTTCTTCGCAGGAGGCGCTTCCTCCGGCGCGTGCCGCGGCCAAGAAGGCGCTCGCGTTGGATGATTCCTTAGCGGAGGCACATGCTTCCCTCGGCTTGCTCGCGACGATCGAGCTCGACCTCGAGCGCGCGCGCAGCGAATTGGAGCGAGCTGTGCAATTAAAGCCCAACTATGCAACCGCTCATCACTGGCTGGCTTTAGCAGATATGACCCTGGCGCGATTTGATCCGGCGATTGGGGAAGGAAAGCGCGCGATTGAACTCGACCCGCTCTCAGTGATCATCAATGCCGATTTCAGCTGGCTCTATTTGTGCGCCCGCCGCTACGACGAGGGCGAGGCGCAAGCCCGTAAGACTTTGGAGATAGATCCCCATTTTTTTCTGGCACATTACTATCTCGGGATAGCGCTTCAATTGAAGGGACGCCTCAGTGAGGCGATCCCGGAATTTCAAAAGTCGTTCGACCTAAACGGCGATCCCTATTCGCTCGGGATACTTGGTCAGGCCTACGCGCGTAACGGCCAAAATGAAGAAGCGCGAAAGATTCTCGCCCGGCTCAATGAACACGGAAACGCGCGACGCGTTGCGCCTTATGCGATGGCCCTTGTTTATTTAGGCTTAGGTGACAAGGAGCGTGCCATTGACGAACTGGACCGCGGCTACCGCGACGGCGAGACAAACTACTTGTTCGTTATCAAAGTAGATCCGTTGCTGGACGAGCTTCGCGGCGATCCGCGTTTCGAAGCGCTGGTGCAAAAGATTACCCGTATAAAATAACGCCTTCCGAATTGAACGTTGGGCGTTGAGCGTTGGACGTTGAGCGTTTTCTCCCGTTCCCTGGTCTACGCCTTGTCGTAAACGGCCTTGCCTTTGAACTTCTTCCCGTGCGCGTCTGTGCTGTTAAGGGTAACCGTGCGCGATTTGCCATCCGCCGAGACAGTGCTCATCCCTGTCCCAAACATCTTCCCATCCTTCATCGTGGTGATCTCGTAGGTCCGATCATTCACCACTTTGTAGGCTGCGGCGTCCCAAGGCAGGTTCCCCTTCGACTTGTAGGCTTTGCCGTCGGCCTTGCCCACCCAGACGCTGTGCGTCGGTTTCCCATCCTTGTCTACGCCGTCCACGGTCACTTTCATTTTGTCCTTCTGCTCCGTGTAAGTGACCGTCATGTTCTTGCCCATCCCCGGAATCAACTTCGACTTCGCCTCATTAAGCTTCCACGTTCCCATGTGAGGGTTGGCCGCAAAACAGGCTGCTGACCCCATAAACGATATGGCCACAGCCACCACTGCAATTCGAGTTTTTATCATGCCGCGATTCCCGCAGAAACGCTGTTGACCGTCAATACCAATTCGAGCTCGGTTCGAAAAACGTAAACGCCAGCGACTGTCAGGCTTGGAAAAACATTGACGCCACGTTCGATTCACGGCTCGATGAAGCCATGAAAACAAAAATACTCGCTCTCGCACTGGGTCTTGCAGCTGCGTCGGTCTGCTTGGCCGCGGACGAACAAGCTCTTCGCGACGCTGATGCCGAATGGTCGAAAGCTGCCGGAGCCAAGGACCTCGACAAAACGGTGTCATACTATTCCGACGACGCCATCGTGATGCCCCCGAACGATCCGGCGGCCACAACCAAAGAAGCGGTTCGGAAAATTTGGCAAGATTTGCTCGCGAGCCCCGGTCTTGTCATTAGTTGGAAGCCGACCAAGGTGGAAGTGGCGAAATCCGGCGAGATTGGCTTCGTGAGTGGTACCTATGAACTGACCATGAATGACGCGAGTGGCAATCCGCTAAATGATCGTGGCAAATACCTCGAGATTTGGGAAAAGCAGCCTGACGGCAGTTGGAAATGTGGTGCCGATATCTGGAATTCCGATCTTTCAGCGTCAGCGCCAGCAGCTCCCGAGAGAAGAAGGGGGCGAGCCGGAGGGCGTAGCCACAGAAGCTGACACACAAAAGAAGGACATATGCCGATCACTGCATTCAACAATTTCACCGACGGCCTCGATCCGAATCGAAGGAGCCGCGAACACTTCATTACCAATATCAACCTGGAAGATGAGCGTCTTTGGGTGCCTTACGCGGATGGTGTCTGGTTCCAACCCTGCTCCTTTAACGTCACATCAGGAGGATTCAGCGTCGTTCTGAAAGGTCTCCCCGGTTCCATGGTCGGAACTCACTACCATGTTGGCACCGTTCATGGCTACACGATGCGCGGTCACTGGCGATACCTGGAGCATGACTGGATTGCAAAGCCCGGCACTTACATCTACGAACCCGCCGGCGAGGCTCACACGTTGGTGATTACGGAGGACTCACCAGAGGCGATGGTGACCCTGTTCGTGGTTGGAGGCGGCCTCATCTATCTGGACAAGGCGGAGAACGGTGGCTTTGCCGCCTACGAGGATGGATTCACTCTCCTCGAGCTGACTCGGAAGTATTATCGCGAAGCCGGTTTGGATGTGCGCCAACTCGACCTGCTCGTGCGCTGATTCAGCGATTAGGATGACGCTCACCGAGAAGATTGTACCGGCGCGACTATTCGTGTCCACCTCAACGAACCGATAAACAGAAGGAAACAAAGGGAACGAAGATCAAGTTATCGCAACACCTTTGTTTTCTTTGCGATCTTCTGTTCAAATTCCGAAATGCTTGATGTTGCTGAGTTGACAAGCTTTGGGCGGCGCTACGCCGAAGCGTGGTGCAGCCAAGATCCCGAAAGTGTTGCGGCGTTCTTCGCCGAGAACGGTTCGCTGAGCGTGAATGACGGACCGCCCGCCGTCGGACGCGCGGCCATTGCCAAGGAAGCGCAAGCGTTCATGACAACATTTCCAGACATGATCGTGACAATGGACAACGTGTCGCGTGACTCGGACGGAACGAAGTTCCACTGGACGTTAACGGGAACCAATACCGGACCGGGCGGCACGGGGAACCGCGTTCGAATCAGCGGCTACGAACTTTGGAAGATCGACAATGACAGGCTCATTAGCGAATCGAAAGGCCATTTCGACAGCGCTGAGTACGAACGTCAGCTCAAATTGTAGGGCGACCGCATCGGGTTGCCATTTTCGGCTTCGGCAAGCGGAGCGCTTGCCCTACAACTAATCCCGATATTTGAACACATCACCGTCATCTCTTCGTTAGATAACCGGAAAGGAATCAAAATGAGGACAAGTAAAATTATCTGCTTCGCCGTTGGCGCAATGTTGCTGGTTGCTACGGCAGCGTGCGCCGACGAAATCTCCATCGTCAACAATCTCCTTGGACCCGAGGGTCCGTTGTACGTTGACGGCAACCTTTACTACGTTGGCTGGGTCTCCAACACGCTGTCGAAATGGGATGGTAAAACGACCACGGTGTTGAATCATACCCCGGGCTGCGGCCATAACGGGTTGGCGCTCACGAAACAAAAGACGTTCCTCCTCGCGTGCACCGAGGAGCATGGCGCTATCATGGAACTCGATTTGACCGGCAAGCAGCTGTGCCGTTGGGATGCCGACAAAAACGGCAAGCCATTCGACGGCGGCATCAACGATATCGTCGTGACCGCCAACGGCGGCGCGTATGCCACAGTCTTCGGCCCATACAAAGACCTGCCAACCGCCGTCGCGGGGAAAATTCTCTATCTTGCGCCGGGCAGCGAGAAATGGGTCGAGGTAGCGGACGATCTCAATTACGCCAACGGAATCGGCGTCTCTCCAGATCAAAAGACCCTCTACGTCAGCGAAACCGTCGGGAACTGCATGTTGAAATTCAAGATCAATGCCGACGGCTCGTTGAGCGACCGATCGAATTTTGCGCTGCTCAATCTGCTCGTGAAAGACAAGAACGAATCCTGGTGGCTCGGACCCGATAGCATGAAGATCGACAGCAAGGGTAACATTTATGTTGCCCAATGGTTTGGTGGCAAGATTTTGAAGCTATCTCCCGAGGGCAAGCTGCTCCACGTATTTGAGATCGCCGCCGGCGATGGCACCACCAACGTCGCCTTCAGCGAAGGCGAGAAAGAATTGTACGTCACGGTGGTGAAGGATCCCAAGGACCCGCAGGCAAAAGGCACCATCGTAAAGATCGCGAATGTGAAGTAAGGGATTCTTGCCTGTGCTCGTCACTGGTCACTTGTCACTGTCACCTCAGAATGACTTTGGGAGATCGACAACGACTGGCTCATCCGAGATTGAAAGACTGCGTCGACAGCGCGGATTATTAAGCGTCGGCAGCGAAGTCCTTCAACCGACTCCGCTGCCCGACACTGGTGACCCGATGTCAAATGTGAACCCAACTTGATTCTTACGCCCGATCGCACTAGAGCTTCCGAGAGCCGGGCTGTGGATTTAAGTGCGATTGAATAACGCAGGAGGCTCTTGCACTTGAATGGATACCCTACACGCGCCATTGCCAGGTTGATCGGTAAATGATTTCACCCGTTGTACGCCAGGTGAATCTCTCCCACATCGGTTTGCCTTGCGTTGTCTTTACCTCATCCATTAGGCGGTTGTACACGCGCTCAGTGATATTTGAAGGGTAATTGGCGTCGAGGGCGGTCAACTTCGCGGCATAGTTCGCGGCTCGGCCAATCCAGACAAGATCATTTGCTCCTCGCACGCCCGTCCGAGCCGCACGTAGAACACTGGTATCGATACCAACCACTTGTTGGAGTTTATAACCGTTTTTGTAAACAGCATTAAGAGCTGGGCTTATGATCTCGCGCACAGCATAGTTGATCTTAAGTGCAGTTCTCGTTGCAGAACTATTTTTCGTGTCCCCGATGTAAACTGCCATAACTCGATCGCCGTCGCACGCTGTTATTTCACCGCCTTCGGAGCGAATAATTTTCGCGGCGCAATACAAATAGCTTTTATAAACCTCTCCTGCGAAGTCAGGCGAATGCTGGTCAACAAGATTGGTAGACTCTGCTAGGTCCGCGTAGAGCACTGTGGCATCGAGTTCGATACCTTTGTTTCCCAACCCGATCTCTTCCGATTCGGGCACAACGGTTCCCTTTGTGATATTCCATCTCTCCCTGAAGATTTTTCCGACTTCAACGCTCAGTTCGTCGTGGAGGGCCATGAGAGTTAGAGGGTTACTTCGGGCCTAGTCTGGCGACAATTTCCCGCAGATCCGTGCACAAGAGAGATAAGGTGGCCTCAAGATCGTGGCTGGTTTTTGGTGGTGTATATCTTAGTTGGGTCAGACCAAGCAAATCCGAGGGGATCTTAACGTCGGCGCCTTCGGGCACCGCCAAGAAAGTTCGTTTACGCGACAACGACCCCATGAAGATGCCCAACTCGAAAACAGCATTGTCTCTAGGCGACTCTCGTTCTACACCTCGACTAATCGTTGTGTCATCTGGCGTGATGACGATTACGGCAAAATCCGATGTTCCTACCTGTTCTTCTAAGTCTTCAATTGGAAATTTGGAGGCGCCAAAAATACCTCGATCTGTCCAAACTCGAATTACAAAATCGTTCACACTCAAAAGGCGGCCAATGGTTTGAGCCACCGTAGCTGATTCGGTCGAAGATCCCACGAATACGACGGGGCGCGGATTAGGTTTTGTAACGAAACGATCCCGCTCGCGGAGCCGATCCGCAAGATCCTTCGCAATCAAACGCCAACACCTCGGATATTTGTCGCCGAGTCTTGTGAAGTCCGGCTCTTTGATAACGGCGACGGCTGTCTCCTCAAGCGCGGTGACAGTTGCAGAGCGGCGCGCGGCGGGGTCTACGACGGACATCTCGCCGACATGCTGCCCGGCAGCTCGAACGGCCACTTCTCTTCCCTTGACATCGATCGAGACGCGACCTGCCAAGATGAAAAATAAATCGTCGGAGGTGTCGTCTTGTCGGACTAGAGTATCGCCACCTTTGATGACCTCAATTTCAGCTATATCGGCGAGTTCCTCGGCGAACGAATCGTCATAGACCGTTCGGTTCTGGCGAAGGGCTGCCACTAGTCGTGCCCGATTTTCCTTTCCCGCGAACCGATCCTGCAAAGACGACATATCAAAGCGTAATTGTATCCCAGCTCCCGGTCATTCGGAAACGATTGTAGGCTCGTTAATCTTGCCTGCAAGCGGCGAGGACAGCGGGGTTTGCGCTCGCGCTCCAATCCTGGTTTCTGATTTCTAGCTACACTTTGGAATTCTCAGCCGTTTTGCTTCCCATTTTTGACCTAGCAACTCTAACTTCATATTTGTAGTTTGGGATCAGTGACGATTTACATTTGCCGTGACGGTCAAGATATAGGCAGTTGGCCCGAAGACGAATTTCGCGATCGGATTTCTCGCGGACAGATTTTGCCGAGTGACTACTTTTATCATGAAGGAATGAGCGATTGGTCGCTTGTCTCGACATACAATCCTTCCCATCAAGACGAATCCGCCAAGACGGCGAAGGCAACGGAACCAAAGCCGCACCATGACTGGACATTGGATCCCGCAACGGAGAAACAGATCAATTATCTCGCGAGCTTCGGAGTGACGGCTCAGCCGGGTCTGACAAAAGGTGAAGCGTCAGATCTAATCGAGCAATGTACAAACGATCCAGAAGCTCTCGCGCGGCAAAATCAAATCAGGCAAGTCCGATACGAACAAGGAACACGCGAGCGCGCCGCTTTCCCATCCTATTATCTGAAAGCGGATATTGTCCGCGCCTCTCGCGACCTCGAAGAAATCAAGGATCGTCGCGACAAAACGAAGGGAGAGATATCGACTAAGACGAAAGAGCTGGCGGCAGCGGAGAAGAAATTTGGCCAAGTCGTCAATGACGATGAGAAGGCCGATGTTCAGCAGAAGATCGACGATATCAAAGCCGACTTGGAAAATGCGCAATCGGAGTTGGCCGATTTTCCAGGCGAGTTAGAAGATGCACAAACGGAGTTGAAGGATGCTCGATCGAGCCGCATCAGCTTTTGGAAAGCAACGTTCAAGGAAGATTGGATCCTAAGCGACGAAGAGAGCCGTCTTATCGATTTCGCTGACACGATCGATAGCTTGTACGCGAGATACGGACGTTATTTCAAAATTCCAACGAACAAAGAGGTGATCGATATTCTTGAGGCGTTGGACAAAGCCTCGCCGGATTGGGATAAACGTGAACCGCACGCTTTTTACGCGGCGCTCAAAGCGACCGTTCCTAATTGCACCAGAAAAAGCGTCAAGGCGGTAGCGTCACCCGGCCAAGGCTGTTTGGTTTTATTCGCAGGCGTTGTCTCGCTGGTGCTCTACTTGGTGATGACCCACTGGAAATCGTAAGCCGTTTCATGAAGAGGATGTCGATCTTCCGGTTTACGAACTGGCGTACTCAGCGATCGTCTTGGCTACGTCGAGGGTGGAATCTTTGCCGCTCATGTCGTAGGTGCGCACTTCGCCTTCGGCGATGACGATCCGAGCCGGATTGGCGTTTGCGGTTTCATTTCAACCATCTGATTTTCTTTAGGTCGCGCTCGACGACCTTGAGCTCAGAATCGCCCGTCAGTAGCTCGGCGTTGTTGATCTTAGCCAAAGCAGCTGCAAAACAGTCTGCGTACGACATTTTCTTCGTTGCTTTGAAAACCGCAGCTTGACGCACAAGTTCCAAGTCGCGTGCGTCTACCGGTACAAGCTCAATTTGCATCCCGGCGATCTCATGGGCTTTCGCCTCAGCCATTTCCTGCGATGCGCCGCGAAGGATCGAGTAGTAAATCTCGCCCCAATTCACGACGCTCATCAAAAGCTTCGGACTTCCGCTCTCGGCTTTGATAAGAATTTTTTCGACCTCTTCTGCACCTGGCTCGTCGTTAAACAAGACCATCAGCGCGTGAGCATCCAAAACCATCGTCATATCAAAGTTCCCGTTCGCGCTTCCGTTCGGACATGAATACGTCCATTGCCTTTGTGCCTTTGAGCGATCCTCGCAGACGCCGATAATGCTGAGCCGTAAGAGGTTTTAGCACAATGTGGTCATTGTGTTTGTATACGACGGCACGCGTTCCCTCGTTGATTTCGAAATCTTTGCGAAGCCATCGGGGAATCACGACCTGCCCTTTCACAGTGAACGTCACGGTGTCAGTTTTCGGTGTTGGATTCATGATGTATAGTATTACATTACCAGGTAAAGTAAGTCAACAATATTTTTGTTGGAAAATTACGCAGACGTAAGTCCTGCCCTCCGACAGCTCCGTTTTAGCCCGCCATCGCAGCGTTACGGCGCGACAAGGCGGTCGGGCTGTGCCGCGAAAAAGACGATGTCGATCTTCTGATCTACGAACTGGCGTACTCGGCAATGGCCTTCGCCACGTCGAGTCTGTGTCGCTGCGACGACCGGACAGGTGGGAGGTGCGCACTTTGCCTTCGGCGATGACGCGAGCGATGGCAGTTTCAAGACGCACGGCCATTTCGGTTTCCTTGAGCCAATCCAACATCAACTTGGCGGTCAAAAGCATGGCGATGGGACTTACCTTGTATTGACCGGCGTATTTCGGGGCCGATCCGTGCGTCGGTTCAAACACAGCGTAGGTGTCGCCTCTGTTCAGATCCTCAGCGCGCGTTTCACTTCTGCGGTCGAATAACGCTTTCCGTTCGCAGATTTTGCGCGCGCTTCGATCACAGCGAGATGATCCAGCATATCCGCGAGGTCCTCCTGCAAACGCGTCATCTCGCGGCGCTTACGGGCTGTCTCGACGGCGAACTTCTTAAATGAGGTTTTAATCATAAGCCTCTTTGCGGTGCAGAACACGATGGACGAGGATTTCGGTGCCTTCAACGAAAGTCGTCGATCAGATTATTATGCGAAGAGAAAGCCTGTTTCGGCGTGACGCCGAAACCAACACGCGAGACGCGTGCGCTACCCGGCGTAATCGGCGATGGCTTTGGCCACATCGAGGGTGGAATCTTTGCCTCCCATATCATACGTGCGGACTTTGCCTTCCGCGATGACGCGGGCAATCGCGGTTTCAAGACGCGTGGCCATTTCAGTTTCCTTGAGCCAGTCGAGCATCAGCTTCGCGGTCAGGAACATGGCGATTGGGTTAACCTTGTATTGACCGGCGTATTTCGGCGCCGAGCCGTGCGTCGGTTCGAAGACGGCGTAGTTGTCGCCGAGGTTTGCGCTGGGCGCGAAGCCGAGGCCGCCGACGAGGCCGGCGCACAAATCGCTAACGATGTCGCCGAACATATTTTCCGCGACCAGCACCGAGTAATCCTGCGGGTTTTTGAACATCCACATGCAGATGGCGTCGATGTTCACTTCGTCGGCCCAAATATCCGGATAATTTTTGGCCACGTCACGGAAACAACGCGTCATCAATCCGCCGGTCTCGCGCAGCACGTTTGGTTTTTCGATCAACGTGACGCGTTTGCG
>WNGF01008039.1_pt1 | contig 12533 bp, 11 predicted proteins | sample 5400641 | NCBI WGS metagenome assembly WNGF01 (sample SAMN13153371, study PRJNA577476) | soil metagenome | isolation source: 80 cm soil or saprolite under grassland replicate 2 | place: USA:California | collected 2016-06-15
GATCGAGCCGAGCAGGCCGGCCAGCGTCCGTCGGCGCTCCGACTCGTAGGGCACCCTCGCCGTCCACTCATCGTCGGTCATGGCGCGGATCTGGCCGATCAAGGTCTCATGGGCGCCGGCGGCCCGGTCGCGAACCTCCGACAGCGGCAGCTCGGCCTTCGCCGAGACCGTCTCGGCGTTGAACCGGTGCACGCCCGCCTCGCCCTCGCGGAAGTACCCCTCGATCTTCGGCACCTCGCCCCGTCGGATGTCGGCGACGGCGTCGATGGCCGCCTCCTCCCACGTGGCGACGTGCCCGATCAGGTCCTTGGCCGACCAGTCGCCGCCGCCGATGGTGGCCGGCCGGATCAGGTCCTCCTCCGAGAGCCCCTGGAGGAGTTGATCGATCCGGCGCTGCCCGTCCTCCAGCTCGGCCACGGCCTGATCGCGGGAGAGGTCCGCCATCGCCTCACCCTCCCGGCTTCGAGCCAGCTGCCTCGGGGCCCGGGGCGGCCGGTGATTCTCGCTTCGGCACCGTGAGGTCCCACCAGGGATGCCGTGCTCGCGCCTGCCCGCCCAGGTCCACGTGGATGTGCTTCACCTCGCGGTACTCGTCGAAGCCGATCTCGCCGTGCTCCCGGCCCAGGCCCGACTGCTTGTAGCCGCCGAAGGGATACCGCGGGTTGATCATGTGCCAGTCGTTGATCCACACCGTCCCGGTCCGGAGCTGTTCGGCCACCCTGACCGCGCGGGCGTTGTCGCCCGACCACACCCCGCCGGCAAGCCCGTAGATCGAGTCGTTCGCAATCCGGACGGCGTCGGCCTCGTCCTCGAACGGGATCACCACCAGCACCGGCCCGAAGATCTCCTCCTGGGCCACCTTCATCTCGTTTCGAACTCCGCCCAGGATCGTGGGCTGGTAGTAGAACCCGCCGTCGTGGCCCTCGACCATCGCCCGGTCCCCGCCGGCCAGGACGTCGGCGCCCTCCTCCCGCCCGATGGCCACGTACCGCTCGACCGTCTCAAGCTGCGTCTTCGAAACGATCGGGCCAGCGTCGCTCGCCGGGTCCAGGGCGGGGCCGGTGCGGATCGCCCCGGCCTGCTTGGCCAGCTCGGCCACGAAGTCGTCGTGGATCTTTCGATCCACCAGGAGCCGGGTCCCCGCCGAGCACACCTGGCCGTTGTGGAAGAACACGCCCCACAGCGTCCCGTCCAGCGCGTAGTCGAGGTCCACGTCGTCGAGCACGATGGCGGCCGACTTGCCGCCGAGCTCGAGCGTGCACTTCGTGACGTTGGCCGAGGCGAGCTGCATGATCCGCCGCCCCACCTCGGTCGAGCCGGTGAACGCAACCTTGTCCACCATGGGCGAGGCGACCAGGCTCTCGCCGGCCGCAGCCCCCGACCCGGGCAGGACGTTCACCACCCCTTCGGGGATGCCGGCCTCCTGGCACAGCCGGCCAAGCTCGATCGTGGTGATCGCCGTGTACGAGGCGGGCTTGATCACCACCGTGTTGCCGGCGGCGATGGCCGGGGCGATCTTCCACGCCGCCATCTGGATCGGGAAGTTCCACGGCGTGACGGCGGCGCACACGCCGATGGGCTCGTGCCGCATCCAGTTCGTCGAGGCGGGGCTGCGGGGGAGGGGCCGTTCGTCGTCCTCCCGTCCGGCCAGCTCGGCGAACACGCGGAAGGTCGAGATCACCATGCCGATGTCCGCGCCCTTCGCCATCCGGATGGTGTGGCCGCCGTCCCGGGCCTCCAGCTCCGCCAGGGCCCCGGCGTTCTGCTTCACCAGGTCGGCCACCTTCAGGAGGTACTGAGCCCGTTCGCGCCCCTTCATCTTCGGCCAGGGGCCCTCATCGAACGCTTGACGGGCGGCCCGCACGGCCCGGTCGGCGTCCTCCGACCCGCCCTTGGCCACCGCGGCGAAGGCCTCGCCGGTGGAGGGGTCGATCGAGTCGAAGGTCTCGCCGGACGCGGCGTCGGTCAGCTCGCCGCCGATCACCAGCCGGTAGGTCTCGGTCATCTTCTGAACCTCCTCGTGGACTACCCGTCGATGGTAGCCGTTGCGGCGTCCCGCCCTCAGCCGGCCACCGGCTGATAGGCGTGGGCGAAAGCCTGGGCGACCTGGCGATGGCCCGCGACATTGGGATGGAATCCGTCGGAGGCCAGGAACGAGGCCTCGGTCCCGTCCCGCACCTTGGACAGCGCCAGGGAGTAGAGGTCCACCACCCGAGCGCCGGTTGCCGCGGCGGCGTCGGCGATGCCCCGGTTGTACGCGCTCACCAGCCCGGCCACCACCTTAGGGTCGGCACGAACTGAGGTATCGCACCCGCCGTCGGATGCCGGCGCGAATGGCGCGCACGTCTGGTACAGGGGCAGGTCTTGGAGCGGGGGGAGGTTGGCCACCAGGACCTCCGCCCTCCCGCCTTGCCGGAGCTGCTCGAGCAGCGAGGTGAGCTGGGCCTGATAGGTCGAGGCTGGCACTCCGGCCCGGGCGTCGTTCGCGTTCAGGAACACGGTGACGACCTGCGGGTGGAACGTGAGCGCTTCGGGCACCTCCTGCCCGGCGGCGTCGGCCACCGTGGCCCCCGGGATGCCCAGGTTCAGGTACACGGCCGATCGCGGCATGGCCAGCCGGTAGAACACCGCCGGCCACGCCTGGGTGGCGGGATCGTCGGCCCCGACCCCCGCGGTCTCGCTGGCCCCCACGGCGACGTAGGTGAAGGCGGGCCCCGATGGACTGACCGAGGGAAGGACGGAGTTGCCCACCTTCGCGGTCCCGCCCGAGCATGCCGAAAGGAGCATCGTCACGGCGACGACGGCCGGCAGCCGGGATCGATGGGAGATCCCTCTCGTCATGCCGCTCCCATCGCCTCGCGGGCGGGCAGCCGCGACGCCCGGGCCGCCGGAAGCGCCCCCGCCAAGAGCGCCAGGATCGTCGCGCCGGCCACGGCGCCCAACAGGACCGCCGGGGGGGCCACCAGCTTCACCCCGAACAGCCCCTGCTTCGTGAGATAGGCGTTCACCACCGCTGCCACGGTCCGGGCGATGACCCACCCGGCCGCGGCCCCCAGGACGCCCCCGACGAACCCCAGCAGCCCGGCTTCGATCAGGAACACGCGCAACACGTCCGAGTCGCGAGCCCCGATGGCCTTGAGCACCCCGATCTCGCGCCGGCGCTCGCGGATCGCGGCCAGCAGCGCGTTCGAGATCCCCAGGGCCGAGATCAGCAGGGCGATGAGGCCGATCGCCGACAGGACGATCTCGACCACGTGGAGGTACCGTTCCACGGTGGCGATGAGGTTCTCGGGCGCGGAGGTCGAATAGCCCAGCGCTTCGAGCCGGTCGGCCAGCGGGCCCACTTGCCCGAGGTCGGTGGCCTCCACCAGGAACGCGGCGAAGGGCGGATCGTCGAACCGGCCGCCCAAGGTGGACCCGCCTTCGGTGAACCGCTGGGCCTCACGGACCAGGGCGGTGGGAGCCACGATGTCGCCCTCGGCCGCCTCCTGGGCCACCACCCCCACGATCGTGGCCCTGGTCCAGCGGCCCCACACGCCCTGGTCGAAGGTATCGCCGAGGAAGCGCGGCGCGGCCAGCTCCAGCTCGGTTCCCAGGACGGGGACCGGATCGTCGCGTGACAGCCCCGCCCGCTCGAGGTAGCTCTGGGTCACCGCCACCTCGGTCAGCGAGTTCGCCCGGGGCAGCCGTCCGGCCAGCACGCTGACGGGGAAACGGTCGGGCTGGCTCGTGTCGATGCCCACCACGCTTTCAAGGAAGTCCGCGGACGTCGTCGTGGTCCTCGTCCCCGGGCGGTACGCGGGCGGGACCGGCGCCGCCACCAGCTCCCGGGCCACCACCACCGGCGCGACGGCCTTCACCGAAGGGAGCTTCTGGATCAGGCGGAGGGAGTCCTGGTCGAGGTTGCTGCCCTGGACCCGGATGCTGGCCAGGGGCCCTCCCTTGGTGAGCTGGCCGATCACGCGGGTCTTGGCCGTCGTTGCGATGACCACTAGCCCGGTGAGCAGCGCCGTCGCCAGGGCCACGGCCAACAGCGTGAGGGACGCCCGGCCGAACCGCCGGGAGACCGCCCTGAGGGCCAGGCCGAGCGCGTCCCGCCACCTCATCGTTCGACCACCTTGCCGGCCTTCAGGAGGAGCCGTTGGACCGCCCGGACGGCCAGAGCATGGTTGTGGGTCACCAGCACGAGGGTGAACCCCCATTGGCGCTGGAGCTCCTCGAGCAGCTCGATCACCCCGACCGCCGATGCCTCGTCGAGATTCCCCGTGGGCTCGTCGGCCAGGAGCAACCGGGGCCGGTTCATGAGGGCCCGGGCCATGGCCACCCGCTGGCGTTCGCCGCCCGACAGTTGCGCCGGGCGATGCCGGGAGCGGTCGGAGAGCCCCACCGCGGCCAGCAGCTCGTCGGCGCGGCGTCGCCGTTCGGCGGGGGGAGCGCGGTCGAGCGTCGCGGCGAGCTCCACGTTCTCCCGCGCCGTGAGTGTCTCGAGCAGGCCGAAGTCCTGGAACACGAACCCCACGGTCGAGCGCCGGTACGCCGCAAGGGCGTCACCTCCCACGCCCGCCAGGTCGACGCCCCCGACCCGGAGCGTGCCGGCCTGGAGCGGCTCGAGCCCGCCGATCAGCGCCAGGAGCGTGGTCTTGCCCGCGCCCGACGGCCCCTGGAGCGCGCAGTACCCGCCGGCGGGGACGTCGAGATCGACCCCCGTGAGAACGTCGAGTCGCCCTTCGGGCGCGGCGTACGCGTGGCGCAGGCCCGCCGCGCGGATCTCCACCCCCCGGCGTTCTCCGAGGGCGTCGGCCTCGTCCACGGGGCCCGGCCTGGCCCGAGTGTCCATGGGCTCCATCATCGGCGACAGGTCTCGAATTGGCAGGGGAGGAAGCGTGATGGTTCGGCCATGCGCCGTACGATCCGCCGGTGCTGATCGACGACTTCCTGCCCGAGTTCGACGTGGTGGAGCGCCATCGGATCCGGGTGCGAGCTTCGGCGGAGCGGACCTACGAGGCGGTGCGGGCCCTCGACCTCGGCCGCTCCCCCTTGGTGATGGCCCTCTTCGCGGTCCGAGGCCTCCTGCGGAGGGGTCGGAGACCGAGGAGCTTCACGCTCGAAGATGCCGGCCGGCTCGGGTTCGTGGTCCTGGGAGAGGAGCCGGGGGTGGAGATCGTCCTCGGCTTGGTCGGCCGGTTCTGGCAGTTCCGCGGCGGGATCCGTCGCGTCGAGCCGAAAGCGTTCGAGTCGTTCGCCGAGCCGGGATTCGCAAAGGGCGCCATGACCTTCCGGGTCGACCCCGACGGTCCCGACGCCAGCATGGTCCACACCGAAACGCGCGTGCTGTGCACCGACCCGGAATCGCGAAGGAAGTTCCTCCGCTACTGGCGGGTGATCGGCCCGTTCAGCGGATCGATACGACGCGAGGCCCTCCACCTGATCAAGCACGACGCCGAATCGGGCTCGCCATCTCAGTGACGGGTGGCCGAAGGAGTGAACCTCTCGTCACGGGTCGAACGAGATCGAGGCGATGATCAGGTCCGCGACCCGGTCGCCGGACTCCCAGGCCTTCGTTCCGAGCAGGGCGTCGACCTCGTAATAGTGGCCATGGGTCTTCACGAGGATGAAGCCGTTGATCCCACCGGTCTGCCCGTAGGCGGTGACGTCGCTCAGTCGCACCGGCAGGTGCGTGTGTGGGGGCGGGTTCGAGACCCCCGGGGGGGACAGCAACGCGAACCCCGCCAGGAAGTCGGGCAGGCGCCTGAACACGATCAGCACTTCATCGGGATTCAGGCGCGCATGCAGCAGGTCTGGACAACCGTCCGGTTCCGAAGAGACCACCTCGCTGGCTGAACTGGCGATCATCACCCCGACACCAGCCGAGCAGAACAGACTGTCGGGCACGGGCGTTGCCGTCCAGCCGGGCGGATATCGGATCGACCAGGCTGCGCCGGAAGCCCGAAACGCCGGCCAGCCGCTCGGAATGGCCGGAGGCCCGGCGGACCAGACACGGAACCCAACGGCGACGGCCAGCGTTGCGATTGCGATGGCGCCGACGACGGTCTGCTTTCTCACTGGGGGCGGAGGAGTGTCTTTCGCCTCGAGCCCGTCTATCACCGCGAATGCGGGAGGAGCGATGCCCGGGGGCCAGGGGCCGGAACCACGCCGCGCGGCCGAATGGGTTCGCCCGAGTCGCGCCCGGATCGCATACGTGTACACCAGGTAGATCAGCGCGCCGAACGCCACGAGGGTCATGGTCGTCGCTGCGTCGGAGTCGGCGAAGGTCGGGTATTCGAACCACCCGGCCAACGTCGTCAGAGGCCATAGAAGGACGCACAGGGGAAAGGTGCAGAGGTGGAACCCGACCACGACGAGCACCGCCGCCAAGACCGAAGCAACGACGAGCAGGGGCCACAAGTGAAGGATGGTCCCGCTGCCTAGCGCGCCGCCCCAGGCGAGCGCGAGCCAGCGTCCCCAGAGGCCAAGGGGATGCACCAGGCGTTCCACCCGGTCGGCTCCAGCGATGACGGCGCGCCGGGTCTCCGGATCAGCCCTCATGCCCCGGGCCACCCGATAGGCGCAATCGCGATGTATCGGACCCGGTAGAGGCCCCATCCGAGCCGCCTCTCGGTAGTGCTCGAGAGCCTCCGGCGCTTCTCGGCGCTGGGCCAGACATCCCGCGAGGGTCGCCCGCGCGCCGGCGTCTCCGGGGAATTGGGCCACCAAGTCTCGAAGCAAGGGTATGGCGATCTGATGGTGGCCCAACCGGAAGCTGAGCGTCCCGTCGGCCATACGCGGCTCGGGCATCTCTGGATGCTCGGTGGCAATGATCTGTGCGCGGCGTTGCGCGTCCTCCAGGGCGAGCCTTCGGGTCGCTCCGAGGGCATAGGCGAGGAGCGCGCTCGCTCTGGGATCGCCTGGCTTCTCCTTGAGGATGGCTCGGCACTCCTTGCGCACCGTTCTCCATCGGCCCCAGTTCGCCAGCCGCGCGGCGCGTTCGAAACCGGGCTCGGTGCGAGCCGCCATCTCGATTCGAAGCATAGGCCTGGCGGCGGGTCGTCAGAGCCTGGCCCCGTCATCCGGGAGGCAGTACCTGCATCCCCTGCTTGGGGGGGGATCATCACCCACCCGGATCGTGGCTCCCCCCTGGACTCCGGAGGTCCGGAACCGCAGAATCCCAACATGGTCGGACCGAGGGCGGGCTACGCATGAGCTGGCGCGGGTGTCTCCTGCGCCGGGTGGGGGGCCAATGACGGCGGCCATTCGCGCTCGGGCCCCGTTGGCCGTGTGGGTCGCGGTCATCCTCCTGATCGGTGTGACGGTCACGCTGGCCATCCTCAACAACAGTGTTGCCAGCGACACCGTCTTCATCTCGCTTGCCCTCGCCATGGTCATCGGGTACTCGACCGTCGGGGCGCTCCTCGCCTCGAGGAACCCCCGGAACCCGATGGGGTGGTTGATGATGGGGATCGGACTCGCCTTCATCCTCAGCGGCCTAGCGGACGAGTACACCACCTACACGTTCAAGACGAACCCCGGGGGATTGCCGTTCGGGAGTGCCGCCGTGGTGGGCTCTGGCACGTTCTGGATGCCGACCATCGCGGCGATCGTCCTCCTGGTGCTGCTCTATCCCACGGGCAAGGTCCCCGGCCCTCGGTGGCGATACCTCCCTCGTGTGGTCGCCGCGCTCACTGGGCTGTTCGTCTTGGCGAACACGTTGGCGCCGGGCGTCCTTCCGGACGCCCCGACGGGGATCACGGTCGTGAATCCGTTCGGGGTGCATGCCCTGAAGCCCGTGGCCAGCCCCATCGTCTCCATCACCAGCGTCGTCGTCTTCCTCAGCGCGATCCTTGCGGTGGTCGCGCTCGTGCTTCGGTACCGGCGTTCCCGCCAGGAGGAGCGCCAGCAGATCCGCTGGCTCCTCTACGTGGCCTCCACCATCGTGGCGTTTGCCGTCGTGGCCATCGTGGCCGGGTTGATCGTGGGATCGTCCTTCGGCAGCTCGATCTGGAGCACCATCCTTTTCCTGATCATCTTCACCCTCATCGGGATCGGGTTTCCCGCCGCAATGGGCGTGGCGGTCCTCAAGTACCGGCTGTACGACCTCGACCTCGTGGTCCAGAAGACCGTGCTGTACGGGATCGTCGCCGTGCTGCTGACCGCCGTCTTCCTGGTCGTGGCCCTGGCGATCGGCGCGATCGCCGGGCGGGGCCAGGCCGGGTCCATCGTGGCCGCCGCCGCCATCGGGCTCTCGTTCTGGCCGGCCCTCCGTCTAGCCAGGCGGATCGCCGACCGGCTGATCTACGGCGGCAGGGCCACGCCCTATGAGGTGCTCACCGAGTTCTCCGCCCGGCTGGGCGGTTCGTACGGCGCGGAGGACGTGCTGCCCCGGATGGCCCAGATCCTCGCCGGCGCGGTTGGCGCCAGACGGGCGATCGTGTGGCTCCGGGTCGGGGCCGAGCTGCGGCCGGCAGCCGTCGCGCCGGGCGGCGAGGTACCGGCGCCCATCAGGCTTTCGGGGGACGAGCTCCCGGTCTTGCAGGCGGACGCGGCGGTCGAGGTCCGCGACCGCGGTGAGCTGCTCGGGGCGCTCACGGTGTCAGCCCCGCCCAACGATCCGATGAACCCGTCGAAGGATCGGCTGGTCCGCGACCTGGCGTCGCAGGCCGGCCTGGTGCTTCGAAACGTCCGGCTGATCGAGGAATTGCGGGAATCGCGGCGCCGGATCGTGGCCGCCCAGGACGAACGGGCCCGGAAGCTCGAACGGAACATCCACGACGGTGCCCAGCAGCAGCTCGTCGCGCTGGCGGTGAAGCTCCGGCTGGCCGAGCAGCTGGCCGAGCGCGATCCGGCGAAGGCCAAGGAGATGCTGGGCCAGCTCCAGGGCGAGGCCACGGACGCACTGGAGAACCTCCGCGACCTCGCCCGCGGGATCTACCCACCGCTCCTGGCGGACGCCGGTTTGGCGGCCGCGGTCGAGGCTCAGGCCCGGAAGTCCCCGATCCCAGTCGAGTTCGGGGCCGACGGCATCGGTCGGTACCCGCAGGATGTCGAGGCCGCCGTGTACTTCTGCGTCCTGGAGGCGATGCAAAACGTGGCCAAGTACTCGGAGGCGAATCTGGCACGCATCAGCCTGGGTCAGACAGACGGCGATCTGATCTTCGCCGTCGAGGACGACGGGGTCGGGTTCGATCCGGAGGCGGCCCGTGGCTCCGGGCTGCCGAACATGCGCGACCGCCTCGAGGCGCTCGGAGGGAAGGTGGAGGTCCAGTCGGCGGCCGGGGCCGGGACGAAGGTGACCGGCCGGGTCCCCGTTCACGCCCTGGAGGCCACGCCGTCCTGACCTCGCGCGCCTCGCATCCGCGAGGCAGGACTACCTTGGGCCGCAACCCGGCTTATGGGCGGCCGTTCGCCAGAGAATGGATCGAGAGGGGTGTGCCGCGGCCCGGGTAACATTGCGGGGCGAAGGAGGTCCCAGCCACCATGACCTATGACGAGCGGGTTTCGGCGTTCAAGGCGCGCATCGACGCGGGGGTGAAGATCGAGGCCGGCGAGTGGATGCCGGACGAGTACCGGCTGGCCGCCATGAAGTTCATCGAGATGCACGCGAACTCCGAGGTCATGGGGGCCCTCCCCGAGCGGGAGTGGATCCCCCGCGCGCCGACCCTGAAGCGGAAGCTCTCGCTCACCGCCAAGGTTCAGGACGAGGTGGGTCACGGCCAGATCCTCTATCGAGTGGCCGAGGACCTCGGGAAGTCGCGCGAGCAGATGTTCGACGACCTGGTCAACGGCCGGACCAAGTTCCACAACGTGTTCCACTACCCCACGGAGTCGTGGGGCGACGTCGCGGTGATCGGGTGGCTCATCGACGGCGCGGCGCTGGTGACGCAGAAGGCGCTGCTCGATTCGTCGTACATGCCTTACGTCCGGGCCATGCGCCGGATCTGCGCCGAGGAGTCGCTGCACCTCCGCCACGGGGAGGAGCTCGCCCTCGAGCTGGTCTCCGGGACCGACGCCCAGCGCGAGATGTTCCAGGACGCGGTCAATCGGTGGTGGCGGGCCATCATGCACTTCTACGGGCCGCCGTCGAACCCGGCCAAGGACGTCCTGCTGTACTGGCGGATCAAGACCCGATCGAACGAAGACCTGCGGAGCGAGTTCTTCTCGACCTACGTCCCGAAGCTGTGGGACGTCGGGATCACCGTGCCGGACCCCGCGCTGAGGTGGAACGAGGAGAAGGGCGAGTGGGAGTGGGGCGCGCCCGAATGGGTCGACTGGGACGAGTTCTGGCGCGTGGTGAAGGGCGACGGGCCCATGACCCACATCCGGCTGGCCTACCGTAAGGCCATGTGGGACAGCCACGCCTGGATCCGCGAGGCCTTCGCCGGCATCCCGGCCGCGGCCTGATTCGAACGGCAACTGCGTGGGTGACAAACATCTGTTCCTGGCTTCCGACGGGATCGGAGCCATTCCCGAGTTCCTGGGAGGCCGGACCGGCCTGACCGTGGCATTCGTTCCCACGGCCGTCAACGTTCTGCCCGACCTGCCATTCGTCGCCGAGCAGCGCGACCGCCTCATCGGGATGGGGCTCGAGGTCCTCGACCTTGACCTGGACTCGGTGGACCCGGGCGAGATCGCGTCCCGCGTGGCCGCGGCGGACATGCTGTTCGTCACGGGGGGCAACGTGTTCTACCTGCTGCAACGGGCCCGGGAGACGCCATTCGAGGCCGCCCTTCGAACCCACATCGAGGCCGGCAAGCCGTATGCCGGCACCAGCTCCGGATCCAGCATCATGGGCCCAGATCCGACCCAGGTGAGCTTCTCCGACCGGTCGCTGGCCCCTCGGCTCACCTCGACCGAGGGCCTCGGCATCGTGGAGTTCGAAGTCCTCCCGCACTTCGACTGGGAGGAGTTGGCCGAGGAGCGCCAAGCCATGCTGGCCAAGGCCACGGTACCGGTGGTGCCGCTCCGCGACGACCAGGCCGTGATCGTGGAGGGCGCCACCCATCGGGTGGTCGCCTCGCCGTAAGCTGCAGCCGTGTTCGTGTGGGACGTGCTCGGCAAACGCCGGCCCGACGACGAGTTCGAGGTCGTGGGCGGAGTCACGGCGCCCGACGCCGAGCTGGCCCTCATCCTGGCCAGGGAGACCCACTTCCGGCACAAGGAGGGCGTGCGGTACGCCGTGCGCCGACGGGGCGAGGACGAGGTGCATCTGGCCCCGTACGAGGGCGACGAGCTCGGCGGCGTCACCGACCGGTCCTACCGGAGGCAGGAGGCATACGCCGGCGTCGGCGGAAAGCTGAAGCGGGTCAGCGAGGAGCTGGCGAAGCGCGGCCTCCGGATCGAGGCTCCCCGCCCCCCGGTGGGGCGGGGCCGCCGCCGGGAGCATGGCGAAGCCTCCGAGGCCGAACCCGAACCCGGCGAGCGCCCCCCGAGCGGGGCCGATCTGCCGCCCGAGGATCTCGCCGCCCACGGCACGGCCGGGTGAACGCACATTCTCGAAAGGGAGACGCCCATGAAGCGTTCGGTGATGGCGGGCGCAGCGCTCGTCTCGGTGGTCCTGTGGCTCTCGTCCCCGGCCTCCGCAGGCGCCGACAGCGCCCACTGGACGCTCCTCCATCCGGCGACGTCCCCGTCCGCTCGGTCCCACGCATGGACCGCGTTCGACAAGGTCCACGGGAGGGTCGTCCTGTTCGGCGGGTTCGACGGCACGAGCTACCTGGGCGACACGTGGACGTGGGACGGCACCACCTGGACCCAGCGGCACCCCGCCACCTCTCCGCCCGCCCGCTACTCGGCGGGCATCGCCTACGACTCCACCCATGAACGGGTGATCATGTTCGGCGGGTTCGACGGCACGAACTACCTGAACGACACCTGGGGCTGGGACGGGTCGAACTGGCACCTCCTGACCCCCGCCACGAGCCCCTCGCCCCGGGCGCTCCTGGGGTCGCTGACCGACGACCCGGCCATCGGCGGGCTGCTGCTGTACGGCGGCTACGACGCCACCCAGGAGCTCGCCGACACGTGGAAATGGGCTGGGACCAATTGGAAGCAGTTCCATCCGGCCGAGTCGCCCGGGCCGCTCGATCCCGGGCTGGCATATTCGCCCGCCATCGGGGCGGTGGTCCTGTTCGGCGGCTATGACGGCGTGGCATGGCACGGAGACACGTGGTGGTTCGACGGAACGGACTGGGTCATCAAGTTCCCGCCCCGTTCGCCGATCGGACGGGCGGGGCACGCCATGGCCGCCGTCGGCGGGAGGGTGGTCATCTTCGGCGGGTACAACAACGGGGACTACTACTCGGACACGTGGGTCTACGACGGCTCGACGTGGCACCCGGGCCCGAACGGCCCAACCGCCCGGAGTGCGCTTGGCCTGACGTTCGACGCGGCCCACCAGAACATGGTGTTGTTCGGCGGCCGCAACCTGACCATCCCGCAGTATTTCGACGAGACGTGGATCCTGAGCTGACGATGCGGCCATGACCGACGATCCCCGGCTCTCGCTGCTGCTCGCCCTGGCGGACGACGAGCTGATCATG
>WNGF01008043.1_pt1 | contig 12527 bp, 11 predicted proteins | sample 5400641 | NCBI WGS metagenome assembly WNGF01 (sample SAMN13153371, study PRJNA577476) | soil metagenome | isolation source: 80 cm soil or saprolite under grassland replicate 2 | place: USA:California | collected 2016-06-15
GCCGAAGATGAGGTCGGAGTCTTCGCCGCGCCCCGCGATGGTGAAGTCGTCGGGTCGGGCCAGGGCGACGCCGCTCCCCTCGAACGGCGGCGCGTCGAGCTCCCAGGCGCCGATCGCCGAGGTGACGCCGCGGCCGCGGAGCTCGACGGGGATCACGTTGACGTCGCCGGTCGCCATCGCCGCCGCCTCGGATGAGGGCGCGCGAAAGACCTGCGACGGAACACCTTCCTGCACGACGCGGCCGGCGTCGAGGACGACGACGCGGTCGCAGAGCCCGAGCTCGACCGGCGACGACGGCGCCGCGATCACGGTCGTGCCGGCGACGCGGAGCGTGCGCGCGATGTCGTCGGCGAGCCTGGCGACGACCGACGGATTGGCGTGCTCGAGCAGCCGGTCGGCGACGAGGATGGCCGGCTTGAGCAGCTCGATGCGCGCGAGGTTCGCGAGCGTCCGCTCCGTCGACGACAGCGTGTCGATGCGCCGGTCGAGCAGCGCGCCGAGCTGCCATTTCTCGACCGCCAGCTCGTACTCGTGATGGCGGTCTTCGCGGTCGAGCGTCCGCGTGCGCACGGCGGCGATGAGGAGGTGGCGCAGCGACCAGCGCTCCGGCGCGTCGAGCGCCGAGGTGACGAAGAGGAGGGGGCGCCTGGCCCGGCGGAGCGAGGTCACGTCGCGCGCGCCGATGTGCACCGTGCCGCGCTCGTCGCCGGCGATGACGCGTAGCAGCGTGGAGGCGCCGCACGACGGCGGACCGACGATCGCGGTATGGGTGCTCCTGGCAAACGTGAGCGTGACGTCTTGAATGACGACGGAAACGTCGAGCACCAGCGCAGTCTACGGTTTCCGGCGCATGTTCGGCCGCTGCATCTGGCGATCTTCGCCGATGCGGTCGAGCTGCGCGCGCATGCGGCTCCACTGCGCGTCGCTCAGGACGCCGCGCATGTCGACGAGCATCATCAGCTCGCGCTCGAAGAGGCGGCCGCGGGCGACGTTCAGCCTCGCCGCGGCGTTCTGCACCGCGCGGCGGTCGAGCTGCGGCCGATCGAGCTCGGTGCGCAGCGCGATGTTCTGCTTCTCCACCTCGCCGCGGAAATCGATTAGATCGCCCGACGCGGCGCGCCAGACGTTCTCCAGCTTGTCCTGCTGCTCCGCGGTGAGGCCGAGCGACTGCGCGATCTCCGGGCGCCGCCACCACTTTCCGGGGGGGAGGTCGGCGGCCAGCGTCGCCGTGGCGATCATCAGCGTCAGAAGGGCGAATGCCCAGCGCTTCGTCACAGCGAGCTCCCCTTGTGCGCGTCCGTCTTCGTTTCGTCCCACGTCTCCCACTGGACCATGCCGTGGAAGTCGCGGAGCTCCTCGGACTGCCAGGCGTCGTGCGCGATCGGATCTTCGGCCGGCTGCGACTGAACGATGATCGGCGGGACAGGCTTCGGCTTATCGACAGTCTCGTACACCACCGTGCCGCCGAGGGCGAACGCCAGCACCGCGGCGGCGGCCACGCGCCACGTGCGTGCCGCGCTCTTCCCGCGCTGCTTCCGCGCCTCGATGCCCCGCATGATCAGCATCCGCTGCCGCGTCCAGAACGTCGGTGGCTTCTCGTCGACGGCGCAGGAGGCGAGGTTGCGCAGCTTCCGCTCCAGGCGCTCGTAGCGCGCGGCGCAGTCGGCGCACGAGGCCAAGTGCATCATCACCGGCATCGACTCGCCGGGCTGCGTGTAGTACGTCTCGAGGAGCTCTGCTTCGCTGAAGTGTTTACTCATCGGAATTCCCCTGGTGTTGAACCCTCCACTCGGCGAGCTCCTTCCGGATCTTGTGCACGGCCCGAAACAGATGCGCGCGCACGGTACCGGCGGCGAGCCCGAGCAGCCCGGCGATCTCTTCGAGGGGCCGCTCTTCGTAATGGCGCAGCCGGAAGATGATCTTCTGCTGCGCGGAGAGCGTTCGCTCGGCCTTCTCGATGGCTACGCGGAGTTGCCGCGCCATGATCTCACGCTCCGGAGCGGGACGCTCGTCGACCGGCTCGAAGAGCATGATGCGGTCGTCGTCGTCGGCGCTGCCGGTGAAGAGGCTGATGAACTTGCGGCGGCGCAGCGAGTCGCGGGAGCGGTTGATGGCGATGCGCGTCAGCCACGTCTCGAGCTCGGAGCGCCCCTGGAATTTGGCGAGGTGGGTGTAAGCCTGGATGAAGGTGTCCTGCGTGATGGTGTCGGCCTCGGTCTCGTCGCGGACGATGGCGTAGGCAACGCGGAAGATCTTCCGCTGGAAGCGCTCGACCAGGACGGCGAAGGCGCTGCCGTCGCCCCCGAGGGTGCGGGCGATGAGCTCCTGGTCGGCCGGCGCTTCGTTGAACTGGCTCACGCGAATGGCCACTACATTTCCCACGCAGCTTGGACGGCGTTGCGACGCAAGCGTTTACGCGATTCTAGCGGCCCGGCCGGCCAGCCAGACGCCGGTAAAGATGAGGACGCCCGCGACGATGGCGATTGGCCGGATCTGCTCGCCGAGGAACATCGCCGCCATGACCACCGTCAGGATCGGCTGCAGGTAGGTGTACGCGGCCACGAGCGAGCTGTCGGTGTGCGCGAGCGCCCAGGCGTTCAGCAGGTACGCCGCGATCGTCGGGCCGGCGATGACGAAGGCGAGCGAGAGCCACGCCGCGGGCGGGATCGCCCGCCAGTGGAGCCGCAGCATCGGCACGGCCGCGATCGGCAGCATCAGCACCGCCGCGATCGCGAACATCCGGGGCGACGACGCGCCGCGGCGAGAGGCGGGCCATGTCCGGCTTCGACAGGACGAGGAAGAGCGCGTACGAGAGCGAGTTGCCGACGATGAGGAGGTCGCCGATGACCGACTTCGCCGCGCCGCCGAGGCCTTCGCCGCCGACGACGGTGAGCGCCCCCGCCGCCGCGAGGGCGATGCCGGCGACTTTCATGGCCGTGACGCGTTCTTCCTTGAACACCATCGCCGCGCCGAGGGTGAAGACCGGCACCGCGGTGATGAGGATCGCCGCGACGTGCGCCGACGTCAGCGCGAGCCCGCCGAGGAACATGCTCTGATTGATGACGACGCCGAGGAGCGAGTAGAGGACGACGCGCTTGAAGTCGCCGCGCGACAGCGGCGCCGCCCCTCTGATGAGCACGTTGAGAACGATCGCCGCGCCGACCACCCGCAGATACGCGAACGTGAAGGGATCGAACGACGACATCCCCAGCTTGGAGACGATGTAGTTGATGGCGAAGAGGAGGTTCACGGCGAAGAGCGCGCCATGAACCCGGTAGGGGCGCACAGCGTGCGCCCAACGTGAGGGCGCACACTGTGCGCCCCTACCGCTCAATCCAGACGTCCGCGTACCGCACCGGCGGCGGCACCAACGACGTGCGCAGGCCGCGCACGCTCGGCTTGTGCAGGACGAAGAAACGCTCGTGGAACAGCGGCACGAGCGGCGCCTCCTCGATCACGCCTTTGTCGAGCTGCCGGTAGATCTCGGCGCGGCGGTCCATGTCGTTCGTGCGGCGCGCCTCGATCATCAGCGCGTCCCAGTCGTCGCGGTGGTAGTGGAAGCCGCGCAGCGCGTTCGCGTCGGAGTGGAAGAATACGTAGAAGAAATTGTCGGAGTCGGGGAAGTCGGCGTACCAGTTGCCGGTGAAGAAGAGGCCGTGGCCGGGCGCGGTCAGCGGCTTGCGCGCCTCGGTCGCGGAGTGTTCGGTGAGGTTCATTTCGATGCCCACCGCGGCGAGGTCCTCGACGATCAGCCCAAGCTGTCCGGAGTTCTTGAACTCGTCGCTGTCCCAGGTGCGGTACTCGGCGCGGAAGCCGCCTTCGTAGCCGGCCTGGCGCAGCAGCGTGCGGGCGCGCTCGGGGTCGTAGTCGTAGCCGTGCAGGTTCTCGTCGTAGCCGAGGAGGCCGGGCGGCAAGAGCGCGCGCGAGATCACGCCGAGGCTGGCGAAAATCTCGTTGTTGATCCGCTCGCGGTTGATCGCGTAGTTGATGGCTTGGCGTACCTCGCGCTTGTTGAAGGGCGCCACCGAGCAGTCGTAGCCGAAGTACGACGTGTGGAGCTGCACCGTGGTCAGCATGTACGGCGCGTAGCGCGGGTCCTCGCGCAGCTCGCGCACCATCTTCAGCGGCACGCCGTGGGCGATGTCGATCTCGTCGCGCAGGAAGGCCTCGGCCACGTCGCGGAAGCTGCGGAGGTCGAGGCGGAAATTCAATTCGTCGAGGTGCGGCATCCCGGGCACGTAGAAGTCGCGGTTGCGCTTCATCCGCACGAGCTTTCCTTCGATCGCTTCCTCGACGCGGAACGGGCCCGCGCCGGCGGGATGGAGGCGGAAGTGCTCGCGGTCGCGCGCCTCCTCGGACGGAATGATCCCGACCTCGTGCATCGTCAGCAAGGAAAGGAAGAACGCCAGCGGCTCGTCGAGGATGATGTCGACCGTGCTCTGGTCGCGGGCCACGATGCCGGCGAGCGTGCGCGTGCGTCCCTCGATCACGTCCTTCGCGCCGCGCACGTTCAGCAGCAGCCACCCAGAGCCGGAGCCGAGCTCCGGCAGCAGCAGGCGTACCAGCGAGTCGTGGACGTCCTTCGCTTCGAAGAGGCGCCCGTTGTGGAAGCGGACGCCGCGGCGGAGATGGAAGCGGTAGACGTGCCCCTGCTCGAGCACTTCCCACCGCTCGGCCATGCCGGGCATCAGCTCCGCCCCTTCACCGTAGATGACCAGCGTCGAGTGGATCGCCTTCGACATGTACCCGAGCGCCGCGGCGCCGATGAAGATCGGATCGAAGGTCAGTTGCTGCCACAGCACCGTCGACGTCGTCAGCGTGCCGCCTTCGCTCGGCGACGGCAGCGTGAAGCGGCTCAGCTCCGAGCCGAGCAGCGTCGACTCGTGCGAGAGCGTGTTCGACATCTGATTCAGATCGGAGATGGAGACGTTGCTCTCGCGCGTGGTCTGCTGCACCACGCCCATGGCCTTGACGATGGCGGAGCTCTCCGTGGCCAGGATCGACGTCGCCTCGAGCACGTTCTGCACGAGGCCCATCACGTTCTCCATCGCCTTGCTGATGGCGCGGCTGCCGGTCTCCTGCTCCGACATGGCCCGCTTGAGGTGCTTCGTGTAATCGCGGACCGTCGCGGCCTGCTCGCCGACTTTGCGCGACGTCTGCGACTGCTGCTGCGTCGCGGTCGCGGTCTGCTGGACCATCTTCGTGACTTCTTCGATGGCCGCGGTGGCCGCGGCGCTCCCACGGGCCTGCTCCTCGGTGGCGCGGGCGATCTCACCGATCGAGCTCGTGGAGCGCGCGGTGAGGTCGAGGATCTTGTCGAGCACCAGTTCGGCGCGCGCCGTGAGGCCGACGCCGTCGGCGACGCGGTCGGCGCTCATGGTCATCTGCCCGGCGGCGCGGTCGACGGCGCGCTGCACGTTCGAGATCAGCGTGCGGATCTCGTCGGTCGACACGGAGGTGCGCTCGGAGAGGTCGCGGATCTCGTCGGCCACGACGGCGAAGCCCTTGCCGCGCTCGCCCGCCTGCGCGGCGATGATCGCCGCGTTCAGCGCCAGGAGGTTCGTCTGTCCCGCGATCTCATCGATCACGCGGACGATCTCGCCGATCTCCTGCGAGCGCGCGGCCAGCTCGCCGAGAGCGTTCTTGGCCTCGTCGACGGCCACCTGGATCTTGCGCATCCCGTCGACCGTCCCCTTGACCGCGTCGCGCCCTTCGTTCGCCGCGTCCTTCACGTAACGCGCGAGCTCCGACGACGACTTGGCCGACTTCCCGATCTCCTCCGTGGTCGCGTTCATCTCCACCATCGAGCTCGCCGTCTGCAGCGCGAACGAGGAGAAGCTCTCCGTGTTCGTGGCCACCTGGTTGATCGAGGCGCTCATCTCCTCGAACGCCGAGGCGGTCTGGTCGACGAATTCGGAGAGCGTGTCGGCGATGCGGCCGACTTCCTCGATCGACGCCGACATCTCCAGGACCGACGTCGACGTCTCCTCCGCGTTCGCGGAGAGCTCTTCCATGCTCGTGCGGACGTTGTTGATGGACCGATCGATCTGGCCGACCGAGGCCGAGGTCGTCTCGGTCGAGACGAGCTGCTCGGCGGCGCTCCTGGCCAGGATGCGCGAGCGTCCGCTGATCTGATTGCTGACCGTGGAGACGTCGGTAGCGAGCTGGCCGAAGCGGCGGATGGTGCGCTCGAGGTTCGAGACGAGCGCGCGCAGCGCGTCAGCCATGCGGTTCGACTGCGCCGCGGTGCGGATCTCGTTCGCGCCGAGCGAGAGGTCGCCGGCGGTGATGCGATTCAGGAGATGGATGGCCGAGTCGCGGCGCTGGAACAGCGAGCGGAGCCAGAGCTGGAAGAGGCCGACGCAAATGCCGCTGGCGACGATCGCGGCCAGCATCACCCGCCACCAGAGCGCGAGCGTCATCGCGCCGATGAACCGGAGGAAGATTCCGAAGAGAACGATGCAGACGATCATGAGCACCCACGTCTGCCGAGTGCGACCGAAGCGTCGTCCGTTCATCTCTCATCGCGATGCTACCATGCGCCCCAGTGATCGACTACTTCGCGGCGCGGCGGTCGCTCATCGACGATCACCTGCGCTCGCTGGCGGCGCGCGCGGGCGCGCCGAAGCCGCTCGCGGAGCCGTTGCGGCGCGCGTTCACGTCGCCCGGAAAACGGGTTCGCGGAATCCTCACGCTGGCGGTGGGGGAGTCGTGCGGCGCGAAGCCGGAGAAGCTGCTCGACGCCGCCGCGGCGATGGAATTGATCCACGCGTCGTCGCTGATCCTCGACGACCTGCCGGCCATGGACGACGCGCAGCTCCGCCGCGGCGCGCCGACGCTGCACCGCGAGTTCGGCGAGGACCTGGCGATCCTTGCGTCGGTCGCGCTGTTGAATCACGCCTACGGGCTCGTGGCCCGGAATCACGCGGCGACGTCGCCGCGGCAGTGGCCGATGCAGCAGGTGATCAAGCGCGTGGTCGACGCGGTCGGCTTCGACGGGACGATCGCCGGCGAGGCGGTCGACCTGCACAGCGAAGGCTCGACGCTCGACTTCGACACGCTGGAGTTCATCCACTCGCGCAAGACCGGCGCGCTGTTTGTCGCGGCCGCGGCCGTCGGCGGCATGCTCGCGAACATCTCCCCCGCGGCGCTGGCGCGCATCGAGACGTTCGCGAAGAACCTCGGCCTGGCGTTCCAGATCACGGACGACGTGCTCGACGTCGTCGGCACGCCCGAGGTGCTGGGGAAGGACGTGGGGAAGGACGCGCAACGGCTGACGTTCGTGAAGCTCGTCGGCGTGGAGGGGGCGCGAAAGCTCAGCGAGGAGCTCGTCGAGACATCGCTCGCTGCGATCGCGAACCTCGGCGCCGCCGCGGAGCCGCTGCGGGAGCTGGCCGTGATCGTGCGGGACCGCGCGCGGTGAACGGGCGCACGCCGTGCGCCCCTACCGGGTGGTTTCCTCGGGCGCGGTAGGGGCGCACAGCGTACGCCCGGCCGTGGAATGTACCAATCCGTCCTGTGTTATCTTTCCGCGCCGCAGTTCCTGCCCCTCATGCCCAGGTAGCTCAGTTGGTAGAGCAGAGGACTGAAAATCCTCGTGTCGGCGGTTCAATTCCGTCCCTGGGCACCATCCAAAAGGTTCAATTTCGACGATCTACGACCGTTTGCGACGCCGTTCACGAAGGGCGATCAGATGATTCTCATGCTCGTGCGCGCCGCCCCCACCGCGGCCACATACTCCCTTGCCTTCGCCGTAATCGACGCCGCATCGCCTTTCACCAGATCCGCACCGACGCCGATGGCCAACGCCCCCGCCTGAATGAATTCGGCGGCGTTCTTCAAGGAGACGCCGCCGGTGGGAATCAGCTCGATTTGCGGGAGCGGGGCTTTCAGCGACTTCAGGAACGTCGCGCCGCCGACGGCGTTGGCGGGGAAGATCTTCACGGCGTCGGCGCCGGCTTTCCACGCCGTCAGGACCTCAGTGGGGGTCATGGCGCCGGGGAAGATGGGGACGTCGAGGATGCGGCAGGTCTCGATCGTGGGGATGTCGAGGGCGGGGCTCACGATGAACTTTGCGCCGGCGTCGACGCAGGCGCGGGCGGTGTCGGAGTCGGTCACGGTGCCGGCGCCGATCAGGGCGTCGTCGCCGAGGCGGAGCGTCAGCTCTTTGATGATCTTCATGGCGCCCGGAACCGTCATCGTGATCTCGAGGACCGGGATGCCGCCGGCGCGGATCGCTTCGACGGCGGCGAGCGCCTCTTCCGACGACCTCGCGCGGACGACGGGGATGATGCCGATGGCGCGGATTTGCTCAACGACTGACACGGGCGGTCCCACCTTTCATCACCCGCTCGACTTCGGCGAGCGTGGCCATGCTCGTGTCGCCCGGCGTCGTCATCGCCAGCGCGCCGTGCGCGGCGCCGCACTCGACGGCCCACTGCGGGCCGCGATTCGTGAGGAAGCCGTAGATCAGCCCCGAGGCAAACGAGTCGCCGCCGCCGACGCGGTCGAGGATCTCGAGATCGGGGCGCGGTGTGGCTTCGTAGAAATCGCCGTCGCACCAGGCGATCGCGCCCCAGTCGTTGCGCGTGGCGGTGTGGGCGACGCGCAGCGTCGTGGCGATGACCTGCAGCGACGGGAGCTCGGCGCGGACGCTGCCGATCATCGTTTTGAATGACTCGGCCGGGAGCGAGGAGTGGTGCTCGTCGACCCCTTCGACGTCGAAGCCGAGGGCGACAGAGAAGTCTTCTTCGTTGCCGAAGAGAACGTCGACGAGGCCGGCCAGCTCGCGGTTCACGGCGCGCGCTCTCTCCGGACCGCCGATCCCTTTCCACAGCGAGGGGCGGTAGTTGAGATCGTAGGAGACGATGACGCCGTGGCGCCGCGCCGCTTCCATCGCCTCGCGCGCGACCCGCGGCGCCGACTCGGAGAGCGCGGCGAAGATGCCGCCGGTGTGGAACCAGCGGACGCCGCTCGCGAAGAGCGCTTCCCAATCGACGTCGCCCGGTTGGATTTGCGAGACCGCGGTGTGGCCGCGATCGGAGCAGCCCACCGCGCCGCGCACGCCGAAGCCGCGCTCGGTGAAATTGAGGCCGTTGCGGGCGCGGCGGCCGACGCCGTCGTCGGCGACCCAACGCAGCCATGTGAGGTCGACGCCGCCCTGCAGCATCAAATCCTCGACGAGACGGCCGACCGGGTTGTCGACGAGCGCCGTGACGATGGCGGTGCGCAGGCCGAAGCAGCGCCGCAGGCCGCGCGCCACGTTGTACTCGCCGCCGCCTTCCCACGCCTGGAACGAGCGGGTCGTGGCGACGCGGCCGTGGCCGGGGTCGAGGCGCAGCATCACTTCGCCGAGGCTGACGAGGTCGTAGCGGGCGGCATCGTTGATCTTCATTTGCGCGATGCTTCCAATCCCGAGCCGCCCCGTGCGTACTCCGGCTGCACGTTCACGACGCCGAACTGGCGGTCGTCGCCTTCGCGATTCGCGGCCATCATCCAGAGGAAGTTGATGCTGCTGCCGGGCGCCGACACGTTCGGATGGTAGCCCTGCGGCATCAATACGACGTCGCCGTCGCGCACCACCGTGACGAGCTCCGGGTTGCCCGGATCGTTGTAGACGAGCTGCAGCCCCCAGCCCGGCGCCGGCATGTCGATGTAGAGATAGGCCTCCTCGAGCATGCGCGCGTGCTCGTGCGGCGGCCACGACGTCCAGTTGCCCGGTTTGGAGAAGGTGACGCCGGCGAGGATGCGGCCGGCCTCGACGTTCTTGCCGATGACGATGTTGACGTCGCGCTCGGACGACGGGCCGCCGGTGTGGAAGTGAAGCGACGGATCGTTCTGCACGTCGGCGAAGCGGACGAGTTGGACGGGGTATTTTTTCTCGACGGGTGCGGCGATCTCGGCGACATCGCAGGTGCCGGAGATTTTGATTTCGGTGTCGCGCGGGACGTAGAGGGCGTCGTAGCGCTCGAGCGTGTAGGTGTCGTTGACGCGGGCCGTGCCGTTGAGGCAAAGCAGCGCCGTTTCGCGCCCGCCCGTCGAGAACGCGATCTCCTCCCCCTCGAGCACGATTCTCCCGAAGTGTAGATGTCTTGCGGCGCTGTTCTCCGGTGTGACGCTGATGCGACGCCCGCGGTGCGCGCCGGTGTTGCGCATGATGCAGGTGCGCGCCTCGATCGGCGCGAGATCGATGCTCATGGTTTCTCCTTTGTCGATTCGATGCGAACGTCGACGAACTTCAGGTCGACGCTGCCGTCGATGACGTGGCCGCGCTCGACGCCGCGGAACGTCGAGTCGCGAATCACCACGCCGTGCAGCGCCGGCTGCTGCAGGCCGCGGATGTAGACGCCGTGGCGGCTGTGCTGCGAGTGCATCCGCTCGACTTCGATGTTGCGCACCGTCGGAATGAACGTTCCGGATTCCGAGGCGTCGTAGCGGAGATCGATCTCGATCGGCGCGAGCTGCACCGTGCCGATCTCGATGTCGCGCACGTAGACGTTCTCGATGAAGCCGCCGCGGGCGGTGTTCGTTTTCAGGCGCAGGCCGCGCTCGAGGGTGGGGCTGTCGAGCTGGTTCTTCTCCGCGAAGATGTTCCGCGCGCCGCCGCTGACTTCGCTGCCGACGGTGATCCCGCCGTGCCCCGCCTTCATGCGGCAGCCGCGGATGACCACGTTCTCGACCGGCGTGTTGAGCCGGCGGCCGTCGTGATTGCGGCCGGATTTCAGGGCGATGCAGTCGTCGCCGGTGTCGAAGACGCACTCCTCGATCAGCACGTCGCGGCACGACTCCGGGTCGGCGCCGTCGGTGTTCGGCCCGTGCCCGACGACGGTGACGCGGCGGATCGTGACGTTCGTCGACAGCGTCGGGTGCAGCACCCACATCGGGGCGTTGCGGAGCGTGACGCCCTCGATGAGCACGTTCTTGCAGCGGTACGGCTCGACGAAGCTCGGGCGGAGATAGTGCCCGGCGCCGAAGATGCGCTGCGCCACCGGCACCTCGTCCGCGTTCATCTTGAAGAGCGCCTTGCGATCAGCGGTCTGCTTTTTCCAGTCCCACCAGTGCCGGTCATCGGCCTGGCCGTCGAGCGTGCCCTCGCCGGTGATGGCGATGTCCTCGCACTCATAGCAGTAGATCAGCGGCGAGTAGTTCATGAGCTCGACGCCTTCGAAGCGCGTGAGGACGAGCGGATAGCGCGACGGATCCTGCGTGAAGCGGAGCGTCGCCCCGGCCTGCACGTGCAGGTTGACGTGGCTGCGGAGGCGGATCGGCCCGGTGACGTAGTCGCCCGGCGGAATGACCACGCGTCCGCCGCCGGCGCGGGCGCAGGCGTCGACCGCCTTGGCGATGGCGTCGCTCGCGTCGCCGCCGCTCTTCGCCTCGACGACGAAGTCGCGCGCCGGGAACCGCGGCGCCTGGATGCGGCCGAGGATCTCGGGCACCGCGGCCCACGGATCTTGCGCGGCCGCCGCGGCGACCGCGACGAAGAAGGCTATCGCGAGGGCGCCCCTCACCCGGCGCTTCGCGCCACCCTCACCCCGCGAGCGGGGAGAGGGGCCGGAAATTGATTGCTGGGTCATTTCACCTCGACGCGCAGCGGCGAGTTGATCCGCTGCGTCCATTCGTCCACGTATTTGTCCCATGCGGCGACGCTGCCGACGACCTCGTCCCACGCGGTGCCCACGTAGTAAACCGCAGGTGTGCGCGCCAGGACCAGATGGTTGACGCTGTCTTCGGTGATGTCGGCGATCGAAGCAGGATCGAAGACGAGCGTGCAGGTGAAGTTTCCTTTGCCGCCCACGACTGGTCCCCAGGTGCGGATCGATCCGGCGGCGCGCTCCACGCGCACGCCGCTGTTCGCGAATTTTTTGATGCCGGCGGCGTACGCGCCGGAGCCGTCGACGAAGCGGCTCTCGAAGCGGTTGAAGTTCTGCCCGGCGTCGAGCGTCACCCGCTTCGTCTCGAACCCGGGATAGTCGAGCTCAAAAACGAGTCGGATCGGCCCGGCGGCGAGCACGCGCGAGTTGCGGAAGTTTTTCGAGACCAGCAAATGACCATCGCGCCACAACCCCACGCCGCCGCAGCCGCGGCTCGCGCCGGCGGAGTAGAAGTCGCCGCCTTCGCCATTGTCGTGGTGATAGTCGTCGACCATGTACCAGTCGTTGATGACCAGGCGCGGCGTCCGCTTCAGCCAGACGTCGACCGCGCTCGACGTCAGCGGCTCCTTCTGCCACGTTTCCAGCGCCGGGCCGTACATCCGGTGCGCGACGCGGTCGTTCTCCCAGGCGAAGTCGTCGAAGCGCTCGCGCACGAAGCGGCCGTAGACGCGAACGTCTTCCTTGCGGACTTTCCGCGGCGATCCGGCGCGGAGCTCGAACGAGCGCGTGCCGTTCGCCGGCACCTCGCCTTGGAAGATCAGGCTGCGCTTGCCGTCGATATCGAGCGTCTGCGCGACGAGCTCGCGCTCGCCGTCGAAGACGTGGATCGAATTCAGATCGCCGAGCGCGCCGAGTTGCGATGCGGGGATCTCG
>WNGF01008048.1_pt1 | contig 12524 bp, 11 predicted proteins | sample 5400641 | NCBI WGS metagenome assembly WNGF01 (sample SAMN13153371, study PRJNA577476) | soil metagenome | isolation source: 80 cm soil or saprolite under grassland replicate 2 | place: USA:California | collected 2016-06-15
CCGGCTGTGATTGGTACCAACGCTCGCGTACTGCCGAAGTCGCAGGTTCAGTCGATGAATGACGGCACGATCCAACTCCCGCCGCAATAAGCAGAAGCATCCCGAGCGAGGGTCGCCGGTGTGCACTCATGAACCAGATTCTCCGAATGCAGCTACGTGCAATTGCCGGTTGTTACCGTGACGGTCACTCCCGTTGTGCCAACATTTCCGTTCGCATCGGTAGCTGTCACCGTGAGGTAGAGGGACCCGGGAGAGAATGGCGTAAAAAAGAGCTCGTTATCCGATCCGTATCATAAGGAGTTCCGCCTACGGTCCATCGATAGGAATACGGGCTTGTCCCCCAAGTCAAGCTGGTTCGACCTCAATCTGCGAAGGGCCAATAATGTTCACTTCATTCGGCGGCGGCGGTGGAGTCGAGGTTACGCGCATTCCCAAAGTTTCTCTTGAGACAAGCCCTCCCTGCCATTTTGTCGCTCCACCCCTCCATTTCGGCCGCCGAGTCGCGCATATTGGGGGTAGATCGCCTCTGACCCCGCTCCGAAATGGCCGACACTCCCCGCGACACTACCATAGATAAGCACCCCACCGACGCCGCCGGCGCCGGATTCCCATCCGCCCCCGCCACCCCCCTCAAGCGCACTCCGCTCTACGAGATCCACCAGTCGCTCGGCGCCAAGATCGTCCCCTTCGCCGGATACGAGATGCCCGTCCAGTACCCGACTGGCATCACCGCCGAGCATAAGGCGGTGCGCGAAAAAGCGGGCCTGTTCGACGTCAGCCACATGGGCGAGTGCATCGTCCGCGGCGCACAGGCGGTGGACTTCGTCAACTTCGTCACCACCAACGCCGTCGCCGCGCTCAAGGAAGGACAGGCGCACTACTCGACGATCCTCAACGATCGCGGCACGATCGAGGACGACTGCCTCGTCTACCGTGCGAGCGATCACGTGATGATGGTCGTCAACGCGTCCAACATCGACAAGGATTTCGCGCATATCTCGAAGCAGCTCTCGAAGTTCGACGCGACGCTCGAGAACGTCAGCGATCAAACCGCGCTTCTCGCGCTCCAGGGTCCGCGCGCGGCGGAATTTCTCCAACGGCACACCAAAGTCGATCTCTCGAAGATCAAGTACTACGAGTTCGTCATCGGCGAAGTAGCCGAGATCGGCAACGTCTACATCTCGCGCACCGGATACACCGGCGAAGACGGATTCGAGCTCTACTTCCCCAACGAGCACGCGGTCCAGATGTGGAAGGTGCTCACCGGGCATGGCGACGTCACTCCCGCCGGACTCGGCTGCCGCGACTCGCTCCGCCTCGAGATGGGAATGGCGCTCTACGGCAACGACATCGACGATACCGTCACTCCCCTCGAAGCGAACCTCGGCTGGCTGGTGAAGCTGAAAAAGGGTGACTTCGTCGGGCGCGACGCGCTCGTGAAGCAGAAAGAAGAAGGCGTGAAGAAAAAGCTCATCGGGTTCACGCTCAGCGAGCGCGCATTCCCTCGCCACGGATATCCGGTGTTCGTGAACAACGGGCCGAGCGGCGACGTGAAAAGCGGAACGATGAGTCCGACCCTGAACATTCCGATCGGAACCGCGTACGTGCCGTCCGACTGGTCATCGGAGGGAACCGCAATCGAAGTCGAGATACGCGGCAAGCGAATCCCCGGCAAAATCGAGAAGATGCCGTTCTACAAGAAGGGAAGCCGGCTGTAGAACGATGAGAATCGCAGTGCTGACGGTATCCGATTCCGTCTCGAAGGGAACGCGACAGGACGAATCGGGCGCCGCGATCGCCGAGTGGGGGAGAGCGCGGAAGTACGAGATTTCCGCGCAGGCAGTTTGCACCGACGACACCGTCGAGATCGTCCGTCACCTTATCGGGTGGAGCGACAACGGCGCGACGGATCTCATTCTTACGACAGGTGGTACCGGCCTCTCGCCCCGCGACGTCACACCGGAGGCGACGAAAGCGGTAATCGATCGCGACGCGCCTGGCATCGCCGAAATGCTGCGCGCGAAAGCAATCGATTCGTTCCCCCGGGCCGCGCTATCGCGTGGAATTGCCGGCGTCCGCGGTCAAACGCTGATAGTGAATCTCCCCGGATCGCCAAACGGAGTGCGCGACGGAGTCGCCGCACTCGAGTCCGTCATCGAGCACGCCTGCGATGTCCTCAGCGGAAAAGTGAATTCGCACGACGAAGCCGCGCCGGCAGCGAAGCCTGCGGCGCCAAAACCGAAACGCGCGAAGTGAAAGTCCTCATCACGCTCACCGACGTCGAGCCCGCCGTCCGCCTCAACGCCGCGCTCGAATCCTCGGGTGTTACGACCTCGGTCGTCTCGCCGCTCGACGACCTCCGCGGCGAGATAAGGAAGTTCAAGCCCGACGCGATCGTCATCACCGGCAATCTCGCCGACGCGTCCAACCTGCAGATCGTCCGCGACCAGCTCTGGCTCGGCACGGGCGTCATCGGTCTCGCCGACGTCGAGGACGCCGCGCTGCGCGAGCGGCTCCGCGGACTCGGATTTGTTGACGTTTATACGAAGCCCGTCGCGCCCGAGGAATTGTATCTCTCGGTGCGGAGAGTTCTCGACCGCCGCCGTCTCACCGAAGTCACCGGACTCATCGGACAGTCGGAGTCCATCCGCGAAGTTCTCGTCAAGATCGAACAGATGGCGCCGGTGTCGAGCACCGTCATCGTCGAGGGGGAGAGCGGCACCGGAAAGGAGCTCGTTGCGCATGCGATCCATCGCCTGAGTCCCCGGCGCAACAAGCCGTTCATCGCCGTCAGCGCCGGCGCGCTGCCGGAGACGCTGATCGAGAGCGAGCTGTTCGGTCATGAGAAGGGGGCGTTCACCGGCGCGGCGGAGCGGAGGATCGGAAGGTTCGAGCTCGCCGACGAGGGAACTCTTTTTCTCGACGAGATCGGGGAGATTCCGCCGAGCACGCAGGTGAAGCTGCTGCGCGTTCTGGAGGAGAGAAAGCTGACGCGCGTCGGCGGGACGGCCGAGATCCCGATCAACGTGCGTGTCGTCGCGGCGACGAACCGTCCGCTGCGCGAGAGCGTCGAGCATGGCGAGTTCCGCACCGATCTCTATTACCGGCTCAACGTCCTCAGCATTTATCTGGCGCCGCTCCGCGAGAGGCGCGAGGACATTCCGCTGCTCGTCCGCCGGTTCATCCAGGAATTCTCGACGCAGCACGACCGTCCCTTCCACGGCATCTCGGCGGAGGCGATGCAGATCCTGATGAGCTACTCGTGGCCGGGGAACGTGCGCGAGCTGCGCAATCTCATCGAGAGCATGGTCGTGCTCGCGCCCGGGCGTGAGATCGGCCCCGACGACATTCCGCGCGCGATCCGCGAGGGCGGCTCGGCGAGATTTCTGCCGGTGCACGTCGGTCCGATAGTGCGCAGCGCGGCGGGAGTCGAGGGGCGGGAGCTGGAATTTCTCGTGCGCAGTCTGCTCGAGCTCAAGCTTCAGGTTGAAGAGTTAAGACGGAGAATGGATGATGACTGGCGCCATCATCCCGACTGGGCGCGCGAGATTCAGCCGGCGATGCCGTCGAATTCGATGGTGATCGCGTCGGCGGTCGAGGCGGCGAACCAGCCCGCGCCGCCGTCAACGTTGACGATCGCGCCGGGGATGACGATGGCCGAGATCGAGCGGGCGGCGATCGAGTCGGCGCTGAGGGAGACGCGCGGCAACCGGCGGAAGGCGGCGCAGATGCTCGACATCGGGGAGCGGACGCTGTACAGGAAGCTCAAGGAGTACGGGATCCCGCTGGAGGGGTGATGCGACGCGAGAGTGATCTAAGGACAACATTTGCGACGATTCCACGAAGCGTGTACGGGGGCGCTCTATTGCTGATCGTAGCGATCATCTTTTACGCGATGTGCTTCGGAGATAGCGTACAGGCGATTGACCGAGAGGCATGGACATTTTGCAAAGCGGCGTACGCTCGAGCTCAGACTCCGAAGGAGAGCGCGGCAGTTGACGTTCAAATAACAGCGCGCGATCGCATTGGTGGGTCTCTGAATTGTCGCGGCCTCAGTCGGACGATGCACTAATTGCGCGCTGCGCGCCATCGGCGGTGATGTAAATCGGGTAGTGATGGATCGATCAGTCGGCCGGTGGACGCGGTTTTGCGCTATTTTTGGCTTATGCTTGCCGGACACCGATGATACACGAAGGCGACCCCGCACCCGATTTCGATCTCGAGACCGACGAAGGCGGACGGATCAAGCTGTCGTCGCTTCGCGGACGAAACGTCGTTCTCTTCTTCTATCCCAAGGACAATACCTCCGGCTGAACGCGTGAAGCGTGCGCGTTTCGCGACGCCTTTCCCCGGTTCGGGGAACTGAATGCGATGGTGCTCGGAGTCAGCCCCGATTCGGCCAGGTCGCACCGGAAGTTCAGGGAGAAGTATGAGCTCCCCTACAATCTTCTTGTCGACGACGGACATCGGCTCGCCGACGCGTTCGGTATCTGGAAGGAGAAGACGCTGTATGGCGTGAAGTACATGGGCGTCGAGCGAACCACCGTCATCATCGATCGTGACGGGAAGGTCGCGAAGATCTTTCCAAAGGTTCAGATCGATGGCCACGTCGAAGAGGTCGCCGCAGCAGTAACCGCATTGGCCACGCAGGAGAAATAGTCCGCTCGCCTCCAGCGAGCCTAGCACGATTCATGAAGGATCAAAGTCGCATCCCAAACGACTTTTCGACCCACCGGAGGCTTCGATGAACGCGAAAGAAATCATGACTGCCAGCCCGGAGTGCTGCTCCGCCGGCGACTCCATCAAGGATGTCGCCCGCCTCATGCGCGACAATGACTGCGGCGTCGTCCCGATCCTCGCCGACGATTCGGCGAAAGTCGTCGGCATCGTCACCGACCGCGACCTCGCCATTCGCGGATACGCCGAAGGCAAGGGACCCGACTCGACCGTCGGCGACCTGATGACCGCAAGTCCCGTCTGCTGCCACGCGAACGACGACATTCGCGACGTCGAGCGCGCGATGGCCGAGCACCAGGTGCGGCGCGTGCCGATCGTCGACGACCGCGGACGCTGTATCGGCATCGTCGCCCAGGCCGATCTCGCCCGTGCGGCGAACGGAAACGGCGTCACGGAACGTGAGATCGCGATCGTCGTCGAGAAAATCTCCGAGCCGGCGAGCGAGCCGATCCACCGGACCGGCACGGCATCGCTCGAGCAGCAGTTCTAGCGGGCTTTCCCCGATTTGAGGTGGCGGAGGAACCAGTCGCGCGCCGACTCCGCCACCTTCTCCAGCGTGCCCGGCTCCTCGAACAAGTGCGTCGCGCCGGGCACGATCTCCAGCTTCACCTCGGCGCGCATCGCCCGCTTCGCCTGCTCGTTCAGCTCGATGACGACGGGGTCGCGCCCGCCGACGAGCAGCAGCGTCGGGGCTTTCACCAACGGCAGCGCGTCGTGAGCGAGATCCGGACGGCCTCCTCTCGACACCACCGTGCCGACTCGATCGACGCGCTGAGACGCGGCGACGAGCGCCGCTCCGCCTCCGGTGCTCGCTCCGAATAATCCGACCGGAAGATTTTTCGTCTCCCCCTGAACGGCGAGCCAGTCGATCGCAGCGACGAGACGCGCGGCGAGCATTCCGATGTCGAACCGGTGCTCCCGGGTGTACTCGTCCACCGCTTCTTCCTCGGGCGATAGCAGATCGAGCAGCAGCGTTCCAAGACCGGCGTCGCGCAGCACGCGCGCCACAAACCTGTTGCGCGAGCTGAAGCGGCTGCTCCCGCTCCCGTGCGCGAAGAGAATCAGTCCCGTCGCATTTTTTGGAACGCCGAGCGTTCCTTCCAGCGGGACACCCTGCGCCTCGAGCGTGATCGTTCTCTCGAGACGATCGTCGGCATACGGAAGCTGCGCGTCGGCGCGATCCATCATAGTCATCCACCCCTCCCCGCCCTCACGTTCTCTCCCTCGCCCCGCTCGGCGCGCGATCTGTCGAGCAGCTCGTGCACTTCTTCGTCCGTCGTCTGCGAGAAATCCTCGTACCAGAGTCCGACCGCATGGAACGGCTCCGGCGTCGTCGCGCAGACGGTGCCGTCGGCGATGTCGTGAAATGCGGCGCAGGTCTCGGATGCCGCCACCGGAACCGCGACGATTATCTTCGCCGGCTTCCGGAGTCTCAACGCCATGACGGCGGCGCGCATCGTGGACCCCGTAGCGAGTCCGTCATCCACCAGAATCACCGTTTTTCCGCTGACGTCGGGGAAATCGCGCGCGCCGCGGTAGCGGATCTCCCGCCGCTCCAGCTCGCGCTCCTCCGCTGCGATGACGCGCCTCAAATCACTCTCGCTCACGCGGGCCGAACGGATGAGATCGTGGTCGAGCACCTGCACTCCGCCGCTCGCGATGGCGCCCATCGCCAGCTCCTCGTGCCAGGGGACGCCGAGCTTTCTGACGACGAACACGTCGAGCGGCGCGCCGATGGAAGTGGCGACCTCGTAGCCGACGGGGATGCCGCCGCGGGGGAGCGCGAGGACGATGACGTCGCCGCGGCCGGCGTATTCACCGAGCTCGGCGGCGAGCCGCCGTCCGGCGTCGTGCCGGTCGCGAAAGCGTGTTGCCATTTCTTCCTCCGTTTGCCGAGTGACAAAGCCCCGCATCGCCCGTGCCCGATTCGTCTTTCCGCGCCGAAGAGGGCGCGGGTTATGCGACTCTCGCGGGCATCAATCATTGGAGGACGTCGTGCCGGAGAAGGAGACTTTGGAGAGGGCGCGCGAGGACGCGCGCGAAGGGAAGGCGCCGTCGACACAGGCGGGAGAGTTCGTGCGCGAGGAGATGCATCACGTGCGCGAGGGGAAGCACGGCGCGAAGTCCACGAAACAGGCGATTGCGATCGGACTCTCGAAAGCGCGCCGGTCCGGAGTGAAGCTGGCTCCGCCGCCCCGCGGATCGAAGCGCACCAAGCAGCAGGCGGCGCGCGAGACGGCGAAGGCGAAGTCAGGCGGACGAAAGAAGGTGTCCGCGACGCGGTCGCGGGCGGTCCGCGGCGCTCTCAAGCGCGAGGGACATTCGGCGGCGTCTCACGCCGCGCTTGCGAGACAGGCGCGATCGAGTGCGCGCCAGCGGAGCGCATCATCGCGCTCGGCGGCGGCGAAAAAGGCGGCGCGCACGAGGGCGAGGTCGCGCGCGTAGCGGATTCCCGGGCGGATTTCGCGGAAGTCGCCCACCGCCGAACGGCGGGGCGACGGGCGACGGGCGACGGGCGACGGGGCGGCGGGGAGGCGGAGCTGGTGCTCCGCCTTCTCGCATTTTACGAGTGAGTGCGGCGAGAAATTTTCTTGATTAAAGAGGCGGCAATCCCGATATTGTGCGCTGGATTTTGAGCGACATCATTTTGCCGCCTACCAGGACAAATTGACTTCTCCGATAGCCGGAAGCGTGCTCCCCATCAAGCGTGCAGAGGAGCTGATTCTCACGCTGCCCGGGGTCGTCTCCGCAAAAATCCTCGCCGGGGACAACGGCATAATCGAACAAATCCACGTACTGACGACGACGGAGCTCACTCCGAAGCAGGTCGTGCGGAACATCGAGAGCGCGCTGGTCGCGCATCTGTCGATGCGAATCGATCACCGGAAGATCTCGGTGGCGAACACCAGTGACGGGAAGCCCCGTCGTGCGACGCCGGCGAGCGGTGTCCCGGCGGCGAGGTCCGGGGCGGAGAGCAATCTGTTGTTTGAAGCGTCCAAGCGGCGGCTTTACTTCGAGGATGTGGAGGTTCGCGGCTCGCGGTCGAAGGGTGTGTCTTGCCGGGTGACGTTGCGGAAGGGGGATGCGTCCTGGATGGGCGAAGCGCAGGGCATCGAGGGAGACAGGTCGAGGCTGGATCTGGCCGCCCGCGCGACCGTGCTCGCGATCGCGGCTGCCGAGGGGAGGGAAGGGCAGCTGGCGGTGGAGGGAGTGAAGGTCGTCGAGGCGTTTGAGAGGAGCTATGTGTTCGTTGCGGTGACTGTGAGGAGCGGCCGCGAGGCAAAGCTACTGGCTGGGACCTGTGAGATAAGGGAGAGCGCGGAGACAGCAGCGGTGCTGGCGGCGCTCGATGCGACGAACAGATGGATCGAGCTTGATCCACTATAGGGCGCAGGGAGTTTCCCTATGGCGGGAGAGGTTATTCGATTGTAGAGTAGCGATCCGATTGGCAGGGCAGTACGAGCCGAGGTTTGACCTTTACCAGATGATTATAGGATAAAAAAACCCCCGTCCCGGTTGAAGCGGAGTTGAGCGGGCAAGACACGGAGACATGAGCGGAGCCGACCTTAGCGCATTTGGACGAGAGTCCGGTGCGACTTCACTAAAGGGAGGTGACGCAAAATGTGGGATTGGATTCTCTGTTTGTTCCTTGCGAGCGATCAGACGTGGACCTAACCCGAGACCGGGGGTTTCATCTTCATGACCAAGATCGAACGGTACATTTTCGTAGTGACTGCCGCGGCGATAGCCGCGGGCGTTTCACTGTATGTACAGGAACCGCTGATCCCGCCAGGGTTCCTTCGAGTTGCGCTCGTTTTCGGATCTATCAGTCTGTTAGCGCGCCTCCTTAATCACCAAATCGGGAAAGAAAGGACAGGCTCGCTCGCATTCATTCCCATGCTTGCCAGCGCGGCGATGGCACCTCACTGGGTGACTATGGTTGCCGTGACCTTGGCTGCATTGGTGGAACAGCTGTTGTCGCGCAAAGAGTGGCAGAAAACCGTCTTTAATACAAGTCAGTACTCGTTGTCCATCGCCGCAGCGATTCTGGCTTATCGCGGTGCCGGAGGAGCGCCTCTTCAGAACATTGGCGAAGCTACCGCCGCGACATTGATGCTGCTCTTCCTCGTCTTCCTTGTTTCAAATTCTGTGAGTGTTAGTGGCGTTGTCGCAATCGCCACAGATGATGACTTCATTGACGTATGGAAGCGCGGAACACTCGGTGAATTGCCCTACGATTTCTTGTCTCTTCCGGTCATCTTGTTTTTCGTATGGATATACAGCGATTTCGGTGCTGTTGGCGCTTTCTTCTTGGCAGTACCGCTTTTGGGCATGCGTCAGCTTTACATGGTCAATTCCAAACTCGGTACGACAAACCGTGAGCTTCTTGAGCTCATGGTGGCCGCGATTGAAGCTCGAGATCCATACACGTCGGGACATTCCCGACGAGTTGCGGCAAACGCGCGCGTAATTGCGAAGGCAATAGGACTACGCGATAGGGACGTTGAGAGAATTGCGGTTGCGGCGCTGCTTCATGATGTAGGTAAGATTCACGATGTTTTCGGGCCGATTCTCAACAAGCCTGGAAGGCTCACGCCGGAAGAAAACGTCATTATGAAAACTCACCCGATTAAGAGTGAGGAGTTGGTATCCACGGTTACCGAACTAAAAGACGTCCTTCCGCTGGTCCGGCATCACCATGAGAATTGGGACGGGTCAGGATATCCAGACGGTATTGCAGGAGAGGACATACCCCTGGGCTCGCGAATTATCATGTTTGCTGACACGATTGATGCGATGACCACCGACCGACCATACAGGGCGGCGCTCGATGAGGGGGCTGTGCGCGGCGAGATGAGAAAATTTAAAGGAACCCAGTTTGATCCGGCTATATATGACCGTCTCCTGGCCAGTGCGGACTTTAGCTTATTGTTCCGTTCGGCGGGGGGTGAGGCACGAATGCCGGCGGATCGACACGAGATAAGGTTTAGAATCTTGGGCGCTACTAAATCCGCGTAGCCAAAGTAACAAGGCTATCTTGGCTCGCCATAAGGCGAGTTTTTTTAGGGCAGGCTCCAGATGCACTTAGGGATCAACCAACGACCACTCAAGTGTTGCGTCGGCCAAATTTTGTGGGACTGGACCTAGGTCTCGCCGGTATTTCTGGAGATAGTCTCGAACCAATCTTCTTGCTTTGTCGCCCTGCCCGATGGCGCAGAGCCCTGCGTATAGAGCATGTGTTTCAAAATCTTGAAAACCTGCTGCCCGATATTTCAAATGCAGATCCTCAAGTTCTCTTAGTGCGCTTCGCATGACGTCATCAAGGCGGCCTAGTGCAGCACCCAAGCGGACAACAACCGCTAGGATCACTGCATGTAGAGTTGTACCGCACTTACCCGTGTGCTGTAAGAGTTTTCCGCAGTAGGCGTCAGCTTCGTCGAACTTCCCTTCTTCGAGGCAAACGCGTGCATTCATGTAGGCAAACTCAAGGTGCGCGTGAGAGTCATCGTTCGGGAAGCTGACATCCGCATATTCGGCGAGCTGTTGTCGCGCTTTCATGTGGTTTCCCTCTGCCAAATACAGGCGAACAACCTCTTGCGTGAGAGACCGCGCAAATGCAAAGCTCCGGCGGGACACGGCGGCTTGCACGGCCTCCCGGAGAAGCGCACGTCCCTCCGCAAAATGTCCACAGAGGCGGAAGCCGCTGGCCGCATTGCGAAGTCCGATGGCAAGCGCCGCAACATCGCCCTTATCTCTGAGCACTTGAGCCAGTTGTTGGCCGGCCTTCCGCGCCGCCTTGGGTTCACCGACCATGGAATGGAAAACGAGCTCTGCATCGAATCGTGCAAATTCGGGAACATCTTCCGATCCTAGAAATGGCGAGACGTGTTGGAACAGCTCTCTGACGAGGTCTAGCCTGCCTTCGTCTCCAGCCATTTTCATCGCGAGGGAGGCGAATTTGACGCGATGTTCTCGAGAGGCTGAAGTGTCTTCGACACAACGCTTCGCAAGCGGCACAATTTCCGCATAACTTAGTGACGTTCGCCACAGTGAATCGACGTACTTCAATTCGTAGTCATTGTGTTCGCCCGTAACACCTTGTAGCTCCTGAATCTCAAGCACGGCCCTCTTCACATCTGACCATCGTCGTGCCAGTTCCAACGCGCTTATTTCGAGCTCCAACATTGGAATTTTCTCGGCTTTGGTGCGGCAAAACCTCCGCGCCGCTTCGAATGCGTCGGCCGCATCACTCGGGAGGCCAACAGCGAGCAAGTGTTCGGCGCAACTTTTTGCAAGAGAGTATGCTCGATCGCTCTCGCCGGCTTTTTGCCAATGCCCCGCGCAGGCCCAGACGAGAGTAGCGTGCTGCGGGCCATCGCCGAACGCGCTTTCCAGTACTTCGCCCGCTCGCCGGTGAAGAAGGATTCGGGATTGTTTATCGAGCGCTTTCATTACAACACCCATTACTAAGTCATGTCTGACTCTTAAGCCAGTTACACCTTCCGGCTCCGCCCCACGCTCCTCCGACAGCATAGACCCTTTCGCCAACTCCTGCAGCGCCGCGAGCAAACGATAAGGCTCGTGCCCTAGCATCCGTTCGATTCGCGGCAGTGTCGCGTGCTCGCCAAGAATCGAGCACGCCTGAAGTAATTGCGTCGCGGGCTCGCTCAATCTCGACACGCGATCGCGGATCACCGATGTGATCGACGGCGGCACCACATGGCGCTGGCGTGTTTCGATCCACTGTCTCACAAGCTCGTGCAGGAAAAACGGGTTGCCCTCGCCGATCTCCCGGCACCACACCACGAAATCCTCGTCGGGCTTTTCGTTCGTCGCCTCGAACATCTCCAACACGAGCTTCATCGACGCGTCTTCCGTGAACGGCGCCATATGGTGCGTCACCAGGCCGGCGCGCGTGCAGGCGTCCAGAAGCGGATTGTCGCGTATGCGCGAGGTGAAAACCAGTAGCAGCCGTTTGTCGGCGGCGAGATCGGCAAGTTGGCCGAGTATCCGCGCGCTTGCAGCGTCGAGCCAATGCACGTCCTCAATGACAAGCAGCAGCGGCTGCTCTTCGGCGACGGCATCTATGAGATCGAAAATCGCAGCGCGAATCGCCTCGAAAATGCTCTGCGGATCCATGTCGAGCTGCGGTAAGCGCGGCGACTTGATATCGAATTCGGTCAGCCGATGAAGATCGGAGATCGTTTCCGCCGAGCAGCCAAGCGCACCGCGCATGTCAAGCAGCTGAGGAATCATCTCGACGAACACGGAAAGCGGCCGATGAATATCTCCGCGTCTGCACGCGACTCGCCGCATGCGCACACCCTGCAATTCTCCGAACCGACCGAGCTCGGCGGCGAGACGGCTCTTTCCGATTCCGGCGTCGCCCCAAAGAAGGCTGCATCGCCCACGACCTTCGCGCGAATCGTTCAACAGGGTTATGAGGACCTGCATGTCCGACTCGCGTCCAACGAAGATGTTCTCCGTCCGTCCGAAGAACGCCGACTCCGGAACGCGCTCGGCGATCCGCTTTCGCATCAGTGTCGCTGGCAGCTTGATCTCCATCGTCCCAGGGCCGAGATCCGCTACGTAGCGGTCGAGAATCGAGACTGCTTCCCGTTTAGCGCCGCGCATTGCCGACGCTTCCGCCCGGGCCAGCACCGCTTCTTCGTTGAATGGATCGACGTCCATGCACTTGAGCGCCAGCTGCTCCACCCGCAGCCAGTCACCTCGGCTCCGCGCCTGGCGAATGCCGTTCAGAAGCGCCCGCGTCGCGGCCGCACTGA
>WNGF01025624.1_pt1 | contig 12523 bp, 14 predicted proteins | sample 5400641 | NCBI WGS metagenome assembly WNGF01 (sample SAMN13153371, study PRJNA577476) | soil metagenome | isolation source: 80 cm soil or saprolite under grassland replicate 2 | place: USA:California | collected 2016-06-15
GGCGACCCGCTCTTCGATGTCGCGCGATTCTCGATGGCCGGTGACCAAGCGACTCGGGCGCTGCTGGCGGGCTACGGGATCGAGCAAACGCCCGCGCGCGACCGGACGCTGTCGCTCTACCGCGTGCTGTGGTCGCTGATGGCCTTGCATGCCGAGTACGACGCGGGCGGCGACTGGTTCGCGGCACACGTCACGACCATGGCGAAAGAGCTAGGCGGATGACGCGCCGCGGCCAGTACGCCGAGCTCTACGACATCCAGGCCCGCGCGTACCGACTGAGCTGATGACGGTGCGAAGCTGGCTGGGTGAACGAGTTCAGGCAGCAGGATCTGGCCGGCGCGCGGTTCGAGGAACTGTCTCTGAACGGCGCTGTGTTTCATGACGTCAACCTGGAGAACGTGCTGTTCGACAACGTCAACCTGCGCGGCGCCAGGGTGCGGGGCGCCTTGGTGGTCGACGTCGCCATCAACGGGATGGTCCAGAACCTCCGGGTCAACGGCGTCGACGTCGTACCGCTGATCGAGGCCGAGCTCAACCAGCGGTACCCGGACCGGGTCAAGATGCGCCCGGCCGACGCCGACGGGTTCTGCGAAGCGTGGGGGATTCTCGAACGGCTCTGGGGAGAGACAGTCGACCGGGCCCGCGCGCTGCCGCCTTCGCTGCTGCACGAATCGGTGGACGGGGAGTGGTCCTTCATCGAGACGCTCCGACACCTGGTGTTCGCTACAGACGCCTGGGTACGACGTACTGTCCTCGGCGACCCGGCGCCGTGGGATCCGCTCGACCTACCGCATGACGAGATGCGCGACGAGCCGTCTGTCCCGCGCGACCGTGCCGCCCGGCCGTCGCTCGACGAAGTACTCGCGCTGCGCGCCGACCGGATGACGACCGTACGCACACTGATCGCCGATATCACTGAGGAGCGACTCGACCGGATGACCGAGCCGGTCACCGAACCGGGCTATCCGGAGTCGCAGAGCTACCGCGTCCGCGATTGCCTCGAGACGATCCTCGACGAGGAGTGGGAGCACCGCCTGTACGCCGAGCGCGATCTCGCCGTACTCGAATCCCGAAAATGACGTGTCGAGTACGGCGAAGGTCGTTCGACGCCTAGGCGAGGACGCACCTACAAGCCTTGGGAGACAGTCATGGAGCTCAGCGTCAACATCTTCGTCAGCCTCGACGGCGTCATGCAGGGGCCGGGCGGCCCGGAGGAGGACCGGAGCAATGGTTTCGAGTACGGCGGCTGGCTGGTGCCGCACGCGGCCGACGGGCAGCTGAACCCGGTCGACGGGTGGTTCCGGGAGGCCGACGCGATCCTGCTCGGGCGGACGACGTTCGAGATGATGCGCGCGTTCTGGACGCAGGTGACCGTCGAGCCGGACAACATCGTGTCCACCGTGCTCAACACCTGGAAGAAGTACGTCGTCAGCAACACGCTCTCGGACGAGGACGCGGCCTGGGGCGACACCACGGTGCTGCGCGGCGACGACATCGTGGACCAGGTACGACGCCTGAAGGAGCAGCCGGGTCGGGAGTTGCAGGTGCACGGGAGCTGGCAGCTCGCTCGGACGCTGCATGATGCCGGGCTGGTGGACATCTACCGGCTGATCCAGTTCCCGGTGGTGGTTGGCACGGGCAAGCGGTTGTTCGAGAATGGCGCCGTACCGTCGACGTACAAGATCACCGCGGGCGAGGTGCTGACCGGCGGCTCAGGCGTGGTGTCGCTGACGCTGCGGCAGGACAGCTTCGGCTCGATCAGCACCGGGGACATCATCGTCGAGGACGGCAAGGAAGTGCTGATCTGAGATATGTCGGCACCATGTCCTAGCCTCGGATCAGTGCCGATTGGGGGTTGGACATGGACATGCTGACAACGCAGGCGATCCTGGACGCCGGGCTCGACGACTGGCGCAAGCTCGCCCAGGCGCTGCACGCGCGATATCTCACGGGGTCCTTCGCCGACGGCCTCCAGTTCGTGGGGGTCGTCGGTGAGGCCTGCGCGGAGCTCGACCATCAGCCGGAGGTCAGGCTCGCCGACACCTTCGTCGACCTGAAGCTGATCAGCCATGACGCGGTCTACCGAGCTGACGACGGGACCGAGCGGCAGGTGTCGTGGGTGACTCAGCGCGATATCGACCTGGCCCGTCGGATCAGCTCGCTCGCTGCGGAGTTGGGCATCAGGGCGGAGCCGACCGCGGTGACGCAGTTCGAGCTGGGGTTGGACACAGCCGATCTCGCCGCCGTTGGTCCGTTCTGGGCGGCCGTACTGACCGGGAGCACTGAATCGCGCCAGGGCGACGACGTCAGAGACCCGACGGAACGCGTGCCGAACCTCTGGTTCCAGGGCACCGACCCGCACGAGACCCCGCGACAACGCTTCCACGTCGACCTCTGGGTCCCGCCCGAGGTCGCCGAGGAACGCATCGCCGCCGGGATTGCCGCCGGCGGCCGCGTCACGTACGACAAGGAAGCCCCTGCCTTCACTGTCCTGGCGGACCCCGAAGGCAACAAGGTCTGCATCTGCACCTGCCTCAACCGCTGAAAACCAGCGGCAGGTGACGGCAGCCCTTCGCTACAGTCGACTCAGCCGCGACGGTCGTGGCTTCTGAGGAGGTGCGTCATGGCCTGCATGGTTACCCGGTTCCGCGCCAACCCCTCCTTGTCGGCGGTCGCTGGATAACTTCGATGCAGCTGAATCCGCTCATGTCTTAGGGCGTGAGCTGCTGAGTGATGCCCCGGACCGGCACGTCGGAACCTTCGCCACCCATCTCGACCTCGGCGGCGGCACCGGATCCGCCGCCTGGGCCGCGGCCTCGGTATGGCCGGGCATCACCACCGAAACCGTCGACCGACAACCGGCCGCCATTCACCTCGGCCGCCGCCTCATTGCCAACAGCAACCACCGCTGGACCACGGCCGATCTGCGCCGCTGGACGCCTCCAGACCGGGTCGATCTGGTCACGATTGCCTACGTCCTCAACGAACTGTCGTGTAGCGCCCGCGACCGTATCATCACCACCGCGGCCGACACCGCCGACACAGTCGTCATCGTCGAGCCAGGCACGCCCCGCGGCTTCCAGCGAATCCTCGACGCCCGCCAGCAACTCCTCGACCTCGGCCTGACGATCGCCGCGCCCTGTCCACACCAGCACGACTGCCCGTTAGTCGCCCCGGACTGGTGCCACTTCGCCGTACGCCTCCCGAGAACCGAACTTCACCGCCTCACCAAGCACGGCACCCGCAACTACGAAGACGAAAAGTTCACCTACCTGGTCGCGACCCGCGCGCCCAACCACGCCGCCGAGTCCCGCATCATCACCCGCCCAAGTCGCCCGAAAGGTCAGGTCGTCCTAGACCTCTGCACATCCGACGGCAATCGATGCCAACAGACGATCCCCAAATCATCCGACCGCTACCGCCCCGCCCGCTCCGCAACCTGGGGCGAGACCTGGTAAGCGTGGCGCGACTAGGTTCACGCGGACAGGCCGCACACTCAACATCCACCTCAGGTTGTGATGAGCGAGCAGGATCATGCACCTCAGGGTGCGATCACGAAGCAGCAGTCCAGCCGTTGGTCGACGAGGCGGTGGTGATATTCGGCGGCGGGTGGGGGCTGCGGCTGGCAGCATGAGTGGCATGGCTGAGAGGCGTTTGGACGGTGGGTTCGACGGGGGTGCCTCGCTGGTTGACGGCGTCGTACGTCGTACCGCGGGACCTTGGACATCGTCGGTGCAGGCGCTGCTCGCCCATCTGGAGGCAGCCGGCTTCGAAGGCGCACCTCGAGCGTTGGGCATGGACGCAGACGGCCGCGAGATGGTCAGCTTCCTGCCTGGGGAAACCGTCGGCAACACGCGTCCATGGCCAGCGTGGACCCACAGCGGCGGAGCGTTGGTCGACGTCGCGCATTGGCTCCGTCGCTACCACGCGGCGGTCGCCGACTTCGTCCCACCGGCGTCGTCCTACTGGCGCGAAGGGGTCGTGTGGCGGCCGGGCATGATCGTCGCCCACAACGATGCAGCGCCGTACAACGCTGTCTGGAACCGGGAAGGCCTTGTAGGTTTCGTCGACTGGGACATGGCCGGCCCGATCACCCCGGAGCTGGACGTTGCCTGGGTCGCCTTCTCCTGGACCCCGCTCCACGCCCCGCGCGTAGTAGCAGCCGAAGGCTTCACCGACCTCCCGTCTCGCCCGCGCCGCCTGTCCCACTTCCTCCGCGAGTACGACTGGCAAGGCACCACCACCGACATCCTCGACCTGATAGCCGAACGCCTCACGGTGCAACTCCAGATCATGACCCGAGCAGCCACCGACGACCCGACGTACCAACGAATGCTCGACCTCGGCCGCCACGAAGACCTCCAAGTCGCCGTAGACCAACTCGACACCCTCCGCTGAGAAGGTCGGGACGCTGTGCGTGGCCCAGGACTCCCAATGGTGTCCCGAGCCGTGGTGGCCAGTTGCGCCCCGCCCTGGTCAACGGCGCGATCGGAACGTTGATCACCCGCGACGGGCGGCCGTTCTCTGTCATGGCCTTCACCGTCGCGGGCGACAAGATCGTCAGGATCGACGTTGTCCGCGACCCCGACCGCGTCCACCGCCTCGCGTCCGCCCTCCTCAACCGGACGGAGCGAACAGGGCGGTGAATGCCGAGCGGGATGGCGAGCCTATTTCGTCGAGCTGGGGCCTGATGCCGCGTGACCGGGCGGCGCGGCATCAGGCCAGGGATTCGAGATATTTCTGGGTTTCCTGCTTCTTGAAGTACTGCGCCCAGCCCGCCGGCTGCGCGTTGAACCCGGGTTCGCGGGCGGTGTGGTCGGCACCGTGCTCGACCAGCAGGCGCGCGATCGACAGCTCACCAGCTGAGGCCGCATAGTGCAAGGCGGTGGCGCCGGCGGCGGTGACACCGTTGACGCCGAAGCCAAGATCGATCAGCAGCCGGACCGTTGACCAGTTGCGCGCCTCGGCCATCCGCGCAACCAGGTCTGCGTGCCGATCGCGCAGCCTGGGGTCGGCGGCCAGCATCGACCGCATCGTCGCTGCGTCGGCGGCCTCGGCGGCTTCTTCGAACTGCATTGTGTCCTCCTCGCGTGGTTGCACTCGTACCTATGAGCCCAGACGACGAGCCGATGTGACAGAGCGAGTCCTCGAACGACTGCTGCCTGACGAGAACCGCCCGGCCCGGCGAACTAGCCGAACCACGGCGCTTCCGGACGACTGGACGCCGCCGGCACCGCCGCTCTCGAACGCCTCCAGCTCAGACTTCGCTCTGCGCCGGTCTGAGCCGAGCGCGCGCCTCGAACCGGGCGCGAAGCCGTGGTCATCGCGCGCACAGAGCAACCTCTCCAGTTGAGCCGAGGCCCGCTCGCTACTTTGCGGCTCGGGACACCACTGGGAGTCCTGGGCCTGCGTGGGTCTGTCAGGGGTTGAGGAACAGGCACTTGAAGCCCAGGGCCCGCCATGGCCGGCCGTTCACTCGAAGGAGTGGGGGGCGACGAGGAGGCAGAAGGGGTGGCCTGCCGGGTCGGCTAGGACGTAGAGGGGTTCGGCCTCCTCGTCGGTGCGGTCCAGGAGGAGTTGGGCGCCGAGGGCTTCGGCTCGTTGGCGGTGGCGTTGCAGTTCTTCGACGGTCGGCACGGCGTAGTCGATGTGGATCTGCATCGGAACGTCCGGCGACGGCCACGTCGAGGGGTGCAGCGTGTCGACCTGCTGGAGGGCGAGCACGCGGTCGCCTGCGTCGTCCGTCAGCACCAGCCAGTCGGCGTCATCAACAGAACCATCGGAAGGAGGTACGTCGCTCGGACGGTAGTGCAGGCCAAGCAGCTCACGGTAGAACTCCGCAAGCCCGCGAGCATCCGTCGTGTCCAGCACGGTGTGCATATATCGCGGGTACGTCGCCATGCGAATCACCCCTCATCGTCGGAGACCCCACGATGCCGCCGGCAACCATCACTGTCCAGCAACGTCACCGTCGGGTTCGAAATGGACGATGACGATTTCGTCGGTCGGTTGGAGTTCCGGGTAGTAGTCGCGCAGGCCGGGCAGTACGTCGGCAGCGCTGGCGAAGCCGTCTTCCCGAGCCTCGGCGTCGGTGACGGCGTCGACAGTCTTGGCCACCGTCGACGTGATGCGGCCCGGAATGGTCACCTCGTCGTCGAACTCGAACAGCAGGAGCGCCGGCCCGACCTCCCCCGGATCGTTGAACCGCATCGTCACCCGCTTGCTCCCGTCGCGTACGGCGGGAAGGTGTGTCGCACGGAACCTCAACACTTGCTCGCTCACAAAGGCAAGCCTAAACAGACGCGCGAAACGCACGCCGGTAGGTGTCCGGCGGTACGCCGACGACGCGTTTGAACTGGCGCCGGAGAGTCGTGGCCGTACCCATGCCGGTGGCAACCGCTACTGCCTCGATGCTCTCGTCGGTTGCCTCCAGCAACTGCTGTGCGCGCCGTACCCGCTGGGTCAGCAGCCACTTCAGTGGCGTCTGCCCGGTCACCGACCGAAACTGCCGCCCGAGATGCCGAGTACTCGTGCTCGCCTCCCGCGCCATGTCGGTCACGGTCAGCGGCTGATCCAACCGTTGCTGGGCCCAGGCGAGCAGATGAGCGAGAACATGGTCGCCGTTCACCGGCATCGGCGTGGCCACGAACTGCGCCTGCCCGCCAGAACGATGCGGCGGGACGACGAGACGCCGGGCCACAGCGTTGGCAATCGTGGCACCGTGGTCGAGGTGGATCAGGTGCAGACACAGATCCACCGCGGCCGCCTTGCCCGCAGAGGTGAGCACACTGCCGTTGTCCGTGTACAGCACGTCCGGATCGACCACGGCCTGCGGATAACGCGCGCTCAGCTCCGAGGTATGAGCCCAGTGAGTTGTGGCTCGCCGACCATCCAACAGGCCAGCGGCGCCAAGCACGAACGCACCAGTGCACAGGGAGGCGACGCGCGCACCCGAGTTCCACGCCGCGCGCACGGCGTCGATCAGTTCGGCCGGCGGCTGCTCGTCGACGTCGGCACACGCCGGCACAAGGACGGTGTCGGCGGTGATCAAGCGCTCCAGCCCGTGGTCCGGCTCGACCACGAACGGCCCGACCTGGACCGGCCCGGGTCCGCACAGGAGTACGTCGTACCACTCCCCGCTGAACTCCGCCGGGGGAGTGCCGAAGATCTCGTACGCCGCCCCCAGCTCGAAGTGCAGCAGGTGACCGGCGGCCGCTATCGCCACGGTGTGCATGTCCGAAAGTGTACGCATGGTGTCGTTCCGGACTCTCACACTCGAGGTCATCGTACGGCGAGAGTGGACCGCGCACATCAAACTTCGGAGGAACATGTGGACGCAGTCGTGGTCTATGGAGCGACGGGTCATGCCGGCCGCTTCGTCGTCAACCAACTGATCGAGCAGGGCTTCACCCCTGTCGTCTCGGGCCGCGACGCGGCTCTGCTGACCAAGCAGTGGGCGGAGCTGCCGCAACGGCCCGCGACCGTGGACGACCCGAGCTCCTTGGACCGGGCGCTGACCGGCGCCGCAGCCGTCGTCAACTGCGCGGGACCGTTCGCGATCACCGCAGGCGCGGTGGTCGAGGCTGCAATCAGGGCAGGGATTCCGTACGTCGATGTCGCGGCTGAGATCGAGGCGAATGCGTCGACGTTCGCCGACTATGCGAAGGCGGACGTACCCGTCGTACCAGCCATGGCCTTCTACGGTGGGCTCGGCGACCTGCTGGTCACCGCGGCGCTGGGGGAGCGGACTACCGCCGATGAGGTGCACGTGGCCTATGGGTTGAGCAGTTGGCATCCGACGCCCGGCACCCGGGCCGCAGGGCAGGTGTCGCACCAGCGTCGAGCCGGCCGGCGGGTGCGGTTTACGGGCGGCGCCGTGCAGTATCACGACGACAAGCCGGTCACGCAGGACTGGCTCTTTCCCGAGCCGCTGGGCCGCCGAGAGGTGATCGCGGAGTTCACCATGGCCGATATCGTGACGGTTCCGAGCCACCTGGACGTGCCCGAGGTCCGCACGTACATGACCGTCGGGGCTGCTGGGGACCTGGCTCACGATGACACGCCGGCGCCGAAGCCGGTGGATGCGCTGGGTCGCTCGGACCAGACGTTCGTCGTCGATGTCGTCGTACGCGCGGATGGCGTCGAGCGACGGGCCACGGCTCGCGGCCAGGACATCTACGCGGTCACCGCGCCGCTGGTGGTGGAGGCCGTACGGCGGATCCTCGCCGGGCAGTCGCGGACGACCGGGGCGGCCTCGGCCGGCGCCATGTTCGACGCAGCGGACTTCCTCCGGGCGCTAAGTCCGCACCTGTCAGTCGAGCTTTAGGGGCCGCGCGTCGCGGGCAAGCTGATCGGGATCAGCCGAACGACAACACCAACGCCGACGGCCGGTCCGGGATGCTGGCCTGGAGCCAGTCGTACGTGCTGCTCGGCCTCGTCCGGATGTACGAGACGTACCGCGACATGTACTACCTCGACCGGCTGATCGACAACGTCGACCAGGTCCTCACGGTCCGCGACAGCGACCGCGGCGTCACCGACTACCGCGGCCTGTCGCTGCCTGCTTGGCGTGCCGACCACCCGTACAAGACCTGCCCCGGACGGCCAGCCCGCCGTCCACACCACCGTCGCCGGCACCGCAATTGGAGCCGCCTCCGTCGCCCACCAAGCACCCCGCTGGATGCAAGCAACTCCCTGGGACCCGCGAGTGCACCAGCACTGTCTTGCGCTCTACAACCGCTACCAGCCAACCCCCGAACGAGACGGCCAACAAGCAATCGGCTTCGGCTGGCTCCTGGCCAACGTCGCCTACCTCAACTGGGGCGCACACTTCGCCGACTAGCGTGTCTGGAGTCCCACGGTGTCGTGAGACTCCTGCAGCCAGCCCTCGAGTTCGTCGTCACCCCGAATCTTGCTCCGCATGCAGGCGGATGTGGCACGATCTCGGGTATGGGGAGTCGGGGTGTTGAGGAGCAGCGGTTGGGGGATCTTGCTCGGTTGCGGCGCGTGAAGGACCGGGTTGATCGGGAGTACGCGCAGCCGTTGGATGTCGAGGCGCTGGCGCGGGGCGTGCATATGTCGGCGGGGCATCTGAGCCGGGAGTTCAAGCTCGCGTACGGCGAGTCGCCGTACCGCTACCTCATGACACGACGGATCGAGCGCGCGATGACTCTGCTGCGTCGCGGGGACCTCAGCGTGACCGAGATCTGCTTCGCCGTCGGCTGCTCCTCACTCGGCACCTTCAGCACCCGGTTCACCGAGCTGGTCGGGGTGCCGCCGAGCGTCTACCGGCGCGAGGGCGCGCGTACGACGGAGGGGATGCCGGCCTGCATCGCCAAGCAGGTGACCAGACCGATCAGGAATCAAGAAGCGCGCGCAACCGAGCCACAGCTAGCGTGACGGCCATGGACATCACCATTCACACGACCTCCCTCCCGCACGACGACCCGGAGGCCTCGCTGGCCTTCTATCGCGACGTCCTCGGCTTCGAGGTCCGCACCGACGTCGGCAGCGGCAAGATGCGCTGGATCACGGTCGGCCCGGCGAACCAGCCTGGTACGTCCATCCTGCTGGCGCCGCCTGCCGCCGATCCCGGTATCACCGACGACGAGCGCCGTACCATCCAGGAGATGATGGCCAAAGGCACCTATGGCTGGATCCTGCTGGCCACGACGGACCTCGACGGCGTGTTCGAGCGGCTGGAGGCCGGCGACGCGGAGGTCATCCAGGAGCCGACCGAGCAGCCGTACGGCGTTCGCGACTGCGCCTTTCGCGATCCCGCGGGCAACATGATCCGCATCCAGGAGCTGCGCTAAGCCGTCGAGGCTCAACCGACAGCAGTGCTCCACCGCCTCGTACCCGCCGCCTATCGGCCGGTGCTCGCGAACCGGGTGTTCCGGCGACTGATCCTGGGCTTCGCGGTCTCGTACCTCGGCGACGGGATGAGCTTCGTCGCGGTGGCGTGGCTCGCCATCGAGCTCGCGCCGCAAGCGACCGCGGGGCTGTGGGTTGGTGGCGCCGTGGCCGCGTACACGATGCCGGGTGTTGTCGGTGCGCTGGTCTTCGGCCGCCGCCTGCGCCGGGTGTCAGCCAGGCGGCTGCTGCTCGCTGACAACGTGGTGCGCGCCGTGTTCATCGGCGCCGTACCGCTGGCCTGGCTGGCCGGGGTGCTCACGCTGCCGCTGTACGTCGTACTGCTCGCGGTCTCCTCGCTACTACATGCGTGGGGCAGCGCGGGCAGGTACACGCTGCTTGCCGAGCTGCTGCCCGAGGAGCAGCGGCTCGCCGCGAACACCCTCGACAGCTCGCTCAACTTCGCTGCCACGATCGCCGGGCCTGCGATCGCCGGTGTGCTCGTGACGTACGTCAGCTCCGCGCTCGTGCTCGGCCTGGACGCTCTGAGCTACGTGTTCCTCGCCGTACTGGTCGTGCGCACCCGACTGACTCAGGAGGGGCACGCCTCACCAGTCGACCAGAAGGCCGCTCGCGGTGGGTTCGCGTTGCTGCGGTCCCACCCTGAGCTGCTCGGGCTGTTGACGCTCACCTGGTTCTTCAACCTGCTGTACGGGCCGGTCGAGGTTGCCCTGCCGCTCCACGTGACCGAGGACCTGCACGCGCCGGGCGCGTTACTCGGCCTCTACTGGATGCTGTTCGGCATCGGCGCGGTGCTGGGCGGGCTCGCGGCCGGCGCGCTGCGACAGCTGCCGCTCTGGCCTGTAACGCTCGCGATCGTGGTCGGCTGGGGGCTGATGCTGTTGCCGTTCGGGTTCGACGTACCGACCGCCGTCACCGTCGCGTGCTTCACGCTCGGCGGCGCGATCTACGGGCCGTTCGTAGCGCTCTCGGTGACGCTGATGCAGGCGAAGGCGCCACCACAGCACCTGCGCAGCGCAGCGCTACTCACCGCATCGCCGCTCGGTACGGCGCTCGGCGGCCCGCTGACAACCGCGTTCGGCCCGCGAGCAACGCTCGGCGGCTCAGGACTCGCGACCGTTGCACTCGGCGCCGTTGCGTGCGTCCTGCTGCTGGCTCGTCGGCGGGACCAGTAGAACCGATCAGGAATCGAGAAGCGCGGGCCCTCAGGCCGCAACTAGCGTGACAACCAGGCAGTTCAACGAAATGGAGTGACCAATGACTACTCAAGGAATCAAGACCGTGCTGCACCCCGTGTCCGACCTCGCGAAGGCGAAAGAGGTGTACGCCGCTCTGCTCGGCGTACAGCCACAGACCGACTCGCCGTACTACGTCGGCTTCGAGGCCGAGGGCCAGCAGATCGGGCTGGTGCCGGCCGGTGGACCGCAGAGCCCCGCTTCGCCGGTTGCCTACTGGCACGTGACGGACATCGAGGCGAAGCTGGCCGAGGTGGCCGCCGCGGGTGCGACCGTGAAGGAGACCCCGCGCGACGTCGGTGGCGGGCGGCTGGTGGCCACTTTCACCGACCTCGACGGCAACGTCCTCGGACTGATCCAGGACCGCTGAGCGCCGTACCGCTCGAATTGATTGAATCGAGGCCGAACCCAACACATGGAGACACGATGAGCAAGGCCAGGACGACCGACGCGCAGCACGTTGCCGACAGCCACGATCTGATCCGCGTGCACGGGGCGCGGGAGAACAACCTGAAGGACGTCAGCATCGAGATCCCGAAGCGGCGGCTGACGGTGTTCACCGGCGTCTCCGGCTCGGGTAAGAGCTCCCTGGTGTTCGACACGATCGCCGCGGAGTCGCAGCGGATGATCAACGAGACCTACAGCGCGTTCGTCCAGGGTTTCATGCCGACGCTGTCGCGGCCGGAGGTCGACGTACTGGATGGTCTGACGACCGCCATCATCGTCAACCAGGAGCGGATGGGCTCCAACCCGCGCTCCACCGTCGGCACCGCCACCGACGCCAACGCCATGCTGCGCATCCTCTTCAGCCGGCTCGCGAAGCCGCACATCGGGCCTCCGGTCGCGTACGCGTTCAACGTCCCGAGGCGGACCGCGACCGGCGCGATGAATATCGACAAGGGCCAAGGAGAGCGGCTCGTGGTGCGCAACGCCGTCTACCACGGCGGCATGTGCCCGCGCTGCGAAGGCATGGGATCGGTCAACGACTTCGATCTGTCCGCGTTGTACGACGAGACGAAGTCGCTCAACGAGGGAGCCCTCACGATCCCCGGCTACAGCATGGACGGCTGGTACGGGCGTATCTTCAGCGGCTCCGGCTACTTCAACATGGACAAGCCGATCAAGAAGTACACCAAGAAGGAACTGCACGACCTGCTGTACCGGGAGCCGACCAAGATCAAGGTCGAGGGCATCAACCTCACCTACGAGGGCGTGATCCCCAAGATCCAGAAGTCGATGCTGTCCAAGGACATCGACGCGCTGCAGCCGCACGTCCGGGCCTTCGTCGAGCGGGCGGTGACGTTCACCACCTGTCCCGACTGCGACGGCACCCGGCTCAGCAAGGAAGCCCTGTCGTCGAAGATCAAGGGGAAGAACATCGCCGACGTCTGCGCGATGCAGATCAGCGACCTGGC
>WNGF01008052.1_pt1 | contig 12519 bp, 12 predicted proteins | sample 5400641 | NCBI WGS metagenome assembly WNGF01 (sample SAMN13153371, study PRJNA577476) | soil metagenome | isolation source: 80 cm soil or saprolite under grassland replicate 2 | place: USA:California | collected 2016-06-15
TCCGGCTGTGCGGCCGGCCCGAACGACGTGGCCCGCGTGAACGCAACCGAGATCGCCGGGTTCTGGATGGGGTTGTGGCACGGGATCATCAGCCCGGTCACGTTCATCGTCTCGCTCTTCAACGAGAACGTGAACCTCTACGAGGTACACAACAACGGCAACTGGTACAACTTCGGCTTCGTTCTCGGCGTGGCAATCGTGTTCGGGGGCGGACCAGGAGCGCGCGCCCGCAGGCGCTAGGCGGCGCAGCGGCGGTCGTCTTCATCGTCGCCAGGTCGCGCACCTGTCCCGGTCTCGAGCAGGCGTTCGGTGGATACGCGGTTGAGGGCGTCTGAGATCAGACTAGAATTCTGGTCTATGAAGACTGCTCCGCTCGCAGACGTGAAAGCCCACCTGTCGGCCCTCGTCGACGAGGTGGTTCGCACCCATGAGCAGGTCACGATCACCCGCAATGGGGAGCCCGTCGCTGTCGTGCTCGCGCTCGAGGATTACGAGTCGCTGCTGGAGACGCTTGCCCTGCTCGACGACCGTGTGGGCCGCGAGCGGCTGGCCGAGGCGGAGGAGGCTGTCTCCCGAGGCGAGTACGCAACCCGTGATGAGGTGGCAGAGATCATGGAGGCCCGCCGTCGGCGTGACACCTCCAGGTGACTGAGCAGAAGCACTATGACTTGCTCGTGGCGCCACCCGCGAAGCGGGCCTTGGCCGAGGGCTTGCCAGCCGCCATCGCGTCCGCCGCCTGGGAGTTTCTTGACGGTCCGCTTCGCGAGAATCCGCACCGCGTCGGGCATCCGCTACGTCCCCCGTTTGCCGGCTGCTGGTCGGCGCGTCGCGGCACCTATCGGGTCCGGTACCGGATCGACGACGAACGCAAGACGGTCATCGTCCTCGACATCGTCGGTCGCGCGGACGCCTACCAGTAAGGTCGCGCCTGAACCGCTGTTGAGGAGGACCCTGTGCAAGCCGCTGGTGACGCCGCGGCTTCCGCGAACATGCGGCGGTAGATCGGGCCGCACACCGCCGCCGTGCGGGGTGCCCGGCGGCGGGTCAGGAGGCGGATGCCACGCAACCCGCCAGTCCTGACCGTCGCTGGAGACGGCCAGAGCGCGGCCGTTCATGGCGATCTCGTGCATGCGTCCGTGCTCCAACCAGCGTCAATCGTGCTCAGCGGCAGTGTGACACGCAGTTCTCGGGTGGCGGCGGCCGTGACCAGGAGTGCCGCGGGCGCTGCGGCGACACGAGCCAGGCGCGTCGAAATGGGGCGAGTTCGGCGGAGGCCCGCACGTACACTGCTGGTCGGGCGGCCTTCGCCCGTTGTATCCGTCCTGTGGGGTGAGCGACCTTGGACGTCCTGACCGCCGACAAGCTGCGGACGATGTACCTCGCGTTCTTCGCCGAACGAGGGCACACGGTGATCCCGAGCGCCTCGCTCGTGCCCAGCGACGATCCTTCGGTGCTGTTCACCACGGCCGGGATGCACCCGCTGGTGCCGTACCTCCTCGGACGGCCGCATCCGGGCGGTGACAAGCTCGTCAACTGCCAGAAGTGCGTCCGCACCGACGACATCAACGAGGTCGGGGACGCGACCCACCTCACGTTCTTCGAGATGCTCGGCAACTGGTCGCTCGGCGCCTACTTCAAGCAGGAGTCGATCACCTGGAGCTACGAGTTCCTCACCGGGGCCGACCACCTGAGCATCCCCCACGACCAGCTCTGGGTGACGGTCTTCGAGGGCGACGAGAACGCGCCGCGCGACGACGAGGCCGCCGAGATCTGGCGCTCGGTCGGGATCGACCGTCGGCGCATCGTCTACCTCGGTGCCGAGCACAACTGGTGGGCGGTCGGCCCGGAGGGGCCATGCGGGCCGGACACCGAGATCTTCGTGGACACCCGCGGTTTCGCCTGCCCGGACGAGGACCCGGAGCGCGAGTGCCTGCCCGGGCTGTGCAAGCACGAGCGCTTCTACGAGATCTGGAACAACGTCTTCATGACGTTCGAGCGCCGCGGCGGCGAGCTGCGCGAGCTGCCCAAGCGCAACGTCGACACCGGGATGGGTCTCGAGCGCACCCTGGCCGGGCTCAACCGCGTCGGCAGCCTGTACGAGACGCACCCGCTGGTGGAGGTCAAGCAGGCGCTGGCCGACCGCCGCAGCGACTCCGGGAACACCCTTCCGCCGGAGCGCGCCGAGCGGATGCTCCGCATCCTCACCGACCACCTGCGCACCAGCGTGTTCATGCTCGGCGACCAGAGCCCGGTGGAGCCGTCCAACCAGGGCCGCGGCTACGTGCTGCGCCGCCTGATCCGGCGGGCGGCTCGCGTCTGCCACCAGGCCGGATTCCAGGCGTCGGCCTGGGCGGACGCGTCCAAGGAAGTCGTGCGGCTGTACGGCACGACCTATCCGGAGCTGGAGAAGCGCTCGGCCGAGATCACCGGGCAGCTCCTCGCCGAGATCGACCGGTTCCAGCGGACGCTCGCGCGCGGCACCGTCCGCATCGAGCGTGAGCTGGCGCGGCTGCGCGAGAGCGGGCGGCGGGTGCTGCCCGGCGAGGTCGCCTTCCAGCTCTACGAGACGTACGGCTTCCCGGTCGAGCTGACCCGGGAGCTGGCCGGCGAGGAAGGCGTCGAGGTCGACCTCGAAGGCTACCGGCGCAGCGAGGAGCGGCACCGGGAGGCGTCCAAGAGCGTGGTGCAGGCGGCCGGCGGGCTGATGGACGACAGCGAGGAGAGCATCCGCTACCACACCGCCACGCACCTGCTCCACGCGGCGCTCCGCAAGGTGCTCGGCGAGCATGTCTTCCAGCGAGGCTCGAACATCACCAGGGAGCGCCTGCGCTTCGACTTCTCTCACCCGGCGCCCATGACGAAGGAGCAGGTCGCGGCCGTCGAGGCGCTGGTGCAGGAGTGGATCGACGCCGGCCTGCCGGTGGAACGCGAGGTCGTGCCCCAGGAGGAGGCGCGGCGGCAGGGTGCGATCGGCCTGTTCGACGAGCACTACTCCGGCCTGGTCTCCGTCTACCGGATCGGCGACAAGTCGCTGGAGTTCTGCGGCGGCCCGCACGTGCTCAACACCGCCGAGCTGGGCCGCTTCCACATCGTCAAGGAGCAGTCGGTCGGGGCCGGGCTGCGCCGGATCCGCGCCGTCCTCACCCCGAAGTAACGCCGAGTTCCTCCCGGCACGACGGTCGAGGCCGGTTACGGGGCTGCCTCGCGTCGCCGGCCGGGGCGCGGACCGCCACGACCAGGCCCCAGACCAGCACGGCCACGATGCCGACGTGGTAGACGACGTCGGGCACCGTCCGCGGACCGACGCCGACGACGATCGTGCACACGCCGACGAGCGTCCCGAGCAGCGCGAACCCCTAGGCGGCGGATCTCACAGCGACCTCTCAGTGTGCTCAGAGGGTGCTCCAAGGTTGGGCCGGCAGACTGCCGGTCATCGTCCACGCGAGCCAAGGAGCACGCGCATGGAGCAGCGGTTCGCCCCTGTCAGCCCACCGCCGGAGCCACCGGCGGCCGGCGCGCCGCGGTCGCCCGGGAGGCGGCCGCGGCGCGCCAACGGGACCGGGACGACCCCGCCGGACGGTCGGCGGAGCGGACGGGGAGGGCGGGTCTGGTGACCGCACCCTCCGACTGGCTGCAGGCGGGCACGACGGCAGTCGCGACCGCGCCGGTCGTGCGGACCAGGGCGGTCGCCCGCACCTATCGTCGCGGGATCATTGCCGTACCGGTGCTGGTCACGGTCGACATGGAGCTCGCTGCGGGCGAGTGGGTCGCGATCCTGGGTCCGTCGGGGTCGGGCAAGTCGACCTTGCTCAACATCCTCGGGCTGCTCGACCGGCCCGACGCCGGCGTCTACGAGCTCGCCGGCGAGGACGTCTCCGACCTGGGCGACACCCGCCGGGCCGCGATCCGCAACGAGCGCATCGGCTTCGTCTTCCAGAACTTCAACCTGCTCCCGCGCACCAGTGCGCTCGAGAACGTGGCGACGCCGCTGCTGTACCGGGGGCTGCGCCGGACCGCCCGGCTGGCCAGGGCGCGGCAGACGCTCGAACGGGTCGGCCTCGGCGAGCAGGTCGACCACGACCCGACGCAGCTCTCCGGCGGCCAGATGCAGCGCGTCGCGATCGCCAGGGCACTGGTCGGCGAGCCGGCGCTGCTGCTGGCGGACGAGCCGACCGGGAACCTCGACGCCCGCTCCGGCGCCGAGGTACTCGACCTGTTCGCCGAGCTCCACCGGGCCGGCAGCACCGTCCTGATGATCACCCACGACCCCGCGGTGGCCGCGCGGGCCGAGCGGCGCCTGCTGCTCGACGGCGGCCGGCTGGAACCGGTCTGACCCGTCCGGCCATCGCGAAAGGAGCCACATCGTGCAGCACGAATCCACCACTCCGGTTGGTGACCAGGTCCCGGTCTACGACCGCTCGCCGTCCGGGTCGCGCTGGCGCGACCGGCTCCTGGCCGGGGCGGTCTGCCTGGTGGTCGGGCTCGGCGGCGGCTTCGCGCTCGGGCGGGCCACCGCCCCGAGCGGCCCGAAGACGCTGGCTGAGGCGTTCCAGCAGGCTCAGCAGGGCAAGCTTCCGAGAGGCAACGTCCAGGGGCTCGCCGGCGGCTTCCGCCAGGGCCAGGGAGGACAGCCCGGCCAGGCCCAGGGCGGTCAGGGCGGCCCCCTCGGCGGTCGCGGCGGCCCGTCGCTGCAGGGTGAGATCACCGCGATCAGCGGCGACGTGCTGACGCTGACCACCGGGGCCGGGGAGCTCAAGGTGCAGCTCGGCGACTCGACCCAGATCCGCAAGGCGGTCTCGGCCAAGCAGGGCGACCTCGGCGTCGGCGACACCGTCGCGGTGCGGCTCGACCCGGCCGCGTCCAACGGCGGCAACGGCACGGTCGTGGCGAGCAGCATCACCAAGGAGCCGGCCCAGTGAGCCGTCGCCGTCGCGGTCGCGGCCGCTGGATCACGGCAGGCGTGGTCGTCGTCGTCCTGCTGGCCGGCGCAGCGGTCGCCTGGAGGATCGGCACGAGCGGCGACGACGCCCCGGCGGCCCGGTCCCTGGCCACGGCCAGGGCGGTCCGGACCACCCTGACGCAGACGGTCGACGCCTCGTTCACCCTGGTCAAGCAAGACGTCAAGCCGCTCGAGGCGGGGACGGCCGGGACCGTGACCAGCGTCGCGCTGACCACGGGCAAGCCCGTCAAGGCCCTGACCGCCCTGGTCACGATCGACGGCGAGGCGCTGTACGGCATCCCCTCCAGCTACCCGCTGTACCGCAACCTGGCCGAGGGCGACGACGGCAGCGACGTCACCGCGTTGCAGAAGGCGCTCGCGGCGGCCGGCTACGACCCCGGCGAGGCCGACGGCGAGTTCGGCAGCGGCACCGCCGACGCCCTGGTCAACTGGCAGGCCGACCACCGCCTGGACGAGACCGGGCAGCTCGACCTCACCAGGTTCGTCTCCTACCGGCCCGGCGCGATCGTCGACGACGTCGCCGTCGAGGTCGGCGACCGCGTCGGGGCCGGCGGCCAGCTCGCCACCCTGCGCCCGCCGTCGAGCCTGGCGGCCCAGGCCGACGTGAGCCAGCTCGACGTCGACCGTCTCCAGCTCGGCCAGCACGTGACCCTCACCTTCGACGGCCTGGACGGCGGCACCGCCACCGGGAAGGTGGACGACATCCCCGACGCGGCGGCGTCGTCGTCGGGCTCGGCCGGGTCGAGCACCGTCGTGCAATACGAGGTGACCGTGACCGTCGGCAAGCTGCCCGCCGGCGCGAAGGCGGGCATGACCGGGCAGGCCAGCGTGATCACGGCCAGCCGCAAGAACGTCGTGGTGGTGCCCTCGTCGGCGATCGGTGGGACCAGCGCCAACCCGACCGTCCAGGTGGTGGTCGGCCTGGTCACCACGGAAGGCAGCGAGATCCTCACCGGCCTCAGGGCGGGCGAGCAGGTCGTCACCGGCGTCACCGGCGGCGACACCGGCCTGACCAACCAGCAAGGCGGCGGGGGCTTCCCTGGTGGGGGCGGCTTCCCCGGCGGCGGCGGTGGTGCCGTCAGGGGGATCCAGTGATCCTCGAGGCGATCCGGCTCGCCGCCGGCAGGCTGCGCGCGAACCTGCTGCGGTCGATGCTCACCGTGATCGGGCTGGTGATCGGCGTCGGCTCGGTGGTGACCCTGGTCGCGGTCGGCAACGGCTCGGCCGCGGACGTCAACGACCAGTTCAGCCGGCTCGGCGCCAACACCCTGACGGTGACGGGTGGGCGCGGCTTCGGCTTCGGCGTGTCCGGGCTGACGGGCTCCAACAAGACGCTGACCCTCGACGACAGCCGGGCGCTGGAGCGGCTGGACTCGGTCAGGGCGGTCGCGCCGTCGGTGCAGGCCCAGGAGACCATCACCAACGGCTCGACCAGCGTGCAGGCCACCGTCACGGGCACGACCACGGCCATGCAGCAGGTCGACAACCTCGAGCTGGCCGGCGGCAGCTTCTTCTCCGGCTTCGCCGAGGGGCGGGGGCTCAAGCTGGGCGTGCTCGGCGCGAGCCTGGCCTCCGACCTCGGCCTCGACGGGCGCTCGGCCGTCGGCCGTACCCTGGACGTGGGCACCGAGCACTACCTGGTCGTAGGGGTGCTGAAGGCGTCGGGGTTCGGGCCGTTGAGCCAGGACGACAGCCTGCTGGTGCCGCTGAACGCGATCAAGGGTCGGCTGGTGTCCAGCGACCCGAAGGTCGACCAGCTCAGGGTCGCGGCGCAGCCGGGCGCGAGCGACCGCTACCGCAACGAGGTGATCGCCACCCTCCGTACCACCCACCAGCTCGGGCAGGACGCCGACAACGACTTCGTCACCCGTGACCCGACCACGCTGATCGAGGCCAGGCAGGAGTCGTCGACCAACTTCACTCGCCTGATCACCGCGATCGCGGCGATCAGCCTGATTGTCGGCGGCATCGGCGTGGCGAACGTGATGCTGGTCGCGGTCCGCGAGCGCATCAAGGAGATCGGCATCCGGCGAGCGGTCGGAGCACGGCGCCGCGACATCGTCGCCCAGTTCCTCACCGAGGCGACCGTGCTGAGCGTGATCGGCGGCCTGCTCGGGGTGGCCGCCGGGTTGGCGATCGCGTTCGCCCTTCCCCACCTCAGCGAGCAGCGCACGATCGTCTCCTATCCAGCGGCCGCGCTCGCGCTGGGGATCTCCGCGCTGGTCGGCATCGTCGCCGGCCTCGGTCCGGCGAACCAGGCCGCCGCCCTCGACCCGGCCACCGCCCTGCGCTACGAGTAGGCACCCGGAGGTGAGGTGGCCCGGGCTACCGCTGCTCCGGCGTGGCGGTCTCGCCGCTGGTGACCGACAGGGACCCGGCGCTCGGGATGAACATGGACTCGCCGCCGCTCTCCCAGCGCACGGTGAGCAGCCGCCCGTCGACCGCGGTCACCACGCCGCTGCGGGTGGCGCTGCCGACCTTCTCGGACTCGACCACGACGTGGTCGCCGACCTTGACCATCCTCTCCACCGCCTCGTTGCTCCGGGGCAGGCCGCGTCTCGGCCGCGGCCGTGCTCCTTCGTCCTGGAGGACCGACCGGTGCTGTTCGAGTGTCGCGTCCCGCTCCCCGCCGTTCAAGGGCATCTCGTCATGCGGGAGCGCGGCGGCGACGGCCGCCCAGGAGGACGGCGGCGACCAGGATGATCAGCAGCAGGGACAGCGGCAGCGACGGTCCCGGGTGGTTGAGTTGGAGGCGGTCGGCGGCGATGTCGGCGAGTGGCAGCAGCGCCTGCACGGCGACCGCGGCGAGCAGCAACGGGCGGCGGGGCACGCGCGCCAGGGCGAGCGCCGCCGCCGGCATGACCACCGGGAAGGCGTAGGTCGCGTACCTCGACCAGTCCCAGCCGATCAGGCAGTTGCCGAGCACCGGCACGAGCCACCAGGCGAGCCGGCGGACCTGCTCGGCGCGCACCCCGGCGGCGGCGAGCGGCCACCACACGCCCAGCGACATGGCGAAGGCGCTGCCGAACCAGAGCGCTCCGTCCTGCTCCATGCGCTTGGCCACGATGCCGGCGACCACGGTGGTGGCGGGCCGCTGGTAGTCGGCGGGGGGCAGGCTCGGCGCCACCGCGAGGACCAGGGCGTAGGCGACCGCCGCCGGCGCCAGCAGGGCGGCGGTGCGGAGCGCCGCCCGCCGGTCGACGGCGCGGCGGCGCAGCCAGGCGTAGATGGGCAGGGCGGTCCCGGCGAACAGCTCACGCGCGCCGGCGGTGAGCACCAGCAGCGGGGCGACCAGCCAGGTCGGCCGGGCGCGCACGAGCGCCAGGAAGGTGCCGGCGAGCAGCAGGAAGGCCGCCGGGTCGGAGAGGTACGGGTCGTACAGGTAGAAGACCCAGCCACGGCTGCACGCCAGGCCGGCCATGGCCAGCAGCGACCAGCCGTGACTCGCGCCGAGGCGCCGGGCCAGCAGGTAGGTGAGCAGCAACGCGCCGGCGAGGCACGCCAGGGTGATGGCGTGGTAGGTGGCCCGCCCACCTCCGAGCAGGTGGGTGAGCCACGGCACCAGCACCCTCGAGCTGTGCGGCCGGATCACCGGCTGGCCGGGGTCGGCGGCCATCCGCAGGTAGTTGGCGGCGTCGCAGCACAACGCGCCGCCCGCGAGCGGGCTGACCAGGCGCCAGAACCCGGTCAGCGCGACCGCCAGGCCGGCCGCGACGGCGGCCTGCACGCGGGTGGCCGGCATCGCCGTGCCGGCTGGACCGCTCCTGGCGTCCCGTTCCGCCGCGCTCGGGGCTGCCTCCGAGCCCGCCCGTCCCGGCGTCCGGCCTCCGTCCCGGCGTGAGGCCGCTGGCCCTTCGTCCTGGTCGGTGCGCTCGCTCGGCACGATCCCGGATTCCGCTCCTTCGTCCACGTCCGCCCGTCGTTCGCCAGGCGGCTCGTATCTTGCCACCGCTCGCCGCTGCGGCCGCACGGCGGATCGCTTCCCGCCGGTCGCGGGCTCAACTTCGCGCTGGAAGCTCCGAATGGGGCAGGAGGGCCGAGACCTCGATCCGAGGGAGCCTGATGCGGATCTCCTGGGTGAGCGTGGCGCTGGCGGTGCTGGTGGCCGCCGTGTGCCAGCCGGCCGTGGCCGGTCCGGAGCGGCGGCCGGTGGCGGTCGCCAAGGCTCGGGCGGAGGAGCTGCGCAAGCGGGTGGAGGACCTGACCGCGCGGGCCGAGCGGCTGGCCGCCTCGGCCGACGCGGAGCAGGGCCGCCTCGACGCGCTGGTCGTCGCGGCGACCGACCGGGAGCAGCAGCTCGACCAGGCCGAGCAGGGCCTGGCCGAGGCCGGGGCCGGCTACCGCGAGCAGGTCCGCGACCTCTACGCGCAGGGGCCGCTCGCACCTTTCGAGCTGCTGCTCGCGGCTGGCGACCCGGCGGCGCTGGCGCTGGCCACGCGGGTCGCGGCCGCCTCGATCCAGGAGCGGCGCGGCGCGCTCGACGACGCCCAGGAGGCCCGGGACCGGGTCGACCTGGCGCTGGCCGAGCTGCGCCACGGTCAGGAGGGCGTGCACGCCTCGACGCGGCGGCTGGACGCCCGCCGCGCCGCCCTCGCGGCCGAGCTGGCCGCGGTGCGGGCGTTGCTCGACCAGGCCGACGCGCAGGTCAGGCGGTCGCTCGAGGCAGAGCGGGCACGCCGCCTCGCGGCCCACCGCGCCGCCGTCGAGGCCGCCGGCCGGGGACGGCCGGCGGGTCGTGGCGGGCGCTGCGACCTGTCTCGGACCTCGCCGGCCGAGTGGTTCATCATCGCCCACGAGTCGGGCGGCGACCCGACCGCGGCGAACCCCTCCTCCACCGCCTTCGGCCTCGGGCAGCTTCTGCTCGACATGCGCCTGCGCTACCTCGGCGTCGACTACGCCACGATCGACTGCGGCAGGCAGCTCGCCGCCTTCCGCGCCTACGTACGCGACCGCTACGGCACGGCGGAGCGGGCGATGGCCTTCTGGATCGCCCACCACTGGTACTGACGACTGCCCCGCAGGGAGGGCGATTGCGGCTGTGGCGGGCGACTTGCTGCTGTGGTGCCGGCCCCACCGACTGCCCCGCAGGCGGGGTGATTGCGGCTGTGGCGGGCGACTTGCTCGCCGGTGGGTCCACCACCGCGTTCGGAGCCTGGTGCCGTAAGCTCGGCGCTCGGTCGTGCGCCGGCACCGGTCGGCGGCCTGGCGGAGGCGGGGCGGGCAGGAGGGACGTGGACGTGGACCAGGGCCCGCTCCGCATGCTCTGGTTCATGTTGCCTGACCAGCGGCCCTGGCGGGAGCTGCACTGGCTGTCCCTGATGCCGCGGGCGGCCGTGACGGCCGTCGGGAATCCCCGGCCGCCCGAGACGGTGGACTTCGCCGAGCGTGCCTACTTCCGGCCGACCAGGCGCTTCGTGGAGGCCGGGGCGCTGGCGTGGCTGCGCGGCCTCGACGAGCTGTCCGGGCCGCAGGTGGACGGGCACGACTGGGTCGCCTCGCTGGAGCTCTGCTCCCTGGTGACCGGCCAGGCCAGCGCGTTCGCCCGGCGCCGCGCCCGCCGCCAGGCCGTACTGGTGTGGGCCAACGACCCCGACATCCCGCTGTACCGGCTACCGCCGTACCGCCAGGCGATGCGCCGTGCCCGCGGAGCCGACCTGTTCCTCTGCTTCGTGGAGGCGGCCCGCGACCACTGCCTCGCGCTCGGCCTGCCGCCGGAGCGCTGCCCGGTGGTCCTGCCAGGGATCGACACCGAGCTGTTCCATCCTCCGGCGGCTCCGGTCGCCGGGCCGGTGGCGATCTTCGTCTCCCCGCTCGCCCCGAACAAGGGCATCGACCGGGTGCTCGAGGCGTTCCGGCTCGTCCGGGTGCGCCTCCCAGAGGCCGAGCTGCGCGTGGTCGGCCGCGGCCCACTGGGGGACCTGGTGCGGCGCGAGGCCGCCCGGCCCGGCTCCGGCGTGACCTACCTGGGCGCCACCAGCCGCGAGGGAGTCGCCGACGAGCTGCGCCGGGCGGCGGTGTTCGTCACCGCCCCGCGCGCCACCCGGGTCTGGAACGAGCAGTTCGGCCTGGCCTATGTGGAGGCCATGGCGAGCGGCCTGGCGGTGGTGACCACCGTGTGCGGCTCCAACCACGAGGCGGTGCGGCCGCCGAACGAGCGCGTCGCCGACGACCCCGAGGCGCTGGCCGAGGCGCTGCTGGGATTCCTGGGCGACCCGGCCAGGCGCGCCAGGGTGGGCGAGGAGAACCGGCGCGCCGCCGTCGAGCACCACGAGCTGCGCCGCCAGTGCGCCCGCATGGGCGCGGCGTTCCGCGCCGCCGCGGGCTGAGCGGCTACGGCCGGCGTCTGGATGCCGCGGCGCCGGCGAGCCAGGCGGCGACCTCGCAGGTGCGCAGCACCAGCAGACCGGCGGCGTGGCCGGGGTCGGCGGCGAGCAGGCGGCGGTGGCGCCACATCGCCCGCAGGGTGGCGCCGGCCTGGCCGGAGACCGCGCCGGGGTGGGCGCGCCGGTAGACGGGGACGGTCCTGCCGTAGTAGAAGCGCTTGCGCATCACGCCGGCCAGGCCGATCCGTCCCTCGTGGTGCACGATGCGGGTGTCAGCCCAGGCCAGGCCGACGCCGTCGGCGAGCATGCGGTTGCGCAGCGCGGCGTCCTCGGGCCCGGTCAGCCGCTGGTCGAAGCCGCCGACCTGGCGCAGGTAGGAGATGCGGACCAGCCTGGGTGCCTCGATCAGCGGCTCGCCCACATAGCAGCGCCGCTCCAGCGCCCGGCAGCGGGTCCAGTACCCGGGGCCGGCGCTGACCTCCGGGACGAACACGGCGGTGGCGTCGTCCCGGCGGGCCGCTTCGAGCGAGCGCTCCACGGTGTCGGGCGCGAGCTCCATGTCGGCGTCCACCCACAGCACCCACGCACCGGAGGCGCGGGCGATGCCGGCGTTGCGCTGCGCGCTGCGCTCCGGTCCCGCCTCCACCACCACGTCGGCCAGGCGCTCCGCCACCTCCCTGGTCCCGTCCGAGCTGGCGTTGTCGACCACGATCAGCTCGACCGCCGGCCAGCTCTGCGCCCGCACCGACTCGAGGCAGGTCGCGATCGTCCGCCCCGAGTTCCGCGTCGGCACCACCACGGACACGAGCGCCGGGTCCCGCCCAGCCGCCTCGGCCGCCTGGGGCACCGCTTCGGGCTGGGCCCGTGCCTGGCCGGCCGCGCCACGCGACCACACCTTCCCGCCTTCCGGGCTCACCGGTCGCGCCCCGGCGCCGCCGGTCCACCTTCCCGTGTGGGCGGCGCGGGCTGTCCGGCCGGCCCGTCGCCCTCGGGCTGCGCCCCGGCCGGCGGCCCAGGGGAAGCGCGCTCGGGTGGGTCTCCGGCGCCCTCCTTGGCGGCTGGCTCGGCGGGGCCGGCCTGCGCCTCCGGTCCGCGTCCCGGCGTGGCTCCCGCCGGCGGGTCGGGCTCGGGGTCGCGGCGCACAGGGTCGAAGATCGATCGCCTCCCGGCTGGCGGGCGCCGGGCCTCGCCCGGTGCCCGCTCGGTGGCGGCCGGGTGCCCGGTGTCGGCGGGTTG
>WNGF01008054.1_pt1 | contig 12517 bp, 18 predicted proteins | sample 5400641 | NCBI WGS metagenome assembly WNGF01 (sample SAMN13153371, study PRJNA577476) | soil metagenome | isolation source: 80 cm soil or saprolite under grassland replicate 2 | place: USA:California | collected 2016-06-15
CTTCCTTGGGATCGGGATAGAAGTTGCACGGGCAGAGCGGCCGGCCGACCTCCTCGATGTGCTTGGCGAGACCCATCACGACCGTCTCCGTGACGGTGCGGTCCGGGTGCAACGACGTCCCCGACTTCTCGGCGTACTTGCGTGCGTACGCCCACATCTTGTCGATGTTCGCCTGCGAGGGTTCGGCCATCTCGGTCTCCTTATCAACGTCGGGGGGAGCGAGCGCCGCTCCTCCCCGACACCCCCCACCGCGTTGGCGATGGGGTTAGCGGTGCGCGTTCATGATTCGGCGAGCGCGGCGTCGATGGCCTTGGGGTTGAAGCCCGTGAGCTTCTTGTCGCCGATGAGGAGCACGGGCAGCGAAAGCAGGCCCAGCGCCATGAGCTCCTGGCGGGCCTCGGGATCACGCCCGACGTTCTTCTCGGTGAACGGTACGCCCTTTTGCGATAGATACTCTACCGCTCGGTGACAGGGCCCTCAGCCGACGTTGGTGTAGACGGTGATGGTCTTGGCCACCCTGACCTCCCTGCGCGGATTTACCGCCCGATCACTTCGATGGTAGGAGAGGTCGCGACCAAGGGCAAGCGCGCGCGCTCACGGCGTGGCAGCGGTGAAATGATCGAAATCCGTCGGGGGGGGCTTGGGGGGCCCGCGGCTAGGCCCCCCATGTCGATCAGTCGCTGGACTCCGTGGTGATGCCTTCGACCATCTGGGCGAACACGCCGAAGTCGACGGGCTTCGGCAGCACGGGGATGCCGAGCGCGCGCGCTTCCCACGCGAACTCCCGCGCATAGCCGCTGACGATGAGGACGGGCTGCTCGGGATCGCGCGCGCGCATCTGCTTGACGACGTCGAGCCCACTGAGACCCGGCATCTTGTAGTCGGCCACGACGAGCCGGAAGGCGTCGCGCTCGAAGCGCGCGATGGCCTCGGTGCCGCTGGCCGCCGGTTCGGCCGTGAAGCCGAGCTCCGCGAGGTAATCGCATAGGGCTCCGCGCACCCGCTCGTCGTCTTCCACGACGAGGACCCGGCGGCCGCCGTAATCAACCATCATCATCGTCGTCCCTTCGATGCCGGCCGGCGGGCGAACGCACGACCGCGGGCTGGCCTCCGGGCGCGGGTGTCGGGTCGATGGGTGCGATATCGGCCATGTCGGACTCCAGCTGCAGCGTGTCGGCGATCTTGGTGTAGCTCGAGAACATCTGCGTCACGCCCACGATCTCCATCACGCCGGCGTCACCGATCCCCAGCCGCCGCATCTGCGCCAGGTGAAAGCCGGTGCCGAAGCGCGAGCGCGACGTGAGCGAGACCGCGAAGGCCAGGGCCTCCTTGAGCCGGCGGGTGAGCCGCTGGTCGTCGAAGGCCCGACGGACGGCGCTCCAGAGGTCGCTCAGATAGCGTGGGTCGCGCGCGAGGGTCAGGAACGGCGCGGGGAGCTCCCCGTAGAAGCCGCGAATCTCGTCGAGCACCGCGCGCGCCTCGGCGCCGGCCGTCGCTTCCGGAACCGGCGGCAAGACATCCGCGGGCAGCCCGTCGGCCACGACGTTGAGCGCGTTGGTCACCCCGACCACGCAGGCGGCCTCGTACCAGAACGCATCCTCCTTCAACCCCTGCAGCTTCCCGGCTGCAGTGTGCGCCTCGACTCAGTAGTGACACGCGTTCACGCCGCTGACGACGGCGGCCACCATCTCCTTCTCGGCGCGGGTGAACTCTCCCGACGCCATGGCGCGCTTCATCGCGCGGCCGTGCGGGCCGCCGAACTCGGGATCCCACGCCATCACCCGGCTCATCGCGGGCGGCGTGACGAAATCGTGGGCAAACCACGCCTTGGAGAGCTCGAACAGCTTCTGGGCGGCCTCGGGATACTCGGAGACGTCGCGGAGCCTGACGGTCGGCATCAGTGACCAGCTCCACTCACGGCGCTCCCCCCCTGCACGGCGGGGAGGATGTTACCACGGGTGAGGGGTCCGGGGTCAGCGCGGCTTGACGAGCAGGACCGCGCGGCGATTGCCGGCCCAGCAGGCCTCCGTGTGCTGCATGCACTCCGGACGCTCGAAGCCGTACGACGTGATCGTCATGCGCGTCTCGGCGATGCCGCGCGTGACGAGATAGTCCATCGTCGCGCGCGCGCGACGCTCGCCGAGGGCGAGGTTGTATTCCGCGGTGCCGCGCTCGTCACAGTGTCCTTCGATGAGCACCAGGTGGTCGAGGTGGGTGCGGAGCCACGCGGCATTCAGGTCGAGGATCGCCCGGTCCCCGGGCCGGATGTCGGAGCGGTCGAAGGCGAAATGGATCGGGCGCAGCTCGGGAACGGCCATGAACTCGCTGGGTGGCGGCGCGGCCCGCGATGGCGCTTCCACCGTCGGTGGCTCCGGAGGCGGCGCGACGACGCGTGGTGGCTCCGGGGCAGGCGGCGCGGGCGCCGGGGCCGCGACGCGCGGCGGCTCCGGCTCGACCGGGGGCGGCGGCGGGGGCGTCACCACGCGTGGCGGCTCCACCGGCGCGGGCGGCGGCGGGGGCGGAGGGGCGGGCGCGATCACGACGCTCGCCACCGCTGGCCGCTGGCGGACGAGATCGAAATGGAGCACGGGCGACGTCCGCGGCACTCGGCCCAGCATCCGGTCGCCCCGGACGACCATGTCCGCCTCGAACAGCTGCGGCCCCAGCTCGTGCTGCAGGCGGATCCGATTCGCCGAGACGTCGAAGACCACGCGAACACCGGTCATGTTGGCGTCGCGGACGGCGAGCGGGACCGAATCGGCGGCGGTGGTGCCGTTCATGATCAGGCGCCCCTCGCCGACGCTGCCGCCCTGGATGAGATCGAGCGTGACGTCTTCGTCACGCGGGACGTCGGCCACCCCGTAGCCCGTCCACCTGCCCATCCACCGCCCGGTGACATCGATGCTGGGCTTTGCCGCACAGCCGGCGAGCAGCAACGGCAGCACGACCACAACGATCGATCGTCGGCGCATGGCTCCCCTCCTCGCAGACGCTAGAGCAACGAAACTGCCAAGCCGCTTGGCCCCGCATTTTCGCGCGAAGCACCCACAAACCGACGACAATTTGCACCCCCCATGACAAACCGTCACCCGCCACTCACCGTTTCAAGTCCACGCGAATGACGTTCCATTCCGAGCGCGGGCTTCGCCCGCGCGATCTGCTTTTGGGGGTAGGCAGGACCCAGAGCGGACCGCAGGTCCGCTCGGTCCGTCGGAAGGGGGGCAAAGCCCCCCTCCGAGGTTCAGTCGCTCGCCAGCTTGCCGTTGTGTCCCCAGTCGGACTTCTCGATGTCCTGGAAGACGATGTGCACCTGATCGGCGGTGGTCTTGCCGATCTTCACCATCGCGTCGGTGATGGCCGCGGTGATCTCGCGCTTCTGCTGCGGCGTCCGTCCGGCATACCACTGGATCGTGATGTTGGGCATGGCGTTCCTCTCCCGCGTGGAATTCAACTCTTCTCGGCGCGATTATACTTGACCGCATGAACACCCAGTACCGCGAGGAGCCCTGCCGCAGCGCGCTCAACCGCGTGACCGGCATGCCGTTCCAGTGGTCGCTCAACCCCTACATGGGCTGCGTCCACCGCTGCACCTTCTGCTACGTGCGCGCCTTCGAGCGCCGCGCCGATCGGCCGTCGGACGATCGCTACGGCCAAACGGTCCGCGTCAAGATCAACGTGGCCGACGTGCTGGCTCGCGAGCTCGCGCGGCCGTCCTGGAAGCACGAGCTGGTCGCCATCGGCGCCGCGACGGACCCTTACCAGCCCGCCGAGGGTCGCTACCGCCTCACGCGGGACTGTCTCGGGGCGCTGGCGCGCACGCGCACTCCGCTGAGCCTGATCACGCGCGGGACGATGATCATCCGCGACGTCGACGTGCTGCAGGAGGCCTCGCGGCGCGCGGAGGTCGACGTGAGCTTCTCGATCCCCACGCTCGATCCGGACATCTGGCGGAAGACCGAGCCGGGGACGGCGCCGCCGCGCCAGCGCCTGCGCGCGATCCGCACGCTGGTCGACGCCGGCATCGACGTCGGGGTCGGCATGGCGCCGCTGCTGCCCGGGATCTCCGATCGGCCGGAGCTGCTCGCGGACGTCGTCCGCGCCGCGCGTGACGCGGGCGCCACGCGGCTCTGGTGCAACGTTCTGTATCTGCAGCCCGGAACGCGTGAGCACTTCCTCGGGCAGCTCGCACGCGACTGGCCCGAGGAGCTGACGCGCTACCAGCGGCTCTACCTCCGCCCGTATCTCGACAAGCGCCTGACCGACCCCGTCCGCGCCGAGGTCGCGCGGCTGCGCACGCAGCACGCCATCGCCGACCGGCGGCCCGTGAAGCTCGAGCCTCCACCCGAGCCCGAGCAGCTCCCGCTCGCGATCTAGCGGCCCCGCGCTCCACTTATGCGCATCGTCGCCTGGAACATTCGCGCCGGTGGCGGCCTGCGCGTGGCCGCGATCGCGCGGCAGCTCGAGCGCTGGGCACCGGACGTCGTCGCGCTGTCCGAGTTCCGCGCCACTCCGCCGAGCCGCGCCCTCGCGGAGACGCTCGCCGCCGCCGGTCTGCCCCATCAGCTCACGACGGCGGACCCGCGATCGCCCGGCGTCAATGCGCTGCTCGTGGCCGCGCGGTGGCCGCTGGGGCGTGTGCGCCTCGGGGCGGCGCCCACGGAGCCCGGTCGCTGGCTCGCCACGATCGTGGAGGCGCCGCTGCCGCTGGTGGTGGGCGCGATGCACGTGCCGAACCGGGTCAGCGGGCGCAAATACCCGTTCCTCGATGCCGTCCTGGCCTGTGCCCGGCGCTGGCGCCGAGGCCCGGCGCTCTTCCTGGGCGATACCAACTCCGGCCGGCGCGGCATCGACGAAGAATCGCCCGCGTTCAGCCTGCGGGAAGAAGGCTGGATCGACGCACTCGGCGCGTGCGGATGGCTCGATGCGTTTCGCCATCTCCGCGCCGAACAACGCGCCTACACGTGGTACTCGCCGAACGGCCGCAACGGCTTCCGCATCGACCAGGCCTTCGTCAACGCGCCGCTGCTCGCGCGCCTGAAGGACGCGGCCTACGTCTGGGGCGGTGCCTGGCGCGGCCGGCGGCGCGACGCGCTCAGCGACCACGCCGCGCTGCTGCTCGATCTAGCCGACGCGCCGTAGACCCGCGAGGAAGTCGCCGAGCGCGGGGCCCCACTTCGCCCATTCGCGGCCGCTGGCGCTGTGGCCGAACTCGGTGTCGATCTCGACGTACTTCGCGTCGACGCCCGCCGCCGCCAGCTTGGCCATCACGCCCGGGGCGATCGAGGGCGGGAAGAGCTTGTCCGTCCGCGACAGCACGTAGAGGACCTTCGCCCGGATCTTGCCGAAGTCGCGCTCGGCGTCGAAGCGGACGGAGGCCCGGCGCAGCGTCACCAGCGAGTTCGGGTCGAACTCCCGTGCCCACTGCCCGGCCATGCGCCGGATCTCTGCCCGGCGCGCCTCGGCGTCGGGGAAGCGCGCGGCCAGGATCTCGTTGAAGCCGTAGCGCGTGAGCGTGTCCGTGCGCATCGCCGCCAGCGTGACCGGGATCCCGCCGCGGTCGTAATACCACCCACCGTTCCAGCTCGGATCGCGCGCCAGCTGCGCGACGAGCGTCTGCACCGCCGGGTCGCCTCCCGAGCCCCTGGGCGCCGTCACCACCGGCACGATGCCGCTCATGTGATCGGGATACGTGACCGCCCACTGGAACGCCTGGTAGCCGCCGAACGATGGCCCCGCGACCGCGACGAGATGCCTGACGCCGAGCGAGTCGAGCAGCGCCTTCTGCGCGGTGACGATGTCGCGCAGCGTGATGACGGGGAACTCGGGACCATACGGCTTGCCGGTCACGGGGTTGGGGCTGCGGGGCGCGGTCGAGCCGTAGGAGGAGCCGAGCATGTTGGACGACACGACGAAGTAGCGATCGGTGTCGATCGCCTTGCCGGGTCCGATGAGGCCATCCCAGAACCCCGTCTGCGGGTCGCTCTCGCCGTACGTGCCCGCGGCGTGATGGCTGGAGGTGAAGCCGTGCGTGACGAGGATCGCGTTGCCGCCGTCGCCCGCCAGCCGCCCATAGGCCTCGTAGGCGAGCGTCATCTCCGGCAGCGTCTGCCCGCTCTCGAGCGTGAAGTTCTTCGTGGTAAACATGCGTTTTTCGACCCCCACCCGGGCATGGTCGGTCGCTCACAGCAGCCGAACATATCATGGGGACAAGCCGCGCCCTACGGGGCCGCGGCGTCGATGCGGGCGACCTCGTCGCGCGAGAGCTTGAAGTCGAGAGCGGCGGCGTTCTCCCTGACGTGATCGGGCTGGCTCGCCTTGGGAATCGTGAAGAGCGCCGGCCGGCGCGTGAGGAAGTTGAGCACGACCTGCCGCGGCGTGACACCGCGGGCCCGCGCGATCTCCGCCACCGGGCCCGATTGCAAGTAGCCGCCCCGCGCCAGCGGCGTGTAGCCGACGACGGCGACGCGCCGGCGCGTGCACCACGGCAGCACGTCCCGCTCGAGCCCGCGATCGCGGAGGTGATAGAGGACCTGGTTGCACGCCAGCGGGATGTCGTCGAGGGCCGCCTGGGCCTGTGCCATCTGGTCGACGTCGAAGTTGCTCACGCCGACGAAGCGCGTGAGCCCGCGGCGCACCAGCTCGCGCATCGCCCGCATCGTCTCCGCGATCGGGTGACGGTCGCTCCACCAGTGCACGAGATACAGATCGACATGGTCGGTGCCCAGGCGCTCGAGGGACGCCTTGCACGACCCGATCGTGCCCGCGTAGGAGGCATTCTGGGGCAGCACCTTGGTCGCGACGAAGACGTCGTCGCGCCGGCCGCGGATCGCCCGGGAGACGACGCGCTCGGCGCCGCCGTCGGCGTACATCTCGGCCGTGTCGATGTGAGTCATCCCGAGCTCGATCCCGAGCCGGAGCGCCGCGATCTCCGCCTTCTCGGCGTCCGGGCGGTCGCCCATCCGCCACGTCCCCTGCCCGATTACGGAAACGTCGACGCCCGTCCGGCCGAAGGGACGCGCGATCACCGTGGGGTGGGCGGCAGCGCCGCCAGCCAGGCCTCCACGCGGGCGACGAAGCCGGCGGGATCGTCCACGATCAGGTGATGGAACGTGCCGGGCAGCTCCATGACCGTCCCGTGCCGCACCGCGCCCGCGACGCGCTCGGCCGCCTCCCGAGTCATGACGCTGCTCGATTCTCCGCGCATCACCAGCAGCGGGCACTCGACCCGTGGCAGGAACCCCCACGGGTCCGGCGTCGGATGGAGAAAGACACGCCGATCGAACGCGTGCTCCCACACGCCCGGCCGGCGCTCGACGACCGCCGCCGCACCCAGATGATGGAGGGCGTCCGCGGGCGCCACCGTCTCGGGCGGCGTCAAGCGAAAGCGCGCGCCCGCTTCCGAGGGGTTCGCGAACTGCGGTCCCGGACGCGCCGCCTGCCTGGCCGCGCCCGCCGCGAGGTCCTCGCTGAGGCCCGTCAGGACGTCGGCGAGCACCACCGCGCCCACGCGATCGGGATGCGTGGCCGCGAGCTGCCCCGCGAGATACCCGCCGAGCGAGTGGCCCATGACGATCGGCCGCTGCCAGCCCAGCAGGTCGATCACGGCGGCGATGTCCGCCACGTAGTCGTCGAAGGCGTACCCGTGTCCGCCGGGCCCGGACGGCGCCCACTCGCTGGCCCCGTGCCCGCGAAGATCGAGCGCGATCACGTGGTAGCGCTCACGCAGCAGCGAGGCAACCCCGTCCCACCAGTGCCCGTGCGCCGCCAGCGAGTGGAGCAGCAGCACGCCGGGCTCGCCCTCGGCGCCCCATTCGTGCAAGCGGAGGTCGAGCCCGTCGGTCTGCAGGCGTCGCGGTCGCCCGCAGGCGACCGGTGGCGTCACGTCGGAAGGGGTAGTCACGGCGTCAACTCTAGCAGGCCGGGAAGTGTCTTCCCATGACCGTAGTGTCTGATGCCCGTCATCCCACGGGAGAGCAACTACCTGCTGAACCCGCTCCATCCGGCCTTCCGGAGCGTCCGTATCGGCCGGCCCGAACGATTCGCCTTCGACCCGCGCCTGTGGAAGCGCTGAGCGCGTGCTCAGTGCTCCTCGGCGGGCTCCACCGCGGCGACGCCGGCCGCCTCCGTGGGCGTGAAGATCCCGCCGTAGATCCCGGCGAAGATGACGATCGGGACCAGGAACGCCCAGGTGGCGTCGACGGTGGCCCGCCGGACCTCGCCGAGGTCGAGCCGCTGCGTCCGGGGCACGCCATAGCGCCAGGCGTACCAGACGACGAAGCCGCCTTCCATGGCCGCGAGCAGGAGACCGGGGATGAACCCCGCGATGAAGAGCTTGGCGACCGACTGCTCGGCCGACACGCAGTAGAGGATCATCATGATGCTGGGCGGGATCAGGATGTCGATCGCGCCGGTGGCGGTGATGAGCCCGAGGGAGAAGCGCTCGCGGTAGCCGTTCTGCACGAGCCGCGGGTACATCATGCGCATGACCGCCCACACGTCGAGAAACTGCATGATCTCCTTGGCCCAGATGAACGGCCGGACGAACACGTACCGGCCGACGATGTTGGCGAGGTTGACGCCGACGGCGCCGAGCATGAGCGCGCCGACGACGCCGCGGAGGATGCCGGCGAGGACGGCCTCGCCGCGCGCGAGGAGTCCCATCAGATCGGGAAGACGATGGATCCGGGAATCAGAGTCGAGTCGTACACGCAGGTCTTCTCGCGGAACCTCAGCCCGGCGGGGGACCACGCGAGCTTGTCCAGGTAGCGGCCCGTGCACAGGACCTGGGTCGGCTGATCGTGGAGCGTCTCGAAGATCACGAAATTCGCCTGCGCCGCGATCCCATCCCCCTCGACCAGCGCCCGGATCTGGGTGATCGAGTGGCGCCACGTGCGCGGGGCGTAGACGTTCAGCTTCCGGGAGGCCAGGGCCCGGTCCCTCAGCATGCCCAGGCTCTCGCAGAGCATCAGGCTGAGCGGCAGCCCCTTGTCGTAGTTCTCCTTCGAGACGATGCGGTACCGGCACGGTTCGACGAACAGATCGGGCCAGCGCTCGAGCGCGCCGCCGTCGATCACGTCCCCGTACTCGGCGTAGAGATCCTCGAGCTCGTCGCGCGATACCGCGGTCCGGCTCACAGGCCCATCACCTTGCGGTACCCGCGATAGAAGGCGCGCAGCGCGACGTCGGTGACCATGTGGTCGGCGTCCGCGTAGTCCCGTCCGCCCATCTCGACGACGCCGGCGCCGTCGGCGCCCGTGGACACGCCTGCCTGCACGCGGTTCACGATCTCACCGTCGTCGATGGAGACGAGGCCTCCCGGTCCCATCAGGTTGGCCTGCCGCAGCCGGCGTCGCGTCATCTCCTCGTCGTCATCGGCGTAGCCGAAGAAGGTCCAGTGCAGATCGAAGGCGCTCGGGCCGCGCGGGACGATCCGGCGCGTCGCCAGCGTGTTCGACTGCTGCTGGAGGATCAGGTTCGGCCAGATCGTGTGCATCACCACGGTGGCGTCCCCGGGAAACTCGCGGACCGTATCGAGAAGTCGAGGATCCTCAAGGGTCAGATCGGGTTTGAAGGACTGGATCTGACGGGTCTCGGCGGTGAGCTCTTGACGGCCACGCTCCGAGATCACCGCGGCGTGCAGGCCCTCGTCGTCCATCCGGACCTTCGACGGCTGATCGGCGCGGAACAGCCCGAACGTGACCAGGAAGACGTGCAGCAGGCTCGCGTGACACGTATCCCTGATGTTCTCGATCATCAGCTTCCAGTTGCTCCCGAGGCGCTGGTGCGAGTAGCCGAGCAGCCGGAGCGGCCGCCCGTCGAACACCCGGTCGTAGAACGCGAGGATCTTGGGGCCGAGATAGGCTTCGAACGGCGGCGTGGCCGCGTCGAGGGTCGCGAAGATCGCGCCGCCGCGGACGTGGAGGCGGACCGGCGTCAGCCCGTGGTCCGCCGGCCTGAAATCCGGCGGCATGCCCCCCTGCCCCTTCACGCCCCGGCTGAACGGCAGGCCCAGCAGCTTGCCCTGCAGATCGTAGGTCCACTGGTGATAGGGGCACGTGAGCGTCGTCGCATGCCCGGAGTCCTCGAGGCAGAGCTGCGCGCCCCGATGCGCGCAGCGGTTGAGGAAGCCAGTGACCGCCCCGTCCTCGCCCCGGACGATCAGGACTGACTTCTCGCCGACGGCGCTGGTCTTGTAGTCGCCGCGCTCCGGGATCTCGCACTCGAGCGCGACGTAGCTCCATGTCGGCCCTTCGAAGATGCGCTCCAGCTCGCGCCGGTACAGGGCTTCGTCGGTGTAGATCCAGTACGGGGCGCGGGAATCACCCTCGGTGGGCCAGGTCAACCTCTGGTCATCGGGGGCGCTCGCCCCTCGTGATGTCATCGCGCTCGCCTTTCCTCAGGGACGGAGTATCACACGATTCGCACGCGCAGCGGTCCATCAAGCTTTCCTCCTGCCTCGCACCGTCTCTCTTTCTGGACATTTTGCGTATGCGATCAACGTGGTATTTCAGCGCGGGGCACCCGTGCAATTCGAGCTGCTCAGCGAGATCGGAAACATCGAGATGATCGCAGAAGGCCGGCGACTACGAATCGAACGGTACTTGCGGCAACAGTATGGTGGGCGACGCTGGAAAAAGCTGAAGGGCACGGCGACCGTCCTGCTCGACGATGGTAGGATAGGCGAGGCGGAGATCCACTGGTATGAAGCGCACGGCATCGGTCGGAAAGAGCTCAAGATCACGCGCATCTTTTTCTCAGCGCCGTGGTAAGGGCCGACGCGCCACCATGTATGTCATGTGCGTGAATAACGATGGAAACCCCGCGTCACTGCATCTGAGAAAGATCTATCGCGCGATGCACGACGTCGAGGGCAGCAAACATGGCTACATCCGCGTCATCGACGAAGACGGCGAAGGATATTTGTATCCGAAGAGATACTTCGTCGAGGTCGCGCTGCCTCGGTCGCTGCCGAGGATCGCCCGCAAGATCCTCGCCTAGTTACTCCTTCCGCACCTCCACCACGATGTCCCCCGTGACCTTGCCGCTCTGCTGCGCCTCGCGCGCGCCCGCGAGGGGATCACGGGCGGCTGCTCGACGAGTCGCGCCCGGTACTGCCCCGACGCAGGAGTGACGTCCGCACATTCCGCCCGCCGATGTGAAACTTACCGGGGCGTGACCGTCAGCCAGCCGCCCGGGCACTCGGAGACATAGGGGTAGTAGCCGGCGGGGTTCTGACAGTAGTACCAGTACGACGGGGCCGCGGGAGCCGCCGCCGCCATCGGCGCCACTGACGGGTAGGCCGCGACCGGCGCCTGGTAGGCCGGGGGAGGAGGCGGCGGAGGGGGAGGCGGCGGATATGCCGCGACAGGGCGACGGTAGGCTGCGACAGGGGCCGCGTAGGCCGGGGCCGGAGCGTAGGCCGGGGCGGGAGGCGCGTAGACCGGGGCCGGCGGCGGCGTGGCGGCTGCGATCGCTGACCCGGCGATCACGAACGGCGCGGTCACCAAGGCCCCCGCCACCACGAGCGGCGCGACAAGGATGCCCAGCGGATTCCAGTATCGGTACCCGTGACGCCCCCACGCATCGGCGGGGGGAGCGAGCACCCCGACCACCAGCACGGCCAACAAAAGGACGGTCAAGAAGGTCTTCATGTCTTCCTCCTCGGCGGCGCCAGATGGACGTCACCGCCGATGCGACCATTTACGCACATCGCCCCGGTGGTGCTAATTACTCCTTCCCCACCTCTACCACGATGTTCCCCGTGACCTTGCCACTCTCCTGCGCCTCGTGCGCCTCCACAATGCGCTCGAGCGGAAAGCGCGCGCCGATCACGTGCGTGAGGCGCCCGGCCTCGCAGAGCCGCCGCACATCCGCCGCCCCCTCGTCCTGGGCGCGCTCGGGCATCGTGTAGATGAGCACGGGCCGAATGGTCACGTTCTTCGCCATCAGCGCATAGAACGGTACTCTCGGCTCCCGCTCGCCCATCGACGCATACGTCGCGATCGACTCCCGCCCCGCCCGTCAGCGCGAGGATCTCCTTCGCGGCCTCGCCCGTCCGGTAGTTCACCGTGTGATCCGCTCCCGCGGCCGCCGCCGACGCCGCCTTCTCCGCGGAGCTGACCGTCGCGATCACCCGCGCCCCCGCCCACTTCGCGAGCTGCACCGCATAATGCCCGACCGCCCCCGCGCCCCCGGTGACCAGCACCGTCTGCCCCGCGATCGGCCCATCCGCGAACAGACACCGATGCGCCGTCACCGCCGGAATCCCGAGGCACGCCCCCTCGGCAAAGCTCGTGTTCCCCGGCAACGTCACCGCCAGCCGTGCCGGCACCACCGTATACTCCGCCGCCGTCCCCCACGCCCGCTGCCACTGAACGATGTAGACCCACACCCGCTCGCCCACCCGCGAGGCCGGCACTCCCGCCCCGACCTTGTCGATGACGCCGGCCCCGTCCTGATGCGGGATCACGCGCGGCGCCGGCATCGAGCCCGGGCGCACGCGCGATTTGACGTCGGT
>WNGF01008055.1_pt1 | contig 12515 bp, 10 predicted proteins | sample 5400641 | NCBI WGS metagenome assembly WNGF01 (sample SAMN13153371, study PRJNA577476) | soil metagenome | isolation source: 80 cm soil or saprolite under grassland replicate 2 | place: USA:California | collected 2016-06-15
GGCCGAGACCCTCTGGGGAGCGCCGACGCTGACGGGCCGTCGGGTCGGCGTGTCCGGGGTCGGCAAGGTCGGCCGCCGCCTGGTCGACCACCTGCTGGCGGACGGCGCCGCGGTGGTGGTGGCCGACGTCAGCGCCGAGGCGGTGGAGCGGGTGGGCGCGGCCCACCCTGAGGTCGAGTCGGTCGCGGTGGACGCCCTCCCCCAGGCGGCCATGGACGTGTTCGCGCCCTGCGCCATGGGCGGCGCGCTCGACGAGCGGACGGTCGCCACGCTGCAGGCCCAGGTCGTCTGCGGCGCCGCCAACAACCAGCTCGCCGAGCCGGGCGTGGCCAAGCACCTGGCCGACCGCGGCATCCTCTACGCGCCCGACTACGTGGTCAACGCCGGCGGGCTGATCCAGGTCGCCGACGAGATCGGCGGCTACTCCGAGGAGCGCGCCCGCGCCCGCGCCGGCCGCATCTACGACACCACCCTGCGGGTCCTGCGGCTCGCGGCCGAGGAGGGCGTGCCGCCGTCGGCCGCCGCCGACCGCCTGGCCGAACGCCGCATGGCCGAGGCCCGCCGCAACGCCGGCGGCGCCACGCCGCCGCTCCTGCCCGCCCTGCGCTGAGCCGGCCCCGGTCGTCGGGCGAAGCGGGAGGTCGGCCGCCTCAGGCGTCGAGGAGCACGCCGGGGTTGAGGACGCCGGCCGGGTCGAGGACCTGCTTGGCGGCGCGCAGCGCCAGCGCGAACGGCTCGGGGCGCTGGCGGTCGTACCAGGGGCGGTGGTCGCGGCCGACGGCGTGGTGGTGGGTGATGGTGCCGCCGGCGGCCAGCACGGCCTCGGCCGCCGCCGCCTTGACCTCGGCCCACTGGGCCAGCTCGGAGCCCCGCCGGGCCGGGGCGAGCACGGTGAAGTACGGCGCGGCGCCGTCCGGGTACACGTGGGTCAGCCGGCAGGTGACCACCCCGCCGCCGCAGATGCGCGCAAGCGCCTCGCGCACGGTCTCGCCGACGCCGTCGACCAGCCCGTCCAGGCGGTCCCAGGTCGCCGCCGTCTCGAACGTCTCGACCAGCACGCCGAGCAGGACCAGGCGGTCACGCAGGTACGGCGCGCGCACGAAGCTGGCCCGCCAGGCGCCTCCGGCCCCGCCGCCGCCGTCGCCCAGCGGCCGCCCGCCCCCTTCGGCGCAGAGCTCCAGCGCCCTGGCCAGGTCCTGCCCGACGGGGACGCCGACGGACTCGAAGCCGAGCACCAGGGCCGCGTCGCCGCCGGCCAGGGTGCCGGTCATGGTCGCCTCGGCCGCGTCGACCAGGCGGCAGGCCGCGGGGGCGAGCCCCGCCTGGACCAGCCCGCGGACGGCCGCCGCGCCGGCCGCGAAGGAGCCGAACGCCACCGTCGCCGAGGCCCGCTCGGCCGGGCGCGGCTGGACCCGCAGCCACGCCTCGGTGATCACCCCGAGCGTGCCCTCGCTGCCGAGCACCAGCCGGTCGGGGCTCGGCCCGGCACCGGAGCCGGGCAGCCGGCGCGACTCGTACACCCCGGCCGGGGTGAGCATGCGCACCGACTCGACCAGGTCGTCGACGTGCGTCGCCCGGGTCGAGAAGTGCCCCGCCGCGCGCGTGGCCAGCCAGCCGCCGACGGTCGAGCGCTCGAACGACTGCGGGTAGAAGCGCAGCGTCAGCCCGTGGCTCCCGAGCTCCTCCTCGGCGCGGGGGCCGAGCGTGCCGGCGCGGATGCGCGCCGCCCGCGCCACCGGGTCCACCTCGGCGACGCCGGCCATGCCGCCGAGGTCGAGCGAGGCGACCCCGGCGAAGGCGTCGCCGACGGCCGGCTCGACCCCGCCGACCACGCTGGTGCCGCCGCCGAACGGCACCAGCGCCACGCCGGCCTGCCCGGCCCATTCGAGCGCGGCGGCCAGCTCGGCCTCGTCGCGGGGGCGCAGCACCAGGTCGGGCGGGTGGTCGATGTGCCCGCGCAGCCCGCGCACCAGGTCCCGGTAGGACCGTCCGAGCCCGTGGCGGGCACGGTCGAGCGGCTCGTCGGAGGCGACCGGCAGCAGCGCCCTCGGCGCCGCCACCCGCGGCGCCGGCAAGGGCGGGGGCGGCAGCGGCCGCTCCGGCGCCTGCGCCGGGAAGCCGAGCAGTGTCTCGACGTTCGGGCCGAACGCCTCCAGCTCGTCCTGACGCGGCTCCGAGCCGGCCTCACCCCATCCCCAGATCGAGTAGGTCGAGCTGGCTGCCACGGCGGCTCCCCGGTCGGGCGGACGGCACGCGCGACCGTATCGCGCCGAAGCGGGCACCGCCACGCGGCACCGCTCCTCCAGGGCGAACCGGGCTACGTGGATGTTGTGGTTCCACCGCCGCGCCTCGGCTGTCACGACCCCCGGCTCCTCGGCTGGGTCAAGATGTCATCTCCGGGTCGCGGACGTCGGGCAGGAACACGCGAAATGACGCGCCGCCGTTCGGCCGCTCCTGGACCCAGGTCCGGCCGCCGTGCATGCCGGCGAAGTGGGCCACCAGCGCCAGGCCGATGCCGGACCCCGGTGCGTGGGCGCTGATCGTCGGTCCCTGCCGGAACGGCTCGAAGATCTCCTGGCGCACCTCCGCCGGCACGCCGGGTCCTGCGTCGTCGACCGCGATGAGCGCGCCTCCGTCACACGCCTCGACCCGTACCCACACCGGCGTGCCCGCTCGGGTGTGCCTGGCCACGTTGGAGAGCAGGTTCTCCACGATCCGCTCCACCTTGGGACCGTCGACCGCGATCAGCACCGGCGAGGTCGCCAAACTGACGGGACGCTCGCCGAGCAGCTCGGGACCTCCTTCCTTGACGATGCGGCTGACCAGGTCACCAAGGTCGACGCGGCGGCGGTCCAGGAACAGGGCGCCCCGGGCCAGGCGGTCGAGGTCGAGCAGGTTGGTCAGCAGGCGGTCGAGCTTGCGGGCGTTGCGCGCGAGCCGGGCGAGCAGCTGGTCGACGTCGTTGGCCGGCAGTTGCAGGTAGCTGCGGCGCAGGGTCAGGGCGATCCCCAGCACCGACGTCAGCGGAGTGCGCAGGTCGTGGGAGACGGCCTGCAGGAACGCGCCCTTCATCTCGTCCAGCGAGCGGAGGTGCTCGGCGGCGGCCTGCTCCCGCTGCAGGGCGACCGAGAGCCGCTCGGTCGCCGCCCGTTCTCGCGCCAAGCTGTCGCGAAGGTCCTGCTCGGCCTGGTGGCGCTCACTGACGTCCCGGGCGATCAGGAGCTCTCCGGTCGGCCGGCCTCGCCGGTCTGGCAGGGCGGAGGCGGTCAGCTCGTAGGGGCGACCGCCGATGACCGCCTCCGCACCGAGGTCGTCGACGCTGGAGACGCCACGCCGGCGGGAGACCGCGCGTGCCCATCCCGGCGCCAGCCGTTCGAGCGGCTGCCCGACGGCTTGGCCGACCGGCTGGTCGAGCAGGCGCTCGCCGGCCTGGTTGGCGTCCACGACCCGCCCGTACAGGTCGGTCACCACGACCGCATCGCGCATCACCTGGAAGATCCGGCTGCGTGCCAACGGGACCAGGTCGAGCAGCCGGAAGCGGAACAGGCCCCACACCAGCACCAGGCCGGTCAGGACGAACAGGAACGGGGTCAGCTCCACCCGCCCGAACACCCCAACATCCAGGTTGTGCAGGACGTTGGCCGCACTCGGCAGCAGCACGGTGACGATCAGCAGCAAGCTCTGCCGCCAGTACGCCCGCGACACCCGCCCGAGCGTCCACACGAACAGCGCCGTCGAGCCCCAGATGACCAGGTTCCCGTAGACCAGGAACGGCCAGAACAGCGGCCCCACCCGGGCGATCGCCTCAGGGTCCCCGGCCGCCGACGCCGGGTACCAGCGCACCAGGTCGTGCGTGGCGCCGTTGGCCAACAGCACCACCACCGCGACCGGAGGGACCGCCAGCGCGGCCAGGGTGAACCGGTTCACCCACCGCCCCCTGCCGGTGTACTGCATGATGAACGCGAACCACGCCGGTGGCAGCACCGCGACGCCAAGCCACTTGGCATCGCCCCAGCGCAGCTTGTCCGGCAGCGAGGAGGCGCCGAGCTCGAGCGCGTAGGCGAGGCTCCACCAGCCGGCCGCGGCCAGCAGCACCACGAGGCTCGCTCCGGCCAGAGCGGTACGGTGGCGCCAGACGTAGAACGCGTAGGCGCCAAGACAGGTGCCACCTGCCAGCGCCAAGGCGCTGAAGAACGAGTGCCAGCGCACGCCGTGCCCCCCACGCCGAACGATCAGGCACAATCGCAGCGAATCATACGACAGCCGCATCCCGCCTGGCCGTTGCAAGAAGTACGCAAAGCCAGGAAGTGGTTTGTCCTCTTCGCGCCAAGCCAGGAGCGGGGACGAGGCGCCCCCCGCCATTCCTTCCTCTTGATGACAAAGGGCGTAGGAGATACAATTAGCCATAATTGTTAGGAAACCTTACTAATAATCCGACGCCTGCGCCTGGGCACGGTCAGAGGGGGCGGCAGCATGATAGGAGCGGAGCACCGGATCCGGATCATCATGGTGAGGAGCGGCAGGCTCGCGCTCCTCGCCGCCATCGTCCTGGCGGCGGGCGGGCTCCACCCGGCGACCGCCCGGTCGGCCCCCGCCCCGGACGCGGCGTTCGTACGGGTGAACCAGGTCGGCTACCCGGCGACCGCGTCGAAGCGCGCCTACGTGATGTCGAGCGCGGCCGAGATCGGCGCCACCTTCAGCGTGAGGAACGCGGCCGGCGCGACCGTGTTCTCGGCACCCGTCGGGGCCAACCTCGGCTCGTGGAGCAACAGCTTCAAGAACGTCCACGCGCTCGACTTCGGTGCCGTCGCGACAGCCGGCACCTACACGATCGCGGTCTCCGGACCGGTCCCCGCGACCTCCCCGAGCTTCAGGATCGACACGGGCGCGAACGTGTACGCCACGCCGCTGGCCAATGCCCTGTCGTTCTACCAGACCGAGCGGGACGGCCCGAGCTTCGTCCCGTCCGCCCTTCGCAGCGCGCCGGCGCACCTGAACGACCAGAACGCGATGACCTACACCACGCCCCAGGTGAACAGCAGCGGCCGCTTCTCCGGCGACCTCTCGCCGCTCGGGGTCAGGGTCGACGCCTCCGGCGGCTGGTGGGACGCGGGCGACTACATCAAGGGCGTGCAGACGCTCGGCTACACCACCGACCTGCTGCTGGCGGGCGTCCGCGACTTCCCGGCCCATCTGGGGGCGGGGTCGGCCACCTCCAACTTCACGGCCGAGGCCAAGTTCGGGACCGACTGGCTGCTCAGGATGTGGGACGACCCGACCGGGACCTTCTACTACCAGGTCGGGATCGGGACGGGCAACGCCAAGACGGTCGGGGACCACGACATCTGGCGGCTCCCCCAAGCCGACGACACCTTCGGAGGGACCGATCCCCTGTACCGGTACATCCGCAACCGGCCAGTCTTCAGGGCCGGTGCGCCGGGCTCGCTCATCAGCCCCAACCTGGCGGGGCGCAGCGCCGCCGCCTTCGGCCTGTGCTTCCAGGTCTTCAGGACCAGCGACCCCGCCTTCGCCAACCGGTGCCTGCTCGCGGGCCAGCACATCTTCGACCTCGCCAACACCGCACCCACCGGGAACCTGACAACCTACGTGCCGTTCAGCTTCTACCCCGAGACCGAGTGGCGCAGCGACCTGGAGCTTGGCGCGACCGAGCTGTACCTGGCGGTGGCGGGCGGTGGGCTCCCGGCCGGGCTGCCCCACACCGACCCGATGTTCTACCTGCAGCAGGCGGCCCACTGGGCCAACGCCTACATCGCCAGCGCCGAGGATGCCGCCGACACCCTCAACCTCTACGACGTCAGCGGGCTCGCCCACTTCGACCTGCACCGCGCGATCGGCCAGGCGGGCAGCCCGCCCGGCCTGGAGGTCACCCAGGCCTCGCTGCTCGCCGACATGAAGAAGGCCCTGGACGGGGCACTGGCCCAGGCAGCCACCGACCCGTTCGGCTTCGGCTTCCCCTGGGCCACCTGGGACACGACCTCCCACGGCGCCGGCCTTGCGGTCATGGCCAGCGAGTACGACCAGCTCTCAGGCACCGACACCTACGCACCGTTCAGCAGCAGGTGGCTGGACAACATCCTGGGCGCCAACGCCTGGGGCTCGTCGTTCATCATCGGTGACGGCAGCGTCTTCCCGCACTGTCCGCACCACCAGGTGGCCAACCTGGTCGGCTCCCTGGACGGGACCCCTCCGGTGCTGAAGGGCGCCGCGGTGGAGGGTCCCAACGGCACCCTCTACCGGGGGTTCCAGACCGGGATGCGGCACTGCCCGCCCGACGACAGCGACCCGTTCGCACAGTTCAACGGCACCGCCAAGTTCCGGGATGACATCGAGTCGTTCTCGACGGTCGAACCCGCCGTCGACCTGACCGCCACCAGCCCACTGGCGTTCGCCCGCCAGGCCGCGGAGTTGCGCTGAGGCAAGCCCGACGGCCTACGAAGCCGCATGCGAAAGGTGGAGGCGATGAGCAAGACCGCACGGGTACGGTCACCGCTGTCCCACGTCCGTCCGAGGATCCCGCTGGCGCTGACGGCGATCGTGGCGCTCATCGCGTCCCTGTGCGGTCTGGCCGTGCGCGCCACGCCGGCGGCGGCAGCCGCCTCCACAGTCGTCACGATCGGGTTCGACGACGGCACCGCCGAGCAGATCGGGGCACTGCCGATCCTGCAGGCGCACGGGATGACGGCGACCTTCTTCGTCAACACCGCGTCCATCGGCGACGCCGAGCACCTCTCGTGGGCGGACCTCCACACCCTGCTCGCCGCCGGCAACGAGATCGCCGGGCACACCCTGCACCACGCGAACCTGGCGCCGCTGACCACCGCGGAGGCCCGCCAAGAGGTGTGCACCGACCGCAACAACCTGCTGGCCAACGGGTTCCCGGCGACATCGTTCGCCTACCCGTTCGGCTCCTTCGACAGCGGCACCGAGCAGGTCGTCCACGACTGCGGCTACAACAGCGGCAGAGGCGTCGCCGGCATCACCAAGAACGGCCCCTTCGCCGAGACCGTCCCGCCCGCGGACGCGTACGCGACGCGCACGCCGCCCAACCCCAAGAAGTCGACCAAGCTCTCGACGCTGCAGCTGTACGTGCTCAACGCCGAGGCCAACGGCGGTGGCTGGGTGCAATTCGTCTTCCACCGCCTCTGCGAGCAGTGCGGGGCCTACGCCATCACACCGGCCAACTTCACCGCCTTCCTGGACTTCCTGCAGGCCGAGGTCGCCGGCGGCCGCGTGACGGTCCAGACGACCGCACAGGTGATCGGCGGCCCGGTGAATCCGCCGGTGCCCGCATAGCGGAACCAGACGCTGGGCGAGGTCGTCACCGCTCCGGGCGTGGCGGCGCGCCGCCGTGGATGGCGCGGACCGTCGCGATGGTGTCGGCCTCCTCGGCGGGCTTGTCCTCCCGGTAGCGCAGCACGCGGGCGAAGCGCAGCGCCAGCCCGCCCGGGTAGCGCGGGCTGGCCTGGACGCCGTCGAAGGCGACCTCGACGACCAGCTCTGGGCGGACCTGGACGACCCAGTCGCCCCGGTCGCTGGCAAGCTCCAGCAGGCGCCCGGTCTGCCAGGTGAGCATCTTGTCGGTCAGCCCTTTGAAGGTCTTGCCGAGCATCACCCAGCCGCCCGTCTCCGGGTCGCGCGCGCCCAGGTGCAGGTTGGACAGCCAGCCGCGGCGGCGGCCATGGCCCCACTCGGCCGCCAGGACCACCAAGTCCAGGGTGTGCACCGGCTTGACCTTCAGCCAGCCGGCGCCACGCCGGCCGGCCTCGTACGGGGCGTCCAGCAGCAGGGCCTGCAGCTGCTCGAACACGCCCGCCTTGGCCCACTCGTCGAACCGGCGCCAGCAGGTGGTCGCCGAGCCGCAGCCGAACTCCTCGGCCGGTAGCAGGTTCCACGGGGTGGAGGTGCGGGCCATGAACACCGGCGCGGCCACGCAGTTGCGGTCTGGCACGCGCCGGGGGACGCTACCTCAAGGTCGCGCCGGCGGTGGAGGCAGCAGCGGCTGGACGCGTTGCCACAGCTGGGCGGGGAGGAGCCGGTCGACGAGGCTGGTCATCCTGGGAGCATCCCAAGGTCAGCCGAACGGCTCAAGCCGCCTCCTGGTGCTCTGTCAGGTTGGACTGGGCCGTTTGTTCGGCGTTGGTTCGGGACGCAACGAGCGCCAGCGGTGGGGACGGCCTGGGACTATCGTGGGCGCCGGTCGCCGACAGTGGCGGAGCGTGCCCATCAAGGAGGCCGAACGTGGATCCCACCGGACCGCCCGCCTGAGCGGTGGCCCCGTTCGGACGCTCGACGAACGGCACGCCCTGGTTCCGGCCGCGAGACCTCCTGGACCAGACCTTCGAGGTTGGCATCATCCTCAAGGGCCTGGACGGGCTGCTCGAGGTGGTCGGTGGCGTCCTGCTCCTGGTGGTCTCGCCGGCGACCATCGGCCGCGTGGTGACCAGCCTCACCCAGCACGAGCTGTCCGAAGACCCCCACGACTTCCTGGCCACCCACCTGCTGAAGACCGCCCACGGGCTCACGGGTTCCGCCGTACTCTTCGGGGCCGTCTACCTGCTCGCGCACGGCGTGGTGAAGGTCGTGCTGGTGGCGGCGCTGCTCAAGAACCAGCTGTGGGCCTATCCCTGGATGGTCGGCTTTCTGGGGGTCTTCATCGTCTACCAGGTCTACCGGCTGAGCTTCCAACCGTCTGTCGGGCTGACGGCTTTGACGGTCTTCGACGCGGTCATCGCCTGGTTGACCTATCGCGAGTACCGCAAGCAACTCTCGTTGGCCCGGCGGTAGCAGCGCGACGTGCGCTGCAGCCGTGCGGCGGGCGACGAGCACGCGCCTCGCCCTCGCAGGGCACTACTTCAGGACCGTTCCGGAATGTCCTCTAACCCTCGGCTACCAGCCCTCTACCGGCTCCGAGCCGATTGCCGCAGTCGCCCCGCCACGTAACCCGTGGGCCGGCCACCTGGTGCCACGGGATCGAGCAGTAGCTTCTGCAGTCTTGGCCGTTAGCCAAGCGTCTCAAGCGATGCGGCGAAGGTACGGAGGAACTTGTCGTAGACAGGGAATCCGGCAACCCGCTTCCGGTCCACTGGGATCCCGAACGTGCCTACGGCTCGGGTCTCGATGTGGTCACCGATCCCAACCCGAACCAGCGAACCCCCGGATGGTGCTGGCTCGTCTTCCACGCGGAACTGCATGAGGGCCCTGCCGTTTGGCGCGGAGACGGTGAAAGTCAAACCGCGCTCGGCCTCTCGGAGTTCGGACACCTTGAGGAGTCCGATCACGCCTCCCTTGAATGACCAGCCACTTGCCGCTGCCGCCGCTGCCCGAGCCAGTGATCTGACCTTGCCCCGATCCGCTGGAACCTCCACGTCGATCCCAGCCGCGACGTCCTTGGCGATCCCCATCTCATCCCGCCTTTCCTGCGGCGATATTCTCCGCTTCCGCGCTCCTGTACTCGTCATCGGCCAGGAACCACAGCAGCAGCGGCCCTGGAAGGTTCGCTTGCTGGGGCACGTCGCCGGCGCCGGACCAGCCGGCGATCTGGAGCTCACGAAGCCGGCGAGTCGATGCCTCGTCCACACCGAGGGCGGTCCTCCGCTCCAGGCGGAAGCGCACGATCGCGTGGAAGACCAAGGCGCCGAGTTGCCTGGCGATCGCAGGGTCCACAACCTCCCCGCCGGATAACCGCAACGCTGGCCGCCCAGCCGTCCTGAACGCCTTGGTTAGGAGCAGCAGGCTCGCGGGCTGGGCGCTGGTCTGGCGTCTTGCCGCCGAGTGGGAGGAGCCTGGGGTGACTTGCATGAGCGAAGGCCATTGCCACCGAACCTGACCCACCATCACGACGCCGCGCCGACGCGCGGCGGCACGTGCTCGGCTGGCGAGGTTCAGCAATGCCGAACTGACCGGGGAACCGAAACTGAACCAGCCTCCCCCGATGTCCCAGCGTGCACAGATGAACAACAGGCGCTGGTCGGTAATCGTCACATCTGCCAGATCGGGCAGCCGCCACACTCGGTCGAAGTCGTCGAGTTCGTCGGTGAAGCGCAGTTCCTCCGCATGCATCCGGCCCCGCTACAAGACTGCCTCTCCCTCGCTCAGGCGCGGAACGCCAGCCACAGTGACGGCGGGATGGCACCGATCGCCCGGCAGAACGTGCGCATCAGATGCTGCAAGCTCGCACGGACGGATAAGCAGCGGCTCCAAGCGTCGGCCTTCCTTCCCCCCTCCACGTACGGTCGTGCTGGCAATTGGTACCGTCGGTCCTCCCGGTATCCATCACGGTGGCGATGTGGGGGTCACCTGATTGGGTTTGGGTGCCAGTCGCGCGTCTCCGAACACGACCTCCCCGTTCACGCTAATGCTCTGGGTCGGCGTGCATGACAGGGTAAGGTCGAAGGCATCGCCGATGTTCCTGACGATTTCCGAGGAGCTCCCGCGCATGATGCTTCCGGAGTCGTAGATCAGCTTTTCATCGGCGAAGACTTGGCATTTCGACTGGAGCGGTGGGTCCGAGCGATCACTGAGCCCTAGCGTGAATCGTAGCTGTGCGTAGTGCCGTCCAAGATTGAAGATTGTCGTTACCGTGCGGCCTCGTAGCGGTTGCGAGACTGCGATGCTCCGCGCGTAGCTACGGCCGTTCACTGTCTGCGACCCTGTCTGGTACCAGGAGCCCGGCTGCTGCACAGGCCTGATTTCGCCCAGGTAGACGACGTTCGATGCCGGTTCGCCGGCTTGGCCCTCCTGAGCAGTCTCGCCCAGCACCGTCGCGGGAGCGACGGTCGGCGACACCGTCGTAGCGGCGGCGGCACGCGCCCCAGGCGGGTCCACCACGATCGGGCTGCGGACCTGGATGAGCCCAACCTGCGCCAGTGCGGTCAGCAAGCCGGCAACCGCAGCGAGCAACGTTCCTATCGCTGTGAGCGCACCCGGAAGCGTTTTAAAGAACCCTGCGACTGCCCGCCAACGCCGCCGTCGCCGGCCTCCGGCCGTTCCCTGCCTGCCCACGTCACTCCCCCCAGAACGAGTCGGCGTACGAGTGATCCCGCCCGGGCACCAATTCGTAGGCAACAATTCCGGCATCGGGTACGTGTCGTCAGCCGAAACGGCAGCACGGGTGACACCTTGAGGCCGACTCGTGAACAGTACGGTGTTGCAGCCTATCTGAGGAAAATATCTGCAAGTACCGTAAGATCATGTACCTCACTCTTCGCCAAATGGGAAGTAGCGTCACAATCGCGCGTCCGCGCCCTCGGCGAGACGCCGATCCCATCGCCACGGTGGGCGTCGGGTTCCTCCCAGGACAGCAGCCTCATTCGTGCTGTTGTCGTATGCAGCCAGTCATCCTTTGGTACTTGTTTGAGTACTCGTAGTTATTACGACGGTTTGCCTATTACACGCTGCTTGCCCGTTCCGCTAGGCTCTGGCCGCCCGCGGCGGTAGCGCTATATCGGGTGGAGATGCGAGGGGGGCATCGTGTCCGTTGAGGCGGACGCGTGAGGCGGACGCGCCGGGAGGGCCCGCGGAATGGACCGCGGCTACCGCCGTCGCCGGCGTCACCGGCCAAGCTGGGCGGTTCGGCAGGCCAATTCCGCCAAGGGAGCGGGGAACAGCAATGCCCCGGCTCGGTGGCGAACCGCCGTGGCGCCCCAACGGCACGGCATCGTTCGAGAAGGAAGGCGTTGCGCCATGTACCGCTACCGTTGCACCTCCGTCAGCTGCCGGGCTGATACTGATATGCCCGGCCAGTGCCCCGCCTGCGGGCACCCTGTCGCACGCGTGCTGCTCAAGCCGGCCAGCGTCGACCAGGCGGCCGCTGCCCCGGCATCGTCGCCGTCCGTCGCCCCGCCAGCCGCCTCCGCCCGAGGACCACGGCTCCCGGGATCGGCCCAGGCCCGGCGTTCGGCCGCCTGGCTGTTGTACGCGGCGCTCGCCGCGCTCGCGGTCGTGGGAAGCCTCTGGCAGCCCGGTCCGCACTCCCTGGGAGGGCTGCTGGTCGCTGGGCTCGTCGGCCTCTATGCCCGCTACCTGTACCGGGGCGGTCGCGTGGTGATCGTCCCACTGCCTGGATGCCTGCTGGTCGTTCTGATCGTCGTGCTCGCTCCGCTCCCCATTGTCCTGTCCGTCATCGAAGGGCGCCTGCCATGATCCAGCCGCTGCTGACCATCCGAACGCTCGACGCCGGCGACACCGACGACTCGACCTGGCCAGCATTGACGCCCGAAGGGCAGCTGCGGCTGGCCGACGGCGAGGTGACCCGCTGGCGTGCTCGCGCCACGGTGTCCGAGGCCCGCCCCAATCCAGCGCGGGGCACCCAGCTTGAGGACGTCTGGAAGCTCCCCGAGCCAGCCGACATCGTCATTACCGACCGGCGGTTGGCGTTCACCTGCCGCAAGTTCGAGAAGGGCTCGGTCTGGTTTGGCACTGGCGTCGCGGCACTGGCCCTCACAGGGGCGAGCGCGCTGCTGGCGGCTGGCAAGCGGCGCGGGCGGATCGCGGCC
>WNGF01018681.1_pt1 | contig 12511 bp, 9 predicted proteins | sample 5400641 | NCBI WGS metagenome assembly WNGF01 (sample SAMN13153371, study PRJNA577476) | soil metagenome | isolation source: 80 cm soil or saprolite under grassland replicate 2 | place: USA:California | collected 2016-06-15
GCGGGTGCGGTAGGGGCGCCGGGACCACGCGGCAGGCGCTCGCTGCTCGGTTGCGGCTGGGCTCCATCCGGGCGCATCGCGTCCGCATCGGGCGAGGCGGGAACGGATCCCGGCGCCCCTACCGCACCCGCCCGTCGCCTCCGCTCGCGGCGAGGTCTTAACATGAGTTCCGGGACGGGACACTAGGGGTATCGCCGCCCCTCCGCTCCACCTCCCGGAGGGATCGTCGTAGAATGAACGGCCGGGAGCCGACCAGCCCTCATGGACAGCCACCAGCCGCCGGAATCGAACGCCGCCTCAGAGCACTATCGGACGCTGCTCGAGATCAACAACGCCGTGATCTCGAGCCTGACGCGGGAAGCTCTCTTCCACGCGATCGCCGGCGCGCTGCGCCGCATCACCCCGTTCGACCGCACCGCGATCTTCCTTCACGACGCGGACAAGGACGTGCTCCGCCTCTTCATCCTCGAGTCATCGCTACCGACGTCCTACTTCACCGTCGGCATGGAGATGCCCCAGGGAGAAAGCCACGTCGGCTGGGCGTTCGCGCAGCAGCGCTACCGCCTGTGCCGCGACCTGAGCACCGAGAAGCGGTATCCCATGGAAGAGCGCGCGTATCAGGACGGCGTCCGCTCGTACGTGATCGTGCCGCTCGTCGCCAGGGGCAGGAGCATCGGTGTCCTGGCCGTCGCCAGCACGATCCCCGGCCAATATTCCGACGCCGACGCCGTCTTTCTCCAGGAGGCGGCGAACCAGATCGGCCTGGCCGTCGAGAACATGAAGGCGTACGAGGCGATCACAACGCTCAACCGCGAGGTTCGTGCGGAGGCCACTCGCCGCCGCGAGGTCGAAGAGACGCTCCGCGAAGTCGTCGAGGGGACCGCCTCGATGACCGGGAGCGACTTCTTCTACTCGCTGGTCCAGCACCTCGCCTCGGCCCTGCGCGTCCGTTACGCCTTTGTCGCCGAGTGTGTCGAGGGGACAGGCGACCGGGTTCGCACGCGTGCCTTCTGGAAGGGCGAGGGCATCGGCGAGAATTTCGAGTACGACGTGGCCGGCACGCCGTGCATGAGAGTCCTCGAGGGCGAGGGCGGTTACTACGAGAAGGACGTGCAACGGCTCTTCCCGGACGACCGGGATCTGGTCGAGCTCGGCGCGGAGAGCTACCTGGGAGTTCCCGTCCTCGACCCCTCGGGGCCGCTGATCGGCCACCTGGTGATCCTGGACGACCAGCCGATGGTAGATCCTTCCCACGCGCTCGCGATCTTGCGCGTATTCGCCGCGAGGGCGGGCGCCGAGCTGGCTCGCCTGCGGGCTGACGAGCGCCTCCGGGCGGCGCTTGCCGAGGTCGAGATGCTGAGGAACCGTCTCCAGGCCGAGAACGTGTATCTTCAGGACGAGATCCACACCGAGCACAACTTCGACGATATGGTCGGCTCGAGCCCGGCGCTCCTCGAGGTGCTTCGCAAGACCGAGCAGGTGGCTCCCACGGACTCGACGGTGCTCGTGTACGGCGAGACCGGCACCGGCAAGGAGCTCATCGCGCGCGCGATCCACAAGCGAAGCCCGCGCCGCGAGCGTCCCCTCGTCAAGGTGAACTCCAGCGCGATCTCGGCCGGTCTGGTGGAGAGCGAGCTCTTCGGTCACGTGAAAGGCGCGTTCACCGGCGCCATCGAGAAGCACATCGGTCGCTTCGCGCTCGCCGATCACGGCACGATCTTCCTCGACGAGGTCGGCGAGCTGCCGCTCGAAACGCAGGTCAAGCTGCTGCGCGTCCTCCAGGAGCAGGAGTTCGAGCCGGTGGGCAGCAACCAGACGGTCCGCGTTGACGTGCGCGTGATCGCGGCGACGAACCGCGACCTGGCGGAGGCCGTGCGCACCGGGCGGTTCCGCGCTGACCTCTTCTACCGTCTGAACGTGTTCCCACTCCGGGTTCCGCCGCTGCGCGAACGGGCGTCGGACATCCCGCAGCTCGCGATGTACTTTGTCTCTCGCTTCGCGAAGCGGTTCGGCCGCCAGGTCGACACGATCTCCGCGGAAACGATGGATCGGCTCGTGAGCTACCCATGGCCGGGCAACATCCGGGAGCTGCAGAACGTCATCGAGCGGGCCGTCGTGCTCTCGCGGGGTCCTGCGCTGGAGCTGGACAGCGATCTCCTTCCCGCCCCAGCGCGCCTCGGGCCCGGGACGGGCGCCGAGCGCCACGCGGAGGCCGGCCGGCCCGGCGCCAAATCCGCCGCTTCGGGGCTCGCCGCCGCCCTGGAGGAGACCGAGCGGGCTCACATCGTCGCCGCGCTGGAGAGGGCCGACGGGGTCATCGAAGGACCCAGAGGGGCGGGCAAGATCCTCGATATGCATCCCAACACCCTGCGCAGCCGGATGGAGAAGCTCGGGATCAAGCGCTCGGGCCCCCGAGCCTCGTAGTCGCCCCCTCTCGTTCGTGGCGCTCCCACGGATTCTCGTGGCGCGCCCGGTCTCCCTGGTCTCGTCAATCCGGCGAAGACCCCGGAATCTCGGCGACATCCACCCGAACCCGACGTGCTCCGGCCTAGCACGCTCCTTGCTCCTTATGACGGCGTGCTCAGGATCCAGCTCCTCGACCAGCAGGACGGCACCGCGACTCTCGAGCTCGCCGGCCGGGTCGTCGGCCCATGGGTGGACGAGCTGAGCCGGTCCTGTGAGCGGATCCTTGGTATCGGCGGCACGTTGAGCGTCGATCTCGGTGAGGTCTCGTTCGTCGACCGCGACGGCGTGGAATTCCTGCAGCGCCTGAGAGCGCGGGACGTGGCGCTCGTCAACTGCTCGCCGTTCGTGGCCGAGCAGCTCAAGGGTTGACGATGAGCCAGGCGATCGACTCGGCCACCGCGGATTTCGATCTCCTCGCCTCGTTGCGCCGCGGCGAGATGGGAGCCCTCGAGGCGCTCGCGGAGCGCTACGGCTCGAAGATCTACCGGCTGGCGTTCGGCGTCACGCGGAATCAGGCCGACGCCGAGGAGGTTCTGCAGGACGTGCTTCTCACGCTGGCCCGCAAGGGCGGATCGTTCGAAGGGCGGTCAGCCCTGGGGAGCTGGCTCTACCGCATCACCACCAACGCGGCGCTCAACAAGCGCCGCGGCAAGCGCCTGGAGCTCGAGACGCCCCTCGAAGACCTCCTGCCCACCTTCAAGGCGGACGGGCACCGCGCCGGCGATCGCACGTTCATCCTCGCCGACTGGTCACAGAACCCCGAGGAAGAGCTCCTCTCCGGCGAGCGGCGCCGCGTGCTCGAGCGGGCGATCGACAGTCTGCCGGACCACTATCGCGCGGTGCTCGTCTTGCGGGACGTCGAGGGCCTCTCCAACGAGAGCGTGGCCGAGGTTCTCGACGAGTCAGTCCCGTCGGTGAAATCGAGGCTGCACCGCGCTCGCATGGTCCTCCGCGAGCAACTCACGCAGGCGTTCGCCTGATTCACCCGCGCGCGGGCGCCGATCGAATCTCCGCGCGCCCGGCGGGTGTCCTAGAGGCGGGAGGAATCGAGGAGGGAGCGACATGGCAACTGACCGGCCCACGCGAATCGTGATCGTCGGCGGCGGATTCGGCGGCGTCTACACGGCCCTTACCCTCGAGAAGCTCCTCGGCCACGACCGGGACGTCGAGATCGCGCTGATCAGCAAAGAGAACTACCTCACCTTCCAGCCCATGCTGCCGGAGGTGATCTCCGGCAGCATCGGCCTCCTGGACACGATCACCCCGATCCGGAGACTCTGCTCCAGCACGCACCTCTACACGCGGGCCGTCGAGAAGATCGACCTCGAGCGCAAACGGGTCATGGCCACAGCGGGGTTCGGCTCCCGCCAGTTCGAACTCGATTACGACCACCTCGTCATCGCGCTCGGCAACGTGACGAGCTTCGCCGGCCAGCCCGGCCTCGCGGAGCACGCGCTGCCGTTCAAGTACCTGGGCGACGCGCTCGCGCTGCGCAACCGCGTCATCCAGACGCTCGAGGAGGCGGACACCGAGGAGGAGCCCGAGATCCGCCGGACGCTGCTGACGTTCGTCGTGGCCGGCGGCGGGTTCTCCGGTGTCGAAGCAGTCGCCGAGCTGAACGATTTCGTCCGGGCCGCCACGAAGAGCTTCCGGCACATCAAGCCCGAGGAGATTCGGGTCATCCTCCTCCATGCGCAAGGCCTCATTCTCCCGGAACTGCCCAAATCGCTTGCCGAGTTCGCGCAGCGGCTCCTCATGAAGCGCGGCGTCGAGATCCGGCTCAACACCCGACTGCACGGCGCGACGATGGACGCGGCCCTCCTCGCCGGCGGTGACCGCATCGCCACTCGCACCGTCGTGAGCACCGTGCCATCGGCCCCGAATCCACTGGTCGCGGCGTTGCCCTGCAAGAAGGAGAAGGGACGCGTCGTCGTCGACCGGCACCTCGAGCTTCCCGACTATCCGGGCGTCTGGGCGGTGGGCGATTGCGCCTGGATCCTCGACGCGAAGACCGGCGAGCCGTGCCCCCCGACGGCGCAGCACGCGATCCGGGAGGCGAAGTGCCTGGCCGGGAACATCGTCGCAAGCCTCCGGGGCCAGGAGAGGAAGGCGTTCTCGTTCAGCGCGCTCGGCAAGATGGGCTCGCTCGGCCACCGGTCGGCCGTCGCCGAGGTCTTCGGCCTGAAGATCTCCGGGTTCCTGGCGTGGTGGCTCTGGCGGACCGTGTACCTCATGAAGCTCCCAGGCCTGGACCGGAAGATCCGCGTCGCGACGGACTGGACCCTGGACCTGCTCCTGCCCCCTGACATCGTCCAGCTCAAGACCGACAAGTCCTTTACGATCCGCCGGGAGCACTTCGAGCCCGACGAGATCATCTTCCGTGAGGGCGATCGCGGCGACTGGCTCTACGTCGTGGTCGACGGCCAGGTCGACGTGATGCGGAGCGTTCCCGGCCAGGGGGACGTCACGCTGCGCACCCTCGGCCCGGGGGAATGCTTCGGCGAGATCGCGCTCGTCAGCGACAGCGCGCGCACGGCGACGGTGCGGAGCCGCTCGAGCGTCAACCTGCTGGCCGTGGACCGCGACGCGTTCCACGCCCTGTTCACCAACCTGCCGCCGCTCCGCGGCTTCTTCGAGCAGCTGATCGGAATGCGCAGCCAGTAGGCCGCATCCCCCGCCGGCGGGCTTAGCGGTATCCTTGTTGTCGGGCGCCTGCCCGAATCATGGCGGCAACGACCAGCGATCCACTCGCGGCGCTTGCGACGCGCGCCCTCGACTTCGTCGGGGACGGCGGCGTCGTCGGCCTCGGCTCGGGCCGCGCGGCCAGCGCGTTCGTCCGCGCCCTCGCCGTGCGCGTGCGCGACGGGCTCCGTGTCCGGGGCGTACCGACGTCCGAGGAGACGGCGCGCCTCGCCCGGGAGCTCGGCATCGGCCTCGCTGGCCTGGAGGTCGAGCTGGACCTCACCATCGACGGCGCCGACGAGGTCGATGGCCAGCTGAACCTCATCAAGGGCTATGGCGGGGCGTTCGTGAGGGAACGGATCGTCGCCGCGGCGTCCCGGCGGCAGGTCATCCTCGTGACCTCCGACAAGCTGGTCGAGACTCTCGGCGCTCGTGGCCGGCTCCCGGTGGAGGTCATGCCGTTCGCGCTCCCACTCTGCCGGCGGCGGCTCGAGGACCTCGGACTGAAGCCCGCGCTGCGGGCGCACGAGGAGCGTCCCTTCGTGACCGACAACTTCAACGTGATCCTCGACTGCGCGGTGGGTCCGATCGAGGACCCGGCGGCCCTCCAGCGGGTGATCCTCGCGATCCCCGGCGTCATCGACACGGGCCTCTTCCTCGCCACCGCCGACACGGTCCTCGTGTCGGACGGCGAGACCGTTCGCGAGCTCGTCCGGAGGAGGTCGCCGTGACGGCCGGGACCGCGTCGTTCCGCTTGCCGCCCGACCTCGAGGCGGCGGTGAGCGCGGAGCTCGACGCGTGGCGCGCGGGCGACAAGGTGAGGCGGCTCTGGGCGCGGGACGCGACCTTGTGGACGGGCACCGACGAGGCGAGCTGGCTCGGGTGGCTCGGGGTCGCCGGCGACCAGCTCGCTCGAGTGGACGCGCTCCGCGAGCTGGCCGCGGAGGTCAGGGCCGCGGGCTTCACTCACGCGCTGGTGCTCGGCATGGGAGGCTCGAGCCTCTGCCCGGAAGTCCTGAAGATGACCTTCGGCCGGATCGCGGGCTATCCCGAGCTCTTCGTACTCGACTCGACCGACCCGGGCCAGATCCGGGCGATCGAGCGGAAGATCGACGTGGCCAACACGCTCTTCATCGTGTCGAGCAAGTCCGGCAGCACCCTCGAGCCGAACATCTTCATGCGGTACTTCTTCGACCGCGCCAAGCAGCTGGTCGGCGCCGATCACGCGGGCAGTCGCTTCATCACGATCACCGATCCGGGCTCGAGGATGCAGGAGGCCGCGACGGCCGACGGGTTCCGCCGCATCCTCTTCGGCGTGCCGTCAATCGGCGGGCGCTACTCGGCGCTCTCGGACTTCGGCATGGCGCCGGCGGCGATCATGGGGCTCGACGTCGCCAAATTCCTCGGCCACGCCGACGCGATGGCCGGGCGCTGCGGCGCGTCGGTGCCGGCCACCGAGAACCCGGGCGCGCTCCTCGGGATCCTCCTGGGCGTCCTGGCCCGGCACGGGCGCGACAAGGTCACGCTGATCGCCTCGCCGGGCATCGCCGATCTCGGCGCGTGGCTGGAGCAGCTCCTCGCGGAGTCCACCGGCAAGGGAGGCAAGGGGCTGATTCCGGTGGATCGCGAGCCGCTCGGACCGCCGGCGGTGTACGGCGGCGACCGTCAGTTCATTTATGTTCGGCTGGCCTCCGCTCCCGACCGGGCGCAGGACGACGCGATGGCGGCTCTCGAGGGCTCCGGCCAGCCGGTCGTCCGGATCGTCGTTCCCGATCCGCATCATCTGGGCGCGGAGTTCTTCCGCTGGGAGTTCGCGACGGCCGTCGCCGGAGCGATCCTCGGCGTCAACCCCTTCGACCAGCCCGACGTCGAGGCGAGCAAGGTGGCGACGGCGACGTGTGTCGGCTTCGGCCCGCGCTACCTGCACTCGACCGGGCAGGCGTACAAGGGCGGACCGAATTCCGGCGTGTTCATCCAGATCATCTGTGACGACCCGGACGACCTCGCGGTGCCGGGACGGCGATATTCCTTCGGTGTGGTGAAGGCGGCTCAGGCCCTCGGCGACTTCCGCGTCCTCCAGGAGCGCGGGCGCCGGGCGCTGCGCGTGCATCTCGGGAGCGACGTGAAAGCCGGGCTGGCCCTGCTAGGCCGGGCCCTCGAGGCGTGAGGAGGACTCCATGCAGGTCGGGATGGTGGGGCTGGGCCGGATGGGCGCCAACATGGCGCGCCGCCTGATTCGAGGCGGCCACGAGATCGTTGGGTACGCGTCGGACCCGGCGGGCGTCAAGGCGATCGCGAGCGAAGGCGCGACCGGTACGACGGCGCTCGACGACTTCGTCCTGGCGCTCCGGCCACCGCGCGTGGCGTGGGTGATGGTGCCCGCCGGCGCGGCCACCGAGCAGGTCGTGACGGATCTGGCCAAGCGCATGGCGCCGGGCGACACGATCGTCGACGGCGGCAACTCGTTCTACAAGGACGACGTGCGCCGGATGAAGATGCTGCGGGCGAAGCAGATCCACTACGTCGACGTCGGCACGAGTGGAGGTGTCTGGGGGCTCGAGCGCGGCTACTGTCTGATGATCGGCGGCGAACGCGACGTCGTCGCGCGACTCGAACCGATCTTCAAGACGCTCGCCCCGGGCCGTGGAAGCATCCCGCGCACGCCGGGACGCGAGACGATGGGCGGGACGGCCGAGCAGGGATATCACCACTGCGGTCCGTCGGGCGCCGGCCACTTCGTGAAGATGATCCACAACGGCATCGAGTACGGACTGATGCAGGCCTACGCCGAGGGGCTCGACATTCTAAAAAATGCCAACGGGAAGGCCCTCGAGCCCGACCTGAGCTATGAGCTGAGTATCCCGGATATCACCGAAGTGTGGCGGCGCGGCTCTGTGGTGAGCTCCTGGCTCCTCGACCTGACGGCGCAGGCCCTCGCGGAGAATCCGACGCTGTCCAGCTACACAGGCGTGGTCGCCGACTCGGGAGAGGGCCGGTGGACGGTCATGGCGGCCGTCGAAGAGGGCGTGCCGGCCGACGTGCTCTCGGCCTCTCTCTACGCGCGCTTTCGCTCGCGCCAGGACCACACCTTCGCCGAGAAGGTGCTCTCCGCCATGCGGCAGAAGTTCGGCGGCCACGTCGAGCAGCCGGCCGGGTGATCCTCGCGGGCGACGTCGGCGGAACGAAGACGGCGCTGGCGCTCTTCGAGGAGCGGGGCCGCGCGTTGGCGCTCGTCCGTGAAGGGGTTCTGCCGAGCCACGGATTCAAGGCCCTCGCTGACGCGATCGGACAGTTTCTCGACGAAGGCTCGCGGGTCGCGGTGGACGCGGCGTGCGTCGGCGTGGCCGGCCCGGTCATCGACGGGCGGTGCACGGCGACGAATCTTCCGTGGGTGATCGACGAAGCATCGCTCGCCGTGAGCGTCTCGACCAAGCGGATGAAGCTCGTGAACGATCTGGAGGCGACCGGCCACGGGATCCTCGGGCTTTCGCCGTCGGCGCTGGTACCGCTCCAGACCGGCGCGCCGCGCACGGGGAACAGGGTGCTGATCGCGGCGGGCACGGGGCTCGGCGAAGTCCTTCTCATCTGGGACGGCCGGCGGCACCGTGTGGTCGGCTCCGAAGGAGGCCATGTCGATTTCGCGCCGCGTACCGATCTCGAGATGGAGCTCTTCCGGTTCCTGCGCCGCGAGTTCGGGCGCGTCAGCTACGAGCGTGTAGTGTCCGGACCCGGGCTCTACAACGTCTACCGGTTTCTCCTGGCGGGCGACGGGTCGTCGGCGCCCGAATGGCTCCGCACGCGCATGGAGAGCGGCGATCCGAGCGCGGTGGTCGCCGAGGCAGCTCTCGACCGGGGTGATCCACGTGCCGTCCAGGCGCTCGACATGTTCGTGTCCATCTACGGCGCGGAAGCCGGTAATCTCGCGCTCAAGGCGCTCGCGGTCGGGGGCGTCTTCGTCGGCGGCGGCATCGCGCCGAAGATCAGGGCGAAGCTCGAGGACGGAACGTTCATCTCGGCCTTCCGCGACAAGGGCCGGTTGGCCGATCTGATGGCCACGATTCCCGTGCACCTCGTACTCGAGCCTCGCGCGGCCCTCCTCGGCGCGGCCGCTATCGCCAGATCGCTCCTGTCCAGGGCCGCCACAGGGGCTCGCCGTGCCCGGGGCCCCCTGTAGCCCTCCTGGCCGCTCCTCTCGGCCCCTGCCGCGTGTCTAAGCTTTGAGCACACGAAAGGCCATGACACGGGAAGAGCTGAGACTCCGCGAAGCCCAGGACCGCACGGCCCACTGGAAGCGGTGGGGGCCGTACCTGGCCGAGCGCCAGTGGGGGACCGTCCGCGAGGACTACAGCCCTCATGGGACGGCCTGGGACTCCTTCCCCCACGACCACGCCCGATCGCGGGCGTACCGGTGGGGCGAGGACGGGATCGCCGGGATCACCGACAACCACGGGCGGCTCTGCCTGGCCCTGGCGCTCTGGAACGGCCGCGATCCGATCCTCAAGGAGCGCCTCTTCGGGCTCACCGGCAGCGAGGGGAATCACGGCGAGGACGTGAAGGAGTACTACTTCTACCTCGACTCGACCCCCACCCACTCCTACATGAAGTACCTCTACAAGTATCCCCAGGCCGCGTTTCCCTACGGACGCCTCGTGGAAGAGAACCGGCGGCGTGACCGTCGAGCGCCGGAGTTCGAGCTGATCGACACCGGCGCCTTCGACGGAGACCGATACTTCGACGTGGTCGTCGAGTACGGGAAGGCAGCGCCCGACGACGTCCTCGTTCGCATCACCGCGACGAACCGCGGCCCCGAGGCGGCCGAGCTCCACCTGCTGCCGACTCTCTGGTACCGCAACACGTGGTCGTGGGACACCGGGGGCCCCGAGCGGCCCACGTTGCGCGCCGGCCGGGACAGCCGCCACGCGGTGATCGAGGCGGAGCACCCGTCGCTCGGCGCGCGGTGGCTCTACTGCGAGGGCGGGCCGGAGCTCTTGTTCACCGAGAACGACACCAACACTGCGCGTCTCTTCGACGTGCCGAACGCGCACCCGTACGTGAAGGACTCGATCAACGCCTACGTCGTCGAAGGGAGAAAAAACGCCGTCAACCCCGAGCGCCTCGGCACGAAGGCCGCCGCGTACTATCGGCCGCGGCTTGAGCCCGGCCAAAGCGTCGTCACGCGGCTCAGGCTCTCCAATACGCCGCTTCCGGCCGGCCCGTTCGGCAAGGACTTCGATGCTGTTCTCGGTCAGCGCGTGCGAGAGGCCGACGAGTTCTACCAGACGGTCGTCCCGAAGAGGCTCTCTGACGACGCCAAGAGCGTGATGCGGCAGGCGTTCGCCGGGCTCCTCTGGTCCAAGCAGTTCTATCACTACGACGTCCGGCGCTGGCTCGAAGGCGACCCCGCGTGCCCGCCGCCCCCGCCGGGCCGGTCGAATGGCCGGAATCACGAGTGGCAGCATCTCTACAACGAAGACGTGATCTCGATGCCGGACAAGTGGGAGTATCCGTGGTACGCGGCGTGGGATCTCGCGTTCCACACGATCCCGCTGGCGCTCGTCGACCCCGACTTCGCCAAGGCGCAGCTCATCCTGTTCCTGCGCGAGTGGTACATGCACCCGAACGGGCAGATTCCGGCCTACGAGTGGGCGCTGGGGGACGTGAACCCCCCGGTCCACGCGTGGGCGGCGCTGCGCGTCTACCGCATCGAGCGGCGCCTGCGGGGCAAGGGCGACCGCGAGTTTCTCGAGAGGCTCTTCCACAAGCTCCTGCTGAACTTCACCTGGTGGGTGAATCGGAAGGACGCCGAGGGCAAGAACGTCTTCCAGGGCGGATTCCTCGGCCTCGACAACATCGGCGTCTTCGACCGGTCGGCGCCCCTGCCGACGGGCGGCCACATCGAGCAGTCGGACGGCACCTCCTGGATGGGGATGTACTGCCTCAACATGCTCGCAATCGCGCTCGAGCTGGCGAAGCAGGACCCGGCCTACGAGGACGTCGCGTCGAAGTTCTTCGAGCACTTCGTCTACATCGCGCACGCCGTGGACAACCCGGGCGAGGGTATCAACCTCTGGGACGAGGCGGACGGCTTCTACTACGACGTGCTCCACGGCAACGGGACGATGCACCCGATGAAAGTGCGCTCGATGGTCGGGCTGATCCCGCTCTTCGCGGTGGAGACGCTCGAGCCCGAGGTCGTGGACAAACTCCCGGGCTTCAAGCGGCGGATGCAGTGGTTCATCGACAACCACCCGGAGTTTCGAGATCACGTCGAGATGGTGTCCAAGCCCGGCATCGGGACGCGCCGGCTCCTGGCGATCGTCGGGCGCGAGCAGCTCCCGCGCGTCCTGGGGTTCATGCTGGACGAGGCGGAGTTCCTCTCGCCGTTCGGCGTCCGCGCGGTGTCGCGCTACCACAAGGATCATCCCTACTCGCTCCGTCTGGACGGGATGGAGCATCGCGTCGACTACGAGCCGGCCGAGTCCTCCAGCGGACTCTTCGGCGGCAACTCGAACTGGCGCGGTCCGGTCTGGTTCCCGGTGAATTACTTGCTGGTCGAGTCGCTGCAGAAGTTCCACCACTTCTACGGCGACACGCTGAAGGTCCCATGCCCGACGGGCTCGGAGACCGCGCTCAACCTCTGGCAGGTCGCCGCGGAGCTGTCACGGCGGCTCACGCGCATCTTCCTGCGCGACGCGGATGGCCGCCGGCCGGTTTACGGCGGCGCTGAAAAGTTCCAGCGCGATCCGCACTGGCGCGACCTGCACCTCTTCTACGAGTACTTCCACGGGGACAACGGCGCCGGCATCGGCGCGAGCCACCAGACGGGCTGGACGGGCCTCGTCGCCAAGCTCCTCCAGCAGAGCGGCGAGCGATGAGCGGATACGACACGCTCCTCGGGCAGACGCGCCGGCGCGCGCGGTTACTGATCGCGCCCGAGCGCCTCTTCACGGTGGTCCCGCGGCATCACGAGCGGTTCTACGTGACCGCACTGGCTGGCCCGGCAGCGCGCTCGATCGTCGCGCAGCCCGAGAGTCGCGGGACCGCGCCGGCCGTTCTGTACGCTCTGGCGCGCCTCGGCACTGTCGCCCGGATCCCGTCGTGGTGCTCCCGGCTGTGAGCGGGAAGGGCATGACCTGCCGCGAAGCCATCCAGATCCTCGCCGACTACCTCGAGTTGACCCTGACGCCGGCCGTGCTGGAGAAGTTGGAGGCGCACCTGCGCGAATGCGCGCCGTGTCGCGCCTACCTGGCCACGTACAAGAGAGCGGCGGAGCTGGCGGCGAAGGTCAATCGGGTCGAGATGCCGCCCGAGGTCAGCCAGCGTCTCCGCGACTTCCTCTCCGGGCCGCTCGGTAGTACTCCTT
>WNGF01008059.1_pt1 | contig 12510 bp, 10 predicted proteins | sample 5400641 | NCBI WGS metagenome assembly WNGF01 (sample SAMN13153371, study PRJNA577476) | soil metagenome | isolation source: 80 cm soil or saprolite under grassland replicate 2 | place: USA:California | collected 2016-06-15
GCGGTTTTATCGCGTGGCATCACCGTAGGGCTTAACAGCCCGTCACTGATCACTGATCACTGATTACTGATCAGTCATCAGTCACGGGCCGTTAACCCTTTTCGATGGGAGCGGCGACGACGTTTCCGTATTCGGTCCAACTCCCGTCGTAGTTTTTCACGTTGTCGATGCCCAGCAGGTATTTCAGCACGAACCAGGTGTGGCTGGACCGCTCGCCGATGCGGCAGTAGGCCACTGTTGGTTTTTTCGGATCAACGCCCTTCTGCTGCAGGTAAATCGTCTGCAGTTCGTCCGCCGGCTTGAAGGTGCCATCCTGCTGCACGGCGGTGCTCCAGGGAACGCTTTTCGCGCCGGGAATATGCCCGCCGCGTTGCGCCGTTTCGCTCATGCCCGGCGGGGCAATGACCTTGCCGGTGAACTCGTCCGGGCTGCGGACATCGACGAGATTGGCTTTGCCGGTTCGGGAGATTTCCATCACGTCGGGAAGCATGGCGCGCAGTTCCAGATGTGTCCCGGTCGCTTTGTAATGAGTCGGGGTGATTTTGGGCGGCTCGGTCGTCAAGGTTTTGTCCGCTTCGTTGAGCCATTTGACGCGGCCGCCGTTCATGAGGCGAACGTCCTGGTGCCCGTAAATCTTGAAAAGCCAGAAGCCGTAAGCGGCGAACCAGTTATTGTTGTCGCCGTAAAGAATAACCGTTTCTTGCGGCGTGACGCCGGCGTCGCCCATGAGTCTTTCGAATGCGTCTTTGCCGATGATGTCGCGGCGGACCTGGTCCTGCAATTGCGTCTGCCAATTGAAACCGATCGCTCCGGGAATATGGCCGGCGTCGAAGGCCTTGGTGTCCACGTCAATTTCAACCAGCTTGATGCCGGACTGGCCGAGGTTTCCCTTGACCCAATCGGTCGAAACCAAAACTTCGGGATGCGCGTAGTTTGCCATGGTGATGTCCTTTCTGATCCTCGCTGATTCAGTCCGGCATTTGCCGGAGGCCGCCTCGGACCGAATCCTGACGGTCACGCTTCATTGCCGGCCGCCAGCGCGGGGATGTGTTTCATCATGTTCGAGGTGTATTTAAATATGTTATCGGGAAAAATCATGACGCCCAAGCCCTTTTTGTCACGCAGTATGATTTCGCGCGCGCCCTCGTAGATGAGGCCCGAACTGGGTCCGGCCAGCAAGCCTTCGGTCTGGCAAATTTCCATCGCGCGCGTGTAGGCGAGGCGGAAATCGACCTCGAGAATGTCGTCCACCAGCGAGGAATCGAACAGCCGGGAGACACCCAACTGGCTCACGTTGCGCAGGCCGGGAACGTCGTGACCTTCGGTCGGCTGGATGGCGATGACCTGGACTCTCGGGTTCTTTTCCTTGAGGAATTTGCTTGTGCCGCTGACGGTGCCGCAGGTGCCGAGCGAAACGAACAGATGGGTGATCCGGCCTTCGGTTTGCCGCCAGATTTCCGGGCCGGTGGTGCGCTGGTGCGCCAGCACGTTCTGTTCGTTCTCGTATTGGTTCGGCATCGCGTATTTTTTCGCCTGCGCTTTGGCGTGCGACTTGGCAATGTTGATGGAGCCGTCCCCCAGGCCGGGCGCGGGACAAAGCGAGTCATTGACGACGTCGAGTTCAGCGCCGGCGATTTTCAGCAGGACTTTCTTTTCCAGCGGGACTTTGTTCGGCACCACGGCGCGCATGTGGTAGCCGCGCACCCTGGCCATTGCGGCCAGGCTGATGCCGGTGTTGCCGGAAGTGGGCTCGACCAGGCCGCGGCCATTTCCCACCTCGCCCTTCTCTTCCAGTTCGCGCAACATCGCCCAGGCCGCGCGGTCTTTGACCGAACCGAACGGATTGTACCATTCGAGTTTGGCGTGGAGCTCATATTCCGGCGAGGGATTCATCTTGTTGATCCGCACCATCGGCGACGGATTCTCCTCACTGGGCAACAGCTCGAAAACGTTGTTATAGACGCGCGTCTGATGATTCATGTCAGTTGCGCGGGTATCTTAACTATGGTCCCGGATGCCGTGTCAAGAGCGGGGCAAGCCGGCTGTGATTAAACCGGAACGCCGATTTTTTGGCGGCGGTGGACGCCGCGCGGCGCGCCATGCGTTAAAGTTCATTTTCACTTTGGTTCGGCCGTGACTTTGGTATCCTTGCGCGCAACCAAACCATTGAAATCGCGCCATGGCCGACAACACTGACGCACGATCGCCAAACCTGCCGTCTCGAGCCTCGAACGTTGAACTCTTGCGCTGTCAGAGCCGATCCATCTGGAGGTTGAAGGTTCGAGATTCAAGGTTCAAGGTTCAAGGTTCAATTACCCGGCTTTTGCCGTTCTGCCTGTTGCTTCTGTTTCCACTGTCAAACAGCCGCGCCGCCGAACCCTCCGTGATTCCCGTTGGCCTGGATGCTTATCGGCTGTGGGATCACTGGCCTTATCAACGCATTGGCATGCGCGCCTACTTGCGCAGCACTTACGACCGGCGCGGCGGCAACGAAGGCGCCGACGCCAGTCACTTTCTCTATCAACTGGCCGACGACTTCAACGTAACGCTCGATGTGGCCGGGCCGGGCGTTCTCTATTTCGTTCGGTGCAACCACTGGCACGGCAGTCCGTGGCATTACGAAGTGGACGGCGTGGACCACCTTGTTCAGGAAACCAGCACTGCCGATCCCGATCACCCGATCGAGAATTCGGTTTTCATTCCCCAAAGATTGTTTCCCACGCCCCTGGCCTGGACCTGGTCGATTACCAAAGGCGCGGACTTGAACTGGGTGCCCATTCCGTTCGAGAAGACCTTTCGACTGGCGTATTCGCGCACGCGTTATGGAACCGGTTACCACATCTACCAACTCTACGACCGCAGCGCGAAACTCTCGCGACCCATCCAGTCGTGGGATGCAAAACGGCCGCCGGACGAGGATGTCCTGCAACTGATCTCGCGCGCGGGAACGGACATCGCTCCGCGCGCCGATACGTCCGAACCAACGCGCCGCGGAGTGACGCAGGCCGGCGGCGGACCGATTTCATTGGGCAGAGGCCTCGTGCGCGACATCAAAACCATCACTTGCAAACAACCCGCGATGCTGCGCGCGCTGGAGTTTTCCGTGCCTCGTGAGCAGGCGATCGAATTCGGTCGCGCGCGGCTGCGTATCACCTGGGACGAACTTCCCCGCCCGTCCGTTGACGCGCCGGTGGCGCTCTTTTTCGGCGCAGGAACGCTTTACAATCGCGACGAGCGGGAGTATCTGGTCAAAGGTTTTCCGATTTCAGTTCGATTCGAGCAACCCGGCCACGCCCGCCTGAGATCCCCGCGAATGGTCAACGCGCCTGGCGCGTTGGAACCGGCAAGCGGCGCCCTCATCCCGTCCCTCTCCCCCTCCGAGGGGGAGAGGGTGCCCGACGTGCCCGCCACGGCCTTGGCGAAGGCGGAAGCGGGGGTGAGGGAGAATAAGGACGGCTCCGACGCGCCCAACGCCCCTTTGGCGGACGAACGTGTCCACCTTGCCTGCTATTTTCCCATGCCGTTTTTTCGCTCCGCACGCTTTGAGTTGGTCGGGCCGGGCGAGACGAATTTGAGCGGCATTCAATGGAGCGTCCGTTACCATCCACTGAAAGATCCGCCCGGCCAGGTCGCTTACTTTCATGCGACCTATCGCGACCATCCGCATCCTGAACCGGGCAAAGACCTCGTGCTCCTCGATACACTCGAAGTCGAAGGCGGCGGCGACTGGTCCGGAAACTTTGTCGGCACGTCCTGGATTTTCTCGCATCGCGCCGTGCTGAACACGCTCGAAGGCGATCCGCGCTTTTTCTTTGACGACAGCCAGACCCCACAAGGCTACGGCACTGGCACGGAGGAATGGGGCGGCGGCGGCGATTACTGGGGCGGGCGCAACATGACCCTGCCCTTTGCCGGTCATCCGAACGGCGCGCGCAATGAAAAGGAGGCGAAGAATGACGAGGACAAAATCGAATCGGCGTATCGTTTCCTGTTGGCCGACCTTTTCCCCTTCGGCAAACGCGCCGTCATTCGACTCGAACACGGGGGCGAAAACCAATCCACCGAACACTACGAAACCGTGACCTATTGGTATGGCGTCAACCGTCCGACGCTGATCAAGACGGACGAATTGAAAATCGGCGACGCCAACAGCGAGAAGGCACATCGCTACGTGTCCCCGGATGCATCGCCGCCCTACCAAATCACTTCGCGTTACGAATGGGGCGTCGATACGCTCAACGGAAAGGAAATTTATCCGGCGCAAACCGACATCGGACGCAAAACCACCGGCGAATCGGAATTCACGCTCAAACTGGCGCCCGACAATTACGGTGTCCTGCTGCGGCGGAAACTCGATTACTCGTTGCCCAATCAACGCGCCGAGGTTTACATCGCCGATGACGGCACTCCGGACCGCCGCGCCAGGCCGAAATGGAAATTTGCCGGCACCTGGTATCTCGCAGGCGCCAATACCTGTGTTTACTCCAATCCAAAAGAGGAACTCGGCGCCACCCAGCACATCGTTCAAACTTCGAATCGGCGCTTCCGCGACGACGAGTTTCTGGTCCCGCGCGAACTGACGCGCAGCCGTGCCGCCATCCGTGTCCGCGTCAAATTCACGCCGGTAAAGATTCCTTTGTTTCCCGGCCAACCGGTATCCGAACCGGCGTGGAGCGAGATTCGTTACGACGCTTATTGTTGGGTCATGCCGGACCTCAAACCGCGTTGAACCGCGCTTTCATCCGTCTTGCTGCGGTGACGCCGACAAGTCATATTTCCCGTCGGCACAATGAATCAAGACTTCACCGCCATGAATCCACGGATGAATCGGCGACGCTTTCTGCGGACCACCGCAACGACCGGGGCGCTGCTGGGTCTGGCTGAGCTGGGTTTCCTGTCTCAGCTTCGGCCGGTTTCGGCCGGAGAAGCGAACCTCAATCCCGCCGTCGTTCGTTTCCATCCCGAGATCGAGCCGTTGGTGCGTTTTCTTGAGGACACGCCTCGGGAACGGCTGCTGGAGGAAGTCGCCGCGAAAATCAAACGCGGCCTCAATTATCGCGAGCTGCTTGCCGCCCTGTTGCTCGCCGGGGTTCGCAACATCCAGCCGCGCCCGGTGGGATTCAAATTTCACGCTGTCCTGGTGGTGAACTCCGCTCACCTCGCCAGTCTTTCGTCGCCCGATTCCGACCGCTGGCTTCCGATTTTCTGGGCGCTGGATCATTTCAAATCTGCGCAAGCACAGGACGTGAAGGAAGGTGACTGGACCATGCGCCCGGTGGACGAATCGAAAGTGCCGTCCGCCCAAAAGGCCAAATCAACGTTCATCGAAGCCATGGAAAATTGGGACGAGACCGGCGCCGACGCCGCCGTCACGGCTCTGGTCCGCACCGCGAGCGCGCAGGAAGTTTTCGAACTGTTCTGTCGTTACGGCGCTCGTGATTTCCGTGAAATCGGCCACAAGGCCATTTACCTGGCCAACAGTTGGCGCACGCTCCAGTGCATCGGCTGGCATCACGCAGAACCGGTGCTGCGCTCGCTGGCCTATGCGTTGCTCGACCGCGGCGGTGACGCCAACCCGGCCAAAAATGATTTCCCCGCCGACCGGCCGGGGCGCCGTAACCTGGAACTCCGCGACCAAATTCGCGCCGACTGGCTCGATGGCAAAACCGACTCGGGGGCCACCAAGGAAATGCTGCAAACCATTCGCCAGGGTTCAGCCCTGGACACCAGCGCGAAAGTCATCGAACTGCTCGACCGGGGCGTCGCGCCGCAGTCCATCTGGGACGCGCTGTTTGACGGCGCGGGCGAGTTGCTGATGCGCCAGCCCGGCATCCTGTCGCTGCACGCGGTCACCGGCACCAACGCGCTGCATTTCGCCTGGCAGCAGTGCGGCAACGACGCGACGCGACGCTACCTCCTGCTGCAAAACGCGGCTTTCCTTCCGCTTTATCGCGGCAACGCGCCGGAAAAAGTTCACATTGACGAATTGCAGGAGACGCCCCTGAAGACCTCCGGTTCCCAGGCGCTCAAAGAGATTTTCGCCAACCTCACCACGGACCGGATGAACGCCGCCCGCAAACTGCTCGCCTGGCTCAAGGAGAATCCGCAGCCGAAGGAATTCATCGACGCCGCCCGCCTGCTCATCTTCCTCAAAGGCAGGGATGCTCACGATTACAAGTTCAGCTCGGCCGCCCTGGAAGATTATCGGCACGTCAGTCCGGCGTGGCGCGACCGCTATCTGGCCGCCAGCGTTTTCAACCTGCGCGGCGCGGGCGATTCCGACAACCAACTGGTACAACGAATGCGCGCGGCGTTGTCGGGATAAATCACCGCGCACCCTCGGGACGAAGTTATTGCCTATGGCCGCGAAACGAAGGATGCTCCGGTTGTTCCTTGATTTGGGCCTGGGTGTACGAACAGTTGGTCCAGGAGACAATTTGCCTGCCGCTCGGCATGAGCAACACCGTCATCCGGTTGTCCGACGAACAAAAGAAACGGCTCTCGCCCGGGCACGACGCCCATGGCGCCGTTGTGCCAGGCTGGAGGTTTGACGTGCTGGCGCCAGCCGGCGGGTTTCGCTTGAACGCGGACGACGTGCTCAAGTTTCTTGCCGCAAATCTGGGCGGCACCGACTCGAAGATTTCCAAAGCGCTTCACGAGTCCCACAAAACACGCTTCGTAAGCTGGGACGGGGCGATCGGCCTGGGATGGCACTGACGGAGACGGTGGAGGACTTGAAAATTTTCTGGCACAACGGCGGCACGGGCGGCTACGTGAGTTTCATCGGCTTCGATGCCGACCATCAAACCGGCGTGGTCATTCTCTCGAATTACGGCGACGCGTTTGCCGAAGATGATTCGGTGGACAGGATGGCGATGGTGGTTTTGAGACTGGCCGCGAAGGTGTCCTTGAATTGATCCCGTGATTCATGCTCCTTGAGCGGGCGACCGATGACCTTGCTCACGGTCCGGAACATCCGCGGGCGCGCGGCCAACGGTAAGGGCGCAGTGGCCGCCCTGAGCGGGCAGCCCCACGGCTTCCGCCAGGCCGGTCAATGCAAATGCGACTGCTGCAACAGACCCAGGTGATCCTTGATTTGCTGGGTCAGGGCCAGCGGCAACTGCACGTTGCTCCACGGGCACTCCCGGCTGGGTGGACGTGAGACCCATCGCGACGGACAATTCTGCTCCGCCACCTTCTCTCCCGGCAGTTCGCAGAAGACGATCATTTCCGGGATTTCGCCGTTGGGGACGTGCGAATTTTTCATCGGGTTCACTTCCAGCAAGGCGTGCTGGCCGTTGTCCAAAAAGACGTCCAGCAGCAACGTGTCGTTCTCGGAATATTTGAAGTGCCAATCATCGACGCCGATTTTCATAGTTGAACTGGGTTGATTGTTAGCGTTGACGCCCCTGGCCCCTCGTTCTTCTCCGGTTGTCGTGCTGTATCGGGTCGCTCATTCAGAACTTATTTCCTTCCCAGGCAGAGAAACGCCCTCCGTCAACAACTCGGAATTGCGCCGGGAACGCCTGGGCAAAGGTAAACGATGAGCGGTACTTCTTCAACAGCAAGTTTTGCTGCGCGGCGCTAATGGCGCTAATCTCCAAAACCGGCAATGCCATTCCGCCTTGCCGAGTGTGGGGTCAGTTCCAATTATTTATACTTGTTGACATCCATCGAAGCAAGAGACAGGGTCCGCGTGTGGCCCGGCAATTGCGCATTGAATATCCCGGTGCGGTTTACCACATCATGAACCGCGGTGACCGGCGTGAGTTGATTTTTAGAGACGACAGGGACCGTCACCGTTTTCTGGAAACGCTGGCCGAGGCTTGCGCCAAGACCAGGTGGGAGATTCATGCCTATTGCCTCATGGGAAATCATTTTCATCTGGTGGTGGAAACGCCGGAAGGCAATCTGGTGGCGGGCATGAAATGGCTTCTAGGCACTTACACGGCGCGTTTCAACCGGCGACACAAAACAGTTGGCCACCTTTTCAGTGGACGCTACAAATCGCTCGTGGTAGATGGCAGCCAAAACGGCTATTTGCGCACGGTCTGCGATTATGTGCACCTCAATCCCGTTCGTGCCAACTTGACTTCTCCGGAACAAAAGCTCAGCCGCTTTCCATGGAGCAGCTACGTCTATTATTTGAAGTCCGCAAGCCAACGCCCGTCGTGGTTGCGAGTGGACCGGTTGCTCGGCGAGATGAGGATTCCCAAAGACAGTCCGGCAGGGCGACGACAATTTGAATCAGCTATGGAACAGCGTCGCGCACAGGAGACCGGGCAGGAGTGGAAGGGACTGCGCCGGGGATGGTATTTGGGGGACGCAGCATTCCGCCAGGAACTCTTGGAACAGGCGCATGGCCGAGTCGGCCCAAACCATGAAAGGAATCAGCGGCAGGAAAGCGCGGAGCAAAGAGCTGAGCGAATTGTGCGTGAAGAATTGCGGAAACGAGGGTGGGAAGATGAAATCTTAGGTCAACGCCCAAAAGGCGACGTTGGCAAGGTGCGGATTGCTCGGCGGCTGCGGAATGAAACGACAATGACGCTAAAATGGATCGCGCAACGGCTGGCGATGGGTACCGCCGGTCACGTGGCGAACCGGCTCTATCGAATTAAGAATCAATCGCTACGGGGTCGCAGATTTAAATAATTGGAACTGACCCCTTGTTTCGCCTTCCCAGTGACGACCGCCACTTTTCCGGCTTCCTGGATCGGCACCGGATTGAACGCGCTCACCAATTTACCGTCCGGAAGTTCGAAGATGCGCACCTTGCCATCATAGCCGCCGGTCACCAGTTGGTTTTTCGTCGGATGAAACTTCACGGCAAACACCGCGCCCTGGTTCTCTTTCAATGTGGCGATGCGCGCGCCGTCGCTGGTTTTGTAAGTGCGCACTTCGCCATTCATATTGCCCACGGCGATGGAACTGCCGTCCGGACTGTAGGCGACGGAGCAGACCGGTCCGGGCTGGCGCTCGAATTCACGAACCAGGTTGACGTCGTTGTTCGCGGCGGTGCGCCCCTGGTTGTCGGAAATTTTGTAAATGCGCGGCGTGCCGAGGTCGCCACCGTAGGCCACGAGATCCTCCTTCGGATGGCGGGCCATGCAGAGGACGTTTTCGAGCAGCTTGTTGATATCGTCAATGAACTGGCCGTTGGCCACGTTGATGAGTTTCATCGCCCGATCGCGGCTGCCGCTTAACAACCGTTTGCCATCCGCGGAAAACGTCGTCGCCAGCACCCAATCGCTGTGATTGTCGAACTTCATCAATTCCTTGCCATCGTTGACGGAAATAATTCGAACGGCCTTGTCCGCGCCCCCAAAGGCAATGCGCTCGCCCTCGGGCGAAAACGAAACTCCAAAAGCCGTGTCGTTGGCGATTTTGTAGGAATTGAGTTCCTTGTGCGTTTCCACGTCCCAGATCTGGATTTCGCCGAATCGCGCCGGGGCACCGCCGCCGACGGCCAGCAGTTTGCCGTTTGGCGAAAAGGCGATCGACTCGATGCGCGGCGACTCACCCACCAGACGGGCAATAATCCCCGTGCCGTCGCCTTTGTGCAGCACGACTTCGTGATAGGCGGACACCGCGAGGATGGCGGCGTCCGGAGAAAACGCCAGCGCCGAGATGACCGGCAACACCGTGTAAACGGGCGGCGCGCTCAGCTTGAACGAATTGGCTTCGGGCGGCGTGTCGTCTTTCGCGCCCTCCTTGATCCAACGCTCGATCAGCGCCACCTCTTCTTTGCTCAACGGGTCCCCTTCTTTCGGCATGTTCGGTTCTTCGCCGCTGACTTCCTCGAGAACGCGGCTTTCGTCCGGCTTGCCGGTCTTGAATGCGGCGCCATGTTTCCCGCCCTTCTCAAAGGCCGCGTAGGTCGTCAGGTCCAGTTCGCCCTTCAATTTGCCCGGATGATGACAGCCCGTGCAGCTCCGCTTCAGAATCGGTACGACATCGTGAAAGAAGCTGACGGGACGGACATCGTCGGCCAAACCGGCCGGTGGAAACAACAGGCAAACGGCCAGGCCGGCCCATTGCCTTTGGCGTATCTTCATAGTTTTCCGTCCTACTTTGCCGCCGACGCTTTTTCGCTCTCGCTCGCCGTTTCCGTCGGCGGCGCGTTGATGGTCAGAACAATCGGCGAACCGCGAAACTGATAGCTGCGTCCATTCACATTGGCTGTGCCGACTACCCTCAGGGAAACTTCCTTCCCGACCGGCGCTTTGTCGGTCGCCGTGATTTTGAAACCGGCGTCGCTGGCGCCACGCGCGAGGTTGGTCGAGTTGATGATGATGCCTTCGGGAACGCCTTCCACATTCAAATTGATGTCGTCGCTGAACCACCCGCGCCGGCTGGCCTTTACGGAAAACTCCGCTTCGCTGGCCGCCGATTTCTTTTCGGGCGGCAAAGCGGCAACTGCCAGGCGGGGCAGCGAATTGGCCAAGGTGAACGGGAAGGGATCAATCGTCAGCGGTATGGCCCGGCTGTATTGCACCGACGTTTGGCCGCCCACTTTCGCCTCGCCCTTGAACAAAATCAGTCGAGTTCCGGTTTCGGAGTCCGCTTTGGCTTTCAAGTTGAGGGTGGCGCGATTTTCCGTTGCCGGCACCGTCGCGGCCTTCAATTCCACATTTTTTGTCAACGGTTCTTTGCCCGAAGAAAAACCTTCCGCAGTCACCTGAATTTCTCCCAGGAAACCATTGAAGCGATGGACGGCGGCCTCGATGGTGGTGGATTGGTCCTGTTCGGTTCGCGCACTCAGCGTAATGGGTTCGAGCGTAAAGGGCGGTTTGTCCAGCACGGTCAGAAACGCTTCGCGGACCGCACGACCATTGGCCAGCGGCCGGCCTTCGCGATCCACGCGCTGTCCGCCGATAACCCCGCGGGCCGTGAGTTTGACGGGATGATGTCCCAGCGGCGCATCTTCGGCGGCGCGCAAAACAATCATCGGGCTGACCGCGGAATCCGGCGGGACCAGCAGCGGATCGGCGGTGACGCCCGGCGGCAGATTCTCCAGCCGGGCCTCGACCGCGCCGCCAAAACCGGCCTGCCGCTGCACCTCGACGCTCACCAGCGTGTGGCTGCCGCGATAAACGCGGGGGGTATCGGGAAAGAAGGTCACGGTGAAATCCGGTTGGGGCGGACGCACCACCAGACGATAAGCGAAATCCTCCCCGTTCCGATCCAGCAGATCGCGAATTTTGATGAAGTATTCGCCCGCTTCTGCGAACCGCTGTTCGATGCGTGCGTCGGCGCCCACCGCGTCGTCGTTCTGCTGGATCACCTTTCCCTTGGAATCGCTCAGATAAAGCACGGCGTCGAGCGGCGATTCGAACCGGCCAGCTTCGACCTCGAAGATGAACGTCTGGTCTTTCTCGACTTTGAATTTGAATTGGTCGGCGTCTTTCTCGCCCTTGATGCGGCCATTGATGACCACCGGGAGGCTCACTGGGTTCGCGTTGGTTGGAGTGTCGTTCGGTTCGCTTTCAATGAACTCGGCCAGTTCCCCCACCTCGATCGAGACCGGGTTGGAATAGCCTTTGCCGGTATGGGCGCGGATTTCCTGCTGACCGAGCGGCGCGTCGGGGTCGATTTTCAATTTCATCTTAGACAGGCCGTCGAGGTTGCGTCCGCGCAGCGAGACCTCGAGGGACTTTCCGCGCTGGCCGCCGAGCGGGAAAATGCCGTCCAGACAAGGCAGTTCGCCGGCGACAATGCGATACTTGAAGTCTTTGCCGCCCTGATACCGAAAATCGCGGAGCTGGAGGAAATATTCGCCGTCTTCCGGAACGGTAAAATCGATCAAGGAATCAAGGCCGTTGACGTCCTCGCTGCGGGCCAGCTCCTTGCCCGCCGCATCCAACAACGCCAGCGAAGAATCCAGCGGCGAGCCAAAGCGAAAGGCATAGACATCAAAAATGAGACGTTGATCCTTTTGCGCTTTGAACCGGAAAAAGTCGCTCTTCGCGGATTCGCGAATCACGCCATTGACCGCGGCGGGCAGTTCGATCAGTTGCGCATGGTGGGTGTCCTGGTTCGGCCCAGACTGCGTAATTTGCCGAAGATAATCCACGTTCAATGCCACCGGCTCCGACACACCAGACGGGACGGCGACGCGCAACTCACGCGCGCCCAACAGCGCGTCGGGCGCGACGGTGACGCTGACGCGCAGTCGCTTCTCGTCGTTGTCGGCCGGGACGATTCCGCCGCGACTGCCCTCCAGAATGGCGTTGCGAGCCGGAGCCGGCGCATTCGTGGCCGCCAGACCGCCGTCGCCGCTGATAATGAACCCGGTGACCTCCGAAAGATTTTCCCCTTCCAGAACGACGATCGAAGTCGCGCCGCGTTGGACCCAGTCCGGTGAAACAGAGGTGATTTTAGGGACCGGCTGAGCTCGAGCCTGAGACAAACTGACAAGCAAACAAAGGCCAGAAGACGCGAAAGCCAGCGTCCGACATTCGAAGAACCGACCGAAGCGCCGCCAGGTTTTGGACTGCGCCAGTCCTCTGG
>WNGF01009237.1_pt1 | contig 12505 bp, 4 predicted proteins | sample 5400641 | NCBI WGS metagenome assembly WNGF01 (sample SAMN13153371, study PRJNA577476) | soil metagenome | isolation source: 80 cm soil or saprolite under grassland replicate 2 | place: USA:California | collected 2016-06-15
AGCGTGTAGCCCACCGGCTCACCGATCCGCGCCAGTGGCGCGCTGGTGAGCTGCTTCTCGAGCGACAGCGCCGCCACGAGCACGCTCGTGTGCACCGTGTTGGACGGCGTGATGACGGAGCCGCCATCCCAGGCGAAGGCCATGCTGCCCTGGTTGTCCACCATCCGGGCCGGACCGGCGCCCACCAGTACCTGGAAGGTCACGGATCCGGTCTCGCCCGACGCCAGCGTGCCGGCGGCGAGGACCACGGCGCCGTTGCCCGCGGGAGCGATGAAGCCAGCGTCGTCGCCCACGGCGTCGGTGAGAGGGACGCCGTTCCAGCGCAGCGTGCCGGGAACGTATGCGGTGCCGGCGGGGATCGTGTCGGCGAGCTCGACGCCGGACGCCGTCCCCAGGCCAGCGGCCGTATAGGTCAACGTGTACGTGAGGAGGTCGCCCACCACCGCGGTCGGGCGATCCACCTGCTTATTGAGACTGATCGCGGTCATGCCCGGCACGCCGGCGATGTTGGGAATCGCGACCCGGACCAGCAGCCGCGCCGTACCGCCGTACCCCAGGGCCACAGGCCCGGCGAGCGGCGAGTCGGCCCCGTCGAGGGTGCCGTTGGCGTTTGCGTCGCGATACAACGTCACGGGCCATCCCCGGGACGAAGCCACCGCGACAGTGAAGGAGTCGGCGCCATTGCCGACGTTCGCGATGCTGTGGGCGAACACCACCGTCGTGCCAGCCGCGCCCGTGCTGGCGCGCGGTGGCTCGACGTCGACGCCGGCCACCTGGCCGACGAGTAAGGAAACAGTATCCGAGGTGGCCACGCCCAGCTTGGCGTTGGCGTTCTCGTAGGTCACGACCGCCCACGACCGAATCATCGTGCCAGCGGGCGTCCCCTGAGCCTCAAGGGCCGGCGCGGCGAAGAGCCGTGCAGCCAGGAGGAAGGCGGCGGCCCGAGCCGCGACCGTGAGGCCGCGGCGGGCGAACCGCCCACTCATGTCTGCCAAGTTACCGAAGCGCATTGTTATTTCCTGCCCTTGGTTGACTTAGGTGTACTTAGTTGATTCTGACGCGAACTTCGAACGTGGCGCTCGCGAGAGACGCCAAGTTGCCAGCCCAATCCGCGGTCACAGTCGCCCCGCTCAGCCCGATGCTCCAGCCGGAGCCGCTCGAGGAGTCGTACGTGACCTGCGCCGGCAACGTATCAGTCACCTGCACGCTGACCGCGTCCGTGGTCCCGCCGTCATTGCGGTACGCCTGCTTCGTCAGCTCGAGGGCCGGCTTGACGACGGTCAGGGCCAGGATGCCATCGTGCCAGACCAACGAGTCGCCGACCGAGCGGACCCGCAAGAAGATCGAGTCCTTGGAGCCAGCCGCCACGTCCGCCACGTTGTACACGACCGCGATGTACTTCTCGGCACCCGCGGCCAGCGTGATGCGGAGGCTGTCGCTGGACACCCCGTCCATCGTCACCCTCGTGATCACCGACCCGCCCCCGGGGATGCGAGCCAGGAGGTCGAAGCTGTCCGTCCCGTTACCGCCGTTGACGAAGTAGTAGGTGACCGTGTACTGGCCCGGGACCTTGGACACGTTCAGGATGCTGTCCGCCCCGAAGCCGATGTTGATCAGATCGCCACCACCACTGCCGCCACCACCGCCAGGGCCACCACCGCCGCCGCTGCAAAGGCTGCCGACACAGTACGTCTGCGAGGGCGTGATGCTGGCCGGATCGTTATCCGTGGTGGTCGGGGCACGACGCGAATTCGCCGTGAGGGTGTAGATGGTGTTCACGCCACCCTGGTTGCTCGCCACGTCGTACAGCACCTCGATCGTGATCGAGTCGCCCTGCGGGATCGCCGCAGCGGACAGCGCGTCGTTCAACAACGCCAGCGTCGCATAGTCCGCCGACGCATAGCGGTAAGCGGTGACCGTGATAACCCCCGGGACGGAGATGCCCTCGGAGATCGTCACGCTGTCCGTGCCGTTGCCCGGGTTAGCGACCCCGAAGCTGAGCGTGCCGCCCGTGCTGGGCGACGCGGGGGTCTGGCTCGGCGTGTTCGCCCTAACGGCGATGCCGGGCAAGAACCCGACCGTCACCGAGACCGAACCGGTGACGTCGGCGTAGGGATTGCCATTCGCGTCGGTGTAGGACGCGGTCGCCGTATTCGTGATGACCGTGCCTTCCGGCGTTTGAGCGTGCACTCGCGCGGGGACCAAAATCAGGACCGCCGCGGCGAGGGCGAGGCTCCAGATCGACTGCATGTGCTTGAACATCTCGGACTCCTCGTGTGTTGTTTCGGTTGACTGCCCGGATGCCTACTTCGCCTCGCCGGGCGCTGCATTCACTTGTGTGCGCAACTGCGTAACCACTCGGGCTCCCGGCGCAACGGGCGAGAGCACCGTCCAGCGCACGTGCGTGTACAGCTCGCGCGGTGCTGGCTTTTCCACCTTTTTGCCGTCTTCGATCGCCGTGATCATCGGCTGGGCCGTGTACGTCTTCCCGCCGTCGATCGAGTAGTTGATGCGCGCCGGCCGATCGGCTGCGGCCGAACCCAGCACGTAGGTCGTCCCCTGCGGGATCGAGTCCACGAGCTGGACGTTCTGCACCGGTCCGCCGGTGACGTTGGTGAAGTCCAGGGTGTATCCGATCTCGTCCCCGGGCCGCGCCGACGCCTTGCCACCCCGCTCCGCCGCGGCTTCAGCGGTGAGGTTGCGCGCCGTGATCAACAGCTCCTTGGATTTCTGTCCCTGCGCGGCACCGAGCCGCGGCCAGAACGCAGCCACCGCCAGCACGGTCACCAACAGCAATCGCAACGGTTTCATCGTCTTTCTCCCTTTCGCTCGCGTGTCAGTCATGGGCACGTGGGCACTGTCCGGGTGCCGGGGTAAGCAGGTCCTGTGCCGACCTGGCGCAACAGTGTAAGTTGTTATGTGATATTGATTTGTAGCGAACTGCGAGACCTGGGAGGGGACCGGCCGAGGCCGGGATGTTACCGCTTGGTAACGCGCAAGGTGACGATCTCAGGCCCCCGTTGGCGTGGCGTGCTGAGCGGACCGCCGCGCCGCTGCGTGCCGCCGTCTGGCCAGCTCACGGTGGTAGCGGGCGACGCCTTCCTGCCGCTCGCGCTCGTTCCGGTCCCTGGCCCAACACACGAGTACGCCGACCCCCAGCACGAACCAGAGCGGGGCCAGGAGCCAGTCAGGCGCGAAGGCTAGCAGCAGAACAAGGACCAGGGACATTCTGACCATCACCCACCTCGCAGGTTTGCCGCGCTCGAGGCGGGCCAGGAGAATGGCGCGCCGCAAACTCAGCGTGTTCGTCGTAAGGGGTAGGGGTGGGCAAGCCCCGTGCCGACCGGAGCTCTATACAAGCTGTTCAGCAGAAACGAGTTAGCAGAGCAGGTCGCGCTGCGGCGGCGGGAATCGGTTACCTGACGGTAACCGAAGAGGTATCAACCAGGGGCTCGGCGCCCGTGGACCCCGGGCCGCCGGCCCGGGGTCAGCCGCGCTTGAGGCCCCGCGTTAAGGAGTCGCTGCTGTTTGGGGGACCCCGGGGCGGTGCCCCGGGGTTGCCCCCTACAGCCGATCGGGCGCGGTGAGGGGCGTCGGGATTGCCGGTGGTTCCGGCTCGGGGGTGAAGTCCTCGCCGGGGTTGATGAAGAGGTCCTGCTCGAACCGGTACTGCTTGTCGTACAGCTGTCGGTAGCGGCCCCGCCGGGCGAGCAGCTCGGTGTGGGTGCCGCGCTCGACGATCTCGCCTCCTTCCAGCACGAGGATCTGGTCCGCGCTGCGGATGGTCGAGAGGCGATGGGCGATCACGAACGTGGTCCGGCCGCGTCGCAGCGTGCGGAGCCCGTCCTGGATCGCCGCCTCGCTCTCCGAGTCGAGACTGGACGTGGCCTCGTCGAGGATCAGGATGCGCGGGTCGGCGAGAATCGCCCGCGCGATCGAGACCCGCTGGCGCTCGCCGCCGGAGAGCTTCACGCCCCGCTCGCCCACGACGGTGTCGTAGCCCTGCTGGAGCCGGCGGACGAAGTCGCCGCAATGGGCGATGCTCCCCGCCGCCTCGATCTCCTGCCGGGTCGCATGGGGCCGCGCGAACGCGATGTTCTCGGCGATCGTGCCGTCGAACAGGAAGTTGTCCTGCAGCACGACGCCCAAGTGCCGGCGGTACTCGGCGAGCCGGGTCGTCGCGAGGTCGCGCCCGTCCACCAGGATCCGTCCCGACTGGGCGCGGTGGAACGCGAGCACGAGACCGATCAGCGTGCTCTTCCCCGCCCCCGATGAGCCGACCAGCGCCGTCGTGGACGAGGGCGGCGCATGGAGCGAGACGTGCTTCAGCACTTGGACCCCCGGCACGTACGCGAAGCTCACGTTCTCGAAGACGACGTCGCCCGCCAGGTCGGCCACCGGCGCCCGGGTCGCGTCCTCGGCGTCCTCCGTGACGACGCGCCGGATCTCCCGGATCCGGTCGAGGCCCGCGAACGCCTCGGTGATCTGCGTGCCGATCGACGCGATGTTGATCAACGGCAGCGCCACCAGGCCGATGAAGATCCCGTACATGAAGAAGTCGCCCAGCGTCATGGCGCCCGAGAGGATCGCATGCCCGCCCTCGAGGATCAGGAGTATCCCGATCGCGCCGATGATGATTGTGGCGAAGGAGCCTAGCCCCGAGATACCCGTCATCGTCGCCGCGACGTTGCGGAACAGGGTGTGGGCGCCGCGCGTGAAGACGAGCCGCTCGCTCCGCTCCGCCCGGTAGGCCTTGACGATGCGGATGCCGCCGAGCGTCTCTCCCAGCCGGCCGGTGACGTCGGCGTTGAGCTTGCCCCGCTCCCGGAACAACGGCCGCAGCTTGGTGAACGCGTACGCCATCCCGCCGCCGAAGCAGGCCAGGATGAGGATCGCGATGGCGGTGAGCCGCCAGTTGAGATAGAACAGCACCCCCAACGCGATCGCCGCCGTGACCAGCCCGCCGATGAGCTGCACCAGTCCCGTCCCGACCAGGTTCCGGATGCCTTCGGCGTCGGTCATGATCCGCGAGATCAGGATCCCGCTCTTGGTGGAGTCGAAGTAGCTGACGGGAAGGCGCAGGACGTAGGCCTGGACGGTGCGGCGCATGTCGGTGATCGCCCGCTGGGCGGCGACACCGAGGATCTGCGACAGGCCGAAGCCGGTCACGGCCTGGACCAGCGTCGCGGCGCCGGCCGCGGCCGCGAGCGGGAGGAGCAGCTCCGGGTGGTGCTGGTTGATGACGCGGTCGATCACCCACTTGGAGGAGGACGGCAGCACCAGCCCGGCGAGCCGGTTGACGAGCAGCAGCACGAGCCCGAGCGCCAACCGGCCGCGGTGCGCGTACACCAGCGCCCGGGCCTCCTGCCACGCGCCGAGCGTGAAGACCGGCTTCCCCATGGGCGCAATCTACGCCCGCCACAGCCCGCGCGCACAGCCTGCTTCGCGGTGAGCCCCGTCAGACGTCGGCCCGGTCCTTACCCACGCGGATAACCCCGTGCTTACGCACGGGGCTATGGCTTCCGTGTCGGGTGATGAGTCGTGGCCCGTCGTCGGCACCATGGCCCCGCCCGTGAGGGCGGGGCCATTTGGAGAGGGGGACCCGGACGTAGGCGCGACCTTACGGGGCTGTTTCGAGTCAGCCTCGTGCCTACGCACCGATTCTGCATCGATCATTTCCGCGCGATACGGACCGGACCATCGCATCATGGCCCCGCCCGTGAGGGCGGGGATACTCGGGGCGTCGGACCCGCATCGCAGCCCCGTGACGCATCGTGGCCGTCGTGGGCACGATTGCCCCGCCCGTCCGAGAAGTGAGCCCCGTGCTCACGCACGGGGCTATGGCTTCCGTGTCGGGTGATGAGTCGTGGCCCGTCGTCGGCACCATGGCCCCGCCCGTGAGGGCGGGGATACCGGGAGAGGCCCGGGCGTAGGCCCGGCCTTACGGGTTGGTTCGGGGTGGGCCCCGGCCTCACGGCCGGGGCCATGGCCTCAGCGGATCTGCGCGAAGAACTCGAGCGTGCCGCGGTTCTCGGGCACCGTGTTGCTCAACGGATTCTGGAGCTGCCAGCGGATCCGGTTCACGCACCGGTCGTACCCCACCGGCGCCCCGCACCCCTCGCTCGCCGGCAAGTACACCCACGTCGCGCCGCCGTCACTCGAGTACTCGAGCACCGCCGTGACCCCCGCCGGCAGCGTGCCTGCGGCGCTCCCCACCTTGAACTGCACCGCCGGGGCCAGCGTGTCCACGAGCGCCACTCCAGCCGCGGTGCTTGTGCCCCCGTTGGTGACGGTAATCGTATACCTCAGCGCGGTGCCCGGTTCCTGGCCGCCGGCGAGAGCCGTGCTGTCGGCGAGCGTCACCGTTCTGCCGATGGCCAGGCTGGGCCGCACCACTACAAGGAACAGCTGCCCGGAGTCGCTCTTCGCCGGGTTGCCCACCGAGCGGGCGAAGAGGACCAGCGTGTCCTTCGTGCCCGCGGGCACGTTGCCCACCGAGTAGGTCACCGTGACCGTGCGAGTGCCGCCGGCTCCGGCCAGGCCCGCGAGGCGCGCGCTGTCGGGGTTGGCGCCCTGGGTCACGCCGCTGCCCGCGATCGACACGGTCGTGAGCGCCGTCCCGGGGCGCCGGCGCGTGAGCAGGTCGTAGCTGTCCGTACTGTCGGCGCCGTTCTTCACGGTGAACTGCTGCTGGTACGTGGTCCCGTTGCTCGGCAACTTGAGGACGTTGATCGTGCGGGGACTCACCTCGACGGCGCGGTTCGAGCCGTCGTAGGTCGGGCCGGTCACCTCGGCCAGGGCCTCATCGAAATGGACGCGCGCGCCGCCTGATGCCGTGAAACTGTGGACCAGGAAGCCGCCGTAGATGTCGCCGCTGCCGTTCACCTTCAGGTCGTGGTTCGGCGCATAGAGCGAGATGTAGAACGAGGTGCCTGAGCCGCCCAGGTCCCACTGCTCCGGCGCCGGCGGGTTGCCGCAGGCCCAGATCTGCAAGCCCGTGGGGAACCCCGACGTGTTCACGATGCTGCCACCCGAGAGCTTCAAGCTGGTCGAAACCCAGATGTCGGCGTGCTGTCCCCCGTTGTCGAAGGTGATGGTCGCGCCGCCCGTGAGGGTGATCGAGCTGAAGTAGTAGAAGTTCCCCGACAGGGTCAGGTTGCGCCCTCCGGAGACCGAGAGCACTCCGGTGGACGGGTTGTAGTCGATCCCGCTCGGCGTGGGCCCGACGCTCGGCGTGTAGCCCACGACGGGACAGGAGAGCACGGGAACCGGCGCGATGTATGCAGCGTCGGTGATGACGTTGCCCTGCACGCCGTCGGTGTTATACGCGTTGCCGCGCGCGCTGACGTCGCCCTTGACGATCGTCGTGTTGGTCAGCGTCACATCTGTGTTGCTCGCGACATCACCGTTCGACCCGGCGGTGGCGGCGTTGTACGGCCCGAGCCGCGAGTCGTAGCTGTCGGTGGGGCCGCCACTGCCGATCAAGATGCTCGAGTCAGCGAATACCGCCCACTTGAACACGCCCAGGTAGGTGAGCGGCGCCACGATCCGGATCGTCCGCGCGTCGGTCGCGCTCGGGCCCCCAGCGGCTCCGCTGACAACGAGCTGGAGGCGGTCCGCGGGCGAGACCGCGGTGAAGTTCACGAACCGCAGCCCGGAGACGACGATCTGGTCGGCGCCCGCGAAGTTGCTGGTCACGTTGAGGACGAGGGTCTTGCCCCCATTCTCATAGCTCACCGTGGTCGAGACCTTGCCGGCCGCCCCACCGGTGATTGTGGCCGTTGTGCGCCCCACGTCCCAGCCCATGTTGAAGCCGGCCGGGATGCGGATGCGGAGGTCGTTGGCCGCGGTGATGGTGGGGGTCGCGGCATCCGTCACTGTGATCAGGCTGATGAGCGTCGGGCCCTCACCCACCTCGAAAGTGCGGTCGCGGTCGGAGGCGATGGTCGGCGCCATGATCTGGATCGTCGTGGGGTCGGTCGCAACCGTGCCCCCGCCGGCTCCACTGACCACGAATTGGAGGCGGTCTGGCGCCGAGATGGCCGTGAAGTTCGCGAACTGCAGCGCGGAGACGACGATCTGGTCGCCGGCCGCGAAGTTGGTCGTCACGTTGAGGACGAGCGTCCGGCCGCCATCCTCGTAGCTCACCGCGGGCGCGACCTTGCCGGCGGCGCTCCCCGTGATCGTGGCCGTGGTGAGCGTCGTGTTCCAGGTCATGTTGAGCGTGACCGGGATGCGGATGCGGAGGTCGCTTGCCGCCGTGATGGTGGGGCTCAGGGCATCCGTGATCGTGATCGCGCTCATCGCCGTGGGGGCCTGGCCCACGATGAAGATCTGGTTCCCGGCCGAGGAGACGGCCGGCGCCACGATCTGGATGGTGCGGCTGTCGGTGGCGTTCGTGGCGCCTCCCGACCCGGTGACCACGAGCTGCAGGTAGTCCGCCGCCGAGGGCGCCGTGAAGCTCTGGTAGGCGAGGCCGGAGACGACGATCTGGTCGTTCCCCGCGAAGTCGGTCGTCACGTTGAGGACGAGCGTCTTGCCAGCATCCGCGTAGCTGACCGTGGCGGCGACCTTCGCCGCCGCGCTCCCGGTGATCGTCGCCGAGGTTACGCCTGTGTTCCACGTCATGTTGACCGTGGCGGGGATGCGGATGCGAATGTCCTTCGCCGCGGTGATGCTCGGCGTGGCCGCATCCGTGACCGTGATCGGGCTCATCGTCCTGGGCGCCTGCGCGACGATGAAGAACTGGTTCGCGGCCGACGCGAGCGTGGCCTGCACGATCTGGATGGTGCGGCTGTCGCTCGCGGTGGTGCCGCCCGTGGTCCCGGAGGCCACGAGCTGCAGGTAGTCCGCCGCCGAGGGCGCCGTGAAGTTGCCGTACTGGAGCCCCGCCACGACGATCTGGTCGTTCGCCGCAAAGTTGGTATTCACGCTGATGACGAGCGTCTTGCCCCCATCCGCGTAGGTCACTGTGGTCGAGACCTTGCCTGACGCGCTCCCCGTGATCGTGGCGGTGGTGAGCGCGGTGTTCCACGTCATGTTGAACGACGCGGGGATGCGGATCCGGATGTCGTTCGCCGCGGTGATGCCCGGCGTGGCGGCATCCGTGACCGTGATCGCGCTGGCGCCCGCGGCCGCTTGGCCGACGACGAACAGCTGGCTCGCGGCCGACGCGATCGTCGGCTGCACGATCTGGATCGTGCGGCTATCGCTCGAGGTCGTGGCGCCGGTGGATCCGGAGACAACGAGCTGGAGGTTGTCCACGCCCGAGGGCGCCGTGAAGCCCGTGTACTGCAGCCCGGACACGACGATCTGGTTCCCTCCCGCGAAGTCGCTGGTCACGTTGAGGACGAGCGTCTTGCCCGCATCCTCGTAGCTCACCGTCGTCGCGACCTTGGTCGCCCCGGTCCCGGTGATCGTGGCGGTGGTGACGCCCGTGTTCCAGCTCATGTTGAAGGACGCGGGGATGCGGATGCGGATGTCCTTCGCCGCGGTGATGCCCGCGGTGGCGGCGTCGGTGATCGTGATCGTGCTCATCGCCGTGGACGCCTGGCCCACGAGGAACAGCTGGTTCGCGGCCGAGGCGAGCGTGGGCTGCACGACCTGGATCGTGCGACTGTCGAGGGCGGCGGCGCCGCCGCCGGGCCCCGAGACCACGAGCTCCAGGTTGTCCGCCGCCGAGGACGCGTTGAAGCCCTGGTACTCGAGCCCCGACAGGACGATCTGGTCACCCGCCGCGAAGTCGCTCGTGACGTCAAGGACGAGCGTCTTCCCCCCGTCCTCGTAGCTCACCGTGGTGGAGACCTTGGTCGCCCCGGTGCCGGTGATCGTCGCCGTAGTCAGCGCGGTCTTCCAGCTCATGTTGAACGACGCGGGGATCCGGATGCGCAGATCCTGCGCCGCGGTGATGGTCGGCGTCGCGGCATCCGTCACCGTGATCGCGGCTGTAGCCGTGGCGGACTGTCCGACGACGAAGACCTGGTTGGCTGCCGAAGCGATCGTCGGCGCCACGATCTGGATCGTGCGGCTGTCCGTGGCGGCCGTCCCCCCGCCGGCGCCCGAGACCACGAGCTCCAGGTTGTCCGCCGCCGAGGGCGCCGTGACGCTCGTGTACCCGAGCCCGGACACGACGAGCTGGTCGCTTCCCGCGAAGTCGGCGGTGACGCTGAGGACGAGCGTCTTGCCTGCATCCTCGTAGGTCACGGTCGGCGAGACCTTGGCGGTGGCGCTCCCCGCGAGCGTGGCGGTGGTGAGCGCCGTGTTCCACGTCATGTTGAACGTAGCGGGGATCCGGATGCGAATGTCCTTCGCAGCGGTGATGCTCGGCGTGCCCGCATCGGTGATCGTGATCGCGCTCATTGCGGCGGGTGCTTGTGCGACGACGAACGTCTGGTTCGCGGCCGATGCGAACGTGGGCTGCACGATCTGGATCGTGCGGCTGTCGCTGGCGCTCGTGCCGCCGGTGAGCCCGGAGACCACGAGCTGCAGGTAGTCCGCCGCCGCGGGCGCCGTGAAGCTCGTATACGCGAGCCCGGACACGACGATCTGGTCACCTCCAACGAAGTTGGTCGAGACGCTGATGACGAGCGTCTTCCCTCCATCCTCGTAGGTCACGTTCTTGGAGACCTTCCCCGACGCGCTCCCCGTGATCGTGGCCGTGGTGAGCGCGGTGTTCCAGCTCATGTTGAACGTGACCGGGATCCGGATGCGAATGTCGTTCGCCGTCGTGATGCTCGGCGCGGCGGCGTCCGTGATCGTAATCGCGCCCATCGCTGTGGACGCCTGCCCGACCACGAAGACCTGGTTCGCGGCCGACGCGATCGCGGGCTGTACGATCTGGATGGTGCGGCTGTCGGTGGCGCTCGTGCCCGCCGCGGGCCCGGTCACGACGAGCTGCAGGCTCGCCGCCGGCGAGGGCGCCGTGAAGCTCGTGTACTGCAGCCCGGACACGACGATCTGGTTCCCCCCCGCGAAGTTCGTCGTCACGTTGAGGACCAGCGTCTTGCCGCCGTCCTCGTAGCTCACCGTGGTCGCGACCTTGGTCGCCCCGGTCCCGGTGAGCGTGGCGGTGGTGAGCGCGGTGTTCCAGGTCAGGTTCGACGTGGCGGGGATCCGGACCCGGATGTCCTGCGCCGCGGTGATGGTGGGCGTGGCGGCGTCGGTGATCGTGATGGCGCTCATCGCGGTGGCCGCCTGGCCGACGACGAAGGTCTGGTTCGCGGCCGAGGCAATCGTGGGCTGCACGACCTGGATCGTACGGCTATCGGTCGCGGCCGTGCCGCCACCGGCCCCCGAGACCACGAGCTCCAGGTTGTCCGCCACCGCGGCCGCCGTGAAGCCCTGGTACTCGAGCCCGGACACGACGATCTGTTCCCCCGCCGCGAAGTCGCTGGTGACGGTGAGGGCGAGCGTCTTGCCCCCGTCCTCGTAGCTCACCGTGGGGGAGACCCTGCCCGCCGCGGTCCCGGAGAGCGTGGCCGTGGTGAGGGCGGTGTTCCACGTCATGTTGAACGTGGAAGGGATGCGGATGCGGAGCCCCTGCGCCGCGGTGATCGTCGGGATCGCGGCGTCGGTGATCGTGATCGCGGTGATCGCGGTGGCCGGCTGGGCGACGACGAACACCTGGTTCGCCGCCGACGCGAGCGCGGGCGCCACGATCTGGATGGTGCGGCTGTCAGTGGCGTTGGTGGCGCCGCCGGCCCCGGTGACCACGAGCTCCAGGTTGTCCGCCGCCGCGGGCGCCGTGAAGCTCGTGTACGCGAGGCCGGAGACGACGAGCTGGTCGCTCCCCGCGAAGTCGGCCGTGACGTTGAGGACGAGCGTCTTGCCCGCATCCTCGTAGGTCACCGTCGGCGAGACCCTGGCGGCCGCGCTCCCGCTGAGCGTGGCGGTGGTGAGCGCGGTGTTCCACGTCATGGTGAACGTGGCGGGGATCCGGATACGGATGTCCTTCGCCGCGGTGATACTCGGGGTGGCGGCGTCGCCGATCGTGATCGCGCTCATGCCGGCGGGCGGCTGGGCGACGACGAAGCTCTGGTTCGCGGCCGACGCGATCGTAGGCTGCACGATCTGGATCGTGCGGCTGTCGGTCGCGGTTGCGCCACCCGCCGCCCCGGAGACCACGAGCTGCAGATAGTCGGCCGCGGAGGGCGCCGTGAAGGTGCTGTACTGCAGCCCCGACACCACGATCTGCTGGCCCGCCGTGAAGTTGCTCGTCACGTCGAGGCGGAGCGTCTTGCCCCCGTCCTCGTAGCTCACTGTGGTCGACACCTTGCTCGCGGCGGTTCCGGTGATCGTCGCCGTGGTGACCGCGGTGTTCCACGTCATGTTGGACGTGGCGGGGATGCGGATGCGAATGTCGTTCGTCGTGGTGATGACCGGCGTGGCCGCATCCGTGACCGTGATGGCGCTCATGGCGGTGGCCGCCTGGCCGACGACGAAGAGCTGGTTCGCCGCCGAGGCGAGCGTGGGCTGCGCGATCTGGATCGTGCGGCTGTCGGTCGCG
>WNGF01010510.1_pt1 | contig 12504 bp, 12 predicted proteins | sample 5400641 | NCBI WGS metagenome assembly WNGF01 (sample SAMN13153371, study PRJNA577476) | soil metagenome | isolation source: 80 cm soil or saprolite under grassland replicate 2 | place: USA:California | collected 2016-06-15
CGCAAGTAGTATCAGAAATATATGAAATCTGACGTGATCGTTCCCGAATATACAATTCGCCGATGCGAAACTCTCGAAGAATTTGAAGCGTGCGTTCAAATGCAGCGCGACATCTGGGAATATTCTGATATCGATGTGACGCCGCTGCGCTCATACGTAGCCACGCGTTACGCCGGCGGGTTCACTCTGGGCGCGTTTGACGCGTCGAACAAGCTGTTGGGCATGGCGCACGCGCTCCCGGCCTTCGATGAAAAGCTGCGGCCTTATTACTATTCGCAAATGCTCGCGGTCGAGCCGCGACTTCAAAACGCCGGCATCGGCGTAAGGTTGAAGCTGGCGCAGCGCGACCACGCGTTCAAAACGGGCGCCCCGCTCATCACATGGACGTTCGACCCTCTGCAATCGCGCAACGCCTATCTCAACATCGTCAAACTCGGCGGCGTCGTGCGGCGGTATTGCGCCAATTTTTATGGGGCCAATAGCACCAGCGTTTTTCATCGCGGCATGGACACCGACCGGTTGTTCATCGAATGGTGGGTGCGCTCGCCCCGCGTCGCGGATGCCCTCAAAGGCGTCCGCCGCGCCGATAAACCGGAAGCGGTCGTCGAAGTCCCGCGAGACATCGGGGCGATAAAGAGGCGCGACATGGATGAGGCCCGCCGATGGCAGTCGCAGATCCGCGAAGGATTTCAGAATTGTTTGAACGAGGGGTTGTATTGCGCCGGTTTTGAGGCCGACCCGAAAACAAACAGCCGCTACCTGTTTTTCAGGGATCATCAACAAGAGAAAGAAGAAGGCTACAAACAATGAAAATCGAACGCATAGAACTCCGCGAAATCCAACTTCCGTTGGTCGCGCCGTTCGAAACCAGCTTCGGGCGCACGACCGGCCGCCGCATCATCCTCGTCAAAGTCTTCGGCGAGGGGCTTGCCGGGTGGGGCGAATGCACTGTCGGGGAACATCCTTTCTACAACCACGAATCTACAGAGAGCTGCTGGATGATCATCCGCGATTACGTCGCGCCGATGGTTCTGGGCCGCGAGATAGAATCGCCAGAAGACGTCCCGCAATTGACCGGAAGGATTCGCGGAAACAAAATGGCGCGGGGCGCGGTCGAGTGCGCCGTCTGGGACTTGGAAGCGCGGCGGCAAGGGAAACCGTTGTGGCAGTTGCTAGGCGGAACGCAGGAGGAGATCAATTGCGGCGTCTCGATCGGCCTGGAAGACAGCGACGCCGTAATGCTCAAGAAGGTCGAGAAGGAAGTCGCCGCCGGCTACCGGCGCATCAAGATCAAGATCAAACCGGGACGCGATTACGAGATGATCAAGGCCATCCGCAAGGAGTTTCCCGAGAAGTTGATGTCGGTGGACGCCAACTCCGCCTACACGCTCGCCGACGCCGATCTGCTCAGGAGGCTGGACGAGTTCGACCTGCTGATGATCGAACAGCCGCTGGCCTACGACGACATCATTGACCATGCCGAGTTGCAGCCGCGATTGAAGACTGCGATCTGTCTTGACGAATCTATTCTGAGCGTGGACGACTCGCGCAAGGCGTTGAAGCTGGGCGCGTGCCGGATCATCAACGTCAAGCTGGGCCGCGTCTCGGGTCACACCGAGGCGCGCAAGATTCAAGCCTATTGCCACGAGCGCAACGTCCCGGTCTGGTGCGGCGGTATGCTGGAAGCCGGCGTCGGTCGCGCGCACAACATCGCAATGTCAACTCTGCCCGGCTTCACGCTGCCGGGCGACGTTTCGGCGTCGAAGCGCTACTGGAATGAAGACATCATCACGCCGCCGGTCGAGGTCACGCCGCGCGGAACCATTCCGCGTCCGGCAGGCGTCGGGATTGGGTATGAGGTGAACGAGAAGCGGATCGATGGTTTGACGGTGAGGAAAGAGATTGTCGAACAGTGAGCAAAAACGCGCGCACTCACGTCACATTTGTAACCAGGCTTTTCAACAGCCGCGGCAGCGGCGATTGACCTTAGTCCGGCTTTTCAAAGCCGGGGAGCGATTCCATAGTCGACCTCAGTCGCGGCAGCGACGGTTGACGCCGCCGATCAATATCAATCGTCGCTGCCGCGACTGAGGCCGGACTCGCTCCTTGTCCCGGCTTTGAAAAGCCAATGAGGTTAAGTTAGGCATCTGGCGCGATTAGTGGCGCGGACTTTAGTCCGCGCGCCAGCCATCAGCGCGGACTAAAGTCCGCGCCACTAATCGCTAACTTAACCTCATTGGCTTTGAAAAGCCGAGCGCTCGCTAAACTCTTTATATGCGACACGTTCTGATTCAAATAGGCGATCCGGCTTCCCCCGCCGCGCGCGAGCTTATCGAGCGACTCGACATACTCATGTCCAGTTTATATCCGGCGGAGAGTAACCACCTGCTGTCGGTGGAGGCGCTTCGACAGCCCAACGTGACTTTCCTGACCGCCGGCGTGGATGGCGAGGTCGCCGGCTGCGGCGCGTTCGTCAATCAAGGCGGAGAGTACGCCGAGATCAAACGAATGTTCGTCCTGCCGGAGTTCCGCGGCCTGAAGCTTGGTCGCCGCATCCTCGAAGAGCTTGAGAATCGCGCGCGAGTTTCTGGGCTGGCGCTCGCGCGCCTCGAAACGGGTATCCATCAACCCGAAGCCCTGCTGCTGTACGAGCGAGCAGGTTATCAACGTTGCGGGCCGTTCGGAGATTATTCCGAAGACCCGTTGAGTATTTTCATGGAGAAGAAATTATGAAAGCTGTTTGGAACGGCGCCGTAATCGCCGAAAGTGACAAGACCATCGTCGTCGAAGGCAATCATTATTTCCCGCCGGACGCGGTCAACAAGGATTTTTTTCAACCGAGCGACACCCACACCGTCTGCGGCTGGAAAGGCACGGCGAGTTATTACGACGTCGTCGTCAACGGAGAAGTGAACAAAGACGCGGCGTGGTATTACCCGAACACGAAAGAGGCCGCGAATAACATCGAAAATTACGTCGCGTTTTGGAAAGGAGTGAAGGTCGAATAGCCAAACTTTACTCGCCGCCAGCCACATGTTGTGGCCTCGCCTTAGCCGTGGGCGTCAAAAATAGAAACGAACTGGGCATAGGAAAGGAGAGGATCAGGTTATTCGGAACAGAAGAGGTTGTACAAATGCGAGGCCGCGTGGCCGCTAGGCGCCACCTTGAGGGAGGGCGCGGACGTCGAATCCACGCCCTCCCTCAAGGTGGCGCCTAGCGGCCACGGCGTCCCAACGACTTCCGGAATAAGAGATATGTCCACCAAAACACCTAAATCGAAATCAATTGAACACGAGATCGCCGAACTGCGCCGCGAGATTTTGGAGCACGATCACCGCTACTACACGCTGAGCGAGCCGGTGATCTCCGACGCCGAATACGACGCGTTGATGCGGCGCTTGCGCGAGCTTGAATCGGAGCGCCCCGACCTGATCACGCCCGACAGTCCTACGCAGCGCGTGTCAGGTCAGGTGGCCGAAGGCTTCGAGGAGTATTTCCACAAGCGCCCGATGCTGTCGCTCGACAACAGCTACAGCATTGACGACCTGCGCGCGTGGGCCAAACGTTGCGAAAAGCTGGCCGAAGGGCGAGCGTTCGATTACGTCGCCGAGTTGAAGATCGACGGGCTGAGCATTTCGTTGATCTACGAAGACGGCCGCCTCGCGCGGGCGGTGACGCGCGGCGACGGCTCTCGGGGCGAGGTCGTGACCGGCAACGCGAAGACGATCCGATCCATCCCGCTGAGGATTAAGGAAGAGGCGGAGAAGAAGCAGTCGCCCCTGTTAGACGAATTGATGAAAGAGGTCGAGGTTCGCGGCGAGGTCTATCTGCCCAACGACGTGTTCGAGAGGATCAACCGCGAGCGCGCCGAATCGGAGTTATCGTTGTTCGCCAACCCGCGCAACGCGGCTTCAGGCGCGATGCGACAGCTCGACCCGAAGATCGTCGCAGACCGGCGGCTGGACATCTTCTGCTACTCGCTGCTCTTCGACGGCGCGCCGGCTTTCGTCACACACCACGAATCGCTGGAGTGGATGCGTGAGCGCGGGTTCAAGGTCAACCCGCACAGGCGTCATTGCCGGACGATTGAAGACGTGGTGGCGTTTTGCAACGAGTGGGAGACGCGCCGCGACGAGTTGAGCTACGAGATTGACGGCGTGGTGGTGAAAGTCAATCAGGTGGCCGTCCAGGACGAACTCGGCGCGACGTCGAAGTCGCCGCGCTGGGCGATCGCCTATAAATTTCCGGCGCGGCAGGCCTCGACGCTGTTGCTCGACGTGATTTATCAGGTGGGGCGCACCGGCGCGGTGACTCCGGTCGCGGTGTTGGAACCGGTCTTGCTCGCGGGCACGACGGTTTCGCGCGCCAGCATGCACAACGCCGACGAGATGAAGCGGCTAGGCGTGATGCGCGGCGATTTCGTCTTCATCGAGAAGAGCGGCGAGATCATTCCGCAGGTCGTCAAAGTCATCGTCGAGCGCCGCACGGGCGAAGAGGCCGAGTTCGAATTCCCGACTCGGTGTCCCGTGTGCGACGCGGAGCTCATCAAGCCGGAAGGCGAAGCCGTGACGCGGTGCCCGAATCCGGATTGTCCCGCGAGGCTGCGCGAGGGATTGCTACATTTCTCCGCGCGACGCGCGATGCGGATCGAAGGACTGGGTTGGGCGTTGGTCGAGCAACTGACGGCGCCGCGAACCCGACGTGACAAAAAAGGCGAGGTTATGACCGATGAAAAAGGTCAACCCCTGACGCTGCCGCCGATGGTGCATGACTTCGCCGACCTCTACGGCCTCGCCCGACGCCGCGACGAACTGATCGCGCTCGACCGGATGGGCGCGAAATCAGCGGATAACCTGCTTCAGCAGATCGAAGCGAGTAAGGAGGCCGGCCTGGCGCGATTGATATACGGCCTGGGCATTCGTCACGTCGGGGAGCGCACGGCGACGATTCTGGCCAATCGTTACGGCGACATCGAAGCGCTGTCGGCGGCGACGCAGGAAGAGTTGGCGAACATTCATGAAATCGGCGAGGTCGTCGCCTCTTCGGTCTACGCATGGTTCCAATCTTCTCGAAATCAGAAATTGATCGAACGTCTCGCCAAAGCCGGCGTGAATATGAAGACGGCGAACGCCGGAGCGGAACAAACGCCGCGAGTCTTCGAAGGAAAGATCTTTGTTTTAACGGGGACTCTGCCGACAATGAAGCGCGATGACGCCAAGGCATACATCGAGGCTCGCGGCGGACGGGTCAGCGGCTCGGTTAGCAAAAAAACGGATTTCGTCGTCGCAGGCGAAGACGCGGGAAGCAAACTGGCAAAAGCTGAAGAACTGAAAATCGCGATCCTTGATGAAAATCAGCTTTTGAAACTCGGCGACGCCGTCATAGAGGATAAAACCTAACATATTGCGTCCTTTGATTTTAATAGGGGCAGATTTTTTCTTTACAGGGTTGACAAAGGCGGGCGTATTTGGTGTAATCCGCAGCAATTAGCAGCGGTAAATACCCTAATGGCTGAGGACGCTGCTGAATCGGGGGGACCGAAAGGGCCCCCCACTTAATTGTTATACGTGTTATACGAAGCAGGGGCCGAAAGGCCCCTTTCTTAATTTTGCGCGATATCACTTCGAGATCAGATAACCTTCGCGCGTCCGCGCTATCACCTCGGGCTTTTTCACCACCACCTTGATCTTGTGAAATCCGGCTCTGTTCCCCTGAGACGAAGGGTAATAGGCGAGAGTGTATTGGCTTCTCAATTCATCAAGCGTCTTTTTCAAGACCTGAGCGAGAGCGGATTGCGATTCGAACTCGAAAGAGCGCCCTCCGGCGCCTTCGGCGATTTCGGAGAGGAACTTGCAATCCGAGCTGTAACCGGCGCGCCTGCCGATTGGAAAGTAACTCGACGAATTCTCGCCGTCGGGTTTGAAGCAGGCGGCGTAGATTTGCGTCCGACTCCCCTGCGCTTCCCTGATGACCTGCTTCGAGTCTTTGACCGGCCGCTGCTTCGCAAGATCGCGATCAACGGAATCCTTGCCGTCGCTGAAGAGCAGAACGACTTCGTTTCCGCTACGGCCTCCACCTCTCTCAAAGATGGCGCGCATCGCTCCGAAGAGATTCGTGTTCCTGTCAGGCGCCAACACGCGACGGCCAGGAGGAACAGGCCCGCCGGGAGGAACGCGACGGCCAGGAGGAAGCGGGAAAGGCCGCGGCGGCGTTGGTTGAGGATTCGGGGCCGTCGGTTGGGGATTCGATGTCGATTTCAAGGCGAGAATCTCGTTAGTGGCCAGCGCCTTGCCGCCCCAATCGGAGCTCCATTGTAAGTCAGCATCGAAGGCGCCGATCATCATCTCGTCCAGTTGATTCAAGCTCTCGACCAACTTCACCGCCTCGTCTTTGACCTCGGGGAAGACGGCGCCCATGCTGACGCTCGTGTCGAACAGCAGAATCAACCGCAGCGGATGAGACGCCGGTTTGAAATCGGCGATCTCTTGAAGGACGCCGTCTTCGTAAATCTCGAAATCTTCCTTCTTCAGGTCAGGAATCCGTTTTCCGTCGGCGTCTTTGACGAGGACGGCGACATTGATCAATTCAGTCTTTATCTTGACCTTTCCTTCATCTTGCGCGCCGCCCGGACTGAAAAGACCGATCATCCAGAGCGTCAAAAAACAAATAGTCATCGCCGCAGAGGCGCTGTAAAACTTACCAAGTTTTCTCATGGCGCTTATCTCCTCAGAAAAAGGTAGGGCAAACTGTCAGTTTGCCTTGACTCCTTCGATGCGGCCTTTCGGGAAGACTAGGCAAACTGACAGTTTGCCCTACCCTCGCGCCGCGCTTTTCATTCTTTCATGGCGCCGCGACCGGCATGAAGGCTCCTCGGAAAATCCCTGGGTACGCATCGCTTCCAGCGTGCAGTCTCGGCTAGAGACCGATTGATCGGAATCAGTCCCCCCAAAACCTGAGGCGATGCTCTGGTTCCTATAAATTCGTCTTTCGCCGAGACTGCACGCTGGAAGCGATGCGTACCCAGGGGCGATTTTCATTCTTTCAAGGCGTCGCAACGCGACCTGAAGGCTCCTTGATTGATTTGAATCAGCCGGGTAATCCGGCGCCGATGTTTTGTTTGTAAGGGGGCTCAAGGGGAATTGCCTAGCGAGTCATTGAACGAGCCTGGGAAGACGGCTTGCAATACTCATGATTATGGTACGTGGAAGCGCGCAACAAATCGACGTCAGGGCGTTGACAGTTCCGACCGCTGGCAACTAAATTGCTACCATGCTCCACAGGGCAAAAGCGTTCACTGTTTTGATAGCTTCTCTCCTGCCCGTTCTCGCCGCTTGCGGCGGGCGGCTTTACAAAGTCGCGCCTCTGCCGGCGAGCGTCCCGCCCGAAATTTCGATGGGTAACGGCGGCGGTCTGGACGTCGGCGCCATCGCGCTTGACGGCGAGCAGTCGTATGAGCGTTTCGAAGCCAACCTCCCGCTCGCCGGGGTGATCGCGGTCGACGTCAGAATGATCAACAAGTCGGAGGCGGCGATCATGACAAACTCGCTCAGGTTCGAATTACGCAACCCGTCCGGCGCCGCGCTCAAACGAATCGCCCCGAAAAAAGCTCTGGGCGCGGTGATGAAATATTACGGCGACAAGTTTTACGCGAAGGTCGCGTACCGGCGGACGCTCGAAGACTACGAATCGGTCGCGCTCAAACAAGGGGTCGCAATCGAGCCGGAGGGAGAGCTTCGCGGAATAGTCTTTTTTCAAACCAAGCGCGAAACGGCCAGTGTCGACGGATTGATTCTTTCCGTCGCCGGCCTGAGCGCCCCGGTGAACGTGCAGCTTCAGACGGCGCATAAGTAAACTACAGTCTGAGGTTGAGCAAAAAGAACCAAGGGGATCACGTGATCCCCTTGGTTGGGCCTCTTCTGAGTCCAACTCAAGACTGGGATTAAGTAAAACGTCAAAGTGTCTACGAATCACAACTACGACAATCGGGCGACTAACCCGTTCTATCACATCTTCTGGGGCGTTCGATTCTTCTTTTTAGGAATGCGAACGCTCGTCCGCAATCCTGATTTGCTCAGCCTCTCACTGGTCCCGATGCTGCTGACGCTAGCCCTGCTGATGGGGCTGATCTTCGGCGCCGCATGGTCGGTCGGTTGGCTCATCCGCGACGCCGTGCGCGTCGAGATACGGATTGTCGCGCAGGTCCTGATGCTCCTGCTGACGCTCCTGATCGCATATTTCCTCTACCTGCCCGTGGCCCGCGTGCTGCTGGCGCCGTTCGCCGAGGCTTTGAGCCGCCGTAGCGCCGCGATTGACACGGGCCGGACCATTAGCCAGAACGGCCAGGGGTGGGCGCGCGCGATGTGGGAAGGGCTGAAGCTGGTGATCTTTCAAGCGGCGGTCGCGCTGGCCGCTCTCGCATTGGGGCTGGCCTTCCCACCTGTCGGAGCTCCCGCCGGGGTGGCGGTCGCGATTTTTCTCGCCGGGCTGGATTTTTTCGACATTCCGCTTTCGACGCGCGGCCTGCGGCTGCGAAAGAAGCTGGGCGTGATCTGGCGCAACAAATCTCTGGCCCTGGGCTTCGGCGCCGCAGCCTATCTGATGCTGCTCATTCCGGTCATCAACATGCTCGCGCTGCCCGTCGGCGTGGTCGGGGCCACGTTGTTGATCGACGCGCTAGAATTCGAAGATCGAGGATCGAAGATAGAGGATCGAAGATAGAGAATCGAAGATAGAGGATCGAGGATCACGCCATTGCGTGTAAGGCGATCCTCTATCTTCGATTCTCTATCTTCGATCCTCTATCTTCGATTGATTTCGGGGTGGCGGTCGAGGAAGTCCTTCACGACCAAACTCACGTCGAGGCGCTCGACGTCGGCTTCGTAATTCATTCGCCGCATCTCCTGATCCGAAATCTTTCCCGCCAGCCGGTCGAAGACGGCGCGCAATTCCGGATGGCGGTTGAGCGTTTCGCCGCGGATCACCGGGACGGCGTGATACGGCGGGAAGTAACGCCGGTCGTCTTCGAGCGGGTAGAGGTCGAGTTTCGCGATCAACCCGTTGGTGGCGTCTCCGGAGATCATATCGACCTGACCATTGGCCAGCGCGCGGTAGGTCAGCGACAGATTCATCGCCAGCGGGGCCTCGCGGAACTTCAAACCGTAAGCCTGAACCAGCCCGCGATAACCGTCTTCGCGGTCGAGGAACGCCGAGCCGAAACCCGCGCGCCAGTTGGGCGCATACTTCGCCGCTTCCGAGATCGTCTTCAAACCGAGCCTCCGCGCCTCGTCGCCGCGAGTCAGAATCACGTATGTGTTGTTGAACCCGAGCGGCGGGAGCATCACGCGCCCGGTCGCGGCGTAGCCGGCGTCCACGCGGCGGTTGACTTCGGCGCTGTCCAGTATCACGGGCTGTTTGAAGATCGCGGTCAACGCGGTGCCAGTGTATTCGACATAGAGGTCGAGTTTGCCCGCCCGCATCGCCGTTTCGCAGACCAGCGTGTCGCCGAGGTTGAGCTTGCGCTGGACTTTGATCTTCGTGGAGCGTTCGATCGTTTGCGCCAACAGTTCGCCGAGGATGACCTGCTCGGTGAAACCTTTCGAGCCGATGACGATCCGCCCGCCCGATCTCTCAGACCAGATCAACCCGCCGATGATCAGGAGCAGCGCGGCGGCGGCCGACACGGCGGCGATTCGCAATTTCCCGCTTCTCGCGCGATCGGGGGCGAGGCGCCGCTCCACCCAGGTCAGCGTGAGATCGGCGACGAGCGCAAGCGCGGCCGCAGGTATCGCGCCGGCGAGAATCATCACGCTGTCGACGCTGTCCACGCCACGAAAGATGTACTGGCCCAGGCCGCCCGCGCCAATCGCCGCCGCAATTGTCGCCGTGCCCACGCCGACGACCGTCGCGACGCGCACGCCGGCAAGGATGGCGGTTCGCGCCAGCGGCAACTCGACCTGATAGAGCAGTTCCCAGCCGGTCATCCCCATCGCCAGCCCGGCTTCGCGCGCCGACGGGTCGATGCTCTTCAAGCCGCTCGCCGTCGTCCGTATCACCGGCAGCAGCGCGTAAAGAATCAACGCGATCACTGCCGCCTTCGAGCCGATCCCGCCGATAAGAGGCATCGGGATCAGAAATCCGAACATCGCCGGGCTAGGGATCGTCTGCACCACGTTAGCGAGTCCGACCAGCGGGGCGCCGACCCGCGGGTTGCGATAAGAGACGATGCCGAGCGGCACGCCCGCCGCGACGGCAATGCCCGTCGAAGCAGCGACGAGCGCCACGTGGCGCAGAATCGCGTCCAGAAATTCGCGCCCATGATTTAACCAGAATTCGATCAGCCGCAAATGAAGTTCCCCCAACGCGTGGAGTTTAAGACCAGGAATCCCAGGCAGGCAGTGTTCGGTGAATTGGTTAAGCGCTGACGGAAAAATTTTGAGACATAATCATATTTCATATTTCATATGCCATATGAAATATGACAAATTGAATCACCCGCAAAACATTTTCCTGACTGTTTACTTAGTGCTCCGCTAACAAAATTGTTTAGCGTTTTCCCGCATCGAAACAACCGGCATTGGAGCCATTTAGTTAAATCGCAACCATTGGGAGACAGCGTTTAGAGTACCGGCTTTAGCCGGCAGTGCTCGGAATCCTAACACTGCCGGCTAAAGCCCAATGAGGTTAAGTTAGCGATTAGTGGCGCGGACTTTAGTCCGCGCTGACGGCTGGCGCGCGGACTAAAGTCCGCGCCACTAATCGCGCCAGATGCCTAACTTAACCTCATTGGGCTAAAGCCGGTATTCTAAACGCTGTCCTTCGATGGCAAGAAAAACACCGAAAAACTTAATTTACAGAGTACTTAGTTCCTACTTCCTGCCCCAGGGCATAATAAGTGACTTGTACCATTCCGTCACCGCCTTGATCTTGTACTGCTGGATGGCGCCCGCCGGGTCGACGTTCTTCGGACAGACCCTCGTGCATTCGCCGTTGAACGTGCAACCCCAGATGCCTTCGTGTTGCGAAAGGACGTCCAGGCGCTCTTCGGCGCCCTGGTCGCGCGTATCCTTGTTGTAGCGCTGCGCCAGCGCAATGGCCGCGGGGCCGATGAAATGTTGGTCCAGGCCGACGACCGGGCACGCGGCGTAGCAGCAGAGGCAATTGATGCACATGCTGAACTGCTTGTAGCTCTCCAATTGCTCCGGCGTTTGAAGGTATTCGCCCTCGGCGAGCGGCTTCTCTTCCTCGCGGACGATCCAGGGTTTGACGGCCTTCAGCTTGTTCATGAAGTCGGTGATCTCGACGACCAGGTCGCGCACGATCGGAAAGTAGCGCAGCGGCTCAACGCGGATCGGGCCCGGGTCGTAGGCCGTCAGGAAAGTGGCGCAGGTCAGTTTAGGATCGCCATTGACCATCATCCCGCAACTGCCGCAGACGCCCATCCGGCAGCTCCAACGGTATGAGAGCGAGCCGTCCAGCCTGTCCTTGACGTAATTGAGCGCGTCGAGCACCACCCAATCCTCGTTGAGCGGCACGTCGAAGCTTTCGAAGGTCGGTTCAGCTTCCTGTTCGGGGCGGTAGCGCGCAACTTCCAGTGTGATCGTTTTAGCCATCTTTCTCCACTTTTACGGTCTCGTTATGCATATAGAGAGATAGTCATGGATGTATCGATGGCGTCAATTCTTCAATCGCCACATCGCCATCCTCCACCACTTCCATTGATAATCGGCTGCCACGCAGCAGCGACATTCCAACAACCGCGCCGCCTTCGGCCTCTAACACCAGAACATCACGATCGTGCTCGTGCCAAGAAACTGTCGCGAGGAAAGCATCCAAGATAACAGCGCTTCCATCACCGAGAGTAGCGCTGCGATTTCCAGCCGGAGGCAGATTGAGAAGCCCAACCACGCGATTAGGCAATGTGAGATAGCCATTGAAGCCGGTGTCAATCACAGCCTCGACTTGCCGTGGCGGCGCGCCGGAGCCGTTGACCTTCAACTCAATTATCTCTTCAAGTTCTGCAGTGACCTTCCCGGTAATCATTGTTCATTCAGCCTAAAGCGTCCGCCCAGGCGGTAAGCCGTCGGATAGCCGATGCGCAACCCATACAAAATAGCCGCAGGCCGTTTAGCCAACGCGCGCATTGTCGCCCTCAAATCATCCGCGTCAATCTCATAATCGCCGGTTTCGATGTCAATGACCACAAACTTCCCTTTGTTCTCAGCCTCGACACGGTCACGAATCTGCTCTTCGTAGATGGTCTCGCCACGGGCCTCAACCTCTTCAGGAGTATAATTAGCGTACGGCACTGGGCGCCTCCTCTGCTGGATTGAAGCCCATTATACCTTTATTTCCCGTAAACGCGCTCCGCAGGCGGCCAGCGCGTGATCGTGACGGGCAGATACTCGACTCGCGTCGTCCCGTCGGCGTTGCGGTAGACCAGCGAATGCGCCAGGAAATTTTCATCATCCCGCTTCGGGAAATCGGTCCGCTGGTGCGAGCCGCGAG
>WNGF01015106.1_pt1 | contig 12501 bp, 12 predicted proteins | sample 5400641 | NCBI WGS metagenome assembly WNGF01 (sample SAMN13153371, study PRJNA577476) | soil metagenome | isolation source: 80 cm soil or saprolite under grassland replicate 2 | place: USA:California | collected 2016-06-15
CTGGCGCCGCCTCAACGGGCATAACCAGTTGCCCAAGCTCATCCAAGGTGTAAAGTTCGTCGACGGTATCGAAGCCGTCAGGCAACACCCTCAAGCCGCCGCCTGACCCCGACCGTCACCAAGATTCGGCAATAGCTCGACGTCGAACCGGCAAAAGCAAAGACGCACACAGCGAATAGCCACAGCTTCATTCCCCTTGGACCCACTCCGTTGAATGCTCTCGAATTGACTCCCACGCTCAGCGCCGGATCTTGATCGCAAACCACCTTATGCTCCGGTGGCCATACGTAAATAAGTGCCAGGATTGGGCAGGGCTCCTTCAGTCCAGTTTTTTGAGCGAATGATCATCTGCCGAGCCTGGTTCATGTTGGCCATCAACTCATGGGCGCGCGGGTTCAGGTCCGGGTGGTAGCGCCTCGCCAAGCGAAAATATGCCTCCCGGAATTCCGTGCGCGTCATGGTTTCCACGTTCACCCCGAGACGGCGGAAAAGCGCAAACGCTTTCTGCAGCGTCATCTCCATTGGCTTCCGCAGCTTGAGTTCATGGAACCCCATCCGCTCCAATGAGAAATTATCGGGACGGCGAAACGTCTCAAAATTTTAGCTAAAGCGCGGAGTAGCTGGTCAATTTTCGGCCGCGGTGCATTTAATTATTCTCGCGGCGGTCGACCTGTTATGAGGGGCGCGCTCTCTGGCGTTGGCCGGCCGGTATGCGCAAAAATCGCGGGCGAGAAGGAGCACTACCGCGACGTCAACGGCAAGCACCAACGCCAGCCAAAGGGTCAACTTGCCGATCGGCATAATAGCGATCGCGACCGGGACTACCGTCAAAAGCCACAGGCGTGGGATCGGAAGCATTGTCTTAGCTGGTCCCGGCCGGCCTATCAACGCACCATACGATGGTTGATGCGGCGCCGAGAAAAACCAGCGCATGAGAGCTGACCGGAGGATAGGCGAAGCTGTAGTACAGAAAGAAAATGCCAAACCCACCAAGCGCACTCGACAGGGCCAACAACGTGCCTTGTAATATCGCGATGCCAATCATCTCGAGCCCTCGCCAGCTCCGATTCCGAGCAGGATAACTCAAAGAAGCGGTAAATTTTAGCTAATTGAAGGTTAAAGGCTGTACGGTGCACAACAGAGGGATCACCCAACGGTTGCCTGCCAGGGCGGCCCGCGCGATTCACTTTCTGGGGAGGGGGCCGTGCGGATGATGCGAGCGCTGTTGCGCGGGGTATCGTTGGCGCTCGGCATCGATCGCTTCCACGCACCGGAAAACCTCTATGCCGCGGCGAGCAGTACTCGGCGCGGGCGAGAACTAAAAACCGAAAATAGGATGTATAACGCCCACAACTTCTTACCGTGATCGTGTCTGCCGCCCGCGTGTTCTACCAGGAGCCTCTCAATCGCCGCACGTTCGAACCAATGAGAAATCGGGTTCTCCCGCGATAGCAGAACGTCGCGGCAGCGATCCCAAAATAAAGTGCGAATTAAGCGTCCGATCGGTATCGCGAAACCATGCTTCTTCCGGCGCACGATCTGTTCCGGGAGATATTTGAGTGCGAGGCTTTTTATCACGTGCTTGCCGACGCCGCCGTGAAGTTTGAAACTGGACGGTAGACCACACGCATATTCAGCAAAGTCCCGATCGAGGAAAGGCGCCCGAACTTCGAGGCTATTGAACATCGAGGCTCGATCGATCTTGGTGAGGATATCTTCCGAGAGGTAGGTGAGAAGAAAGAGACGGAGCAGACCGTTGACCGCTGAAAGGCCCGGCATCTCCGCGGTATACCGGTCGATTGGCGCAAAAGCATCGCCAAGCATTACGTCTTGCAAAGCCGATGTCGTCCACAATTCGCGCATGGCGTCGGGCGCGAACGGAGCCATCCACAAAAAGGACTGGCGCGTCGTCGGCTCACCGAATCCTTGGGAAAGCTGCTGCAAGACAAAACGGCGGTTCATATAGCCCCCGTTGCTTGGCATCAGGCGCAGGACCTGTCCCATTAGTCGGCCGACGCCGGCGGGAACGAGCTCCATTGCCGGAGCATAGCGCTGGACAATGAAATTGGGATACCCGGCGAACAACTCGTCCGCTCCGTCGCCGCTGAGCGCCACGGTCATCGATCGCCGCGCCGCTCGGCAGACGAGATATGTCGGCAGCAATGACGAATCGCCGAGGGGCTCGCCCAGCTTTTCGGAGATTACATCCAAGGCTTGAACCATGTCGGTTTCGCCGAGATCGACGATCTCGTGCTTGATGCCGAGGTGACGCGCGACTGTTATCGAATGGGGCGACTCATCGAAGCTTTCTGCTGCGATCCGAACCGTGAATGCCGTCAAATCAGGCTTGGCTCGCGCTGCCATCGCGGCAATGAGGCTCGAGTCAAGACCGCCCGAGAGCAAGACCCCGACCGGCACGTCGGCGACTAGCCGGCGGGCCACCGATCCGCGCAGCAATTCGTCGAGCCGGTCAACCACCTCGCTCTCGGCGATCTTTTGGCTCGGCATAGGGGAGATAGGCGGGCGCCAATATCTCTCCCCGCTGATCCGCCCGTTCTCGAACGTAAGCAGGGTGCCGGGCTCGAGTTTTTTGATCCCTTCCCATCCCGAGTCGGTGCCGGGCAGATATTCGAATAACAGGAAACGGTAAGCCGCCATCCGATCGGGCGTCGTGTCGCGAAATGCTGGGTGGCGCAGGAGCCCCGGCACTTCCGAGGCAAAAACAAGCTGACCCCGGGCGACACCGTAATAGAGCGGCTTTTCGCCGAACCGGTCACGCGCGAGATAGACTGTGCCATTGCCCCGACGAAAGGCGAACGCGAACATGCCGTCTATGCGTCCAAGCGCTCGGCGAACGCCTTCGCGCCGGATCAACTGAAACAGGATTTCGGTATCCGAGCCGTCGCGCAGTTCGACGCCGGCGGTGCGTAGCTCGTCCGCCAGCGCCCGATATCCATAGATCTCGCCATTGAAGACGAGTGCATCGCCGCTCGCCTTGTCGACCCGCGGCTGAGCGCCGCCCTCTGGATCGATGATCGCGAGCCGGGTGTGACCAAGGGCGATGCTGTGGTCGATATGGGTCCCATTGCCGTCGGGTCCGCGATGCGCGAGAGCGGCGTTCATCTGGCGGAGTATCCACTCCGCCGCCGGTCCGGGGTGGGTAAAGCCGCTTATGCCGCACATGTCACCACCGAGCCGAAACTACGCTTAAGCGCCGCGCGACAGCCGGATGCTCGACCACTCGCTTAAGCTTATAGGGCGGCTTGCCGCGTGCCTCGAAATAGATCCGCGCCTGCACCTCAGCCATGATCCCGAGTAGCACGAAGAGAATGCCGGAAAGGCCCACGGTGGCTGCAAGCAGCGGCAACGGCGTTTGGATCAGAGACACATCGTATCCGTATTTCAGGGCGAGCGCCCACGCGAAGATGAGCCCCGCCAGACCAAGAAAGCCGACCCCGAATTTGCCGAAGAACTGCATTGGCCGATCGAACGCGCGGTCGATGAAGCACAACGTGAAAAGGTCGAGGACGACCCTGACAATGCGTCCCATTCCGTATTTCGAACTGCCGAAGCGGCGGGCCTGATGCGCAACTGGGATTTCGGTGACGCGCCCCCCTTCCCAGGCGGCGTAGACCGGAATGAAGCGATGCATCTCCCCATAAAGCCGCACGTCTTCAACCACCTCCCGGCGGTATGCTTTGAGCGTACAACCATAATCGTGAAGGTGGACACGTAGCAGCTTGGAAATCAGCCAGTTGGCGGCGCGCGACGGCAGACGCCGCGTCAACAGTTTGTCTTCCCGGTCGACGCGCCACCCCGAGACGACGTCGTAGCCCTCTTCAAGTTTTTCGATAAGCCGAGGGATATCCGCGGGGTCGTTTTGGCCGTCAGCATCCATCGCGATGACGATCTCGCCGGTGCTGTTCTGCAAGGCCGCCATCAGCGCCGCCGTCTGTCCGTAATTTCGCCGCAAGTGAACGACCCGGACGCGCGGATCGGCTGCGGCAAATGCGTCGAGCACTCCCGCCGATCCGTCCGTCGAACCGTCATTGGCGAAGATGATCTCAGCCGATTGCGCCAGCGTCGCTAGTGTCTCTGCCACCCGCGAATACAGGCCCGGTAACGAATCAACTTCATTATACACGGGTATAATTATCGATATATCCATTGCGCTGGCTTTCTTTCCGAGAAATTTAGCGAATATTTTAAGAGAAGACGCTGCTGTTCTTCGGTGGAACCAAGGCAGCGCTTAACCGTTTCTTGACTGCGCGCAGGGGAGCATCTGCGGATGGAAGTCCCGAAGCGGAGTGTCGGATGACTTACGCCACCCTTAGCGGCGGTGAATACGTCGGGGCCCGAGTTTCTCTCGCCACGGCAAAGACGGTAGGAGCAACATGGGGCGGACTCCAGCTTGCCGATGTTGTCACGACGAACTCTGCGCTTGCCCTCCCCGGTAATTGGGAAGCCAATCCGCTGATGGCGCTCTCGCAGGTCCATCTCGGCGCCGTCTGGTGGGTGCCGAAAGCGGCCGCTGCGCTCCTGATTTGCCTGCTTGCGCCGCTGACGCGACGACGCTGGCCGATGGTCTTCGCCGTCGCCTATTTCTCCCTGATCGTATCGGGCAATCTCCTCGAGCTCTGACGCGGTGAAATCCGTGCCTTTTCTTGCCGACATTTAGTAGATCCCCGGCAAGAGGCGGGCGGTTCGCGCGCAGTACGCACGGTATTCGGGAAAGGCTCCCGCCAGCACCATCTCCTCGTTCCGCATGCGGCGCACTTGGAACGCGATATGGGCCGCACAGAGGAGGATCGTACCTACCGACAGGAACTGAATCAGAACGCCCATAACGGCGAGCTCCTCGGCAAGGTAGAGCGGGTGGCGCACCAAGTCATAAATCCCCGAAGTCACCAGCCGTCGCGCCTCCGGCATGATGCTGAACGAGCGCCCGAGTTGCATTAATGCGATGGTCGCTAGCGCATTACCGGCGACGATCAGCAGAATGGAGGTGATTTCAGCGGCCAGTGGCAAATTGCTGCGCGGGAAAAACACCAACGCGCTGGCCAGAAAGGTGCCTAATAGGGCAGACAACCGGGGCTCGATTCCGCGCGCCTTCGCTGCCGGCCGCAAGCGCAACACAACGGTGCCGGCGATCAGCGCGCAGAACGCGATCGTCGACAGACGCATCGTGACATTTACGCCGTAGGTCAGCGCCGGCAGCGTCGGATCGGCCGTTTCCACGTAATTCTGCAGGCGCACTGCCGATTCCAGCACGATCAGCGTCGCCCAGCCGAGGATCGGCAGCCGCATCAGCGCGTCATAAAGCCAGGATTGCCGCAGCTTCTCTAGCCGCAGCCCAGCCGCACGCAGCGGCAGCGATAGAGCGGTCGTCGTCATACCTTCCCTTTCACAGCCGCCTTAATTCAACGGGACGGTCGCTTGGCTCGTCAGGGTCACCGAGCTGCCGCTGAGCTCGATGAAATTGAATCCGTAACTCGCTGTCAGGGTCATCGTGCCGTTCGAGGAGATGGCATTGACGCAATATTGACCCGCAGCCGGACTGCAGGGCTGGCCCGCGGTGGGGTTGGTGCAAGCGGATGTACTGCCGGTCAGGACGTTGCACACCCTCGATGCGGCATCGGTCGTGGTAATTGTCGCGTTATTAACCATCGCATACCGGCCGATTTCCTCCACGGCAAGCAGCGTTGTGTGCAGCATCCAGTACCCCACCGTGAATTCGATCATTCCGAGGATCAACACGATCACGGCGAGGAGCACAATCGCCATTTCGACTGCAGTGGCGCCCTTTTCGCAGCTGCGGATGCTGGCAGGCGACCTCGTCGTCATTGAATACGCATGCTCATGCGCGCGATCAGCGGGCTCGAAGATGACCACGGATCCCAGGAGAAAATTTTCGACCAGGGCTCCGTCACGGTGACCTGGATGTATTGCAGCACTCGGGTGTCTCCAGCCACGTCGCAGGAGGCCGTACTCGTGGTCGACGTGTTATCGGCGCAGGTGTAATAGGTCGCTGTGCTTTGGCTGGAGCCGGATAAGGAATTATTGTTCTGCTTAATCGTGGTGAACAACGTGCTGATGCCGGACGTGCAGTTCGTATTGCCGAGACCGCCGGTGCAGACCGGGGCATTTCTAGTATATTCGGCAATGGCTCGGGCCGCGCCTTCGAGGGTGGTCTTCTGATAGCTGGCCGCGAAATAATCGAACGCCCCGAGGATGATCAGGATGACCGGCAGCGCGACGAGCGCGAATTCGACCGCGGCGCTCCCGGCCTCGCGGCCGCGCCGACGGCGGATCGGCAGATTGAGCTTTCGGTTCATCTCTATTCCACGAGTGATATTACCTTGGCCTTGTCGCTCTGAAGCGGGCAGGTGGACGCCCGGCTCAGGGTCGCGCCGCCACTCAGGGTAAATGCTGCGGCGATCATCTCGATACAGGAACCGAAAGTGGAGCCGCCTTTCAGGGTGATCGTCGTCGCCGGCACATGGATCAGGCCATCCAATCCGCTAGTGCCGAGGATGGTCCCGAAGCTGGTGTTGCCGTTGCTAGTGTCGGCCGTGCCGAACACCTGGTGAAAGAGAATTTTGGCCGGGATTCCGGGGCACCCCTGCGGCAACCAGCTACAGCCCGGGCTCGCGCTCGGCGGTGAGAGGTTGACCGTTGGCGTGTTACTGCCTTGCCCGCCGATGACGAAACCGCCTCCCTTGCAATTAGCACTGGCGATCGTGTTGCAGGTGGCGATGACCGTCACGCCGTCGAGACCGTTCGCCGGGCATCCATTTGCACCCGCGGTTCCCATGTTCACAGTCGTGCCGTTGTCACTGACGATGATCGCTGCCCCCTTGTTGCTGCCGTTCCCCTGTTCTCCGTCGAGGAAATAGACGCCGGGGCACAAGTACGTATTGCTCCCGCTAGAGAAATTCATCGGGGCCGTGCCCGCACAAACGCTGCCGCCATACCAACCCGGCTGCAGAGGGGTAGTTGCGCCGCCGCCACCGGTCGAGCACGAACGCTGCAGCGGGGGCGGTAGCTGAGTCGCTGACCAAGGATAGCCAGAGCCGGTCAAGGTGATCACCGAGCCGCCGTTAGGGCAGGCGGAGGTGGATTCGGTGGCATCGCAATACGGATCTTTAAACTGCGGGCTGACATTCGCAACGATCGGCGGCGTAATCGAGGCTGAATTCCCCTTGATCACGTAGCCGCCCGAGGTGCTGATGGCACCTGCGTTAATTGTGATGCCGCCGTTGAGGTAGATCGACGCATTGCTGGTCGCGGTCGCGTCGGTGGACGCGCTGACAAAAGCGCAATTTGGGATGTTGAGGTCGACGTTATTGCCGCCGCCGCCGATCGCGAGGGTATTGCCCGTCCCATAAGGGTTGCCGAGCCCGATAAAGCAGCTCGGAATGTCCTGATATCCGGCGACGGCGCGTGTCCGGATCGTGACCGCGTCGCTGTAACCGACGAGGCCTGGAAAGATCGAGACTGCCGGCTGCGCCAGGATGGCTTCGACATAATTGGCGTTGCCGGCGTAAGCACCGAGGTTCGGCGGATTGTTGACGCAAATGTTATTTCCGGCGGGGGCGGTGCACCCATTCGGGTAGGCTTGCGAGCTCCTTGAATCGACGCTGAGGCTGCTGGCCGCGCTGGTGGTCAGGTTGTTTCTCGCGGCGTACATCGCCAGGTTTTGCACATCGCTAGTTGCCGGGCCGCCAGACACGCCCTTGCCGTTGGCCAGCTCGATTGCGCCCGATATCGCAGCATTATCGGCCGCCGATTGGGATTGACGCTTCAGCGCGTACCAGATTCCGACATCGACGCCGAGACCGGCAAAGCCGAATAGTACTGTCATCGTAACCGCGACGAGCGCAGCGACCGCGCCGCGTCGGTCGCGAAGGAAGCCAGACTTATTCGGCGGTCGCGACGATCCTTGCCGCTCGTTGTTCACCGCCGCCGCCTTATTTGCCGAAGCGTCCTCCAAGGCTTTGGCTTCCTCGTCCGGCAGGAAAAAATACGTGATCGGCGCACCGAGCGCCTTGGCGACATGGAACAAGCGACCGGCCGAGATGCGGCTCTGTCCCCGCTCGTACTTGTGCGCCTGCTGAAACGCCACACCGATACCTTGCGCAAGCGTTTGCAAAGTCATACCGCTCGACAACCGTCTCACCCGGATGCGGCGCGCCACCCGCAGATCGATGACGCTCGCGGGCACGGCGATCTGCCGATCCGCCTCTTCTTCGAGTTGCGATCGACCGCTCCCGGGAGCGGCCGGTCGTTTCGGTTGAGAAGACGTTGTCATGTGCTCAGGGAGTCCCGATGGTGGGCATTGTCAGGTTGCCCAGGAAATCGAATATGCGCAGTGCGACCGGGGTGCCGAGCACCATGAATAGAGCCGGCAGTATGAACGCCATTAAAGGGAGCGCGAGCAGAACCGGCAGCCGCGCCGCGCGCTCCTCGATTCGCGCCAGTCGAGCATTGCGCAATTCACCGGCAATGATCCGCATCGATTCGGCGAGCGGGGTGCCAAACCGGATCGCCTGGGTCAACGTCGCAGCAATGCCATACAGGCTGGTAACCCCGGTGCGTGTCACCAGGTTTTGGAGCGCCTCGCTGCGATCCGAGAGGACGCGCATCTCTGCTGCCGTCAAAGCGAATTCCTCGGCGACGGCGGGGCTCGCGGCGGAGAGATCGCGGGCGACCTCCTCGATTGCCTGATCGAGGCTCAGGCCCGCCTCGGCGCAGATGACCAGCAGATCGAGGGCATCCGGCAGGCCCTGTTCGATTTTCACCCGCCGTCGCGCCGCCATGCGAGACAAAACGATTTCGGGCAGGCGCCAGCCGAGCATCAGCCCGCCGACCAGCACAGCCATCCTGAAGATGGTGGAGCCGGCCAGCAGCTGCTGCCATTCGACAAGCGCCCAGAACAGCGCGGCAAGCGCGAGGGCGCTGCAGACTTTGATCGTAACAAAGATCGCGAGACTGCCGCGTTGCCTAAATCCGGTGGCGGCGAGGGCCCTGAGCAAGCGCTGCTGCTCGGATCTGCCGACGATCGGGCTCACGGCGACGACGGATCCGAGCCGTTGGTACCAATGCCGGCGCTGTGACTGGGCCGTACCCGGCTGGGCGCCCACCGCCTCGCGCAAGGCGTCGAGCCGGACCTGACGATTCTCATGACTCGCGATCCGCCAAAGCTTGAGTGCCGATAACAACGCCGCCGCCATCGCCGCTACCAGCACTGCCGTGTATTGCGGCGCAAAATTGAAATCGCCGATCCGGACCGTGAGATATGTGGTGGCGGCCTCAGCGAGCATTGAATAAGTCGATGTGAGCATGGCTAGCGCAGGCTCTTCTTGATCATCCAGGTCATCACGGCCACGCCGCTCAGAAGGCTCGCCAGCGCGAGCCCCACCATGAAGCGTCCGCGTGGGTCGGTGAACAGCGTCACCATCAGGTCGTGATTGATGAGCGCCATCAGCCCGCCGGCGACAAACGGCAACGCCGACAATACGATCACGGACATCTTGGCTTCGGCGGTGAAGGCGCGGACCTTCAGCCGCAATTCCTTGCGCCGGCGAATGACGTTGCTGAGATTGGCGAGCGTCTCGGCGAGGCTGCCGCCCGTCCGATGTTGCAATGCCAGGGCGACGACATAAAAGCGGAATTCCGCTATGCGGACGCGCTCAGCCGCGTGCCGCAGCGCTTCGTCGATCTGGACGCCGATGCGAACCTCGTCGAGTGTCCGTTGGAATTCGCTGCCGACCGGGGCGGGGATCGCTTGCGTTGCGACTTCCATCGCATCGAGCACTGGAAGACCGGCTTTGACGGCGCGGCCGATGAGATCGAGCGCATCGGGGAAAATACCGAGGAACCGGTTTTGATAGCGGCGCTGCGCGGAGCGTAACACCAGCACGGGCGCTCCCAGGCCCGCGGTGCCGCTCAACACAGCGGCCAACGGCAGATCAAACCCGAGCAGACTGAGCAAAAAAAACAGCACCGCTGCGCCCGTCAACAATCCGGCCACCACGAGGTGAAACAACCCGATCCGATTCCCAGTGGCCAGCAAGGCGGCATTCAGGCGCGCCCACAGCGTCTCCGAAAGCCCGAGGCCGCGCAAGTTTTGCGGCCGCGAGGCTTTGCGCACCAAAAGACTTGGCGCGGCCTCGACTGGCGCTGCGGCAATTATGCCTTTGAGCCGCATCTGCAGGAGCTGTCTGTGGCGGTCGCTGCGGAGCACCGCAAACAGCGCTGCTCCGACGATCAGCGGAGTCGCGGTAAGGGCGAGAAGGATCGGTTCGACCAAATCAGCCTCCCACGATCCCGAGCACTTCCAAGAGTTCCGTTTCGAGACCGAGACGGGCTGCCCGGGCGAGAAAATCGGGGCGCACCCGGGCGGGTTCGAACCCCCCATCGCTCGTGCCGTCGCCGCGCTCACCCCGATAGCGGTAGGTGAACAGGTCGCGGAGGGTCACGATTTCACCCTCCATGCCGGCGATCTCGACGACGTTCTGCACGCGGCGGATGCCGTCGCGCATGCGCTCGATGTGCACGACGAGGTTCAATGCGCTCGCCACATTCATGCGGATCGCGCGCAGCGGCAGATTGCCAGTCGCCATCAACACCATGTTCTCGATGCGATAGAGGGCGTCGCGCGGGGAGTTGGCGTGGACCGTCGACATCGAGCCGTCGTGTCCAGTGTTCATCGCTTGCAGCATGTCGAAGGCTTCAGAGCCGCGCACCTCGCCGACGACGATACGGTCGGGCCGCATGCGCAAAGCGTTGCGGACCAGCTCGCGCTGCGCGACATCGCCGGCCCCTTCCAAGTTCGGCGGGCGGGTTTCCATCTGCACGACATGCGGCTGCTGCAGGCGGAGTTCGACCGCATCCTCGACCGTGATGATCCGCTCATCATTGTCGATGTGCTGTGAGATTGCGTTGAGCAGCGTCGTCTTGCCCGAGCCGGTGCCGCCCGAGATCAGGATGTTGAGACGGCAGCGCGCTGCGATTTGCAGCATGCGCGCGAGCTCGGCTGACAGGTTCTGCTGTCGCACCATCATGTCCAGGGTGATGTTCTGTTTTGGGAATTTGCGGATCGAGATGGTACCGCCGTTCAGCACGAGAGGCGGCAAAACGATATTGACGCGGCTGCCGTCGGGGAGACGGGCATCGACCATCGGGCTCGCCTCGTCAACGCGCCGCCCGACAGCTGAGGAGATGCGCTGCGCCACATTGACGAGATGCTGGGCGTCGCGAAACCGGGCGCTCGTCCTTTGGAGCTTGCCGCGCCGCTCGACATAAATGTCGAAAGGGCCGTTCGCCAGCACGTCGGTGACTTCGTCGTCGTCAAGGAATGGTTCGAGCGGGCCAAGCCCGATCATGTCGTCGGTAAGTTCGACAGCGAGGCGGCTTTCCTCGGCCTCGTTAAGATGGATCCGCTCCTGGGTAGCAATCTCGTTCACCAGCTTGGCGACATCCGATTGCAGCGCCGGCCGCGGCATGCGGCTGGCAACTGACGGGTCGATCCGGGACATCAGAGCGGCGCGGATGTGCTCTTTCAGCTCGGCATAGCCGCCGTGGTCGGCGGCGGGGCTCGCATCTTCCGAGATGCGGGGAACGACGACGAGATCCCGCCCAGTCCCGTCGATGACGCGGCGGCCGAATCCGGTCGCTCTCACTTCGCAAACCTCCACCAGGCCCGGCGGTCTGCCGGGCGGCCGACGATCTCGAGCGCCAGCGCCGCGATCCCGTCAACCAACGCCCCGCGCCCCGCTGCCGGCATCCTCGCCCTGGTGGCGGCCTTGGAAAAAAGCTTGGCCTGGTACGGGATGACCACCTTGGGGCTGATGCCGAGCACTTCCTGCAACTGTTTCAGGGTCACAGCGTGGCGGCCGCCCTCGCCGGCGCGGTTGACAACGAGCAGGTTCAAGTGCTCGTGATCGTTCTCCTGGAGTACCGTGCGCAGCCGCAGCGCGTCGCGCGCCGCGCGCAGCGTCTGGTCGGCGACGATGACGCGCAGGTCGGCAACTTCCAGCGCCTTCCGATACGCCTCGTTCGGGCCTCTCGGGACATCGAGGATGACGCAGTGAAACTGCGTCCGCATAACCGAGATGACCTTCTCGACCGCTTCCGCCGTGAACTGGACATCGTCGTGCAACGGCTCCTCGCAGCCGAGGACAAACAACCGCTCGCCATGAACCGCCATCGCTCGTTCGAGGAAGACGCCGTCGACCCGATGGGGGTTCATCAGGGCCTCACGCAACCCGCCAGTCGGCTTCACATCGAGCGTCAGAGCGCAATCGCCATTCTGCAGATCGAGATCGACGAGCCCCACGCGCCGTTTTTGCTCATTGGCGAGATACCAGGCGAGATTGGCTGCCAGAGTGGTCGTTCCGACCCCGCCGCGCGCGCCGATCAGAGCGACAACCTTGCCGAGCTTTTGATTGATCGGGTTGCCCTCGCCGACGCCGACCTTCGCAGCCAGAGCCTTTCCCA
>WNGF01011384.1_pt1 | contig 12500 bp, 14 predicted proteins | sample 5400641 | NCBI WGS metagenome assembly WNGF01 (sample SAMN13153371, study PRJNA577476) | soil metagenome | isolation source: 80 cm soil or saprolite under grassland replicate 2 | place: USA:California | collected 2016-06-15
AAATTCCTCTCGGCAGAAGAAAAGCAAGCCATAGGCATCGTGTCGCGGGATAGCTCCTCCACCGGCCCAATCGCCGTCACCGAGCAGCAGGTCGTTTCCCGCTCCGCCATCTCCGAAGAGCACAAGCTGACCTTCGAAACCCAAGCCGACGCCCCCGCCTGCCACGAATGCGGCTCCATCATGGTAAGAAACGGCTCCTGCTACCGCTGCCTAAACTGTGGAGCCACCAGCGGTTGCAGCTAGAAAGGCCTAATCTCCAATAAGGAGGTCAGTCTGTGACAAACAGCGCATGGCTCGCTAGAAAGCCCTTCTGCATCATGCGGTGGCGGTCTGGCACGTCACGGGCCGGGGCAACGGAGCGGCGGGGATCTTCCGGGGCGATGAGGACGGGGAGCGGCTCAGCGGCGAACGGTTTTCGCTCCCCGGCGGATCCGGCGCGGCCGGGCCGCCGCTGACCTCTCGATAGCGCGGCCGCAAAATTCGATATCCGGGCATTCGCACTCGAGGAGCTTCTCGAGCAGCACCGTCATCGAGCGCAGCCGCTCGCTCGCGGCCTGGATCTCGCCGAGCTTGCGCTGCGCCAGGCGGCGCCAGCGGTTCTCGCCGAACTCCGTCACGAGCTGCCGGATCTCGCCCAGCGTGAAGCCGGCATCCCCGGCGAGGCGCACCACCATCAGATTCGCCAGCGACCGGTCGTCGAAGACACGGCGGCCGGAGACGCGGGCCACGCGGGGCAGCAGGCCCTGTTCCTCGTAGTAGCGGATGGCCGACGGAGCGAGCCCGGCGCGCCGTGAAAATTCTCCGATCAACATAATTCTCTTGACCTCAAGTGTACTTGAGGTCTTAGCGTAGCCGGGGAAAGGAGATCCAACATGAAGTTCCGGCGCACCCTCCCGTTTCTCGTCTTACTCGGTGTTTCCGCCGCGGGTCTTTCGGAGAAGCCGCTCGCTTGCGATCTGAATGCCCTCAGCAGTTCGCAGCGGGAGCGGCACCGAACGCTCGGTGAAAAACTGCGCGGCGCCGTGGCCGGCCGCGTGGAGCTCGCAAACGGTTACGTCCTGGTCCTGGATCTTGACCGCCTGCCAGCTGATTCGGCCGGTTTCCCCTTCTGCGTCGTGGAGGTGGCCGAGTGGGTCGACCTGGAGTCGCGTTGTTGCCCCTTCCTGGAATTCGGGATCGACGTTCCCGCGGAGGGCCGAGTCGTCCGGCTGCGGCTGACCGGTGGAAAGGGCGTGAAGTCGTTCTTGAGAAACGAGCTCGGCCTTTTGGACAAAGACGCGGGCCGCGGGGAGCGCCGTGACTAAAGATCGGGAGTCAGGCTTGAACATCGGGTGTTGCTTCTTGCGAAGCGCTCGGTCCAGCCCAACCTAAGCACCGATATTCACGCCTCACCCCGGCTTCTTGCCCTCACCGGAAGGGGACGACGAGGGAGTGGCGGCGGGCGATGGTCAGACGCCCGATCGCGTTGCCGGTGCGCTGGGTGAACCACAGGTTGCCGTCCGCGCCGGCTGTGATACGGAGAGGCTGGCTGTCAGCGATTGAGATTGGAAACTCGGTGATGACGCCGGCTGGGGTGATGCGCCCGATTCGGTTGCCGGTCAGCTCCGTGAACCAGACGTTCCCGTCCGGGCCCGCCGTGATCCCGCGAGGGCGGCTATCGGGGGTGGGGACCGGGAATTCGGTGATGGTGCCGGCGGTCGTGATCCGGCCGATCTTGTTGCCCATGGTGTCGTCAAATTCGGGTGAGAACTGGGGTCAGTCGTGGCTTATGGTATTATTTGGGGATGGCGCGGCCGTTGCGGGTGGAGGTTGCGGGGGGTCTGTACCACGTAATCGTTCGCGGCAACGAGCGGAAGAGCGTGTTCCGGGACGATGCGGATCGGGAGTGGTACCTGGCGCGGCTGGCTTGGTATCGGGAGAGATTCAGGTTCCGGCTGCTGGCGTACTGCTTGATGGACAACCACGTGCATCTGGCCGTGGAAACGGGAAAGGCGCCGCTGTCTCGGATCATGGCCTGTCTTCAGTCCTCCTACACGCAGTACTTCAACCGGCATTATGGTCGGGTCGGCCATCTGTTTCAGGGCCGGTACAAGGCTTTCCTGGTCGAGAAGGACCGGTACGCGCTGGCTTTGCTGCGGTACATTCACGAGAACCCGGTGAAGGCGGGAGTGGCGGCGACGGCTCAGGCGTATCGGTGGTCGAGCGATCGTGATTACCGGAGGGGCCGCGGACCCGAGTGGCTGGATGTGGATCGGTTGCTGCCGATGCTCGGGCGCACCCGGCCGGTGGCGCTGCGCAACTACCGCTGGTTGATGCGAGAGGCAGAGGCGGAATCCTACGAAGACGTTTCGAGCTGGGGACAGGCGGTTAAGGGGGATCGAGCGTTTGCCGATCGAGCTTTGCAGGCGGCGGGGGAGCCGCCCGTCGCGCCTCGGTTGAGCGTGGCCGCGGTCGCGCGGGAGGCCGCCGCCTTGGAGGGAATCAAGTTGGCGGAAATGATGGGCATCGGCCGAGGTCGCCGGGCATCTCGAGCGCGGCTGATGACGGCCTGGGCTGGACGAGAGTTTGGGGCGATTCCGGTGGCGAGAACGGCGAAGTACTTCCTCCGCGACACTTCGACACTCGCCAAGGGTTTGGACAGGTTGAAAGAGGCGATGCAGACCGACGCCGGCCTTCGAAAGCGCGCCGAGCGATTGAGGCAGGCGCTACAGGCTGAGGCGTAATACCATAAGCCACGACTGACCCCGCTCTCCGCTCTCAAGAATCTATCGGATGAGAATCGCAATGGCTGTGAAGCTCGGACGTTATCGCCTGGATTCGAAGATCGCCGAAGGCGGCATGGCGAGCGTCTGGAGAGGCTTCGACGAGGACCTCCACCGCGCGGTTGCTGTCAAGGTCATGCGGGACGTCATCCAGAAGGACGCGGTGTTCGCCGAGCGGTTCGTCCGGGAGGCGCGCACGATCGCGAGCTTCGATCATCCCAACATCCTCTCGGTCTACGACTTCGGCTCGAGCCCCGACGTCTACCTCGTCCTTCCATTAATCGAAGGCGGAAGCCTGAAGGACCGGCTCGGCGCGCCGATCCCCCTGCCACTGGTCGTGGACTGGCTGCGGCAGGTTGCCGCGGCACTCGACTACGCGCACGCGCGCGGCGTGCTGCACCGCGACATCAAGCCGGCCAACATCATGGTCAATCGAGAAGGGCACCTGCTCCTTGCGGACTTCGGGATCGCGCGTTCGACGGAGCTGACCGGGTTGACGCAGGCGGGAGACCTGTTGGGCACGCCCAACTACATGTCGCCGGAGCAGGCCATCGGGAGGCTCCTGGACGGGCGCTCCGACCAGTACTCGCTCGCCGTCATGGGCTACGAGATGCTGACCGGCTCCGTCCCCTTCCACGCGGACACGCCGCTTCTCGTCTTGGACAAGCACGTGCGGGATATGCCCGAGCCGCCGTCGCGCCGCATTCCGGGGATTCGGCCCGAAGTGGACGCGGTCTTCGCGCGCGCCCTCGCCAAGGACCCCCTGGACCGCTACCCGACCTGCTCGGTGTTCGCCGAGGATCTCGCTCGCGCCGTGGGCGCGCCGGCGCAGCCGATCTCGCCGGAAGCGGCTTCCACGATCGTCCTGAATCCACTGGCGCCGGCCGTGACGCCGGCGGCCGCTGCGACGACGGTCACGCCTCCTCCGGCTCCCAGGACGGCCGTGAGGGTGAGCCGGAGCCGTTTCGTTCTCGCGCTTGCGATCGTGGGCGGCATGGTCCTGCTCGTGCTGGGGGCTTTCGTCACGAAACGAGTGCTCGCCGACCGGGGGAGCCCTTCCGTTCCGACTCCCGTGGCCGCCGCGGCGACCCCGGAGACCGCCCCCGTGGAGGCCCCGAAAGCGGCAGCCGTCTCATCACCGGTCGCCGCCCCGGCCGTGGCGGCGACAGAGCCGACGGTGGCCGTGCCACGGCCTTCGGAGCCGGCTCGCGGCACCGAAACGAGACTTGCCTCGGCGGCGCCGCCGGCGAGGGTTTTTCGCGAGAAGACCGAGCGAAACAGGGCGGAGCTGCTCCCGCCTTCACGGCCGATGGCGCAGCCGCTCATCCGTTCCGGGGCGGCCGCCACGCTCTCACCCGAACTGGCCGAGGCCTATCGAGCGCTGGAGGCCCGCGGACGGGCGCTTTCGCGGGAAGACTTCGCCCGGGCGAGAGGTCTCGCGGCTGAGGTCGCCGCCAGCCATCCGGGCGATCGCGAGGCGGTCTTCCTGCGCGACTTCTGCGCCGCGGCGATCGACTTTGCCGACGGCAACCAGGCCAACGCGGTGCTTCTTCTCCGCCGCGCGCTCGCCGCCGCGCCCGACGGCGTCCTGAACCGCTACGCGGCGCACTTCGCGCGCGAGGCCCTGGCCGCGGTACACCTGACGCAGGACCGCGAGGCGGGTTGGCAGCTCGGTCTGGTCTTCGGCGACATCCGTGGCGATCTGAAGGAGGAGCTCGACCGCGCGCTCGAGCGCAACCCCGGCAACGCCCGCGTCCTCTCCGCCCGCGCCGTGTTCTTCCGCGACCGGGGACAAATGCGAAGGGCCCGGGAGGAGGCGCGGGCCGCCTGCGACGCGGCGGCCGGCTCCTATCCGATCGCCTGCGATCTCGCGCGCGAGCTCGCCGCGCGCTGACCGTCGGCTTCGCTCGCTCGGGACCTGCGGCGATCGGCTCGGCCGGATGCGGCCTCGACCGCTCGCCTGGTCCCTTCCTCTCGCTACGCCTCCCGCGGTGCGCGCCTCCTCCCTCGCTCCGCTCGGGAGACTTCGCGCGCCGCGACCGGGGCCAGGACGGTGATTACTCGGACGCGCTCTTAGGGCTTCAAGGTATCTCCGGCCTTGAAGCCGTTGCCGGAGACGGCTGAGCAGAGGGAGAGGCGAGGACCCTTCACCACGCTGATCTTGACCTGCCCGACCTTCGTCTCGTCCGCGCCGAGGACCTCGCCCGTGTCGGGGTCCGTGATCACTTTCCCCTTGCGCACGACCTGGAAGACCTGGCCGGCCTGCACGCCGGCCTCCGCGCCGACGTTGATGTAGATCTCATCCGCGTCAACGCGCGCGATCTTCCCCGCGATTCCGGAGGCGTCGGTCGAACCGCCCAGCCCGGCGGTCGTCAACTTTCCCTTCTCGAGGCTCGCGGCGAGCTGAGCGCAGACGGGCCGGATCACCTTGTCCGCCTGAGCCTCGTCAACAGCGCCTCCTCCCGCGCCGTTGACGAAGACGCGCGCGTCCGTCGTGGACTCCCGCGCCGTGTCGGCCCAGATTATCTCGCCCGTCGTCGTCGAGATCGCGCGCGCGTCGATCGCGGCCGTAAAGCGGTTCGTCCCGACGCTCACGTTTGGAACGCGCCCGCCGAGCCATCCCGTCGAGGCGCCGCTCTTGACCGATCCGAATTCCGTGACCGATCCCACGATGACGTACTCGACGCCCAGCAGCTTGCCCGCTTTAACCGCAGTCTTGGGATCGATGTCTCCCGAGAGCGACAGGTTCTTTTCCTGCAGGATCGCCGACAGGCGCTCCCGGTCGATGACCGTGTACTTGTCTTTCTTGACCAGCTCGGAGATCAGGATGTCCTGAGCGGCCGCTCCCACATGCCCCCACGCCTGCGGCGCCTTGTTCTTGAACTCGAGAACGGCGACGCGCGGCTTGGCGCCCTTCTCACCCGTCGCGTCGAGAAGGGCCGAGCCGACGAACACCGAAACACCCGCGAGAAACAGGATCCGAGCCAACCGCATGATAACCGAGATTGTCCAATTCTGAATCGAAACGGCCGCCAACCGCAAGTCCTGTGACTTTGTCGTGACTGAGAAACAGCCATGAAGCTACCGGGATTCTCGCCGGCTAACGGGGTATACACGCCCTTTCTGCAGGGTCGGTTCTTACCGTGCTGTCTCTCGAGGGTGCTGAGACACCCACTGCCGAGGAGGAAAGCGAAGCGAGGTCGTCGAACAGCAGGGGAAAGAGTGGGGACAATCGTGTATCGGCGTATTACCGTGAACGATGGTCGTTCTACTCGGTGCGCTCACGGGGGCGGGCACGGGGTCATGGTGGCCACGTGATAGCCACGGGCCGAAGTCGTATCGCCGCTGATCTCATTCAGATCGGTGGAGATACCATCCTTGGGCTGCAGGCCCGCAACTTCGAATCTGGTCGCCCTGGGGAGAGCCAAGTAGGCCCGGCCAGGCCAGTTGTTCGAGGCCGGCGCGGTCTCCGCGCCGGGCGATGATTCCGGGCACCGGGACGCGGAGCTCTCCGCCACTACTGACCCCGGTCGCCGGATCCTTGCGAGTAGAGAGGCGGCAGCGTCGCGTCGATTTCACTTGGGATGAGCTTCATCGGTAGCCTTCGTTCGGAAGAAGGTTCGACCTGTTCATGATGGCCAGGAGCGGGACATCTTCGACGCGGAAGGTAGGGGTCCGGTGGGGGCCGGGGCAGATGAGCCGTCGGCGTTGGGCGTGGAGGGCTCCTTTCTTGTTGAGGCGCCGGGGGTTAGGGTAACAAGCGGAGCTATCAGCCCTTCTGGAACTGACCAGAGAGCGCTAGCCGGTATTGAGAGTCGTAAAATACTACCTCGCAACTTCCGTTACCGCCATCCGGAGCGAATGGAGGCTCATGAAGTATGTGAGGCCCGGACTGGTGCCGTTAGTTGGCCATCCCGAGCTGAGCGAGCGATGAGTTCAGAAGAATCAAGGCTCTTCCCGAGCTGTAGTATGCGACGCAAACAGGACCAGTCGAATGAAACCCTACAATCCGGAGGAAGGTGAATGACCACCTTATCAGAAACCTTCGAGTACAAGGACAGAGACTTTGGTGACATGCAAGGCATTGTCGTGGCGACCAATTCAGATGTTTTCCATCCCACGAGCACGACTAACTTGCTGCTGGGCGGTGTGCGAGGATTTGCCAACAAGGGCGCTGCTTCGGCGCTGGATCTCGGCTGCGGGTGCGGGATCGTTGCCGTGGCGCTGGCAAAAGTGATTCTGCCGAGCGCCGCAATCTATGCTTCGGACATCAGCGCCGAAGCAGTCAAATTGGCCAGGGGGAATGCGGAGAACTTCCAGCTCGCCATCGATTGCCGATGCGGCAGTCTATTCGAGCCGTGGGCAGGGATGCGGTTTGATCTGATTGTGGATGATGTTGCCGGCATGTCCGAGCCGATTGCCCGGCACTCGCGTTGGTATCCGCCTCACATTCACAGCGATGCCGGCGAGGATGGGGCGCGGTGGATCGTGCGAATTCTATCGGAGGCCCCGGAGTTTCTCACTCCGCAGGGGCAGATCTTCTTTCCCGTTTTGACGCTCTCGAATGAATCCAGAATCTTAGAGACTGCGCGAAACCACTTCGCCACGGTTGAGTTGATTACGGAACAATGGTATCCACTCGGCAGCGACCTATTACCTCACTTGAGTGTGATCGAGGATCTCATGGCTAAAGGCCAGGTAGAAATCAAGAAGAAGGGCAGTCGTTGGTTGTGGGCGACCAAGATCTATCTAGCCAGCGATTAGCACCCTCGGAAGCGAGGAAGTGGAGAAGAGGGCCCAGCGCTTCGCCTGAATCAACCAGCACTAGCCAGGCTCTTGAGGGAACGCGGCGAGGAAGCAATGTGGTCTTCTCAACGACTACCAGGACCCCTGCTCCCGCGTGGCGCCCCCAGGATGAGAAGCACAACCCTTGAGAAAGAAGCCAGGCGGGGGAGGCGCGAAAGGGGGGATTCTCATGCGCGGTTCGAAGGACGGGGAGAGGAAACGGAGGCGAGGGCCCCGGTAGAGCCGGGCACCCGCTCGAAAGAGCGGAAGCGGAAATGCCCGGCGGGGCAGGGCACGGCCTGCGCGCCGTTCCCGACTCCGCGACCGTTATGGGTAATCGGAGGACCTCTTGATGGATTTAGCCGTCTTACAGAAATATCTTCATGATCACATCCCGCTTTCGAAAGCGATGGACGTTGAGGTTGTGGAGGCCACAGATGATGGCGTCACACTGGCCGCTCCGTTGGCGCCAAACATCAATCACCGCGAAACTGTCTTTGGCGGCAGCGCCTCGGCCGTCGCTATATTGTCGGCCTGGACGCTGATGTACCTTCGACTGAAGAGCGAGCAACTCAATGTCCGCATTGTCATTCAAAAGAACACCATGACTTATGAGCGCCCGATGACGGGGAAGTTTGCCGCCTCGGCTGCCATCTCCGATACCAGGGCCTGGCGGCGTTTTACCGATACCCTCAGGCGAAAGAGCCGCGGCAGATTCACCGTTCGGTCTATCCTGCACTGTCATTCTGAAAAGGTCGGCGAGTTTGAAGGCGACTTTGTGGCGTGGATATTACAAAGAAATGGGGTCAGTCTCGGTGCTCCGAGAGGACCGGCATGACGGCGAGGGTGAAAGTCCCCCAACGAGAAAGGAGGTAGCGCTCTGCTCGTCACCGACCCCGAACGCAGCAGAAGCCTCGGGCCGCAGACCTGGATCACTTGAGTTACTAGTAGAAGTCGTTCCCCCCTGCCGTCCACGAGGATGAAGGCAGGGAAGTCAACGACGTCGATCGGCCAGATCGCTTCCATCCCCAGCTCCGGATACTCGAGGACGTCCACGTTCTTGATGTTCTCCTCCGCGAGGATTGACGTCTTGTCGGCATGACGCTGACTATTACGTCAAGGGTCCGCCGGGGATTCTGGCGCGAGTCCTAAGGCAGCGAGTACTCGCCGTCGACCTGGTACGTCATCGACCCGTCCGCGTTGGGCGCGCCCTTGTAGGTGCCCTTGCCTTTGATGCCCTTCAGCTTCCCGGTGCCGCTCGTGAAGGTGAAGGTGCCCGAGCCGCTCACGGGCTTTCCGTCCTTCGACGTGCCCGAGCCCTGATACTTGGCGACGAACGTATCGCCGTTGGTCATGGTGGCCACGTGATAGCCGCGAACCGAAGTCGTATCGCCGCTGATCTCATCCAGATCGGTGGAGATACCATCCTTGGGCTGCAGGCCCGCAACCTCGAATTTGGTCCAGGTGCACTGGGCCTTGCTGACCGCGAATGCGTGGTTGGGCTGGTCGGTGAGGGCAACCGGGGAAGGGGGATTCGGTTTGCACGTGCACGTACCGGAAGTCATCGTCTGCGCGGATAGGCCGACTGCCACCAACACCCCCAGGAAGAAGAGTGAGATGAATCGAGTCTTCATGATTCCCTCCTCAATTTGGCACTGATTCTATCCTCAACGTGACCCCGATCCGCGTAGCGTCAGCGCGCGTAGCAGGTCCCCCCGGACCCGGGGCCTCGTCGCGTCGCGGGCGTAGTCGGCTTCTCTCGAGCAGTCCTCTCGCGAACATCATCCAGTCAGAATGAGAAGGGCGAAGAAGGCCAAGTAGGCCCGGCCGGGTCAGTTGTTCGGGGCCGGTGCGGTCTTCGCGCCGGCCGGTGATCCTCCGGGCCGGGACGCGGAACTCTCCGAGCTGGTCCCCGACGAGCCTTGGACTGCGGCCCGCCTCCGGCGTCTCCGTTCGGCCAAAGACAGCGCTCCGAGGATAAGATTCCGATTCTTCCATCAGGCGAAGCCCGGGAAGAAATCGGTTTTGATCCGGCTCTTCGGGATGCCGATATTTCTCAACACTTCTTCGAAACCAACCACAAGCGCGCGGGGGCCGGAAAGGTAAAACGTCCTCTCGCGGTAATCGGGGACCGCTTCCGCAATCATCTCCGCATCGACGCGCCCGGTCCCGCCTTGCCAATCCGGCGGAACACAATTCGCATCCGTGAGCGTGTACACGGTCCTGATCCCCAACTGCTTCCGAGCCTTCTCGAGGACGTCCGCATAAACAATCTCCGGCGCTGTCTTGTTTGAATACAGAACCGTGATCGGGCGCTTTTCGTCATGATCCAGGAGATGTTTGATCATGCTTCTGAACGGCGTGATGCCGATACCGCCGGCCATGAAGACCAGCTTCTCCCGTTTGTTCGCCGGCAATACGAATTCGCCGGCCAGTTGGGAAGCCACGATTTCACTTCCTGGCCTCATTGCGAGAAGAGCTCTTTTGAAGCTGCTCGCGCCGGGATAGAACTTCACGCCAAGCCGCACCTGGCGTTCGTCTGCCGAGGAAGCAATCGTGAAGTACCGCCTGTTTCCACGGCTGTCGGGGCGCGAATGCCGCAATGTCCATTCCAGGTATTGCCCGGGTCGGAAACGCAATCTCGTCGCTCCGCTAAACCGAAATTCATATATGTCGGGAGCAAGCTGCGTTGTCGTCTGCAGCTTTAGCAGGTATGCCGCCCTCGGGCTCATGAGATATGAGAATACGTTTCCCACAAGAAGCGCGAGCTCGGGAGTGGAATACAGCCGGCCGAAATGCAAAGAGGATGAAAGCAGGAGCCCCACCGTAACGCCGTACAGAACCCTCGCCGCCCTGGCAGGAGGCGTAGTCAAGGGTTCCGTGAGCATCAGAAAGGCGAAGAAGAGAATGGGGGTATCAGCAAGCAATTGGCCTGACGCGGGGAGGACACCTGTTCCTTTCGTGAGCGTGGCACCAAGGGTGACCGCGCCTGCGGCAGCCAGGAAACTCAAGATCAGGTCAAACCGCCTTATCTTTCTCGCCACGAGGAGGCCGCCGAAAACCACAAAGGGCAGCATGGCAAAGGTTCCCACCCACCAGCTTGCCGCCTGATTCAAGGTAAACGCGGCGAGGGCCACCGCGAGCGCCGCCGGATTGAAAATATGCTTTCGTCGGATGGCGAGGAGGTATTTCGACGCCATGGCCCATACCCCGACCCAGAGGAACACCGCAGAGCCGGCAGAGAAATAGCGCGCCGGTGACCTCGGCGTGATGATCAATGCCAGAATGAACGCGGTGATATAGAGCGACTCGGTATTCGCGGGAACGTTAAATAGCTTCGCGAAGACACAGTTTGCGATCCAGCATACGGATACCAGAACCGAAAGCGACACCAAGAGATCAACCGGCTGAAATGGAAGAATTCCGAGGAACGATAACCCGACCGCGGCCATCACAAGGAAAATGAGGTAGTAAAGAACGAGGCGATACGTCGTAATTCGATTCAGAATATTGTCGATCAGGTTAATCATGAACTTACGGTCTTCTCCAACACTGCTCGTCGAAGTTGCTCCGCCCGTCCTATCCACAAAGTGCGAGGCCGATACCGGTTAGACCTGCGTTATCCGTGAGGCATCTTCGTTTCGGGTGGCTGGTGTGGGCGGTGTCGCCTCACCACCGGTCAACGAATTCTTGAATCCCAGGATCGCTTCACCCAGCCCTCTTCCAAGCTCCGGGAGCCTTCTCGGCCCAAAGACGAGCAGGGCGATCACAAAGATCACGACCAAGTGCATCGGCTGAAAGAGACCTTCAAACATAGTGAATCACCTCCGTTCAGGTTCTAAATTCTCAATGCGATCGCGGCTCTTTGAGAGCACTTCTCATCACTGTGTTAGGCGGACCGGGGCGTCGACCCCTTGCCAAGACTGGAACTAACTGACGGCTTACCTTGTTCGCGACGGCGACCTTATCCGCGATCTCGCGCGTGTAGTCGCGGCACAGGTTCATGAAGTAGGTCGTCTGGTCGACCGTCGCATGGAGCGCGACGTAGCTGACGAAGGCGCAGGCGAAGTCCTTGTACTCCTCCGCAGTTAGGCCGATGAGGGGATTCGCGGGAGTAAAGCTATTTGTCAAGACGCACCAGCCCGGCCTCTTCGTACAGCTCGACGAGCCGGCGACTCCACCAACGCGCGCCGTGTTCCGACGCCCTGCTGATTTCGACGTCGACTAGCTCGCGATAGCAACCGAGCGCCTTCAAGAATCCGACTTCGTTCATCTTGACCAGAGGCGCATCACTGCGGTTCAACGCCGCGTCGCTCGTCGCGTCGCGCATCCCTCCCCGGAATCCGGCGGAGTCGGGGACACCGGTGACGGCGCGCGCGACGACGTGCGGGCAGCGGCTGCCACACGGAGCAGGAGGACGAGTCATATCCAGCATCTTCGTCACAGCAAACCTCCTCAAGTACTGACGCGGGGACGTCCCGCGTTCGGTAAGGAGTTCACCGGCGGGTGAGGAATGGATTTGGTCGGTCTCCGGTCTTAATCTGCCCTTGAGAACCGCGTTATCTCGAACGCCCGAGTCATCGGCCCCGCCGAAGGCGAACGTGCCACTTTCTTGCACGGCGCGAATCTGAACAATTCCTTAAGAAGCCGGACAGCCCCAATCCGAGCGGGCGCAGCGGTGTATTCCTCCCCGAACCACGGATAGGCCGGGTTCGATTTTGAAGAGGAGTTGCCATGAAAAAGAAGCTCGGTGTCCTCGTCCTGACTCTTTCGTCGCTCGTGATCTCTGCCGCCTGCGCATCCTCAAGCGCTTCATCCAAGCCGAAGCCGCCGCAGCCGGATTCCGGGGAGAACTGGGCCAAGGCTGGGCCATCTGAACTTCCGAGCCGGCCTGCGAACGCCGGTGGTGTCCAGACGGCAAGACTCGCCTCACGGTGACAGACGCGGATTCAG